>ENA-UOOK01006555-UOOK01006555.1-fermentation-metagenome-genome-assembly--contig:-NODE-6555-length-11057-cov-3.467006_pt1 | contig 11057 bp, 9 predicted proteins | sample MGYA00245777_ERZ724023 | MGnify/ENA primary metagenome ERZ724023 (study PRJEB28704, sample SAMN03018312) | fermentation metagenome | biome: anthropogenic terrestrial biome; feature: soil; material... | reverse complement strand
CTGGCGCGGATTGCAACAGGTGCGCAAGACGAATATCGCAAGCTTTACACGTCCAAAGAACTGGGCACATTGATTTACCGCTGCCATGTTTCTTCACATATGACTACATTTATTTTTATAGATTTATTATTGTTATTTCCATATGTATATTCAATACCGTTTATCCACCAAAAATTTTGTTGTTTACGGTTTATTACTTTATCTTCATATATCTCCTCAGCATTTTTCCTTTTAATACCTTCAATATTTTCCCATACCGATTTCAAGGAACCATCTTTCAAGATAATCATAAAATCCCACTCATAATCCTTGCATATTTCCATTAATGGTCCATTTGCATAAAGTCCATCTAAAGTTACTGCTATTTTAAGCCTTGGGAATGCTTCTTTAAGTCCTTTAGCAAGCCTTTTAAAAGCTTTAAGTTCAGAATCTTGCTTCCTTTTCTCATCCGTTGTATTATCATCAATATCATATTCTGACCTGTCCAGAAATTCAGTCATTAAAGGTATTGTCAACCCATTAGCAAGAACAATAGAAGATTCTAGTGCATATGCATAATACTGGTTTACGCCTTCAGGCTGACCATGCTTATGCTTTTTCAGACAATTCTCATACCATTCCCACTCTCTTGTAAATTTCCCGATACCATCAAATGCTATTACATATTGCCCGAAAACCTTGGTACTGTTCAAGCTTTTTATCTGCTATTAACCTCTTTACAAGCTTTACTATTGCTTCTTCAATATATTTTGCATCTATCTTTTCTAGAAGGCGGGCTAATGAATCGTTATGTGGTATGTTATCAAGTTCAGGGAAAAACTCCCTCATATTTTTTATAAATATTCTAGACACTTCACGGTTTGCATCACGCCTTGATTTTAAATGGAATACAAACATAAGTATCCCGTATAGCATAAGCATAGTTTGCATATGCTGTACCTTTTTAGGATTGCGAGGATCCTTTATCTTAGAAAGATCGTTTAATATACTTGGCAAGTATTTTCTATATACTTTCAATGCATCAGCTCCAGTCTGGTACATGTCTTGTATTTCTTCTTCCGCCGTTTTAAAGTTATTTTTTCTGTTTAATATATTTCTTCTTGTTTTCTTCTTTTTTCCATTCAATTCTGCAAGACCTTTAAAAATTTCTTTTGTCTCTTGCCTTTTTTCAAAGCGTTCCTTTTCTTTAAAGCTTTATTAGTGGATTTACTCATTTACTATCACCACCCACCTTTTTCCTTGTAAGGTAGTCCCTGAAATCCTTAACTAAAGGGTACATATATATCTTCTTCGATGACGATAAGTATTCTTTCTTACGGTCCTGCCTTCCACGTCCTTTTGTGTCGCCTAAATATACCCAATTGGCAGCCTTGTAAGAAGCTCCCGTATATTTTTCAGTATCTACAAATGTTTCAAAAAGTACTGGTTCATATCTGTGTATCCTCCACCAGTCCTGCCTTATCTTTCGGCTTACTTCTGACAGTGACCAGCTGGCAAGGTTCCGTACCTTTATCCATGAAAATATTAAAAACCTTGTATTGTTTATTACAAGATATAACTTTGATGCCCTATCTTCTTTTTTCCATCCTATCCATTTATCTCTTTCTGCTAATGCCCAGGACGATGCTGAAAATAGCATACACCCTGCATACTGCGGGCTTTCTCCACCTATTGTTATAAAATATTTGAGCCTGTCTCCAAAAGGACTTCCATATTTTAATTCGTGATACCTCTCAATATACTCTTCAAATAACGTTTCCTCTTCTACACCATTTACCAGTTCAACCTTAACTGGCATGAATTCATTTATTATTCCGCAGACTTCTTTCCCAGGATTTATACGCTCTGTAATAGGAATCACATGTTTTCTGCCCTTATTTTTCCCTTTACCACCATCATTTGAATATGTCTTCCTATTTGTTTTATTTTTTGGAAGTTTTATCAATCCATCTTCTTCTAATTTTTCAAGAAAATTTTCTACATTCGCTTGTTTTTTAGTTCCAACTAATGATGACCATCTTAAGTTTACGCAAATTGTTTTAACCAATTCCTTCCTGCTTAAGCGTGGATACATTTTTGCTATTTGTATCATTTGTTGTATATCTTCATTGCTTAGTGTACGTCCATTAATTTTGTATTCCCCATTATTGTCCATGATAGCCAACTCAATATAAATTTCTACAACTATCATGATAGCATGGTATCCCGTGTTTGTCCAGAAGAATTTTTTTTGATATACACGTTAAACCTTCATTTGAGGCTATTTTTCAAAGTATGCGTCAGCACTGGTACACTATAGTTCCACTTACATTGCAAAATCAAAAATTTCTTTAGATTCAAAAGGGAATATCTTCTTCATCAAAATTAATAATTTCTTTTGTAGTTTTCGCAACATATCCATGCTTTTCTAAATATTCTTGCCGATTCCCATACGCATAGCTTTCAAATAAATCGATCTCATCACCTTCAACAAAATAAGATGGTTCTTTCTCAATTAAATCTTCCAATGAGCTGAATATTTTATTGGAATTAAAAGAATTTATAGCATCATTAAATAGCGTAATAGGATCTGTATAAAATTTATTAATATATTTAGTAATCTTTTCCTTATAGTCATGTTCAATAGAAGATATGTAGGCAATATACCCCCTAATTCTATTTATTTCCGAATAATCACCAGATATTATTGCTTTGTGTATCATACTACGAACTAGTCTCTTCATATCATGCGAGGCTTTCAATTTATCATCTGAAATAGTAACCCCAGTGATGATTTTTTTAGTTTTAGGTGTCATAAATTTTGTTTTATTTTTATTTACTATGTTGTGAAAGGGGAAAAATAAATGGAAAAAAAAATGAAGACTATGGATGGTAATACCGCTGCTGCCCATGTGGCATATGCATTTACCGACGTAGCAGCTATCTATCCTATCACACCATCATCAACCATGGCAGAATACGTTGACGAATGGAGTGCAAACGGACGTAAAAATATTTTTGGTCAGACAGTAAAATTGTCAGAAATGCAATCTGAAGCAGGTGCAGCAGGAGCTATGCATGGTGCATTAGCAGCAGGTTCATTAGCTAGCACTTTTACTGCATCTCAAGGTCTGTTACTTATGATACCTAACATGTATAAAATAGCCGGTGAATTATTACCTGGTGTATTTCATGTAACTGCCCGTGCAATAGCATCTCACGCTTTATCAATCTTTGGTGACCACTCTGATGTTATGGCTACTCGTCAAACAGGTGTACCTATGTTAGCAACCGGAAGTGTCCAGGAAGTTATGGATTTAGCCGGAGTTGCTCACTTATCAGCAATTAAATCAAGGCTACCTTTCCTTCATTTCTTTGATGGTTTCAGAACATCACATGAAATTCAAAAAATTGAAGTGATGGATTACGAAGACCTTGCAAAACTTGTGGATTATGAAGCTCTTAACAAATTCAGAAAGAATGCTTTAAATCCTGAACATCCTGTAACAAGAGGAACAGCTCAAAATCCAGACATATTCTTTCAAGCAAGGGAAGCTTGCAATAAATTTTACGACGCAGTGCCAGATATCGTAGAAGCTTACATGCAGGAAATTAAGAAAATTACTGGAAGAGAGTATCATCCATTTGATTATTATGGTGCTCAAGATGCTGAAAATATAATAGTTGCTATGGGTTCAGTAACTGAAACAATTGAAGAAACCATAGATTATTTAAATAAACGCGGAGAAAAATTAGGTGTAATAAAAGTTCACCTTTATCGTCCATTCTCTGAAAAATATTTCTTTAATGTCTTGCCAAAGACAGTTAAGAGGATTTCTGTTCTTGATAGGACAAAAGAACCAGGTGCATTAGGTGAACCACTTTATCAGGATATACGTACAATGTTCTATAATAAAGAAAATGCTCCTCTTATTGTTGGTGGAAGATACGGATTAAGTTCAAAGGATACTACCCCTGCACAGATTAAAGCAGTATTTGATAATCTTAAAGCCGATAAACCCAGAGATGGTTTCACTATTGGTATAAATGATGATGTTACTTATCTGTCACTCCCAATAGGCGAAAAAATAAAAACATCTGCAGAGGGAACTATAAATTGTAAGTTCTGGGGCTTTGGTTCAGATGGTACTGTTGGTGCAAATAAGGATGCTATCAAAATTATTGGTGATAATACTGATATGTATGCACAAGCATATTTTGCATACGATTCCAAAAAATCAGGTGGAGTAACAGTTTCTCACTTACGCTTTGGCAAAAAACTCATTAAATCTCCATATCTTATAGAAGAAGCTGATTCTATTGCATGTCATAAAGAATCTTATGTTAATCAGTTTGATATTCTGGAAGGTCTGAAAGATGGAGGTATCTTCATATTAAATTGTCAATGGTCTCCTGATGAATTAAAGGAAAAACTTCCTTTAAAAATGAGGAAATATCTTAAAGAGCATAACATTAATTTCTATATTATTAATGCTTTTGATATAGCTGCTAAAATTGGATTGGGTGGCAGAATCAACATGGTAATGCAAACAGTGTTCTTTAAGCTGGCAAATATAGTACCTGTAGAAGATGCTATAAAATATTTGAAAGCTGCTATTCAGAAGACTTATGGTAAAAAGGGTGAAAAAATTGTTAAAATGAACTGGGATGCTGTAGACCATGCTATCGATGCAATAGTCAAAGTTGATGTATCAACTTTAACATTCGATGGTGAAGAGGAACAGGCCGCAGTTGAAGGATTCAAACCCGATTTTGTTAAGAACATACTTGAAGTTATTAACCGTCAGCAGGGCGATTTGCTTCCAGTAAGTGCTTTTGCAGGTGTTGAAGATGGTACCTTCCCGCAAGGCACAGCCGCCTGGGAAAAACGTGGCGTTGCTATCAATGTTCCTGAATGGCAAGTTGATAAATGTATACAGTGTAACCAATGTTCACTGGTATGTCCTCATGCAGTTATTAGACCTTACCTGCTTGATGATGAAGAGAAAGCTAAAGCACCTGATTCTTTTGTTACAAAACCTGCTATTGGTAAAGAGTTAAAGGGTTTGCAGTACCGTATGCAAATAAGTGTAATGGACTGTACAGGTTGTGGTGTATGTGCACAGACTTGTCCTGCAAAAGAAAAAGCTTTGATTATGAAACCTTTTGAAGGACAGGTTGATGTTCAAAAAGAAAACTTCGAATTTGCAGCTAACAGTGTAAAAATAAAAGATAGTTTAATGGATAAATTTACTCTTAAAGGCAGCCAGTTCTCAAAACCATTACTTGAATACTCCGGCGCTTGCGCAGGTTGTGGAGAAACTGCTTATGCCAAACTGGTTACTCAACTTTTTGGTGATAGAATGTTCATAGCTAATGCTACTGGTTGTTCATCAATTTGGGGTGGTTCTGCACCATCAATGCCATATACTGTTAATGATAAGGGTTGTGGTCCTGCTTGGGCGAACTCTCTCTTCGAAGATAATGCTGAATATGGCTTTGGAATGCATCTTGGTGTATCCCAAATCAGAAATAAACTAGTGGATCTTGCAAATGAACTTATTGCTGCTGACATTGATGCTGAATTAAGTGCAACACTTAATGACTGGCTGAAAAATATGAATAAGGGCGAAGAATCTAAAGTTGCTGTAGAAAAGTTATTGCCTTTACTTGAAAAAAATTCTGGTAATAGTATTGCAGCTGAAATTCTTCTCAAGAAAGAGTTCCTGATCAAAAAATCCCAGTGGATATTCGGCGGTGACGGATGGTCATATGATATTGGCTTCGGTGGTCTTGACCATGTAATTGCATCTGGTGAAGATGTAAATATATTCGTATTTGATACTGAAGTTTACTCTAATACTGGTGGTCAATCCTCAAAATCTACACCTACAGCTGCAGTTGCTAAATTTGCTGCATCTGGTAAGAAGATTAGAAAGAAAGACCTTGGCAGAATTGCAATGACGTATGGGTATGTATATGTAGCCCAAATCTCACTTGGTTCAAACATGAATCAAGCTATTAAGGCAATCAAGGAAGCTGAAGCATATCCTGGACCTTCATTGATAATTGCTTATGCTCCATGTATAAACCACGGTATTAAGGGTGGAATGACAAACAGTGGTCTCCAGCAGAAGAAGGCTGTTGAAACTGGTTACTGGCACCTTTATAGATATAATCCGCAGCTTAAGGATGAAGGCCATAACCCGTTTGTTCTTGATTCAAAAGAACCAACAGGTTCCTTCAGAGATTTCATCGGAAGTGAAGTCCGCTATACTAGCTTAAACACTACCTTCCCTGAAATAGCTGAAGAATACTACGTAAAAGCTGAAAATGATGCCAAAGAAAAATATGAAACATATAAAAAACTGGCTGAATAAAAATTAAGAATAAGCCAAGGGGACGTTTTACTTGCCACATATTACAGTTTTGATGTGGCAAGCAAAACGTCCCCTTGGCTTATTTTCTTATTGTTGCTTGCAGAAGTCATTGAAAATAATTTAAAACCCTCTGTTTTATTTCACCACAATTTTTACTATTTGCATATTCAAGAATAAAAGGAACATCAACTGTATATTTTTTGTAAAGTGACAGGAATAATTGCCAGTTTATATCTCCATCTCCTACAACACGACCATAAGCATCATTGACTTTTCTGTCTTTACCATGGAAATAAGCAACATCATCATTTAAATATTTAAACATATCTTCTTCTGATGAATTTGCTATTAAATTTGCAGGATCAAGTAATACTTTAACTCTATCTGATTGACTCTGCTTGATGAAATCCTTCATTCTCTTTGCACTAGGTATAACATCAAGGACGCAGGGTTCAATAGCAAGATATACATCATACTTTTCAGCTTCTTCTGCTAAATATTTCACGCTTTCAAACATGATATTATAAGCTAATTCGTAAGTATGTGCTTGTACACCTCTATTTTCAGGAATAAACCCACATTCGGTAGCAACAAATTTTATCCCACAGTAATTTGCATATTCCATATGCTTTACAAAGTATTGTAAATTATGCTTTCTTATTTCATCATCACGCTCAATAAGATTAGTGAAGACTCCCAATGAAGTAACCTCAATCCCCCTTTCTCGATATGCTTTTGCAATTTCCATTACATGATGATTTGTTAGATTAGATATATCTGAGGTGCTGTTATACTTCCAATAATTACAATCAGTTTGAGAAAAACAAAGCTCTGTACAGTTAAAGCCATGCTTTAACATAGTATCAGCAGCTTCTGCTGTAGTCATTTCAGGAAAACTCCTTGTTACAATACCAAGTTTCATAAAAACCTCCATGTCCCCAATGTGCCAAATGGATTGTCATATAAGGCACACAAAAAGCACTGAAACACATATTTGCTTTTTTATGGGGTTTTTCTTATTTTATTGCACCTGCCATTTGACACATAATTCCTGTGCTGAACTTATTCAGTATCAACATGCTGAATGAATTTCGGCATAAAACTCCAAGCTATTGCAATGAATTCATCTACCTACATTATACAAACGATAATTAGTTCTTTCAATGAGCTTTCATGCTAATATTTGATTTATAGGGGAATAATCAGTTATTTATGACGGAAATTCATAAAATCTTTGATTATTTTATAATTATATCTATCTTTCTAGGAGATATTATTATAGAATACTTTGTGTGGATTAAATCTTAAAAAATTATAATGCAACAAAATTTAAATCAGTTTATATAATAATTATTTAATAAAGGATGATAAGATGGAAAATTTGATTTTTAAAGACATGAATGTTTCAGAAGAAGTAAAAAAAGCTATTTCAGATATGGGTTTTGAGGAATTAACACATATTCAGGATTTATCTATCCCTCCCTTACTTGAAGGGAAAGACGTTATTGGTCAAGCTCAGACCGGAACAGGCAAAACTTGTGCTTTCGGAATTCCTGCAATAGAAAAAATAGATATAGATTCTTCAAGTGTACAGGTTCTTATACTTTGCCCTACTCGTGAACTTGCAATACAAACCTCTGAAGAATTGAAAAGCGTTTCTAAATATAAAAAAGGTATTGATATTCTACCAATATATGGTGGTCAGCCTATAGATCGTCAAATAAAAGCTCTCAAAAAGCATCCACAAATTATTATTGGTACACCAGGTCGTATTATGGATCATATGAGACGCCATACCTTAAAGCTAATGGACCTTAGAATGCTAGTTTTGGATGAAGCTGATGAAATGCTTAACATGGGCTTTAGAGAAGATATCGACATAATCTTGGAAAAAGTCCCCGAAGAAAGGCAGACTATATTGTTCTCTGCTACAATGCCAAAGGAAATAATGGACTTAACAAGTAAATACCAAAAAGACCCTACATTTATAAAGGCTACTAGGAAAGAACTTACTGTCCCAGGCATTCAGCAGTTCTATCTTGAAGTTAGTGAAGGTTCTAAGCTCGAAGTTCTTTCAAGACTTATTGATACTAATAATATAAGATTATCTCTCGTTTTCTGCAATACTAAAAGACGAGTTGATGAGTTGTCTTCCGCTCTTCAATCCAGGGGCTATGGAGCCGAAGCTCTACATGGCGATATGAAGCAGGAACAGAGAGACAGAGTTATGTCAAAGTTTAGAAAAGGTAATATAGATATTTTAGTAGCTACTGATGTGGCTGCCCGTGGAATTGATGTAGATGATATCGAAGCAGTTTTCAATTACGACATACCTGACGATGTAGAATATTATGTTCATAGAATAGGAAGAACAGGAAGAGCCGGCAGAACAGGCAAAGCCTTTTCATTTGTCGTAGGTCGTGAAATATATAAATTAAAAGACATTCAAAGATACGCAAAATCTACTATTTCGCTTATTAAACCTCCTACTATTATGGATGTTGAAGAAAGAAAAGCGAGCGCACTTTTAGAAAAATTGAAAGATACACTTAAGGAAAATAATTACAAGAAATATGTTCCCTATGTTGAAAGATTTCTTCAGGAGCTAGATGATGGTGGTGAAAATGACGGAAGCTATATTGCATCCCTAGATGTTGCAGCCGCTCTTTTAAAATTATTATCCGTTCAAAAAGGGAATCAAGCTAATCATGTTCCTGATATTGACGACCGTGATATTAATTATAAGAGTTTTTCAGATGATGATTTTGATGATAACAATTTAGGTGATAACGGTGAAATGGTCAGATTCTTCATTAACGTAGGAAGAAAAAATGGTATTCAACCAAGGCATATAGTTGAGAGCATTGCCTCTTCAACAAGCTTGCCAGGGAAGCTCATAGGTGCAATAGATATCTTTGATGATTATACATTTGTTGATGTCCCTAGGAAGTATGCTTCTGAGGTTCTGGCATCCATGAAAAACAATACTGTAAAGGGTAAACGGATTAATATAGAAAAATCCAATAAAGCACGCAGCAAAGGACGTACCAGAATGGCAACAAGTTCTCGAAATAGAAGAAGATTTTAAATTATAAATGGGGTGTTAAATATGATAAGAGTAGCATTAGTTGGTGCTGGTAGAATGGGCAAAATACATTTTGATGCATATAAAGCCATACCCGAGGTTAAAGTAGTAGCTGCAGTAGATGTTGATCTTCGAACTGCCAAAGAGCGTATAAATGATCCTGATGTGATATTTTATGAAGATTTGGATCTTATGCTGGATCATGAAAATGTTGATATGGTGGACATTTGTACTCCTACATATCTTCACGCTGAGCATGCTATTAAAACTATTAACAAAGGATTACACACAATTTGTGAAAAACCAATATCCTTGAGCGTTGATAAGGCTAATGAAATAGTTGATGCAGTAAATAAAAATAAAGTTTTCTTTATGGTTGCACAGGTTATAAGGTTTTGGCCTGAATATGAGTATTTGAAGAAAGTCTATGATGAAAAAACCTATGGAGGACTAAATCAGATATTGTTTACCCGTATTGGTGAGATGACAAAAACCTCCTGGAAAGATTGGATGAGGGATATAAATAAGAGTGGTATGGCTCCTATAGACCTTCATATACATGACGTAGATTTTATTTTACATTTACTTGGAAAACCTAAATCTGTTACAAGTTTCTCAAGGCAAAATGGGAAAAATATAAGCTGGATAAATACTCATTATGAATATGATAATGATGTAATGGTTGAGGCTGAGGGTGGATGGTATGATCCCAAGTTTCCCTTCTCTATGTCCTACAGAGCTAGCTTTGAAGACGCTATATTGGAATACAGAGCCAATAAACTGATGCTATATATGAATGACGGAGGTTCTTCACAAATTAAATTGGAAGAAGTTAAGTCAGATAGTCAATTAAATGTAGGTTCTGTTAATGGTTATCTATACGAATTGGAGTACTTTGTAAACTGTGTTAGAAGTAAAACACCTCCAAAAAGAATAACACCTGATGAATCAGTAATGAGCCTGCAAATGGTATTAAAAGAATTAGAATCAGCTGAATCAGGTAGGAAAATCTTTCTTTAATGGTTTATAAATTAATTATATTACAAGATTTGCCGCTAAAATAGAAGTATTTAGCGGCTTTCTTTTTAAGCTCTTATAAAGTAAATATTTTCATATTATTTGGTTTCATTAATTTTTTATGTCTGTTTAAAGAATTCATGTTTGCACATGGGGCAGTTAACTTTAAGCTTCCCTTTATTTTTCGGAAGACGAAGCGTCTTTTTGCATTTTGGACATTTCAAAAACACATATTGTTTTCTTTGCTGAAACCTTAACTTGTTAAAGTTGTATTGATTGCGTATCCATTGAATAATTACATTGATGCTTTTCCATATTTTTAATATAATTTTATTAAATTTCTGAAGTTCTGCATACCGATTATTGATGTCCTTTGAGAATGCTCTAAACAACGCATATCCCAATAAAGCAACTCCGAATATCCATAAATACTTAATATTAAAAAATATGCCCGCACCTAAAACTAAAACTAATGATAGGTTATCAAATCCATACTTTCCTTGAAAAATTTTCCGTAACATTTTTTCCTCCTATAAAACTTATATATGATTCTGCTGCAAAAACTCATTTAGCGTCAGCATGTTGAAATTTGCATC
>ENA-UOOK01006553-UOOK01006553.1-fermentation-metagenome-genome-assembly--contig:-NODE-6553-length-11057-cov-8.343301_pt1 | contig 11057 bp, 4 predicted proteins | sample MGYA00245777_ERZ724023 | MGnify/ENA primary metagenome ERZ724023 (study PRJEB28704, sample SAMN03018312) | fermentation metagenome | biome: anthropogenic terrestrial biome; feature: soil; material... | reverse complement strand
GGTACACGGGCTCATATACCTTATCATGAACATAGTAAGGGTAGTAACCGGCATAGATTTTTACTCCGACAACGTCAGGTCTTGAAAGCACCATTTCAATATTGTCCAGCTCGGCAGATCCATTCCTTTCAAGCAAAACAGGGTTTATTCCCGGGCATACTGCCACAAACCCCGGTATTTCAGCTTCAAGGTCAAGCATCATCGGGTTTGGAGAAGCCATATCCGGAAAACCATCAGGCTTTTGCTCCGTCAACCCCATGCCGATCGCAGCCACAATTCCGGATTTTTGGAACTCTTCCTTGAGACCGGACGATGAATAATCCAAAAAAGATATATTATTAGCCGTATATTTAAAGCTTTCAATATTAGAAACATGAATATGGCTGTCTATGACTTTCATTGCTCTTCTCCTCCAAAATAAATATTGCCAAGGTCTTTAAGCCAGGATGACTGCAAATATTCTTCGGTAAAAATCATAAATGTTGGCGGGACAAAATACTGATTGTTATTTTTCATTTCCGCGGAATAAACTGAGAAAGCCCCCATGATACTGCAGTTGGCACCTGCATCAAGTCTTATGTTATTAGAATCGACATACATCAGGAGCTTCTCCTTTCGGTTTGGAGATTCAAAATGGATGCAATCGGATTTGTCTGTGAAATTCTGTTCTTTGCCTGCTGTCATACATAACCTCTCCCCGGCACTTGTGATTACACTTAACCGGTTGTTTGAAATTTCCGGATCAGCCTGTATGAAATATTCGTTCTCTATTGTTTGCCTATTTAAGTACATGCCTGTATTCTGGATAATTTCAGTGGTAACACATAAAACAGGGACACCGGGCAGAGTAAGGTAATAAAGGCTAAAAGCAAACCCTTTATACTTTTCGTGTTTTTCTATTTTGACTGTCATTTTAAGCCCTTGCCAAACGTTACCTTTATTATCAATCAACGTAGCAAAGTCTGCATTTCGTTCTTCATCCAACATAGATACTTCTGATAGACCAATAAGGTTTGGTGTAATTCCTCCAAACCATGGGTTCCACCAAGACTTCATACCGGGGGTTGGGAAAGAAGAATCAAGCCACTCGTTATTTTTATATTTTAGGGAATATAAGGTATAGGCAAAATCAGCCGACACACGAAATGAAATTAGCCCATTATCTGCCCATAGAACCTTTTTTTCATCTACAATTTCAAAACCTGTTTTAACCGCTTGTTTACTCTTATAAAATACTGCTTTTTTAATTTGTTTCAGGAAGCACCCGTTATCCACTTGCACAGCAATAACACCGGGATTTCCTGCGCTCTTTTCCAAAACAGTCAAAACAGGAGTATGGGGTATGTTTCTGTATTCCTTAATGTTAAACTCATAGTTTTTATCGCTAAAAGGGTTTCCACCATTAATGCTAAGCTCCGTATGTCTTTCTGCACTAAGTAAATTACTGATGTTCTTGCCCAGTGCATAAGCTCTGAAATCCTGCCAACGGTCAAAAACTCCTGTTGCAAGGGTGACAGGTGGGGTGGAAACAGTTTGCCTCGGTTTGATCTTCCCAAGATTATGTTCAAAAAACATACACCAGCTTTCAAACTGAATTTGCTGTTCCGGAGCCCAGCAAATTCCTCTGGTAACATAATCTTTTTCTGAAAAGATCCAATTTTCTGTAATTTTTGAACTATCCCATGAGGTTTGAGTCCATTCGGTTTCGTTACCGGTAGAAATAAAATTATTGTCATATGGAAGAACTCCGTTTTTCAAATCTAAACGAAATGTATCACATACCCATATTTCATCAGCGGTTTCGCAATCTGAGATGTTTTCCATTTCGTAATGATGCTTTGCAATACCGCTTGCTTCAAGACAAGTAACGACTGTCAGCTTTAACCCGGGGAAGTCATTCAGTTTATAAGATGCCTTCATAATAGCTATATTATCTTTCGTTAAGCAAACAACCTCATCGGGTTTTCTGCTGGATAATTCAGAAGAAAAAGGACGACCTGTCTTTGGCGTTACCCAATAATGATTATACGGGTCACTGCTTAGTCTGGAAAACGACATGCAGTTATCTTGTTTATTCAAACGAACAGTAAAAGGTCCGTTTAAAACTTCACAGAATTCTTCCGAAACGCAGCTTAAAATTCCGGAACGACCTCTGAAAGCAACGTTTAGCTGCTTTGTAAAGGGAATGACAGTACCATCCTTTATTTGTGCCAAAGCATTTATTTTTTCTGTGTAATATGTAAACTTATTGAGGATATAAGGTAATTCCAACGAAACCCGTTCTTTTGGTTTAAGCTCGTGATGAACAATTGGTTCGAGGAATTGAATTCCATCAATATCTTTCATTGTAAAATTTAAAACAGCAACTTCATCCAGCTTGTTTTCAATATTAAGATGGCATACAGCCTTTTTATTAAGGAAGCATTCTTGACTGGGCAGCTGTAAATTAATCGTTGCCGGATATGCAGGAAGCACACCAGTTTTAAAAAGGGCTTTACATCCGTTTATAGTAATTTCAGTTGTTACAGCAGGATGAGTACGCCAGGGCTTTTGCTCTTCTGTTACTGGATTAATATGAAAAACACCCTTCACTTCGGTTTTGTCGGTTACCTCCGCAAGATGCTTCATGGCAAAGGTTATGTTTTTGTCATTTAGACCATTTAACTCCACCGTTAAAGGCTTGCCGGATTTATTGACGATGCTGTAGTTTACAGCATAATCCCTGCCAAATACCAGCTCATGATTTTCTAATGTGGTAGAGATAAAGTAGTCATCAGTTTCAATGAGCCTAATACCGCGCCCTGTCCGCTCAAATTCAATACGCAGAGAACTGCCGGACTTTTCCCATATATATTCAAAATAATCGAATCCGTTCTCTTTTTTTCCGTCAGGCGTCAATTCAATCAATCTTTTTGAATCGGCATACCAGTTGGTTTCCTTAAAGAAATCCATTATAGCTTTAGTTCTTAGTATGGTGGGCACAAAATTCATCAGATGAGTGGTATTATCACGCTTCTCCCAAAAAAAGCCGCATTTTTTATACAGAGGTACCGCTTTGGTATTGCCAGGCCAAGTATAAAGATCAAGCCTTGGCCAACCCAATTCCAATGTTTTTTCAACGCAAGCCAACACTAGCATTTTCCCTACTTTTTTTCCATGGTAATCAGGCCGTACATTTAACAAATTAATGTAGAGAGCACCTTCATCATGGGTATACTTGTCGAGACTGCAATAACCTATAACCTCGTCCCCTGTAACAGCAAGGAATACATTAAGATGCGAAGCGTTACTATGCTCACTGATTACCATCTCGGGTGTTCTTGCCATGGTAGCTCCATTCCAACCGGAAGAGCTTTTGTTCCACATGTCCGCTACCGCTCCGGCAAGAGCAGGAGTGTATTCTACAATTTTTACTTTGTTCATCAGGCACCTCCATGCTAAAAACCTGTAATATGATTATCTCAAAGAATATTACAAAGTGTCTCACTGATTAATTGTAAGCATCTTGATTTTCATAAACCTTCGTGAGATGGCTTGATAACCATATTGTAATTGCAGATGAGCCTTAGGTAAACTGCGGTAAACTACAGCTATCTGCAGGTTCATATGCAATTTAATGGGTCGTTGCGCGAAATTTACGCTATAAATTTTAATGACATTCTGGAAAGCAATCGTAATGCTTCCAGACATAAACAATTACGAATGAATTATATCATGGTTTTTTAACCAAAAACAAGAGAATAAAAAACTATAAAACGTTTTTTATTGGGTTTTAGATGGAGACTTTGCTCCACCTGAAGTGTAGAATCGGAACCCGCCACTTATAGAAGTGGGGGTCTTTATGCTGTTTTATAGAATAATATTGCTCCGGAAGGTGAATTTATGAGTATTGGTGAATTGCTGTACGAAAAAATAGATAAGCTTGTTCTTGACTTTCCTATCATATTTCATCATGATCGTTTAAAATAAGACGCAATTTTTCAAAAGCATTGGAATGAGAAGATGGAAATTAATAGTACCGCAAAAAACAAAGGATGTTGTGGAAAACCAACAGCCTTTGAGATGAGTATTTTAATTCTATTATGCCAAACAATGCCGTGTTCCCCATAGTCGGAAGATTTTATGGCTGTCTTTTATCCCGCTTACAGTCTGCATTTTGTATGCGGTGGCTTCCCGGGAATCATGAGCCACCAGAACAGAATAATATTCTGGCGGGAAAGCAAATCTCCAATATAACGAGGCTAAGATGTCCCCATCCTCTATAGGCGGGGGGACATCTTAGCCTCGTTATATATACGTATTTGTTTATTGTTTATACTAATGATTCCCCGTTCGTTTTCCGTACGTTTTAAATCTCAACACACTTTTTATTCATACAATACCGTAGAAATAAGAGGGATTTGTATTTTTCGGTGTTTTTTGGTGTGTTACTCTGATTATGGCAAAAGCAAATCCCTATCATATTTCTATTTGGTACAGAAAATGTTGCTTTTAACTTTTGATTTTTATCTCTATTGCCTAAACATTATTTCAAAAAGGAAACCAGGTTAAACGCATTCATGACCGGTAACATGATTACAGAAACCGTGGCCATCATCTTTATCATGATATCCTGATTGGGACCAACAACATCCTTGTATCCGTCACCAACAGTATCACCGATAATGCTGGCATTATGAATCTCATTATAGCGCTCCTCACCGAATTCCTTTACTAATTCAGCCTTTAGAAATTTGACGTACTTTTTCGCGTTATCCCATGTACCACCGCTGTTTGCCGTTGAAGTTGCCATTACAACTGCATCTAAGATTGTTCCAAGCAAAAATCCACCTACAAACAAGGGACCAAAGATAAAGCCGCCCAAAATTGGAGACAGAAGAGAAACAAGCACAGGCTTTTTCATCTCTGCAATAGCACTTTTCGTGCAAATATCAATGCAGCGATTGGAATCCGGCTTGACCTCTCCAGCCAAAATGCGAGGATCCTCACGCACTTGCCTGCGTACTTCATCCACCATTTGCTCGGCATTGTGACATACTGCATTAAGCATTACTCCCGAAAGCCAGTGCATAACGCCCACGCCCATAAAAGCACCGCCTAAGGCAAGAAAGTTTAATATATTAAGTTCGCCGCCGCCTTCTCCGCTATTTGCAAAGGACATCATCATAGCCAGAGCAGCAAGCACACCTGAGCCGATTGCAAAACCCTTGCCGATAGCTGCTGTAGTGTTGCCCTGGGAATCTAGGCTATCGGTGATTGCTCGTACTTCTTCATCCAATTTGGACATCTCCGCAATGCCACCTGCATTGTCAGAAATCGGACCATAAGTATCAACTGTTACTGTTGCTACAACAAATGAAAGCATGCCTACCGCTGCAATGGCGGAACCATACAATCCTGAAAAGATGCTTGAAACAATAATAGCACCACCCAAGACGACGCAGGCAGGCAGACAACTGCGCCAACCTGTGCTTGTCCCACCGATAATTACTAATGCAGGGCCCTCTTTGGCCAAATTTGCGACATTCTTTGTTTCCTTATATTGCTCACTGGTATAACGCTCAGCCAACATTCCCAGTGCAATACCTGCGATAATTCCAGTTATAGCACTTAACCAAGGAGAGATCCAGCCAAAACGGAAATCTACGCCTGTATAATCAAGACCGTTAAAGAAGACGTAGCTTAGTATTAAAGTAGCGACTGCAATAATTGCAGCAGAACTCCATAAAGAGATGTTTAGTTCTCTGCTAAGCTTATTGCTTGGTTTTCTAAGAAGCACATAGGCAATGCCTAAAATACATGCAAGAAGCCCAATACCAACGAAAGCGAACGGGTATTGCATCATGCGAACGACGAGCTCAGTACTGATAGGTTTAGAAGAATTAAGTGCCGCGGTGTGGATTGCTGTCGGCAGGACAGAAGACGATACTACCGCACCGATCGTGCTTTCCAAAAGGTCCGAACCATTACCGTTCACATCGCCAACGTTGTCCCCAACGCAGTCTGCGATAACTGCCGGGTTGCGCGGATCGTCTTCCGGTAGCCCTAACTCGGTCTTGCCAACAAGGTCTGCCCCCATGTCTGCGCCCTTGGTATAGATACCTCCGCCAAGTCGGTTGAAAACCGCAATTGAAGAACATCCCAGAGAATAGCATGCCAGCACCTGGGGAAAAAGAACAAACTTCAGGCCGATCCAGCTGGTCATTTCGACAAGATTTTCCGGATTGGCATACTGAAGTATCATACCCACAATCAAGTATACAACCAGCAGTCCAAGCATGGCAAAACCGCCAACCGACAAACCCATTACGGAGCCGCCGCGGAAAGCAACGTTTAGTGCCTTTCCCAAGGCTGACGAGTCTTTTCTTTCTACGCCAAGACGGGCTTCATTAGCGACACGCTCGTTATATATGACTGCAGCCTTCATGCCTACCAAACCTGCAAAAGAGCTCATGGCTGCACCTATCAGGAATGATATTCCTGCCCAAAACGTAAAGAATACACCAAACAATACCGCTATTCCGATGACAACAGGTATACTAATAGAAAATTCTCTCTTTAAAAACGCATCTGCGCCCTCTCTAATTGACTTTGCAATATCCTGCATTACAGGAGTACCATGTGCCATCTTCGTTCCTTTACGGAAATTATAGAACGCGAAGATCAGAGAGAAAATTGCACCCAACCCCACAAGATAGATCATTACTAACAACATTCACGTATGCCCCCTAAACAATAATCGTATTTTTGCCAACAGAAAACATTATACCAATTGAATAATTAAAAAGCAATAATACTATAGCGTAAACAAAAACAAAATTATAGGGTAGCCAAGGGTACGGTCCCTTTGATCGGATCCAACCAAGAAAACCAAGGGAACCGTCTATGCCGGCACCTATATATAGATGATGTGTGTGCACAAAGTTTCCCGAATCCCCTTCATTAAAAAGAATGGTTTGTAAAGAACAAATGCAATATTAAACCTGACTCTCCTTTGTTTCCGCAAAAAAAAGCCGACAAGGCAGGGATAATGCGATAGACGCAATTGCTTTTATTTCTGAGAGAATCTATTTACACACTATTTTTAAGCCCCCTATTATAGTGGTATTATTAAAAGGAGAAAGCCGGAAGTTGTTGTATGAAGAGGCTTTCTCTTTCCTTTAAAAACACCAACAAGTTTTTGCGTTCCGGATCCAGACGGTACCAATACACTCGGAAAGGCTTAGCAGCCACATAATGAAACATAGGAGTTAAATGGTTGTAATATCACATATACCTGAAAACAAATCCTGCATGCAATATATAATTATACCCAAGAGCATTTAACTATAGAAAAAGCCTATGATAGATGATACAATAATCATAAATAATTATGTCAACATGAAATGTGATGATTTTTGAGTTAATGCGATGAAATAAGAGTTAAAGTAACCTTTCCGGAGGTGCTCGTGAAAAGCATTAAAAGGTTTCTATACAATCTGTTAAGCAGCAGACGTTCGAAATTCTTAAAGACATCAATAATGAGGATGTTTGTACCATTAATAGCATTATCGGTAATAATAACCGGTACATTTTCATATTTCATTGCCTATCGCCAAATTGAAGAAAATGCCTATGTAAGTTTAACCGATACAGTATCCCAATCTAAAATTCTTCTTGATAGCAAATTGAGCGATATTTTTGAACAAATGCTATATGTTAAAAATGTAGTTGAGCCTATTTATCTATCTTTAAAATATTCAGAAGCTACTATGAAACCACAATATTATATAACTGCGGAGAGCAGTTTAAGTCAGGTGTATTCCAACTATTATTCTATGATTGATTCAATATTAATGTATTTTAATGACGGGCTGTTTACACTCCAAAAACGGGATTACATCACTGAAGATATAAACTTTTCGTTTGATGAATGGAGAGGAAAATACAATAATAAAGAAGGTGACTTTTATTGGGTTAACCTCCATGCGGATGAAATATTTAAGTACCATAGGAATAAAAACAGGGTTGTGAGTATCTTTAACCTTATTGGCGACACAGATTCACAGCTTAGGGGCATAATACTTTTTAATCTACGTGAGAGTTTTTTCAGCAATATCCTTGAAAATGTAGAAATAAGTGAAAACGGTTATCTTACATTAATCAGCGAGGATGGGGTAATGTCATTTAAAAATGTGGAGGAAAAATATACTTTAGATGAAAGTGATTTATTTTTGGTGAAAGCAGAAGATGATTCGGGAACGCAGAAGTTTAGTAATTCATATGGAACAAAAATGATGGCTGTGTATGATACTCTCGATACCAACGGCTGGAAGCTGGTTGCGGTATTTCCTGAAAACGAATTAACGCAAACAATAAGCTTTATTAAATATGCTACCGCTATTATTATGGTAATCCTTTTACTGGTATCGGTCGTGCTTTCCAATATGCTAGCAAGAATAGTGACAAAACCGTTATCTCAATTAACAAAAAAAGTTCATAAAGTTGAAGAAGGTAATTTGGATGTGATTTTTGATGTGTATATGGAGAATGAGATTGGGATATTGGGTAAAGGCATTACAAAAATGATAGAAAGGGTCAAAGAACTGCTTGACCAGGTAGAATTTGAACACAATCGAAAAAGAAAGGCTGAATTTGCCGCTCTTCAAGCGCAGATAAAACCGCATTTCCTTTATAATACACTGTATGCAATAAAACAATTGTGTAAAATGAATGAAATGGAGGATGCTGAGATTATGGTTTCAGCTCTTGCTACTTTTTTCAGGATAAGTGTGAGCAAAGGAGAAGAGGTAATAACTGTGAAGGAGGAAATCAGTCATGTAGAAAATTACTTGATAATACAACACATGCGTTATAAGGACAGGCTGAAGTACTCTATTAATATAAGCGAGGATTTATACTGCTATTCTGCAGTAAAATTAATGCTGCAGCCCATCGTTGAGAATGCGATTTATCATGGAATAAATAATAAAAGGGGCTCGGGTATAATAAATATCTCAGGTTATTTAGAGGGAGAGGATTTGGTTTTTACAGTGCATGATGATGGTATTGGAATTTCATCCGAAAAGCTTGAAGAAATAAAAAATCTTCTTCAAAACAAAGAAAGAAATGCTGATGATTCGCTGGGTATGGGTCTTCTAAATGTACATGAGCGTATCAGGATAATGTTTGGGCAAAGGTATGGAATTGGAATCGAAAGCATATTTCAGGAAGGCACAACAGTGCATCTGAAAATTCCGGCAATAAAGCCATTAAAACAAGGGGGCATCAGGATTGCATAGTATAGTGATATTTGAGGATGATTATATTGTAAGAAGGTCTTTAGTAGAAAGCATAGAATGGGAAAAGCATGGGTTTATAGTAAAAGGAATAGCTGAGGATGGAGAAAAAGGTATTGCGTTAATAGATAAACTTCATCCGGATATAATTGTTTCTGATATAAAGATGCCTTTTATTGATGGTATAGAAATAGCAAGATATGTAAGAGATACATACCCTGAAAGCCGTGTGGTATTGCTTACCGGGTATGACGAGTTTGACTTTATCCAGGAAGCGTTAAGACTCAGGGTGTTTGATTATGTTATGAAACCTGTTGAAGATGAGTATCTTTTAAAAGTTTTAAAAAATGCAGCAGACGACATAAATAATCAGCTTAGATTGAAAAAACAGCTTTCTGAAAGTATGCCGGTTCTTCGTCAACAATTTTTATCAGGGTTAATAACCGGTAGAATAAAAAAGGATGATATTCTTAGCGAGCTTCAATTTCATGGTATTCAATTCGAAGAAGGCCCGTTCTGTGTCTACACAATAAAGGTTGACGGATATCAGGATGAGTCCCAAAGAAAAAACTTATCCGAGATAAATATTTTAAAGTTAAACATAATAAACATGTTAAGCAGTATTTTTAACGAATCGCTGCCAAGCCTTATATTTGATACCGGAATTAGGCTTGTGGTCATCTTAAAGTTTTTCGAGGTTGGGGAGGAGGTTCTTACGGATAAATCAATAGAAGCCGGAGAGATGATGCTAAATGAAATTAACCACAGACTGAAAACAATAATAACCATAGGTGTTGGTCGAGTATATTATGGATATGATAATATTCCTGTTTCTTATGAAGAATCCCAAGCTGCATTGGAATATAGGCATATTTTTGGGAAAGGGCAGGTTTTGCACATTGAAGACACTGGCTTTCCAACGGTTAGTGGGTTAATGGAGTTCAGAGGCAGAGACAAGGATATTGCTATGAAAGTTAAGCTTGGGCTTGCAAATGATGCAATCGATATAATTAATGATATTGAAAAAGAGCTGCTTTCAAATGATTACGTTTCTCTTGATTATTTAAAGCTTGTCGCAATTGAGATCACATTTCACATTTTTAGGGAACTGGAAAATAGTATTTATAATGATGCAGTAAGCAATATAGATTTCTACACTATATACTCTGAAGTAAACAGAGCAGAAACAATACAGGAAATATTTATTATTATAAAAGAGATGATAAATGGGTTCGCGTCATTTGTGAACAATCAGCGGGGGAAGCTTCAAAAATCTGTTACCGAAGAAGCGGTTAAATATATTGAAGAAAACTTTTCAAATGAAAGCCTTTCTTTGAAGGATGTTTCATCATATGTACATATCAATCCAACATATTTCAGCATGGTTTTCAAAAAAGAAAAAGGTGTTAATTTTTCAGAGTATTTACTCGAGTATAGAATGAATAAGGCTATGGAGATTATCAAAAATAGCGAAAAAAAAGTATATGAAGTTGCGGAAGAGGTCGGATACAGCAATCCCCAATACTTCAGTGTCTGCTTTAAAAAATATACAGGAATGAGTCCTATAGAATACAGAAAACACATTTAATTAATTTGTGCTTCCAATACATGAAATCACAATACTGAATAACAACCGTAATCATACTATAAAAGCACATTATTCCACATATAGAATGTAACGGTTTTTTCGATAATATAACGGGCTCAGATGTCCCCCGCCTCTTCGCCTCGTTGAAATGGCTGGTCGCAAACTTCGTTTGCTGCTCGCCCATGCAACCT
>ENA-UOOK01006551-UOOK01006551.1-fermentation-metagenome-genome-assembly--contig:-NODE-6551-length-11057-cov-14.604708_pt1 | contig 11057 bp, 13 predicted proteins | sample MGYA00245777_ERZ724023 | MGnify/ENA primary metagenome ERZ724023 (study PRJEB28704, sample SAMN03018312) | fermentation metagenome | biome: anthropogenic terrestrial biome; feature: soil... | reverse complement strand
ATTTTTGGACTTTACGAGGGAAAAAATCCATATTATTCCATATTGAGAATTGCTGTTATACAATCCCTTTTGTTCAGTTAATTACAGGTCTATAATACCGTTATGAAAAATCAATTTTCAGTCAATCAGTGCTTGTGTCCGGGGCGGGGTAGTTAACCGCATGCGCTGACGTATCGAGCCATCCCAGCAGCAGCGGTGCTCCCCCGCGATTGGAGGTTAGCCGGCTGCTTTTTTTTTAATGGCTCAAAACAAGACTGGAGAAAAAATGACAATTTATCAGGACATAACGAACCTTGTCGGCAACACACCCCTGGTTCGTATCAACAGATTAAACCCGAAAAAAAACGTGGAAGTCGTTGCCAAACTGGAGTTTTTTGGGCCCACACACAGTGTAAAAGACCGCATCGCTGTATCCTTGGTGGAAGACGCTGAAGCGAAAGGCATCCTCAACCCAGACAGTGTTCTGATTGAAGCCACCAGTGGCAATACCGGCATCGCGCTTGCCAACGTCGCTGCCGCCCGCGGCTACAAATCGTTGATCATCATGCCCGAATCGGTCAGCACCGAACGAAAGCTGCTCATGCGTGCCCTCGGTGCTGAGCTGATCCTGACCCCTGCCGCCGGTGGAATGTCCGCCGCAATGGAAAAAGCGATTCAACTGCGCCAGCAAAACAACCGCTACTGGCTGGCAGATCAATTTAACAACCCTTCAAACCCCGAAATCCATCGCCTCACCACAGGATCTGAAATCTGGCGGGATACTGAAGGTAGAGTGGATCTGCTGGTGGCAGGCGTTGGCACCGGGGGGACGATCACAGGTGCAGGTGAATTTTTGAGAGCGCATAATCCCGATCTCCAAATTATTGCGGTAGAGCCAAGCGCTTCCCCGGTTCTTTCCGGTGGGAAAAGCGGTCCGCATCTTTTGCAGGGTTTGGGGGCAGGTTTTATTCCCTCAGTACTGAAACAAGAATTGATCAATGAAATTATCCAGGTCAACGCGGAAGATGCTTTCACAACCGCCCGTTCGCTGGCTGTGCTTGAAGGCATACCTGGTGGAATTTCATCAGGTGCCGCAGTTTGGGCTGCCCTGCAGGTGGCACAAAGACCAGAAAACAACAGAAAGCGGATTATCGTGATTGTGCCCAGTTTTGCCGAGCGTTATCTCTCTACGGCACTTTACGCCAACCTCAGGGAGGAGCTGAATGGAAAAAGCTGAATTACCCACAACCGTATTCCCTTCTTCCTGCGGTGACGTGCCCTATGAACGACTCGGGTTTTTGGGTTTCATTTCCGAAGATTTGCGCTGCGCTGTTGAGCGAGACCCTGCCGCCACCAGCAAATTTAGTGTAATCACAACTTATTCCGGGCTCCACGCCCTTTGGGCTCACCATTTTGAGCACTGGATCTGGAAAAAAGGTTTCAAAGGACTGGCTCGATTTTTGGCGCAAATAACCCGCTTTTTCACCGGAGTAGAAATTCACCCCGGTGCGGTTATCGGACGCAGAGTGTTCATCGATCACGGCATGGGCGTGGTTATCGGCGAAACCTCGGTTATAGGCGATGACGTGACCATTTATCACAATGTCACCCTTGGCGGCACCAGTCTGCAGAAGGTCAAACGCCATCCAACCATTGAGCCCTGCGTGGTCATCGGCGCAGGCGCAAAAGTTTTGGGTGATATCAGCGTCGGAGCGCACAGCCGCATCGGAGCAAATTCAGTTGTGGTCAAAGATGTTCCCCCACAGTCAGTTGTGGTTGGCGTACCCGGTCAAATCATCCTACGCAGTGAGAAGTTGGTCGGGAAAACCACTGACCTCGATCATTCCCGCCTTCCGGACGCGATTGTCAGTAACCTGAAAGAAATTATCGCCCGCATGGAGATAGTTGAAGAAAAACTCGATCTGCACACACCTCATTCCTCCAGGGTTCACCTTGCCAACGGGGATTACTGGGAGTATGAAGAAGGCTCAGATTTTTCAATATAAACGCTGGTGGAAAAGCAGCAGACAGCCAGTCTGAACGGTGATTTCCGGGTAAAAAGAAGGAGTGACATAAAATACCACTCCTTCGCCTTGGATTGGTGACGAAGCCGAAGTCGCATTAATCTTGCAGCCTGGCAATACTCAGCTATACTTTCATTAATAAGAGGTAAAGTATATGATTTACTATTCAAGCAATTACCAATCCCCTTTCGGATCGATCACGCTTATTAGCGATGGCAACAATCTCGTAAACCTGTTCATTGAGCATCAGAAATACAGCGAGAATATTCTGTCATCAGATTTTGTCCGGCAGGAAAACCATCCTGTTTTCAATACAACCAAAAAATGGCTGGACAATTATTTTGAGGGTACCAATCCTCCGGTTGATCATCTTCCGCTCAGCCCGGTTGGCAGCGATTTCCGACAAGCGGTCTGGAAACTCGTCCGCGAAATCCCCTACGGACAGGTGACCGCCTATGGAGAGATTGCCCGACAAATTGCACAAGCAAGAGGGATAAAAGCGATGTCGAGCCAGGCGGTAGGTGGCGCAATCGGTCACAATCCAATTTCGATCATCATCCCCTGCCATCGTGTGGTTGGAGCAAATGGCAATCTGATCGGTTATGGTGGAGGGATTGAAATGAAAATTAAATTGCTGAAGCACGAAGGATTGGATATGTCCGGCTTCTACGCGCCTCAAAAAGGCACAGCGCTCTGACCGTTAGTCCCTGACAAAGGGATTAAATCGTTTTTCGTGCCCGACGGTAGTTGGATCGCCATGACCGGGCAAAATTACGGTTTCTCCAGGCAATGAATAGATTTGTTCGCGGATATTTTTCAACAACAAATTGTGGTCGCTGCCCGGAAAGTCGGTTCGTCCGATGCTTTCCCTGAAAATGGCATCGCCGACAAAGGCAACATTTAGAACAGGACAATGAAAAATGACCGACCCAGGATTGTGTCCAGATACGTCTCTGACTTCCACGATCTTCTCCTGGCTGTCGGGGTCAATCCCCAGCCACACCCCGTGGTGAAGGGGGATATCCACCCTGGGCACCGCGTCAACTCTCACGCCAAACATCCCGTCTGAAGGATTTTGTTCCGCCCAATCGTAGCTGACCGGGTGCATCGCGATTGGAATTGGCGGGTCGAAGGCTTCGCTGAGCGCCTTTACCCCGGCAGTATGATCGAAATGACCATGGGTAATCCAGATTTGTTTCAAGTGCCAGCCTTTTTGTTTAATAAACCCAAGCTGTTTTTCCGGAAGAAAGCCAGGGTCAATGATCACACAATCAATGGTGTCTTCATCAGCCAATATATATATATTATTGCCCATCGGTCCGATGGTAAGGGTTTCGTAAGTTAATTTCATACCAATTTCTCAAAGAATTCAAACAATTGCAGGTATTTTTCGATGGTCATGACTTCTCTCGGCAGCGTGGTCAGGCTGGTCAGACCATCCCGTTCAACAACCACATCATCCTCGATCCGCACTCCGCCCAATCCTGGCAGATAGATGCCGGGTTCAATGGTAAAAACCATACCCTCTTCCAGGGTCAGATCGCTTCCACTAAAGATGTAGGGAGCTTCATGCGCCTCCATCCCCAGCCCATGTCCGGTGCGGTGGGTGAAATATTCGCCAAAGCCGTTTTTTTCAATCTCATCTCTTGCGACCGCGTCCACCTGCCCGGCTGTCATTCCGGCTTTTCCGGCAGCCACTGCATAGTGATTGGCGTGTTGGACGGTCTCAGCGATTTCCACCATACGCTGGTCAATCATTTCCACAAAGAAACAGCGGGTTATGTCCGAAAAATAACCCTCATATCCTGCCCCCCAATCGAATAAGAGCACATCACCCGCATCGACTCGCCGTTGCGAAGGGGATGCGTGCGGGTTTGCAGTGTTGGGACCGCTTGCAACGATTGGCGCGAACGGCAATTCTTGGTCAGAACCATGCCGGTAAAGCTGCATCAGCAGCTCTGCTGCTATCTCCTTCTCGGTTTGACCAACTCTGATCGTCCTCAACGTGCTCAATAACGCATTCTCGGCAATTTCTGCGGCTTTTCGCATTTTTGTCAGCTCGTTTGCGTCTTTACGCATACGCAACTGGGCAAACACCTGGCTGCCATCCACAAATTCAGCCAGTGGAAGAGACTTTCGTAGAAACTCCAGCTCCAGGTAACGCAGCCCGGTTGGTTCGACGCCTATGCGCAGTTCCACGTTTTGGAAATCAGCCAGGGCATGATCAAATTCTTCTTGCCACGTGGCGGGGTCATCTCCGTAAAGTCGAACCTGGCACTTAAACGTCAACTCCTCGAGTTTGGCTGCCTCCAGCTTTGGCAAAATTAAAACTGGCTGCCCTCCCAAGGCTACGATTAACACGACCGGTCTTTCCATAAGGTGAAATTGCAGCCCTGTCAGGTAACGAAAGCTGGCGCCCGGGTTCACAACCACAGCGTCCAGCTCAGATTTTTGGATAAGAGAATTCAGTTTTTCAATTCGGTTTGTCAACAGGTCCTCGGTTATTTGGTCTGCCTTAGAGTTTCCCTGAACAACGCAACCAGCACGATGATGACCAGCAGCCCACCCATGAACAGAATCCCATTCACATTGACCACCGAACCAGGCGTCACGGGTGTGTTCTGCGCATCTATCGTCGGATCGCCTGTCTGCAAAACCTGCTGCTGGACGGCAGTCTGGGTCATGGTAACTGGATTGATGATCGTGCGCCGTTCTTGTATGCTGACAAACAGCACAAGGGTAATTACCATCACAATCATAACAATAATTGCCAGTGGGGTTCCGTTGACCTGCCATTTTTTGTTTTCGGACGGTTGATTATGGGAATCAGGCATTATTTGACACTTTCGACCGCCAGGCGCGCGGTTTCAACCACGTCACCGCCATCACGCAGGATCAAGAGGGTCGCATTTCGCAAGATTGGACCCAGTTGGTTGAGAACGGCGCCAGGTGGGTATATCACTGCCGCCATGGCAACTTTTTCCAAAGCCGGTTTCAGGTTTGGTTCGGTCCAGGCGCCCAATGCCGACGGTCTTGAAGGTAGTTTGTGCAACGCCTCGGTCCAGTTTGCCAGGAATTCGGTTTGCATCAGTTCTTCAAGCAAATCCATGGCGAGCTCCTGCCTGGCAATATCCGGATTTCCTAATGCCCAGGCAGAGCCTGTTGCCAATGTGAACTCCGGTTCGGTCATCATGGCATCAGGCTGGTTGGAATTTTCATCAGTATGGCTCAGCACGTAGCTGGCTGGAACAACAGCAGTATCCAGGTTGCGGTCCAAAAAAGATTGGAAAACCTGGGCATCATTTTGGTAGGATAAGGAGAGACTATTGATGTGTCGTGTGTTCAATGCATTTTTAAGGGCTTGCAGAGCAGCGACCAACGGTTCTTCTTCCAGCAAAGCGTACCCCTGCCCATCAATTACATCTCCTCCAGCAGACATATACAACAACAGCAAAAATCTGCCCAGCGGATCGTCAGCCGCAAAGCCAAAGATCCCGAAATTATTATGAATTTGATCCCATTCATTCGATGGAATCAATAGATTTGTCGAGCTGTAGATCAAAGTAAGGGGGTCGGCCATCAGCGCTATCGCCAGGACCTCTTCATCCACCTGGCTGAGCTGGCTTGCAAAAGGATACCAATCGTTCCCGCCCAGCATCCCTGTCAGACGTTCGTTTTCATAGATCAGGTTTCGCTGGGAAGCAACCTGCAGGTCATTTGCCGAGAGCACGATCAGGTCCGGCAAGGTCTCGGGCACGGCTGCCTTGGTGGCAGTCAGTGAATCGATCAGGCTGCCTGACCCAGTCTGAGATTTGATGCGCACCACGATTTCAATTTTGTTTGCAAAAGCATAGCTGTTAAGTTTTTCCAGAAGCAAGTCGCCCGCGTCCGTTCCGTTGTGAGGATCGAGATCGGGAGGCAGCCAGAGGATCAGTTTTTCTGGTGTTGGAAGTGGCGTCTCGGTGCTTTCCGATCGAGTCGTTGCGCTTGCTTCAGGCGTCGGTTGGGTTTCGGTAGCGTCAGGAGGCTGCGTAGCATTCTGCCAGGGTAGTTCAAAATCAAAAGGCAGGCTTTCGCATCCAGTCAGCATGATTAACAGGATCACGAGGGTGACCAGGGTAATTCGCGAAAGCAAGCCTTTCCTGTTTTTGTCTCGTTTAGTCATAAGCTCAATTGTAAATCATATCGAGCGGACTGCTGTTTCCTTAAAAACCGATCGGTTTCCCCAGCAATCCAGTTAATAATTCCACACAACCCTGCAAATCGTCAGTATCGACCATCTCAGAAGGGGAATGGATATATCGGCAGGGGATTGAGAGGCAGCCAGCCGGTACTCCAGCTCGCGTCCGCTGGATAGCCGCTCCATCGGTCCCGCCAGCTTCGAGCACTTCCATCTGATAGGGTAACCCCTGGGCTTTGGCTTCTTCAACCATCCAGTTGATCACCCGCGGGTCAGCGATAAAGGATGAATCGCGCACTTTTATCGCTGGTCCTTTGCCCAGGGAAACTTCCATTTTGGTGCCTTTGGGCGTGTCGCCGGTACGGGTTACATCGACTGCGATGCCGACTTCGGGGTCAACCCCGTAGGCAGCCGTGATTGCCCCACGCAAGCCAACTTCTTCCTGCACACTGAAAACAAAATAAATCTCGTTTGGAGTGTTTTGTACAGCTTTCAACGCGCCAATCGCCACGGCAACCGCTGCCCGGTCGTCCATCGATTTCGCCACCAGGCGTTTGCCCAGGTTCATAAACGGTCGCTCAAAGCCGCAGACATCTCCAACGCCAACTTTACTGTCGTCCCTGGAGGTTGCGCCAGTATCGATGAAAAGTTTCGCCAGGTTGGGTTGTTCATTTGCTTCCAGTCTTTCAACCCCAATCACACCCTGGGTTCCATTCATAAACAAAACCCTGCCGCCGATGCAGGTGTAGGGGCTGACCCCACCGATAGAGATGAAACGGGCAAAGCCATTATCATCAACGTGAGTGACCATCAAGCCGATCTCATCCACATGTGCTGAGACCATTACGCGCTTTCCGCCCTCAGCCTTTTTTCCTTTTCGGGCGATCAGGTTGCCAAGAGCATCGGTATAGAATTCGTCAACATGTTCACGTATTTCTGCTTCAATTTTGGAACGAATCTGGTGTTCAGAGCCGGATGGACCGGGGGTCTCAACCAGCATCTCTAAAGTTTTCAATAAGTCGTTTGTCTTTGCCATTATTTAATCTCCTGCGGGTTTAGGATGCTTCTGTCAAGCCGTGAAAGCGCGGCATGCATTAATTTTAAGGTGTTTAATTCATCATCGATGCGAACCAGACCGGCAGCTGAGTGCAGATAGCGCTGGGGCACAGAAACCGATACACTGGGTACGCCTGCGCGGGTTTTATGGATCGCGCCGGCGTCGGTGCCGCCCCTGCCGGGTTGACGATATTGCCAGGGAATCTTTTCCGCATCCGCGGTGTCGGTCAGCCATTTCACCAGGCGCCGGTCACCAATCGTCGCGCCGTCCATCAGGTAAATCGCCGGACCGCCATCGAGTTTTGTGTTGTGAGTAGTGTTTTCTTCACCATCAAAGTGCGGCATATCGTTTGCTGGAGTCGAGTCCATGGCAATGCCGATATCAGAGGTGAAGTGATATGCCGCTGTTTTCGCGCCTCGCAAACCCAATTCTTCCTGCACTGTAAATGCAGCCAGCAGATCGATATTTTCAGGAGCGTTTTTTAGCAATTCGATCAGGTTAAACACTCCCAGTCGGTCATCCAGGGCTTTTCCGCGCAAACTTGGTCCCAAAACTGCGAGCTTTGTGTCAAATGTTGCCCGGTCTCCGATTTCAACCAGTTTGGAGCCGCCCAAGCCAACATCAATTCGCAAAGACTTCACTTTCAGTTCCTGCTCACGTTCTTCTTTTGTGGTCAGGTGTATTGCCTTGGCGCCGATAACCCCAGGAACGTGTTTTCGCCCCACAATCACGGGTTTACCCACCAATTGTCGCGGGTCGACACCTCCGATGACGACAAATTCAAACAATCCGTCACCGTCTTCTTTGATAAGCATCATGCCAATCTCGTCCATGTGAGCGGCAACCATCACACGTGGGCGGATTGGTTCGTTGCCTTCACGGCTGACCAATACGTTACCCATCGCGTCTGTGTGCATTGAATCTTTAAACTCCTGTAACTCTGCGTAGACAATTTCGCGGACTTCCTGCTCGTCGCCCGAAACTGCCAGGGCATTGCTCAGCCGTGTAAGCAGATCCAATTCCTTTTTACCCATTTTGGGAGAATATTTCTTCGCCATTGTCTACTCCCATCTCACAGAATTCATGAAATCGAGCGGCAAATCGGTGATGAATTCAGCCATCAGCCTGCCGGCTCGTTTGATGTCTTTGATACTAACCACTTCCACCGGTGTATGCATGTACCGTAGGGGGATGCCCAGTTCAACCACCGGGATACCTGCCTGGGCAATCTGGATGTCATATGCATCGGTGCCAGCCCCGCTTGGAGCGAAGTCACGTGCCAGCGGAATCTCATACTCATCGGCAGTTGCCTTCATCGCTGCATATAGTGCCGGATGATCACACGACCCCCAGGTGATTGTGATCGTCTTGCCCATATCAAACAAGACCGTATCTCCACCGCCAGGACCTTTGGCAAAAGTTACATCGATGACGATGGCAAAATCGGGCATGATATCAAAAGAGCTGCCCATCGCACCGATTCCGCCGACCTCTTCCTGCGAGGTGGCAACCGCAATCACATCCCAAAGATGTTTGCGCCTGGAGAGGTAATCGAGCGCGATCGTGGTTGCGGCAACCGAAGCGCGGTTATCGAGGGTGTGCCCGCTGATCGTTTCTCCGCTTAGTTCGCGCGGTTCGGTGGCAAAAGAGATCACATCGCCTACGCGCACGAGCCGTTCAACTTCGGCAGGGTGCAAGCCGGTATCAACCAGCAGATATTTCTGTGGCAGCGGACCTTTCTGACCATCTTTTGGCAAAAGATGCGCCGGCGGCATAACCACCATTGCTGGAAGCTCGACGGTTTCATCTCTTTGGGTGCCATGGACAGTCACCATCTGACCAGGCAAAATGCGCGAGTCCACCCCGCCGACCTGGGTGAGGCGCAAAAACCCGGCTTCGATACCGGTAACCATCAGACCAATTGCGTCCATATGGGCTGCGATCATCACTTTGGGTCGCGGTTCCGTGCCCGCCCCATAGCGAATGGCATGGTAACTGCCATGGCTGCTCACCCAGGTGCGGTCGCTCAGTTCCTGCCAGACCGGGGTAATCACGTCACGAATCGGCGCTTCATATCCGGAAATCCCGGAAACCGAGAGCATCGATTTTAAAAAAGGAAGAAGTTCAAATTTCATAAGCCCCTTTCATGGGTTAGGATTTGGTTCATCAGTAGGCTCCAGGGTATTTGTTGGAGGAATTTCTTCGGTAGGTGTGGGGGTTTCGGTAGGAGAACCCTCATCGGTAGCGCTTGGTTCAGAAGTTGCTGTCGGAGTTGGTGTGACAGTAAGCGTATTTGTTGGCTGCAGGGTTTGGGTCGGAGTTAGCGTGATCGAAGCAGTGCGCGTCAGGTAGGCGGTAAGTGTGATCGTTGGGATCGCTGTGACCGTGGATGTTCTGGTTGGGGTTGCTCTTTCAGGCTGCGGACCTTGATCAAGCCGCAGCAGGACAAACCCGAGCAGGTAGCAGGGGATTGTAATTAAAATCAGCAAGGTCAGTAAATAGCGTATACGTGTCTGCCTTGATAATTTTTCCAAGCCAATCTCCTTATAAATAGAGTCGCTCATACTATTGAACGCTACTATATAATGATACCATTGCCAGGATATCTTAACTCAATTCTGCTATAATAAGGACGTAAACCATCCGAAAGAGGAGGCTGCCATGGCTAGTAAGGACAAAGCAGGTAAAGAAGAACGAAAGAAACCCAAGCAAACCATAAAAGAGAAACGTAAAGCTAAGGACGAGAAGAAAAAGACCACGTCCATCACCAACACTGGCGCTTAAAGAGCCAGTCCGATTCGATTAAAAGCCAGCCCTTGTGGAATATTCCCCGGATTGGCTTTTTTTGTTCCTGCTCGCATGCATCCTTCTGAGAATAGACAGCTTGCGTAAATCTCAACCGGTTCCCAGATAAAAGTGAAACACTTCTCCCTCGAATAGCGTTTCTGTTAATAGAAACAATTCAAAGGAGAATAAATAAAATGAAACGATCCAAAATTTCAATTCTCTTTATTTTTATCTCAGTAGTATTTTTTGCTTCCGCCTCAGCGGTTGGGCAAGTAGAAGCTGCAGAAGATGACCGTCATTGTGTTTCTGCTTCACTGAGGGATACTGAGATGCCTAAAACGGTTCTTTTACCGTCCTTTTTCACGCCGCTAGCCATCAAAATAGCTGCATCACTGGCATTGCCAGCCTCTCTCACTTTCTCATAGCGGGCATCCAGGTACAGATAGACTATCTCTCCCAGCGGTCTGTTGCGCCAGGCTTCCAGCTCTTTATCCAGGGCTTGTGTAGCCCGGCTAACCTGACTGGCACTAACTTGGGTACCGCAAAGTTGTTCAGTGATCGCGGCTACTTTGCGCGTGGATACTCCCTGCACATACATCTCTGCCAGTGCCATCAAAAAAGCGCGTTCACTGCGAATCCCTTTCTCCAGTGCCGCAGGGTAGAAACCTCCTTCTCGTACCTGTGGAATCTCAAAGGTGATTTCGCCCACTCTGGTTTTGACGGTCTTGGGTTTATAACCGTTGGCGTGACCTTGCCTGTGCTCATTACGCTCGTATGGCCTGGCTTGCAAATGGTTTTCCCGTTCGATCTGCATGGCTTGGTTCACTACCACTCTGATCAGTTCTGTTAATCCATCCAGTCCTTGTTCAGTCATTTGTTCCAAATATTCAATTGGTATGTGTAGCTTATCCTCAGTTGTTGTAAAATCAGTTGTGTAGATCATGGTCGTTTTCCTTTCTTGGTTTGACGGCTGTAGAAAGGATACCGTGATCTACTCTTTTTGTTAATTTACAGAAAATTCGTTACACTG
>ENA-UOOK01006546-UOOK01006546.1-fermentation-metagenome-genome-assembly--contig:-NODE-6546-length-11065-cov-2.891735_pt1 | contig 11065 bp, 7 predicted proteins | sample MGYA00245777_ERZ724023 | MGnify/ENA primary metagenome ERZ724023 (study PRJEB28704, sample SAMN03018312) | fermentation metagenome | biome: anthropogenic terrestrial biome; feature: soil; material... | reverse complement strand
CTGGAGACCCCCATCAGCCCTGAACTGATCCCCGGGGAGGATGGAAAAATCAAGCAAAAGACCGAGGATATCCTGGGGCCTTATGTGCTCAACGATTTCTTCCTGCACCATTTTCTGGACAGCAGGCCCACCCCGGCCCAGCTGCTTTCCCTGGCAAAGAGCGCCTTTGGCCCAGCATATTCCCGCCAGGAGATTTTAAGCCGGATGCGCGGCTTTTTCAGCCGCTTTTTTGCCAGCCAGTTCAAGCGCAGCTGCCTGCCGGATGGCCCCCAGGTGCTGGGGATTTCCCTCTCGCCCCGGGGCGGGCTTGACATGCCCTCTGACGCCGCGGCCACCCTGTGGACCAGCGCGATTGATGCACTCACCGACCAGCAAAAAGGAGAATGACCATGAGAAACCTGACCATGCTCACGGACCTGTATGAATTGACCATGCTCTCCGGCTATCGCCGCCACCACATGGGGGGGCGCAAGGCGGTGTTTTATATGTTCTACCGCGGCGGGAATGACCTCTCCTATGCCGTGATGGCTGGCAACGCCCAGTTTAAGGATTATATCCTGAACCTGCGCTTCACCCCGGAGGACATCGCCTATTTGCGCAGCCTGGGGATATTTGAGGCGGGCTTCCTGGACAGCCTCCGGGATTTCCGTTTTGAGGGGGATATTGACATCATGCCCGAGGGCACCATCATCTTTCCCGGGGAGCCCCTGGTGCGGGTGACAGCGCCCCTCTCCCAGGCGCAGCTGATTGATACCTTTCGGGACTTGACCCTTTTCCACCAAGTGCAAACTGCTTGAGTTTCCACCTGAAATAATATTCAGCTTTAGATTATATTTCTTCTCAATCTCATCTGCCAAGGCTGTTAACAGTCCAAGATTATCCCGGCTGGGGATTACCGCTCCATAGCAGGTAAGATTAGTACCGACTCCTACAAGCTTGACTCCGGGGAGTTCGATTATTCTGCCTGCGAACTCAACTGCGTCCTCATACCAAACTCCTTCCCTCAGATCCCCAAGGTCTATCATGAGTACAATTTTGTGAATTTTCCCCTTTTGCAGCGCCTTCTCAGAAATAGTTCTTATAGTCTCATACTCTGAGTTAAGACTTATATCAACATGCTCAACAACTTCGTCAGCCTGTGACAGCATTGGAATTCTAAGAAGCATTTTTTCAACATTTCAAAAATAATTATGCTTTTGTTCCTGACGATAAACTTGCGGCGGACTATATCATTCCAAGCGCTCTCGACAAAAATGTCGCTGCATCTGTTGCAAAAGCAGTTGCCGATGCCGCAAGGAAATCGGGTACTGCAAGGATATAAATTAAATATATTCGGAGTTTTAACTGAAATATTGGCACAGCCCTCAGCGGTACATCCGCTGAGGGCTGTGTTTTATTGATGTGAATACCGGTGCAGTGAGTGGACACCGGGTGGCATAATCATTAAAAATTAAACAGTTGACCTATTGAATTTGCCGCCTTTTGGAATGCTGTTTTAAACCAAGAGAAAAAGTCTTGTTTTGTTTCTTGTTTCTCAACGGTCTTAACTTCCACTTTAGGCTTTTCAATTTCCTGTGTCTTCATAACAAATTTTAATTTTGTGGAGGCACCGTCTGCCGCCTTAGTAAAGATATCGTAATTTTCGCTGAGGTCTACATACGCATCTTTTCTTGCGAGAAGCTCATCGGCATCATTTATCTGTTTGATGTAATCATCAACGCAGTTGTCTGCTTTCAGCTCGTCAAAAGTATCAAATGTATTTTTGAAAAGTGTAGTTGTATTTGGCTGAGTAGCAAGACGGAGAGTTTCAATGATGTTCCTCTTTGCAATAACGTCATCTTTGATTTTTAAAAGTCTTCTTACGGTGTCCGGTGATTTATGGAGGCTTGCATTATACACCGGTAAATCCAACTTATCTTTAAGCGATTCTGCAATCGGTCTGGTTTCATCCAAATCGGTTTTTAGTGTCGGTATCATATTTTTGAAGTTTTTAACCTTCGGGTCATCGTATTCATGAAGTAAAACGCGCATAATGTCAACATTATCTCTGTTTGAATCCAAATCCTTCTTCATATCGCGGATTTTATGCGCCCAGTCCCTCATGTAGTGCATGTTATCCTCGTCAAGGACAAAATCCTCTGTTTTGTCAAGGGTATCCTCTATGTCCTTTTTGTCGAGGTCGTCAATATCTTCTTTTACTTCCTTAATTTTCGGTACGGCGCGGCGCAGAGCGTTTGAGATATCGGAAATGTCACCGTAAGAAATGTCCTCTTTATCCATACCTTTTTGAACTCTGCAGACGTTGCCTAAAACATCTGTAATATGGCTGGTGATTCCTTTTGCAATTACGTTTGCAATCCCGTCTATCTTTCCTTCAAGTTTTGAATACGGAATTTTATCTATATGATTTTCTTGCAAATATTTAAGCTGTGTTTTAATCTTTGGTATTTGATTTTTTACTTCATCATTCTCAGAAATGAATTTATAGCCTAGCAGAGATTCCATTTTTTTCGAAAGGAAATCTACACTTATATAGCCTTTTCCATCTACTACTTCATCAAACAGACTACCCTTAATAGCATCCACAACAATAGTATTAACAATGGATTCTACTTGTGTCTTTTGTATTTTTGTCAAATCAACTCCATAGCTTTTTGCCATTTTGGTAAGTGATTCAACGTTCGAAATAAGTCCTTCAAGGCCGTTTTTAATGTCTTTGTTGGAAGCGAGTTTATCCATAGTGTCAATTGCGTCTTTATCGTAGGATATGCGGTTTACAGCTTTCTTTGCATCATGGAGCAAATCGTCGATATCGTCGTAGTTTTTATCGTAATCGTCCATAATCTCGATTAAATCGTCCAACTTATCCATACGGAAAGTCTGTATTTCGTCGTAATCCTTAATGAGCAGTCTGCCTTTATCGATATTCTCGTCCGTAAGGCGGTCGTTTAAGTCGCGGAACACTTTGTTATCCAAAACATATTTTATATCTGCCTTGTCAAGGTCGGACGTAACTTTGTCGTAAAGCGCTATGTTCTCGTCCGTCACATAATCGGGAAGAATATCCGCAAGTGCCTTATCCATGTCATAGAAATCGAAAACATCGTCAACCAAAATCCTTGCCGCAGCCGTTTTGTCGGGATTTGTGAAAAGAGCGCGGATATCATTGTTCGGGTCGGCTTTTTCAATATCATCCTGCATATCTTTAAGCTTATTTAAGTTAGTACGCATTTCGTCAATGTCATCGGAATCTTTAAGCTTATCTATTCCTACAAGTTCGGGAGTTGCGGCAATTGCTATTGACGAAAGTTTGAAATCCTCGGCATCTGCCTTAATTTCAAGTTCATCGGGGAAATCGAAATCTTTGAGTGAGTCAATATCATAGCCTTTAATGTTAAGACTTTCGTTCATTCCCGGCATAGCAAGAAAAGTTGCTATTTGGTTGTTACCGTCAGAGAAAACTTTGCCTTCGCTGAGTTCAACATTTTTAAATGTTTTACTCGGCAGTGCAGCAATTAAAAACGCCGACATCGGAGTGTACATCTCAACATTTTTTCCGTTAATATTAACGGTGTGCTTATCGTTGTTTTGAATTTTTATTTTAATTCTTACTTTACCCGATTTTCCCGCCAAATCTTTTGCGGAAATCGGTTTATCATTTAGGAAATACTGAATTGATACATCGAGCGGTGGTTTTTTGTCGGTAGTTCCTTTGTAATAAATATTACTTCCCGAAGAACCGTTGCTCGAAAGCATCCAAGTCAAGTTATCGCCATTTTTTGCGGGTTTGTCGTTTGATTTTACGTTCTCAACATTTTTAAGGTCGGTTTTATCGGGAATTTGGGGAACTGGTGTATCCGAATGCAGCCAGTCGGATACTATGGTTTCCACAACATTTCCCTCTGTATCCATATTTACATATACGGTTTCATCCTTTTCGGTGGAAGCGGCACTTGCTAAAACCGTGCCCGGCACCGATACTGCAAGGATAAATGCCAAAGCAACACATGTAATTTTACCAAAATTCTTTTTAAGTTTTAATTTCACAATAATCCCTCCGATTATTATAGTATGTTAGGCTGCTTTTTTATTTTTCTTTATGGTTTTCCAGCAATAACTTGTTTTTGCAATAATGCCTTCTGTTACATACAGTACGGACGGCAGTATCAAAATGATAACCAGAGCACTTATTATTGCGCCCCTTGCAAGCATACTGCATATACTCGATATAATCTCTATTTTAGATACAAGTGAAACTCCGAATGTCGCACAGAAGAATACAAGAGAACTTGTAATAATCGACTTAAACGATGTGTTCGATGCAATCTTTATAGCTTCAAGCCGGCTTCTTCCCGCTTTAAGCTCCTCCTGGAATCTTGTCGTCATCAAAATTGAGTAGTCAACAGTCGCACCAAGCTGTACACAGCCTATGACAGTCGGCGAAATAAACGGAATTATCGTACCTGTAAAGTAAGGAATACCCATATTAATAAATATAGCAAGCTCTATAATAGAAACCAAAAATACAGGAACTGTAAACGATTTAAATACTATACCGACAATCAGCAGAATACACAGTATTGAAATATAGTTTGTTACCTTAAAGTCTATATCCGCTATTTCAATAAGGTCTTTTGTAAGCGGCCCTTCACCTGTTACTTGTGAAGTATTGTCATACTTTTTGGAAATCCCAATAATTTTGTCAATCTGCTCATTTTCTTTGTCCTCAGCGGCTTTATACTGTGAATTCACCATTATCAGCTGACGACCGCCTTTTTTACATACATCTTTAACATTTTGCGGAATAAACGCGTCGGGAACCGCAGGTCCTATAATATCGTTATAGGCAAGAACCGACTCAATACCGTCAAGGTCTTTAATTTCATCGGTCATATTTTCAAGTTTATATGAAGGAAGTTTATCGTCGCAAATAATAAAGTGAGTCGATGCCATGTTAAACTGCTTTTTAAGTTTATCGGTAGCAACAATTGAGTCCAGGTCTTTTGGAAGGGAGCGGTCAAGGTTATAGTAAACTTGGGTATGAGCCTGTGAGTAAGCTGCCGGGATAATCAGCAGAAGCCCCAAACACACAAAATTCCAGCGGTGTTTAACCAAAAAATTTGTACCGTTAGAAAAACTGGGAAGAAAGTTGGTGAATTTTTACTGATTGTCTTTCCTTCCGGTGCGACACGCCATAAAATACATTCTTAATTTGTGAATAGGTTTATCGAACTGAAGTATTAATGACGGTAAAACCGTAACCGTTACAAGAACCCCTAATATAACACCTTTCATCATTACAATTCCAATATCCTTACCGAGTGCAAGCCTCATAAAGCAAAGGGCAAAGAATCCGGCAACTGTTGTAAGCGAACTTCCCGAAAGGGAAACGAATGTACTCTTTATCGCCTGTGCCATTGCATCACGCCGGTCTTCGAATTTGGATTTTTCTTCATCATATCTGTTAATTAGGAAGATTGAATAGTCCATCGTAACACCAAGCTGCAAAATTGCCGCAATAGCCTTTGTTATATATGAAATTTGTCCCAGGAAAATATTCGTTCCGAAGTTATACGCTACCGCAAACCCTATTGATAGTATAAATACAATAGGCAGTACCCAAGACTCCAGGCAAAGGGTCATGGCGGCAAGTGACATAATAACTGCAAGTGAAACATAAATAGGTATTTCCTGATCGGAAAGGTCCTTTGTATCCTTTATAATAGCCGAGAAGCCGCTTAAAAAGCACTGTTTATTCAGCAGCTGTTTAATATCTCCTATCGCTCTCAGTGTTTCCTCCGACGAAGTAGCGCCATCATATGTAACAACCATTAACGTTGAATTTTCATTGTAAAAAGCATCTTGAACCATTTTGGGAAGCATTTGTTTCGGAACGCTTATATCGGCGATATCGTCAACCCAAAGTACGTCGTTTACGTTTTCCACCAGTTTAATTTTTTCTTTCAAATCCGCCACGTCTTTTTCCGGCATATCGTCAATTATTAACATTGATGTAGCGGCATCGTGGAAAACATCTTCCAAAACTTTTTCGCCTTTGGTGGAATCCAAATCCTGAGGAAGATACGACAAAATATCGTAATTTACTTTTGTAGCTAAAGCGCCCATCAAACTCGGTATTAACAAGAGAACCGCAATTGTTATAACTATTTTAGGATTTCTTGTAAGAATTTTTGCAAATTTAGAAAGCAAAATATATCATCCTCTTCTCTTCAATAGAATGAACAAAATCATGCAAGTATTTGTTTAATAGAGCGGTACAGTTCTTCCTTAACATCGTCTATTTTATAAGGAATGTTTAAAACAAGTGAACTGTAACACACGGAACCCACCATTGAAACTATCAGATAAAGTCGGTATTTTGCCGCAAGACTGTTTCCGCCTGCATGAATGAAATTTTCTATAAAAGCCTCTCTTGCAGTTTCCATTTCTTCATAATGCATAACTTTTTCATATAGTTCCCACGAAAGATTTCTGTAAATGAGTTCCAAAAGTTTTTTATCTTTTTTAAAGTACTCTATAAGGTAATCCGCAAAATATATTACACACTGAACAAAATCGAAATTTTCTTCAGTTTTCTTCTTTTCCACGGCTTTCATAGCATTATTTAATATAGTGGAGCTTTTTCTAATGATTATTTTATTAACCAAATCGTATTTATCTTTGCAGTAAAGATAAAATGTACCTTTTGCAACTCCCGCACTTTTCACTATATCATCTATAACAGTATTGTGAACACCGTTAGATGTAAACAGTTCATACGCCGCATCGTAAAGTTTGGTCATTTTAATTCGTTTATTTTCAAGTATTTTAGCTTTCTTCAAGAAGCTCCTCTCCTTTTAGAGTTATGGTGCTCTTAAAATGACTTTTAGTCATTCATTAGTGTACTCACAATATAACAAATAAATGACTATTAGTCAATATGTATTTTTATATTTGTTAACTCTGTTTGTTTACTGTTGCTATTTAGGATCTTATTTTATTAAATATTTAAAGATTTTACTCTTTGGCATGTCCTAATTTTTCTTTAAATGTTCACAGTATTTTCAACTTCTAAATAAAAATGGGTCTATGACAAATGTTGGGGTTCTCACCCCCCTGCCCCCCTCTCGCATAATGAGTTTAGCAAAAAACAAGCTGTTGTCTTATCCCCTTCTCATTTAAGTACAGCTGCTTATTTAAATAAGCGGGCTAAATGTGAGGGTTTTGAGGTAGGTATTAAATATTAGTTCACCTGAACGATTGTTAAAGAACCATAAAAGCCAATTAAACTTAAATTTCTTTTTATGAAAGCATAAATTAATTTATAAAAAAGGACACCGCCTTGATTTGCAGTGTCCTTACTTATAATATATACTAAATTATATTTTTAGAAATCTACAGTCAAAAAAGGGGTTAAGGAAAAATCCTTAACCCCTGTAATATACAGACCTTTCTGCCCAATGGCAGAATACATAATTGCAAGGCGCTTATTCTAATATATCACGCGAACCACGATTGTCCTGTACTGTATAAACTATATACATAGTAGCATTTAATTTTATAACTGTCAATAGTTTTTTACAGTTTTTTATATTTACTATGTATTTGTTTCAAATAGTATAAATGCCGTTATTGAAAAATTACGATAAATAATAGGTTAAGGAAAAATCCCTAACCTCTCAATTAAGATATACAGACCTTTCCGCAAATAGGCAGAATACATAATGCCCTTTTATGGAGGGGGCAATTCCCCCTCCGTCTCCTCCTCAAATAAAAAGAGGTTAAGAAAAACTTAACCTCTTTGGTATACAGACCTTACTGCCAAAGCCGGCAGTATGCATAACGCACGGCGCTAATTCTAATATATCGCGCGAACTTCGGTTGTCCTGTACTGTATGGATATATATTAGCATATTGCATAGTATTTGTCAAGTATCTATAAAAAAGTTGTTGTATTAGTTGTGTTTTTGTTGTAATTTACTCTATTTTCAAATCTCTTGGTGCGGCTGATTTAATTTTATCCGTAATTTTTTCGGAGTTATCTCTATCGCTGCCCTTTACTGATATATAAACTTTAATCTTTGGTTCTGTTCCGCTTGGACGGACAATAAGCTTACTGCCGTTTTCGAGGCGGTATTCCAAAACATTGGATTTGGGAAGATCGATTTCGCTTATTTTACCGTTGTCGTTTTTCTTTGAGGTTTTGTAGTCACTTGAACCCACAACTTTAATCCCGGCAATTTCTTTCGGAGCTTGTCTTCTTAATGTCTCCATTATAAGATTCATTTTTTTCATGCCGTCTTCGCCTTCAAAGGTAAAGTTCATCAGCTCATTCTTATAGTAACCGTACTTTTTATAAAGGGCATCCATAGCGTCAACAAGGGTAATTCCCTCTCTTTTATAGTAATACGCCATTTCGCAAATAAGCATACTTGCATTAACAGCATCTTTGTCGCGGACATACCCGCCCGACAAATATCCGTAGCTTTCCTCAAAGCCGAAAATATAGCGGTCACTTTCGCCCTTTGCTTCAAGAAGTGCAATTTGGTCGCCGATATATTTAAATCCCGTCAAAACACGTTTTAAATCAATGCCGTATTTTTCCGCAACAGGTGCTGCCATATCAGTGCTTACAATAGTTGTTACAGCAACAGGTTTTTTAGGCATTGTTTCATTTTTTATACGGTTTTTTGCAATAAAGTCAAGCAAGAGGACACCCACTTCGTTTCCGCTCATCAAAATGTATTTTCCGTTTTGATTAACGGCAATTCCGCAGCGGTCGCAGTCCGGGTCAGTTGCAAGGAGCAAATCCGGCTGAATTTTTTCTGAAAGTTCAATTCCCTTTTGAAGTGCTTCTTTAATTTCCGGGTTAGGGAAAGGACATGTTTTAAAAGTACCGTCTGGAAATTCCTGTTCGGGAACAACCGTAACATCTTTTACCCCGATTATATCGAGTATTCTTGTAACGCACACTCTGCCCGTACCGTTAAGAGGCGTATAAACAACCTTGAGTCCGTCGCAGTTTTTATTGAGAACCCTTTGGTTTACAACTTCGTTTAAAAAAGCATCAATAACTTCATCTTTAATATAACAGATTTTGCCGCATTTTATGCCCTCTTCAAAATCCATATACTTAACATCGTCAAAAATATCGAGCGCACTTATTTCCTCATATACCTTGTCCGCCATCTCGAGCGCAATTTGGCATCCGTCGCTTCCGTATGCCTTGTATCCGTTGTACTTTGCCGGATTATGACTTGCGGTAATGCAGATACCTGCATCACATTTTAAATAACGCACTGCATATGAAAGTGTTGGAGTAGGCGAAAGCCAAGGATATATATGAGCTGTAATTCCGTTTGCCGCAAGTACCGCAGCGCTCTGCTTTGCAAACAAATCCGATTTTATGCGGCTGTCGTAAGCAATTGCTACGGAAGGATTGCTTCCATGGGAATTGAGGTAATTTGCAAGGCCCTGCGTAGCCTTGCGCACGGTGTACACGTTCATGCGGTTCGTCCCGGCGCCGAGCACCCCGCGCAGGCCGCCGGTCCCGAAAGCGAGGTCGCGGTAAAAGCGGTCATTAATTTCTTCAGGTTTGCCGCGAATACTTTTCAGCTCCGTGGCAAGGTCGGGGTCATCAAGTTTCGTATTAAGCCATCTTTCATATTCAGTCATAGCAACTCAACCTCTTTTAATCAGCTTTGATATTTTAAAAGCTAAAATACAGCAAGTCTGCCAATTCAAGCCGCGCTTATTTTAGACTAACATTTTATTTCTGCCATGTCAATTCATCTTTACAATGTTGAGGACAATACCGGCTTTTGTTATATCTATCGTCCCATATGTTCCATGGCCGCCAAGGAGGCTGCCCGGGTTCATTATATAAAGCCCGTCCCGGTATTCAGTAAGATGCTTATGCGTATGGCCAAACAGCACGATATCCGCCCCGCGTTTTTTTGCTTCCTCTGTTATATCATACAGGCCGTACCTTACATTATATATATTCCCATGAGTATAAAATATTTTCCTGTCTGCAAGCGTTATTTCGTTTTCACGAGGCAGGGAACTGCCCCAGTCGTTGTTGCCGCGGACAATAAAAAAATCTTTCCCGGGAAATTCCGCTTTCATCTCTTCCGCCTCATCGGCGCCGTCGCCGAGATGTATAACGGCTTCGGCGGAAGGCTGCGAAATTATCGCCTTCATCAGCGAGCTTCTGTCGCCATGTGTATCAGATACTACTAAAACGCGCAAGGGTAAGCTCCTTTCGTCCCTTTTCATACGCCCTGGAATGTCATATCTTTTCCCTCCCCGGCATATCATATAGCGGGGTGATTGACATGCAAAACAATGCACGGGACAATCAGCGCCTTTTAGAAAGCCTTATAAAGCGCCTCAGTCCTGATGAAAAGAAAAAACTGAATTCAATTCTCGCCGACAAATCGGCTTGTGAAAAAATCCTCCGCACACCTGAAGCACAACAGCTCATACACAAACTGGGGGAAAAATAGATGGATGACCTGTCTTCAAGGCTTAGTGAAATCTTAAATGATCCCGCCAGCATGGAGAAGATTAAAAATTTTGCTTCTACTCTAACAGAAGGGGAAAAGCCTGAAAAGCCCACACCGCGCCGCGCACAGCCTCAGGAAACGGAAAGCCAGCCTGAAAGTGCCTCGCTCGACCCTGATATCATGCGCTCCGTGATGAAAATCGCACCGGTAATCTCACGGGCGAGGCAGGAAGACAGCGCAACCCGCCTTCTGCATGCACTGCGCCCTTTCCTCAGTGAAGAACGGCGCGTAAAGCTCGACAGGGCCGTAAAGCTAATGCAGTTCACACGCATGATGCCATACCTTCGGAACTGCGGCCTTTTTTGACCTGTTAATGGATTCTATGAAATTGAGGAAAGAAGAAGGAGAGAACAATGGCAGGGAGTCCGGCGCCACAAGGGACAGAGATGAACCAGCTCCGTCAGGATGCCATGCGGCGCGCGCGTGAAATGCAGGCGCGCGCCAAAATTTCATCCTCATACGCCGCACCGCCTGCGCCTGATAAACCTGCGCATCAT
>ENA-UOOK01006545-UOOK01006545.1-fermentation-metagenome-genome-assembly--contig:-NODE-6545-length-11065-cov-3.344777_pt1 | contig 11065 bp, 11 predicted proteins | sample MGYA00245777_ERZ724023 | MGnify/ENA primary metagenome ERZ724023 (study PRJEB28704, sample SAMN03018312) | fermentation metagenome | biome: anthropogenic terrestrial biome; feature: soil; material... | reverse complement strand
CAGGGCATGCGCGAAGAACCGCCGACCATGAGAATGTTGCTGATATCATTGAAAGAGAGCCCTGCATCCGAAAGGGCCTGTTTGACCGGGCTTTCTGTTTTTTCAATCAGGTCTGCGGTCAGTTCCTCAAACTTTGCGCGGCTCAGAGTCATGTCAAGGTGCTTCGGGCCGTTTGCATCTGCCGTGATGAACGGCAGGTTAATCTGCGTGGAAGTCTGGCTGGAGAGCTCAATCTTTGCCTTTTCGGCAGCTTCCTTTAAACGCTGCAAAGCCATTTTGTCGCCCGAAAGGTCAATGCCGTTTTCCTTCTTAAACTCGGAAATCATCCAGTCCATGATGCGCTTGTCAAAGTCGTCGCCGCCAAGGCGGTTATTTCCGGCCGTGGCAAGAACTTCCTGCACGCCGTCGCCCATTTCAATGATGGAGACATCAAATGTACCGCCGCCGAGGTCATAGACCATGATTTTCTGCTCGCCGCCTTTATCAATGCCATAGGCAAGTGCAGAAGCAGTCGGTTCGTTGATAATGCGCTTTACATCAAGACCGGCAATTTTTCCAGCATCCTTTGTAGCCTGGCGCTGGCTGTCTGTAAAGTAAGCCGGTACCGTGATAACCGCAGAATTGACTGACTCACCGAGATAGGCTTGCGCGTCTTCCTTCAGCTTTTGAAGGATCATGGCGGAAATTTCCTGCGGCGTGTAACTCTTACCGTCGATAGTTACTTTGTAATTGGAGCCCATTTCACGTTTAATGGATGAGATGGTACGATCCGGATTTGTAATGGCCTGACGTTTTGCCGCCTGGCCGACGAGGCGTTCACCATTCTTTGTAAATGCGACGACGGACGGTGTAGTGCGCGCGCCTTCGCTGTTCGGGATGACAACAGGCTTGCCGCCTTCAATAACTGCTACGCACGAATTTGTGGTGCCAAGGTCAATACCGATTGTTTTCGACATATTCAATTCCTCCAGTAAATTCAATTTAATCTATATTTAATTTAACAGGATAAAAATAAGAAAAGCAGAAAAAAGAAATCTATAAAAAAGTGGTGAAAAGATGGGCCTGAGCCTTCATTTTCCCCGGAGAAAAAGCCACTGAAATTTTCTCCGAACATCTGTTGTACCCGGAAGGTGAAATCAGTTGGCCGTCTGAACGATTGCGTGGCGGACGACTTTGCCATTCAAAACGTAACCCTTCCGGAGAACCTTGACAACAACATTTTCGCCGTACTTTTTATCTTCCACATGAGAAACAGCATTGTGAAGCAAAGGATCAAACTGCTTGCCTTCAGCTTCCATTTCAGAAACACCGAGCTTTTTTAAGGTATCCTGCATCTGTTTCTGTGTCATTTCAACTCCCTTGCGCAGGTCTTCGGCGGAGCAGTTCTCCTGTGCAAGCGCACGCTCAAGGTTATCTTCCACTCCCAGGATTTCCTTTACGGCATCTGCCGTGGCATCGCTGTAAGCGGACTGTTTTTCGCGGGCTGACCGCTTCCGGAAGTTGTCATATTCTGCAGCTGTCCGCAGGAAAACATCTTTCTGCTTTGCAAGGGCCGTTTCCGTCTCTTCAAGCTTTTTCTTTGTTTCATCCAGCTCCCTTTTCAGCGCCTCACCGGCAGAATCCTTCTTGGGTGAGTTCCCTGCCTCTGCCGTTTCCGGCTGGGATGCGCCCTGCTTTCCTGCTTCCGGTGCAGGTTCAGACTCCGAGACAGGCCTCGCTTCTGTTTCCGGCGGTGCTGCCTGTTTTTCTTTTTCCCCGTTTTTATTTTCCTGTTCCAAAGAAAAGAACCTCCTTTTCAGTCCTGATCCATCAGTTCGGTCAATAACCTGCCAACCGAACCGGAAAGGTATTCCATATTGGAGATAATCTTACTGTAATTCATCCGTGTCGGACCAATAATTGCGATGGCACCGGCCCTTTTCCCGGCGACACTGTACCGGGAAACGACAATGCTGGAGTCCGCAAGCTCCGGGCGTTTCGCTTCCCGCCCAATGAACACCTGCAAGGCGCCTTCCTGCTGGGAAAGCAACCGGCACAGCTCAGCCGGACGCGAAAGGAACTCAATAATATTGCGGATTTCGTTTTGACCGAGCTCGGGGTAATAAAGCAGATTTACTTCGCCGTTAAGGCAGACTTCACTGCACATGGACTCGCGCGCTGCTTCCGCAACAGCGCCAAGTGCGCTGCTCATCATAATTGCCATATCGCCGAGAGACGCGGCTAAAGACTGCATGTACGCAGGCGTGATATCCACTACGGGCACCCCCACCAGCTTTTCATTCAGCAGGCGGAAGAATACCCGCAGTATCTCCGGCGAAAGGTCAAAGTCACAGTGGAACACGTGGCTTTTCATTGTCCCGGCCGAAATCATCAGCAGAACCATTGCAGTGCGCCGGCTTGTCTGAACGAGCTGCACCCCGCGCACGACACCGTTTTTCCCGCTCGGCACAGTAGAAACCGCCGCATACCTTGTTAACGAGGCAAGCACGCGCGCCACACCGTCGAGGAGCTTTTCCGGGTCATAGGCTGCCGGGAGGATCATGCTGTCCAGATACCGTTTCTCCTCTTTTGAAATCGGCTTGCGCTTCATGAGTGAGTCGATGTAAACACGGTATCCTTTCTGGGAAGGAACACGCCCGGCCGATGTATGCGGCTGCTCCAGAAGGCCCAGAGTGCTAAGCTCGCTCATCTCATTGCGCACAGTTGCAGAGGAAACGCGGAAATCAAGGGTTTTGCAGAGCAGTTTCGAGCCAACCGGCACACCATCGGCGATATAAGTTTCTACGACCGCCGCTAAAATCTTTTGCTGCCGTTCGCTCAGTTCCAACCCTGGTCCCTTCTTTCCGATTGTGTTAGCACTCGGCATATCGGAGTGCTAACACTGCTTATAGAGTACCATTACTTTGCCCGATTGTCAATATCTTATTTGTAAATTTTTTGTGATTCAAAGAAGATGTATTTTGGAGAAAATCCAGGGAATGCCTTGAAAGTCCTTGCTTAGTCTCTTGTTAGGAGATAGGTTTGTAGGAGTTTTTCTTGCCCTTTGATAGCGAGCTTTAAAGGTTCTCGTTTAGCCTCTTTTGAGTATTAGACTTGTAGAGGACTCTCCGGTCTTTTAAGAGGCTGGGGATGGAAAAAGGACTTCTGCCGTCAAGGCATTAGAGACAAGAAACCCCCGCGGTGTAAACCGGAACCCGCCGGGGAAACACTGTATCAGTCCGGCAGGTTCGTACCGCTCTGCGGCGCGGCTGATTTTTTCCGGAACCGCACAGCCAAAGCGTGCACGGCAGACACGGTCAGTTAAGCCCTCCGCAAGACGGAGCCGCAACATCGAAAATTCGTCGAAATCCCCCCCTGTGCCGTCCTGAACCGGCCCGTCCCCTGCAAGGTATCCCCGCAGGCTGGACGCATAATGGAACCGCCTGCCGCTGAGGAACGAATGTGCTGACGGCCCGAGTCCGAGATATTCTTCACAGTGCCAGTACTTGAGATTATGACGGCTTTCAAAGCCGGGCTTCGCAAAATTGGAGATTTCATACTGCCGGTATCCGTGGGCCGCAAGCAGCCGGACAGCCGCAAGATAAAGTGCCGCAGATGTATCCTCATCCGGCAGGCGCAGCGACGCGCGTTCTTTCCAATATAAAGTGTGCGGCTCCACTTTCAGCAGATAGGCTGAAACGTGCTGCACACCGCATGAAGCGCAAAACTCTATGGAATGCCTGAGGCTTTCTTCCGTCTGCCCCTGAACCGCAAGCATCAGGTCAAGCGAAATGCTGCCAATCCCTGCATTCCGTGCAGCTTCCACGGCCCGTGCCGCATCATCCGCCGTATGGCGCCTCCCCAGCAGACGAAGCTCATCCCCATCAGCGGACTGCAACCCCAGTGATACACGGTTTACGCCCGCTGCCGCAGCTTCCCGAAAAAACTCTGCAAGCCCGCTTCCAGGGTTTGCCTCTACAGCGATTTCTGCACCTTCCAACCCGAAGTATTTCCGCGCTGCCTCAACAATCCGTGCTGTCCGCCTGCCGCCGAGCAGGCTCGGTGTTCCGCCGCCAAGATACAAAGAATCCGCTTTCCGTGCTGTTTGCTCCGAAGAGGATTTTAAATCACATATAATACATTCCGTATAATCATCCATCATAGAACTGTTCCCGCGGAGCGAAAAAAAATCGCAGTACGGGCATTTGCCGTCGCAGAACGGCACATGGATATAAAGCCCAATACTTTTTCCGGAGGAACATTCCGGCTGGCCTGCCATACCGCAGGCCTCCTTTCTCCCCGCCCTGCGGCGGAGTGCAAAAATGGCCCCCGCTTCCTTTGCAGGGGCCGGAGAATCATTCGTCCAGTTTCAGGATACTCAGGAATGCTTCCTTTGGCACTTCCACCGTGCCAATGCGGCGCATCCGCTTTTTGCCCTCCTTCTGCTTTTCGAGGAGCTTCTTTTTGCGCGAAATATCGCCGCCGTAGCACTTGGCGAGCACATCCTTGCGCAGGGCCTTCACGGTTTCACGGGCAATCACACGCCCGCCTACGCACGCCTGAATCGGAATCTCGAAAAGCTGGCGCGGGATTTTATCCCTCAACTTTTCCACCATCCTGCGGGCACGCGGATAAGCTTCATCTGCAAAAATGATGAACGAAAGCGCATCCACAGGCTCACCATTCAGCAGGATATCAAGCTTCACAAGATTGCTTTTGCGGTAACCGGAGAGCGTGTAGTCAAGCGAAGCATAGCCGCGCGTACGGCTCTTGAGCGCGTCGAAGAAGTCATAGATTATTTCGTTGAGCGGCAACTCATAATGCAGGTCCACGCGGTCAGTATCAAGGTAATTCATGTCGAGGAATGTCCCGCGGCGCTCCTGGCAAAGATCCATTACATTGCCGACATAGTTTTTCGGCGTGTAGATATGCGTGTCCGTAAAAGGCTCATGCGCCTCGGCAATCTGCGAAGGATCAGGATAATTTGTCGGGTTGTCAATCATCTTAACCGTGCCGTCGGTCAACTTCAGACGATAGACAACACTCGGAGCGGTTGTGACAAGGTCGAGCGAATATTCCCGCTCAAGGCGTTCCTGAACAACATCCAGATGCAGCAGGCCGAGGAAGCCGCAGCGGAAACCAAAGCCGAGTGCTGCGGAAGTCTCCGGCTCAAAGCTGAGCGCTGCGTCGTTAAGCTGAAGCTTTTCCAGCGCGTCGCGCAAATCAGGATATTTTGCGCCGTCTGCCGGGTAAATGCCACAGAAGACCATCGGCTGGGCGGGGCGGTAGCCGGGAAGCGGTTCCTTTTCGGGATTTGACGCTAGGGTAATGGTATCGCCGACACGCGCTTCTCGCACTGCCTTGATGGAAGCGGAAATCACACCGACGTCACCCGCATGAAGGCAGGGGGCAGGCTCGTATGACGTTGCGCGCATGTAACCACAGTCCACAACGGTGAATTTACCGCCCGCAGACATCATGCGGATTTCATCGCCGGGCTTCACAGTGCCGTTGAACACACGAACGTGCGCCACGGCGCCTTTATAGGAATCATAGTAGGAGTCAAAAATCAGTGCCTTGAGTGGCGCATTTTCGTCGCCCTTCGGTGCCGGTATTTTCTCGACAATCTGCTCCATAACCTGGTCAATATTGATGCCGAGCTTTGCGGAAATACAGGGTGCATCATCTGAAGGAATGCCAATGACGTCCTCAATTTCCCGGCGGACTTTTTCAGGCTGGGCGCTCGGCAGGTCAATTTTATTGATGACGGGGACAATTTCAAGCCCTGCGTCTACGGCAAGATAAGTATTGGCAAGTGTCTGTGCCTCAATGCCCTGTGACGCATCTACGACAAGCACTGCCCCTTCGCATGCGGCAAGCGAGCGCGAGACTTCGTAGTTAAAATCCACATGGCCGGGCGTGTCAATCAGGTTAAAGATATAATCCTGCCCGTTCTTCGCATGGTACAGCAGCGTAACAGCGTGAGCTTTAATCGTGATACCGCGCTCACGCTCCAGGTCCATGTTATCGAGAATCTGGTTCTCCATTTCGCGGAGCGGGACAGAATCCGTCTGCTCCAGGATACGGTCGGCGAGTGTGCTTTTCCCATGGTCAATATGGGCAATAATGCAGAAATTCCGGATATTTTCACGTGGAATTTTCATAATGACACCTTGGATTCCAGACGAGCCCTTCCACAGGGCCTGTCAATAACGGTTAATATGATGATAGTACTTATCACTGAGCAGGTGTTTGCTGCGGTGTTTACTGCGGCGCTTCCCACGGTGATAGCGGCTGCGGCCGGAGCCGCGCGGCGGAAAGCGGTTGCTCAGAACGACAATCAGAATAACGACAATACCAAGGACAATACATGCCCATGCAAGAATGCCGTACAGGTTCATCTTTTTGGAAAGGACGCGGTTTTCCGTAGCGGAAGCGAGCGGATCCACTTCGCTGATGTTCCCTACGGACGGCAGGAGCACACCGCTCGAGGAGGAAGCTTCTGAAACAACCTCTGACGACGACAGCAACTGTGACGCAAGGTCGGTGAAAAAGTTGCCCGAAGCCGGTTTTGTCTGTGTCTTTACCGCGCGCTGTACTTTCTTTGAGCTGGAAGAAGGTGCCTTTGACGAAGAGGATGCCTTTGATGAAGAAGACGGCGCAGACGATGAGGAAGAAGCCGGAGTAGACGAGGATGAAGATGATGACGAAGACGATGAGGAAGAAGCCGGAGTAGATGAGGATTTATTGCCGGCAGGACTGGTTGCATTTGCGTAAATACGAAACGACGTTTCACACAGAAAAAGAAATGCACAAAAAAACACACTGAAGATGCACAAATACTTTTTCCGTCTGGTCATGTCAAATCCTCCGTCCCCGGCAGTTTTCATCCGCGGCTTTTCCCATCCAAGTGACAATATAATAAGATAATTATATCATATTCCGCCGTCGATGCAAGTTATGGCGGGATTTTTGCCGGTCATACGGTAAATCAGCGTATTTCCGTCGCCAAAGCCGATTCTCCGGCACTCGTAATCAACCGTGGCAAGGCCCCACAGCAGGAGCAGCACAAGGGACGCCGAGAAAAATGAGGCCCAAAAAATCCGGCGGCCCGAAAAATTTTTCATAATTTTACACTTTCTTTTCCGTTTTAGGCAGACCCGTTCAAAATCTGCGCCAGCGACTTGCCAAGCAGAGTTCCGCTGTACTCCGCTTCGTCAAGCGTGTTGGCGTCCGTTCCAACTTCAATCAGCAGGGAGCCGGTCGTCATATGCTCATTGTAACGCCGCGCACAGAAATCGAGCGGCCGCGCAAGGCCGGGGCAGGAATTGGTGACCTGTTTTTGCAGACGGAGAGCAAGACGGAGGTTTTGCTCCCAGTTGGGGAAGCCAAGCGAGCCGTCGTCATCGCATCCGGCGAGAATCATGAGCTGCGCCGCTTTTTTCCCATTCACAAGTACAACCGGTTTTAACTCCGTGCCATCGGTACGGTGCATTGCATCGCGGTGAATATCAAGAGTTACGCGAATGGACGGGTATGCCTTCAGGTCTTTCGTCATAGTTGCCTGTGAGCGGCCATAGGAGCCGTCATAAGCGGGGTAGTCATGGGCAGTCTTGTCATGGAGGGTTTTAATTCCAGCACTTTCCAGCACTGCCGCGATTTTGTCGCCGACTGCGCAGACGGTTTTCGTCAGGTCGGTTGACCGGGCAACACCATAGCACTCCGTTGTATGGGTGTGGTAAATCAGCACCTGAGGGGAAGAACTGTTCCGCTGGATCTGAAAAGGCAGCTTTTTGGCAAGCTCATTTACAAAGTCAATCGACGTGTGCTTTTCCGTGCTGTTTTTTACCCAGAAATTCCCGACCTTCGTCCCGCTGTTTCCAATCGTCAGCTCCAGGGTTTTCCCGTTTTGTGTCTGGGAAACGGCAGACGCGGACGTAGAAGAAGAGGCAGACTGTGAAGTGGAAGATGCGGGGACACCGGAAGAAGTCGTCCTATCCGGTGTTCCCGCCCCGGACGGCGCTGTGGCAGACGGCGTTTTCCTGTTGGAGGAAACCGTGTCGTCGTCTTCCTCATGGAAAAGAGCATCCGCATTCCCTGCCGGCAGAATAAACCCCGCAGCAGCGTCCGCGGCTTTCTGCCCTGCTCCGGCCGGAATACGCATTCCAACACAAACGACACCGGCCACCGCCAACAACGCTGTCATCAGCCCGGCGGCTTTCCGCGCAAATCCCTTCATACTCTTCCTCCCTTTCCCGATAGGACTTCTTCTATACTTATGAGGACGAGCAAAATTTCATGCAGCGGCAGAAAAGCATTTTCCCAACTTGACAGATTCCAATGTTTCGACGCAAAGATAACTTGAGAAATTTTATCCGGCATCTTTTAAAGGGGGCCCGCAGGTCAGGTCAGTTCTTCATATTCTTCAATGGAAAGGGTTGGATTGAGTGCACGGTTGATGCCCATTGCAAGAAGATGGGCGCCGCGGCGGATAATGAGATCAATTTCCCGGGGAGTAACCATCATGGGCGCGGAGCGCGGCTGGGCAGGGGCAGGATTTCCAGCTCCGGAGAGGCCGCACACAAAGGTGGAGGCGTCAACAACGGTCGGGATGCCAAGGCTGATAACGGGTACGCCGAGCGTTTCTTCATCAATGCGGGGACGGGAGTTCCCGACACCGGCGCCGGGCGAGATGCCGCCTGAGCAGAGCTGCACCGTGCAGCCCAGACGAGAAGGGCTCCGCGCAGCGAGGGCATCCACAGCAACGACAGCGGCGGGTTTCAGCGTACGGACCAGGGCGGAAAGGACCTCAAAAGCCTCCATGCCTGTACAGCCAAGCACACCGGGGCTTGAAACGGAAACAGGCCGCAGCCCGTCAAGGCCCGTTACCCGCGCAAGTTCTCCACGGATATGCCGTGTTGCAAGCACACGGTCCGCCGTAAGCGGCCCCAGTGCATCCGGCGTCACAGCCCGGTTGCCGAGCCCTGCCACAAGTACCGGCCCCTCTTTCGGCAGCAGGCCGGAAAGGTTCCCCGTAAGCAGGTTCAGCAGAGAATCATTTGCGTCAATATGATCGGAAATAGACTGTACCTCCAGCGTAATGTAGCTTTTTCCGTCTTCCGTGATGCGCGTTTCCGTGCAGCCGTCCATTTCACGCTGTACCCGGCTGGAAGGCTTTGAAGAGCGCTCCAGCGCCAAATCCGTGCGAAAAGTCATTTGTGCTCCTTTCCCGGGGCCACACGGCCCCGCAACCGCAGATTTTTCTTGCTTTTTATTGATATCAATGGTATCATATAATATATGACTGCCATATGACTGCCGAAGGAGGTGGAATTATGCCCAACATCAAATCGGCGAAAAAACGTGTGAAGGTAACCGCAGTGAAAACCGGCAACAACAAAACCGCTTCCACGGAACTGAAAACCGAGATCAAAAAGGCTGTCGCCGCCATCGACGCAAATGACGAAAAGAAGGCCGATACGGTAAAAGCCGCTGTCAAGAAAATCGACCAGGCCACCGTAAAAGGAATCCTGCACAAGAACAATGCAGCGCGGAAAAAATCTTCCCTTGTCCGTAAGCTGAATGGTAAGGCGTAACGGAAAAGCAGAGCTTTCGGGCCCTGCTTTTTTTGCATTCCCGGGAGCCGCTTCTGCTTTTTTCGCCCAGCAGGCTGCGTTTCCGCCGTCTTTGTCTGTTTTCGACCGAAGAGGATCCCCTCTTCCCGTTGACAATTCCGCACGAAACGTTTATCATAGAATCAAATCGATTAGTCTACCGTGGATTTCATGAAAAACGGGGGTGTCCGGTTTTGAAAAATTCAAATAAGATTTATATTTGGGTCGCGGTTTTTTCCGCCATTGCCGCAGTTGTTTCCATCGCAGTTTCGGCCGTCCTGTTCTTTGAGAAGAAAAAGAAGGATGAGGAAGACCTTGAACATTACCTTGACTGCTCGATCCAGTGACGTGGACTGCTCTGTAAAAAGAGTACGGACAGGCTGAAAATGCCTGTCCGCTTTTTTGTTTCGGCCCATAAACCGGTGCCCCCGCTTTTCAGCGGGCCTTCATCGCGCGGTAGCGGCGGTACAAAAACTTTACAGCCTGCCACAGCAGTGTGTAAAGGATATTCCCATTCATCAGGCGGTACAGCAGCCATGCATACCCGGCCCATTTCCAGCCTTTCCGGGTAGCGCGGAAAACAAGCTTAGCTCTTGTCTCCTGGTTTTGAAAAAAGCGCGGCCAGATAGCCGAAAAACACCGCCGCCGCAATCCCGGCAGCGCCTGCGGTCAGGCCGCCTGAAAATGCTCCAAGCAGCCCCTTCTGGCTTACGGCTTCCTGTGTACCCTTTGCCATCAGATAGCCAAATCCCGTAAGGGGTACGCTTGCGCCCGCACCTGCAAACTTGACGAGCGGCTCGTAGACACCAATCGCACCGAACAAAACCCCTGCCGTGACAAATGAAACGAGAATGCGTGCCGGTGTCAGCTTCGTGAAATCCAGCAGGAGCTGCCCTATAACGCAGATTGCCCCGCCGACCACAAAAGCCCGCAGATATTCCACGATTCCATCACCTCAAGCTTATTTTCGCCGTGCATGGCGCCTTCTATACATAAATAGGAAAAAAGGGCACCACTTTTCGGGGGAAAAATTCTGTAAAAGCTTTGTGCCATTGCCCCGCAGAACCCTCAGCAAGACACGGAAAGGCTCCGGAAATCTGATTTCCGGAGCCTTTCTTTACCCGGGACAGCGGGGAAAAAATCAATCAGCCGTTTTTCTTAATAAAAATCCAGTTAAGGCAAGCAAAAGCCACACTTAACTGGATTTTTCAACTTTCCATTTTTTCTAGCTCCCGGAGGTTTTCTTCCACCCAGGTTTTTGTCATACTTGAGAACTCAATCCAAAACATTGTTTTGGCATTGTGCTTTACAGAACTTTCCCAAGTCGGAACCCAGCTGCAAAGGTGATCCCTCAAAAATTTCTCCTCTGCACCTAAAATTTTCATGACGTTTTTCAAATCGCCCCGGAAGCCAAGATCACAAAGCCTTGACATAAACGACAATTCAAAAGCCAGATTATCTGCCGCTTCTTT
>ENA-UOOK01006544-UOOK01006544.1-fermentation-metagenome-genome-assembly--contig:-NODE-6544-length-11065-cov-7.379564_pt1 | contig 11065 bp, 7 predicted proteins | sample MGYA00245777_ERZ724023 | MGnify/ENA primary metagenome ERZ724023 (study PRJEB28704, sample SAMN03018312) | fermentation metagenome | biome: anthropogenic terrestrial biome; feature: soil; material... | reverse complement strand
TTTTCAATTTTCATTGGTTAGTACTCAGATATATTCGTTTCATCAAAATCTACATCAATCAACTGATTTTGGCAGGCTGAATAGTTACGATCAGTTATATTTACCTCTGCTACTTAACAGGTAGAGGGTTGAAAAATTCAATTCGTTCCACAGATCATAAAAGTGAGATGATAAAGAGATATGGCGAAATATATGTTGGGGGTGATATTTTTATTTTGCCTCATAATTTTATTTTTATCAGTCTCAGGCACTGAAACTTTTTCGCAATCAGAATGTTCGGAAGGTGTCTGGAATAATTGCGATTATAAAAAGCCTGCTGATGAGTGGTCTGCCGCCGCAAGAAGATTCGGGGATGAAAACGGCGTTGTTGACCTGGTCGTTGCTCAAGCGCATGAAAATGATCTGACGTATGTACCTTTTCCTATTGAAAATAGAAAACATATTTACAGTTACAGCCAGACAGACTCGGTGGAGCCTTACCTGAAAAGGTTCGATGAAGATGGATTAAAAGTTATCCTCTCAATTCAACCTATGAAAGCCGATGTAGCTGATGTAATTGATGTTGTACTTTCTAGATATGGTCATCATAAAAGTGTTGTAGGTGTAAATATTGACATGGAGTGGAAATTAACCGGAACGCCTTATCATGTCAGTAATGAGGAGCGTAATGCCTGGTTAAAGGAGATTCAAAGCCATAATTCCGACTTTAAACTTTTCCTGACCTATTTTAAAGATAATACCTACTTCCCTGATGACGCACAGGACCTTGTCATCCTGTACGATGGGGAGAGAGCTACTCAGGATAAAATCTTGACAGATTATGGGAAGCTTGCGAGCCATTACACATCGGTTGGAATATATACAGGGTATCCTTCGAGTACTCCGCCAACAGCTTCTTATGAAAGCATTATGGCTGCAGCTCCAAATACTAGATACATCCTGCACACATACGATGTTTTCCCAGATAAAAAGAAATGAAGGAAAGCAATTCTGGCCATATACGCTCACTATGAAAAAGAGGATTCCAGAAGTTCTTTTTTATACTGCCTTTCAGAAATAGTAGCTTATGCCATCAGAAAATGAAAACACCGACCTTTTCCGTGCCCTCAAATGGAGCGACATCGAAGAATGGACTGGCTCAAAGACCGTTTCAAAGGGAAAGGAGTACCAGCGCGAAGGAAGGGTAAAGGAACTAAAACGTACCCCTGAAGAAGGGCTACTTGCAATGGTGCGGGGAAGAAGGGAATATTTCACAGAGGTTACCCTGAAAAAAGGGAAACTGAGTTCCGTATGCTCCTGCCCAGTTGGAGGGGACTGCAAACATGGGGTTGCGACTGTTCTGGAGTATCTTAACCTCCTGAAACAGGGAAAGGAAGTCCCTGTTCTTTCCGAAGGGGACCCCTTTCTCATAAGAGCCAGGAGCAGGCACTGGGAAACTGAAACTTTTGAAAGCCTTAAAACTCCTGAAAGCTCCCGTCCACCATTGAGGGAATGGCTCGAAGAACTGAATAAAGAGGAACTGATAGACATCCTGGTGGAATTTTCAGAAAAAAGTCTCGTTCTCGGCAGCTACCTGAGAGACAGGCAGGACCTTGAAACGGAAAATATCGAGGGAATTATCGGGGGCGTCTATTCCGAACTGGAAATGCTCTGGGAAGAAGCGCAGGAGTACAACCCCTGGAGTTATGAAAGTGAAACGCCAGATTTTTCAAACGTGCAAACCCGGATGGAAAGCCTGCTTGATTCGGGACATTATGATGAGCTGGTAGAAATCGGAAAAGAAATCATGAACCGGTATGAAGAAATTATGGAGTATGACCAGGAAGGGGAAATCGCAATGGAAATTTCCGGCTGCATGAGCATTGTATTTGAAGCCCTTTCCGGGTCCACCCGCCCGGCCCATGAAAGGATGCTCGATGCATTCGAGCTTGAATTAAAGGATGATTACGACATCATTGGTGAACACATATTCTGGGAAGAGGAGTTTTCCCCGGAGGAATGGAAAAGCTTTGCGGAAATCCTGAAAACCCGCCTGCATGAAATTGATGAAGGGTACTTCCCAGACTACTCAGAATGGGACAGGGACTTTGTGGTAAGCCAGCTTGCCTGGGCCCTAAAAAATTCAGACCATTTTGAAGAAGCTGTCCTTCTCTGTGAACGTGAAGCCGAAGAGACGGGCAGATACGTCCGGCTAGTGGAGATGCTGCTCGAATCAGGACAAAAAGAAAAGGCAGAAGAATGGATCTACCGGGGAATAAAGAAAACTCAGGAAGAAAAACCCGGAATTGCCAAACAACTCCGCCAAAATCTCCTGGAAATTAAAGAAAAAGATGGAGACCTGTTATTTGCAGCAGCTCTTCTGGCAGAAGAGTTCTTCATGGCTCCAGAACTTTCGTCATATTTTAATATGGGGGAAGCAGCCGAAAAAGCCGGAGTGTGGCAAAAAATCAAGGAAAAGGCTCTCAAATACCTTGAAAAAGGAGAAATGCCCGCAGCTCAGGCCAAAAATATAGACGAAAATTCAATCCTCCCCGGAATTCTCCCGGTAACAGGGCTGCTGAAGCCCGATTCCTTCAGAGAGGTTAAACCTCCTGTTCTTAGCCTGCTAATCAAAATAGCTATTGAAGAGAAAGATCCGGATGAGGTCATCAGGTGGTATGAAGAACTGAAAAAAGGTGGAGAGGCAGCAAAACACTACGCATATTACATCGACGAAAACAAAATAGCAAATGCCGTTCATGAGAAATACCCTGATATTGCGCTCGAAATATGGAAAAAGATTGCAGAAGAGCTCATTTCCAAAACAAAAGTGGATGCTTACAGGGAAGCTGCCATACATCTCCGGAAGATCAAAGAGACTATGGAAGCCAGAGGACAAAAAAGGGAATGGGAAATATATCTCCGTGGAATCAGAGAGGAAAATAAACGCAAAATAAGGTTTATTGAAATTCTTGATACACTGGAGAAGGATAGGATTATTGAGGGGTAAACCCCTGTTTTTTATATCATTCATAGAAATACTATCCTATGGAATCCAGCATCAAAACCCTCGACCTCTTCAAAGAACTCAGGTGGCATGACCTGCAGGACTTAAGCGGACCCCTGAAGGAAGCCCCGTAGCCCGTGTACTGGGGTCAATGGAATATTTCACAGAAGTTACCCTGGAAAACGGGAAATTAAGCTCAATCTGTACCTGCCCCGTAGGATACAACTGTAAACACGGGGTTGCAGCCGTACTTGAATATCTTGAGTTAGCAGAGAAGGGAGAAGAAATTCCCGTTATTTCCGAAGGAGACCCGCTCATTCTGAGAGCGAGACAGGGACCTGCCCTGAAAATCGGGGAGACCAGGGATTCACATCAGGTTTTCCGGACAGAGCTGAGAAAGTACCTTGAACAGATGAAAAAAGAGGAACTTATTGATCTTTTGATGAATTTATCAGATAGGGACGCCCTGCTTTCCAGAAACCTGTGGGATATGCTGAACCTTGCATCCGGGAAAACGGAAGAGACGATAGAAAGCATATACTTAGAACTGGAAAAACTCCGGGAAGAAGCCAGAAGCTATGAGTACGAAGGTTACAGTTCTCAACTCCCTGATTTTTCGAAAATAAAGAACCGTATGGAAACCCTCCTGGAAGCAGGGAATGCAGATCAAGTTGCAGACATGGGAATAAAAATAATGGAAGAATATGCAGAAATAGCCCCTTATGATGAAGAAGGGGATATCGGCATGGAGGTTGGCAAATGTATGGAAGTGGTGATAAAAGCCCTCATACAGTCCGGAATCCCAGCCCATGAAAAGATGCTTAGAGTTCTGGACCTTGAATTAAAAGACGAATACGATATTTTTGACGAAGAACTCTTCTGGAATTCGGATTTCCCGGTTGAAGAATGGAAACGCTTTTCCGAAATCCTTAAAGACCGGCTTGATGCGAGCGACCGCGAAGAAAGCCCCTCATATTCCAGCTGGGATATGGAAAATCTTGTTGAACGGCTTGTCTTTGTCCTGGAAAAAGCCGGGAATTATGAAGAAGCCATCTCTATTTGCGAAGAAAAAGTAGAGGCGGGAAATGAACGGAGCTATGTCCGGTTAATCAAAGTGCTGCTTGCCGCAGGGCAAAAAGAAAAAGCAGAAGAGTGGATCTACAGGGGAATAAAAGAAATACGGGAATCTTACCATCGAACTGTCCATGAACTCCTCCATATCCTCCTCGAAATAAAGGAAAAAGAAGAGAACTGGCTTTTTGCAACAGCCCTGAGAGCCGAAGAATTTTTCAGATATCCTTCACTGCAATATTACACAGACCTGTGGGAATCAGCAAAAAAAGCCGGAATATGGGAAGAAGTCAGGAAAGCTGTCCATGAGTACCTGGAAAATGGAAAACTCCCAGCAGACAGAACAAGTCCTGATGAAGAACCCTCAAGCCTGCCCGGGGTCCTTCCAAAAACAGGCCTGACGAACAGGGATTCGTTCAGAAAAATTGATGCGCCTGCCTTAGAACTTTTGATCGATATAGCCGTCGAAGAAAAGAATCCAGATGAGGTAGCCAGGTGGTATGGAAAGCTAAAAAATAAGGAAAAAGGAGACAGGTATTTTTACCGGAGAGATAAAATCGCCCGCACTGTAGAGGAGAAATATCCGGAAATTGCTATCGAAATATGGAAAATGATTGCAGAAGAATTTATTTCAAGGACAAAGACAGAAGCATATGAATCTGCGTCCATATATCTCCTGATGGTCAGAAACGCTCTTGAAGACAGGGGACAAAAAGCCGAGTGGGAATCGTATCTCAGGGAGATAAGGGAAAAGAACAGACTCAAAAGAAAGCTGCTTGAAATCCTTGATACACTGGAAAAACGCAGGGTCATAGACACGTGAACTACCACTAAGCTAAAGACTCAGGGGTTTTACGCTTCAAAAAATAAATAACAGGAAGGGAAGCATCAGCTTCTCCCCCATAAAAACAGGAATACCCCCGCGAATAGCGCCAATACAAAGCAAAAAACCAGGCCTGACGCACTATCCTCACCGGATACATGCTGGTCACCGGTCACGGTGGAATTATTGGTAAGGTTTTTCTCTGGGACCAGTTTCAGAGTGCTTTTCTCTACCCCAGATTCCTCCTGTGCATCACCTGTTATGGCAAAAGGTGAGAATCCAGGGGTCTCGGCCTCGAAATAGATATATTCATTGTCTTCACCGACCTTTTCCGGAACGAGTAAGTACCATACATAACCGTTATACCTCCTCAGTTCGATAGAGGATTCTAAAATATCATTTTCCTCCAACCAGGATTTCTCCACCTTAAACCCGATGACAGGGTTGCCGACATTTTCCGGGGTAGCTACACCCCCGTTTCCAACCCATATGTTAAAGTGCTTGTAGATTTCTCCTTCAGGTTCGGCAGGAGTCAGGACGGACTTCTTCCTCAGCATTTCAATAATGGTTGTGACTTTTCCGAAACTTATTTTGGCATCGAATTCCACATAAACTACAGGGGTGACTCCCTGCGTGAAATCGAACCTGATATGCTTTCCATTTGTCACGAACTGCTGGGCAAGTTCCTTGATCTCTACATTACTCTGAGGCTCGGGAGATCCACCTCCCCCGCTTCCCCCACTACCTCCACTGCTGCCTGTTGAAGATAATGTTCTTGTAACGTTTATGGAAGTACTGTTTGCGGACCCTCGTTCATCGGTGACATTTGCATATATTGTGTTTATGCCCGGGGAGAGAGGCACTGTTTTTGAGAATGTGCCATTGAAACCTTCAAGAGAGAGATTTGCATCAACCCCATTTACGGTAACCGAAAGTAATGACCTGGTGCCGTTTACGGTTCCTGAAACCATTACTGAATCAGATGTCGTTGAATAGCCGTCTGCAGGAGAGATTATGTTGATTGCCGGAACCGCGAAGTAATCTATGGTTATGTTAACAGTGTCCTGCACACCATAATTTCCAGCAGCGTCGTTGTATATTATAGTGTAATTAAAATCTCCAGTCCCTATATCGGTATTCACCGGAACTGAGAGATTCATGCCATTTGCCCACTTCACAGGGGATACGATCTGTTCCCCATTGCGTAATACCCAATAACATCCCGGATATGAGTCAAAGAGTTTCCATCCCGTGAAGCATACGGTGCTGTTTGCTGGAAATTCCATATCCTGCGGAGTATTTGAGATAGGGGATTTTGTATCTACGAAAAATGACCAGCTGTGGCAGATAGAGTTTCCTGCAACATCCGAGGCATTTAAACAAACCGTAACTTCCCCATCTCCATATGGAATGGAAGGGATGTATTCGACCCTATAACCGTTGTTTATCTCTGTATTTGTTAATGCAGCAGGTTCCCCATTAACCGTCATGCAAATAGATGAAGAATTTACATCTATCACACCTGTAATATTGGCAGCTATAGCCGTTGTGTTGTTGGTGGTAAATGAGCAGCCTGAAGGACATTCTCCGGAAACCTTCGGAGAGACCAGATAGAAGTATTTCGAATCTATTCCGTGGTTTATATAAAATGCCCTGAAGATAGCATTGATATGAGGAGTACCATCGCACAGGTTGGTGTTGTCGTCATCGACTATCAGTATGTCTTCAAGGTATTCCTGAAAGTTCTGAGGCTCAAGTTTCATGCCCCTGAGGATAAGCTCATCAGCAAGCTCAGCTCCCAGAATCTCACGGAGGTCCCACATGGCGCCGGAAATGATCCAGCTATCATCGTGAACCTCGTTAACTATATCGGCAGGGTATCGGCAGGTATTATTTAGATTCCTCAAGCCAGCGCCAGTGCTGACATAAAATCCTTCCCCCACTATGGAATTATTGTTGACCGTGCATGCAAAATAATCTGCCCAGCCTTCGTCAAGGGCTCCGGATTCATTCGCATACGGCAGATATGTAGTATAGACATGATCCACAACGCTGTGCGTATATTCATGATAGATAACATCACTGAGAACGGCTGTAGATTCATAGCCGCCTCCTGCTCCAAATAAATAAATGTCTTTCCCATCCGAAAATGCATTTCCGTATTCCGACCCGTACTCTATATTGGCAACTGCCTGATAGTCCATGGAGTGTATGTCAAAGGGTTCTCCCTTTGTGAAATAATCATGGATGACATTAACATGGTAGAATACGTTTGACTCTTCCTTTTTATAGGAAGTATCCACATCAGACCAGTTCCAATCGTATGTGGGGGATGTCAGGTTAAGTTCCATGAAGGAGCCTGTTTTATCATCATTGACAACCTTTGCATAAGGCCCGCGGAGATCTGAATATATGTTAATGTTTTCTTCCGGACCTGTAATGTTATAATACCCGTTCCCGTCAGTTATTGTTACCGGATTAAGTAATGTATTTTCTATTCTGAATTTATAAAAAGTCCAGTTTCCGTCCCCGTTTTCCAGATCATCTGTAAATACAACCCCATTGTCACTGGAGACTGTAATATTGTCTGCATAGAAACCTTCTCCGAGAAGGGCTTCATCTGTGTCGTAAAAAAACCCTATCCAGACCTGCTTCCCGTCATAAGCTGATATGTCTATGGATTCATCTGCCCAGGAATCCTGACATCCAGTGAAATTTTTTAAAATCGTGAATGTAGTGCCGTCTTCTGAAATAGTCGCATATGCATAATCATAGTTTGATTCGAGATCGAATCTTGTGCTGAAATTTAACCTGGAATTAACCGCGCCGGCCAGGTTAATAGGACTGAAAGTTACCGCATAACCGGTGTTATTGAAAAACATACCAGAATAGAGGGTATTATTTGACCCATTGGACGTAAATACTGTCTGGTCCCGGAAAGGAACGGTTACAGGATTGTTGGCAGGGCATTCAGGGTACATTGTACCGGTTACGTTTCCTGCAACAGCAAAGGAAATCATCCTGTCATATCTGTACAGTATCTGCCCGTCGTTTGCATCAACGAAATAAACCCAGGCGCTCAGAGGGTCCCTGATGAGAGCCAGTTCGATTTTGTAGGCAAGATGGTATCCATAGCTACCTTCGTATTCCACAGGATAAATCACAAGGGAAATCTGCTCTGCTTTAGCAACTTTTTTCTCAGAGGCATTCCCTGGAAGGCTTTCAAGTGAGATCGAGCCCAAAGGAGAAGAAGGCTCAATCTCAACACCAAGGTCGTTGCCCACGGCAGAAAGAGCCAGGTTTTCATTTATTGATGCTTTCGTTGAAGCCGTTATATCAGGGAAGTAGCTTAAATCTAAAGCCACAAGCTTCCCGTCGTTTACAGTGGCACCAATCCTGGAGGAATATACTGGAATCCCCCTGTACAACTGCTGATAGACAATGTTGCTTATACCACTACCGTTTCCATCCAGCGAACGGTCATGGTCCTCTTTTACCAGCTTAAGCTCTGAGGAATCCAGGCCGAAGATCTGGATGTTATTGACAAGGAATTTTCGGACTTCAGGCTCTGCCTCTTCGGAAACATCTGTAAGTTCTATATTGCTTCCTGTAATTCTTCCCGGCAGGTTTGAGCCCCTATCTATCGAAACGTTCCAGTCGGATCCGTATTTTGCTTTAAACAGGGTTTCTTTGTTCACCGGGCATTGCCCTATGTTCATTTGTTCTTTGGAAACGGTCACATTGTCGGAATCGAACTCATCCGAGACTGCGATTCCGGTTGTGGAGAGTAAAAACATAGATAATAAGGAGAGTAAAAACATAGATAATAAGAAAAGACATAATCTCGTTTTTATACTAACACCTTCTTCAGGTCCTGAATAATTGAATTTCGTTAAGGATCGACTCACCGGTACTGTTCAGATAAATCTCCCATTGCATACCGGATCCGACAGTTGCGATCCATACGATTTCACCGTCCAATTCGGACTTTTCAATACTGCGGATATCTTTTTTGGAGATATTGTAATACCTGGGCTCACCGGCTATGTCACAGTATACGAGTTGGTGCCCCACCAGCGTATTTTCTATATTTTCATCTATGCTTGTTCCGGAACTGTTTTGCTCCCCTCCAGAAAGATCAGATACATTTTTTGAGATTCCATCTTCAATGCAGCCAGTTGCAAAAGCAGTAAAAACTATAATAAGAGGGATAAGGAAATAAATCAAGGAGTGACGAATTATACCTCTAATCAGGCCCTTACTACTGTGATTTTTTATGGTTATATCCATGTAATGCACCAGGCTTTTGATCTTAAATTTTAGAGAAAAGTAAATATTTTACAGGAGAATATACATTAATTTATATTTATAGAGTTCTCTTAAAATATTAAGAGAGTTTTTATATATATTTAATAAAAAATATAGTTTGTTTAATTATAATTAAAGGGGAAAAATAGCCAAAATTAGAATTTAATAGTTTTAAAAGTAGTTTTTTACTTAAATACAGTATGATTATTATTAATAATTTATAAGAGATACACTATATTTATTTTTTATCTTTTTGAGAGAGTGATATGAAACAGTAGAGAGGACACAAAAAAACAATAAGATTCTTGAACTCACAGAACAGAGATGGAAAATCCCCATCATTTCAGAAGAAGACCCGTGAAGGAAGCAGGGTAGAACACGCAGCAACTATAGAAGTTGCAAAAGCTGAAGCCTCTGAGATATCTGAAACCCACGAATCAGGAGAAAAACCACTTCAGGAGCTCCGCAAGTACCCGGAGCAACTGACAAAACCGGAGTTAATCGAGATATTGCTGGAACTTGCAGAAAATTAAGGCGGAAGCAAATTTATATATCAAAATTAAAATATAAATGCATTAATGTTGGTATTAATCTTATTGAAATAGAAAATATCAATAAAGACTTCAAACAGCTTCAAGACAGAATAGGCAAAATCAGAAATGCAGAAAGAAAAATAGATGATATACTAGGAAGTAAAGATAAAGGTAAGGCAAAGGTGATAAACAGAGATATTGAAAGATAAGGGGGTAATATCTTGAAGTTATTATTGGTGGTTAATATTGGTGTTATAATTGGATGTTTATTAATGTTTTTTTCAGTTATTGTAATTAATATTATCCTATGGAAAGGTTACTTAGTAGGTAGAAAAATAAAGGAAAAGACTTATCAACTTGGAAAAGACCTTAATAATGAGAGAGTGGAAGATTATATTAGATATATAGATAGTGTGGAGATCCCATCTAGAAAATATTATGTGAATATGATAAAAGCAGGATATGAAATTATTAAATCAAATAATGACATAGATATAAAATTAGCAGAACAATTAAGAGTTGTAATATTAAGTAAGGGAATATTAGTAGATCAACATATAAAGCTTGTAAAGTTTTAAAATATAGAACATCCATATGAGGAGGAATAGTATGCAACCATTTATCAAATGGCCAGGTGGAAAGCAAGAAGAATTGAAGGTGATAATTCCTAATATGCCAAGTAAATTTAATAGATATATTGAGCCATTTGTTGGTGGAGGGGCTGTTTATTTGGATATAGAGGGTGCAAATGAATATCTTATAAATGATAAGTCGGAAGAATTAATTAATCTATATCAATGTATTAAATTTCAAGATAAAGAATTCTTTAGTAAATTGAAATCGATAAATCATAATTGGATATTACTTGAGAATATTGTAGAGAAACATTCTGATGAATTAATTGAGAATTATATTAAATTTAGAAATGACGAAATATCAGATTTAAATTTTAATAATTATTTGATTCGATTTATAATAAAAAATAGTGATGAATTGAATGGGTTGTTAGAAGCAGATTTTAATATTAATCTGAAGAACTTTATAAGTGAACTTGAAAAGAATTTAAAAAACAAAACAAAAAGAATGAAGAAAATCGAAAAAGAAAAAGGTCAACTTTCTATCAAAGATATATTAGATAATTATGAAGCAGCTTTTAAAAGTGGTTTTTATATGCATTTTAGGCATCTATATAATAATATTGATAAATATGAAATTAATAAATCTTTTGCAACAGCCATATTCTACTTTATAAGAGAATATTGTTATTCATCAATGTTCAGATATAATAAAAGTGGTGGATTTAATGTTCCATATGGTGGTATATCATATAATAGAAAGAATTTT
>ENA-UOOK01006543-UOOK01006543.1-fermentation-metagenome-genome-assembly--contig:-NODE-6543-length-11069-cov-4.393045_pt1 | contig 11069 bp, 9 predicted proteins | sample MGYA00245777_ERZ724023 | MGnify/ENA primary metagenome ERZ724023 (study PRJEB28704, sample SAMN03018312) | fermentation metagenome | biome: anthropogenic terrestrial biome; feature: soil; material... | reverse complement strand
AAGATTTAGCGGCTGGAGCTGAAATACTTTATACAACTTTAAAGAAAATATGTGACTAATTGAAAAATTAAATTAAGAACTTTAAAGATTAAATAACTTCTAGATAAAATTAATTGATTAATGTTAAGTATACAATTATTTTAATTTAAATTTTATTACTTTTGAGGGTGTGTGATTTCGATATTTTAAAGAAGCCATGCATCCTAGTATATCCTTTTTTTAAATCTTTCTCCGTTGTAAACTTTATCGTATTAAATTATCTTTTTACTTTTCTTATAGTATTCAAATTTTTTCCGTAAAACATTCAGTTTTTTTAGGTTAGGTACAAAAAATCCTTTCATAAGCCTATTATCCATACATTTACCAACTTAGACATATTTTGAATCATTTCAGTTTATTCAATCGTACTTTTAGATATGTTTTGATGTTTCTGATGTGTTGAATCTATATTATTTATATGTTAGATATATTGACTTTGAGGTTCCAATTTTTTAATAATGTAAAAAGTTTAAAATTAGCATTTTCATAATTTTTGTAAGCTTTTATTCTTATTTATGAACTATGACTTGGTTTTCTTTTCATGAAAAACATCTTCCAGTAGACAATTTAATTCTAATTAATTAGGTCGCCTACCTTGGAAGCATCATATCAATCAAAATGGGCCTAATTTACTTTTACAATTAAGTTATTAAAATATAATATATCAAACTAAAAAATAGTATTTACAAATAAAATTTAGTATGGTATAATTAAAAACAATTAAGCACCTAATATGATAAGTTACGATAACTAAGTCATTAAGGTATACTTAATAGGTAAAATTATAAGTTCTTTAACTATTTTTAAAATATAATTTAACTATATTAAAGAGGAGGTGAGATATTGGAAGAGTTAGAAGAAATTCAGCCTTTTCTAGAAAAATTGATGAATATGCTTGAAATGCAGTTTGGCCAAAATTGTGAAATATTATTACATGACTATTCAAAAGGTTATGAACAGAGTATCGTTGACATTAGGAATGGCCATATTACAGGTAGAAAAGTTGGAAATTGTGGTAATAATCTTGGACTAGAAGTTTTAAAGGGAACCACTGTTGATGGTGATAGATACAATTATATAACGCATACCAAAGATGGTAGAATTCTTAGGTCTTCGACAATGTTTATCAAAAATGACGAGAATGTAGCAATAGGTGCATTATGTATTAATATGGATATAACTGAAACAGTAAGATTCGAAAGATATTTAAATGATATAAATAGTTATGATTTAAATCAAGAACCAGAAAATGAAATTTTTGCTACTGATATCCAACAATTATTAGATGAAATGATCAAACAAGCTTTCAATATTATCGGCAAACCTACAGCACATATGACTAGGGAAGATAAGATTGAATTTATTAAATTATTAGATGATAAAGGTGTATTTTATATCACTAAATCAAGCGAAAAGGTTTGCCAATATTTAAACATATCAAAATACACTTTCTACAATTATTTAGATACTATAAGAAAAGATGTTGAACAAGAAAAAATGTGAAATAAGTTTATATTATAATATGAAAGAAATATTATTAAATACAAACGTGGGGTGACAAAATGAATAGTATTGGTATTGCAGAAAAAGCGGGGTACAATTTACCACCAGTAGCACCTGCATCAGGAGTTTATGAGCCTTTAAAATTGTTTGGAGAAAAGTTAGCATATCTTTCTGGAACAGGTCCAAATATAGAAGGTGAAGAAACATTTGTTGGAAAATTGGGCAATGAATTAACGATTGAAGATGGAAAGAGAGCAGCCAGATTTACAGCTCTTAACTGTTTAAGTGTATTAGATAATATGGTGGGACTAGCTAATATTAAGAAAATTGTTAAGGTGCTAGCATTTATTGCAAGTGAAAGAGAGTTCATATATCAGCCTGAAATTGCTAACGAAGCATCAAAAATTTTTATAGATGTATTAGGTGAAGATGTAGGTAAAGCAGCTCGATCGGCAATAGGGGTTGAAGTATTGCCTGGAAATATCCCTATTGAAATAGAGATGTTAGTTGAGCTTAAATAATTTTTTGGAGGTGTAAGTTATGGAAAAAAGTGAGTCAAAGGTTTTATCATATATTGATAGAGATGAAATTATAGAGTTTATGCAAGAACTCATAAGAGCTAAAAGTGACTATCCACCTGGAGATACTCGTCAAGTTGCAGAAATTTGTGTAAAAAAGTTAAAGGAATATGATGTTAAGACCGAAACGTTAATAGCTCCACCTGAAGTTAAATCAATCAATAAGGATGGTGTAGAAAATTATACTATGCCAAGTGTTATTGCAAAAATTGAAGGTGCTGGAGAAGGTCCAACATTATTATTAAATGCTCACATAGATACTGTACAAGCAGGAGATATTTCTGCATGGAAGCATGACCCGTTTGCCGGGATTATAGAAGATGGTTACATATATGGTCGTGGGGCTGGGGATGATAAAGGTTCAGTACTTGCACAAATTATTGCGACCACGGCAATTAAGCGTGCTGGGATACCGCTAAAAGGTACGTTAATGGTAAATCCGGTTGCCGATGAAGAAGCAAGTAGTTATAGAGGTGTTAAGTGGTTATGCGATTATGGATACTTAAATCCAGATATGGTCATTATTGGAGAGCAGACTGATAATGAAATCGCATGTGCTGAAAGAGCTATTGTTTATTTTAGAGTGACAATTAAAGGAAAGGCATCTCATGGAGCAATGCCATGGATGGGCAACAATGCTACTGTACGTATGGCAGAGTTTATAAATCTAGTTCATCAAGAATTAATTCCTGAAGTACAAAAAGTGAAACACCCTTATTTGCCGCCGACAACTATTTCTACTACTAAGATAGAAGGTGGTATAAAGACAAACATTATACCTGAACTTTGTACTTTAGATATAGATTGTCGAATGGTTCCAGGTATAACGGAAGAATTTGTATCAAGAAGACTTAATGAATTATTAGAAAAACTCTCAAAAAGTGGACAAGAATTTAAATGGAAAGTAGAAGTTATATATACTGAGGGAGGAATAGCAACTGATACTAGCCCAGACTCTCCATTAATTAAAACATTGCTAAATGTAGCTGAAGAAATAAAAGGAAAACCAGTAAAACCAACAGGATATAAACAAGCAAGCGATGGTAGAGTTTTTGCCAAACGGGGCATACCAATTGCCATATTTGGTCCGGGAGACCCAAGTCTTGGGCATTCACCAAACGAAAGAGTTTCAATTGATCAACTTGTAGAAGCTTCTAAGATATTAGCTCTTACTATATTAAGATTGATTGGTTAATACTTAAATTGTAATAGGAGGTAAATTTAGTGAAGAAGTTTGATTTGTTAATCAAGGGAGGACAAGTAGTACTTGAATCAGGAATACAAAAAGTTAATATTGCAATTAAAAGTGAAAAGATTGCTGGAATCTTTTCACCTGACATTAGTATAGATTCTGAAGAACTAGTTAATTTAGATAATGAAATTGTTTTACCTGGTGTAATAGATACACATGCACATGTAACTAATCGAGAGGATTTTAAATATGGTACATTAACTGCTTCCAAGGGAGGCGTAACTACTATTATAGAAATGCCATTATCTACAAATTTACCAAATTTGACTAATGTTGATGCTTTTGATGAACGTGTCAAAGCTGGAGAAGCTGAAGCATACACTGATTTTGCTTTATGGGCAGGAGTTTTGCCTCAAGATATGAATAAAATTGTTAAGTTGTATCAGCTTGGCTGTACTTCATTTAAGATTTTTATGAATTTTGCGCAGGATGATTACCCTTTTTATGACGATTATCACTTGTTAAAACTGATGGAAGAGGTATCTAAAATTAATGGCTTAATAGGGATACATGCTGAGAATGAATCAATATGTAAAAATCTAACTAATATTTATAAGGGTGAAAATAGGGGGCCTGAATATCATACTAAAAGTAGACCACCTATCGCTGAATTAGAAGCAATAAATCGGGCTGTATTTTTTGCAAAGGAAACAGGATGTAGGGTTCATATATGTCATGTATCAATCCCAGAGGGTGTGGAACTTATTGAAAAGGCTAGGCAAGAAGGTGCAAATATAACTATAGAAACTTGTCCACATTATTTATATCTTGATGAAAACGATATAGAAAGATGTGGAGGTTTTGCAAAATGTAATCCTCCATTACGTGATAGAAAAAGAGTGGAAAGATTATGGAAATACGTTTCAATGGGTTTTATAGATACTATAGGGTCCGATCATTGCGCCTATCAAGAAAAAGAAAAGGATGTTAATATATGGGATGCACCGGGAGGTTTTCCGGGGATGGATTTAATTTTACCAATCTTAATAAGTGAAGGAGTTAATAAAAGAGATATTGGTTGGAATCGAATAGCAGAAATAACTTCAACGAATGCGTCTAAAACATTTGGGTTATATCCAAGAAAGGGTAGTATAAGAATTGGTTCTGATGCAGATTTTGCGATAGTAGATCCAGAATGCGAATGGACATTTCTAGCAAAAGACACTTATTATAAAAATAAATCATCAAAATATCCTTGTGTAGGTAAGACTTTTAAAGGTAAAGTCAGAATGACAATTGTTAGAGGAAATATAGTCTATAAGGACGGGAATGTATTAGCAGAACCAGGTTATGGAAGTTATATTGCTGCAATTCATAATAAGTAGTTTCTTGTTATGATGGAAGATGATATATATTTTAAATTATTTACCAACAAATTTATATTTATTAAAAATAAATCTTATAAATGGCAATAAGTATTTAATAAATTGATTTCTAATAATTATTAATAAAACAATAGGTATATTGAGGAGGATTATCAATGGTTAAAAGGGTATTTTCTATGTTTATGGTTCTAGTATTACTGCTACTTACATTTACAGGTTGTTCTAAAGCAACAAATTCAAGCAATATTGGCAAAATAGATACAAATAATGATATAGATCAAAATGAGAATGTTAAAAAGGTAGCTTTTGTTACTTCTCAAAGATTAGGAGATGAAGGACCTGTTGACATGGTGTTCAGAGGCGTAAATTTAGCCTGCGAAGAAGCTAATTTACAGCTACATGTTGTTGAAGCACAAAAAGGTGAATATGAAGAAAGCATGCAAGCGATGATAAGTGAGGGATATAGTTTAATTGTAGCTTTGTTTCCAGAATTACTGGATTCAGTAAAAAATGTTGCTTCTCAAAATCCAGACACAGATTTTATTCATACTATATGTTTGACAACAGGGGATAACATTCAAGGGATAGTCTGCTATGAACAAAAATCATCATTTGTTATGGGTGCCCTAGCTGCACTAATGACTAAAACAAATAAGATTGCTTATGGTGGCGCTGTTGACAATCCAGATCAAAATAGATATTTAGATGGTTTTAAGGAAGGTGTTAATTATATTAATCCTAATATTGAGGTACAAGTAAGCTGGATTGGCAGTTTTGAAGACCCCGCAAAGGGAAAAGAACTTGCTTTAGTTCATTATCAAGATGGTTGTGATGTATTATGGGGCTGTGGTGGCAAAAGTGGCCTAGGAGCTTATGAAGCAGTTAAAGAGATGGGAGAAGGTTACTATGTAATGGCAACTACTGATGATAATAATAGCAGATTACCTGGACAAGTTCTAGCATCACATATGGAATACTATGATGTTGCGACAAAAGAGGCTGTCTTAGATTGGTCTAATGGAAATTATAAACCAGGGCTAACAATGATGACATTAGATAATGGATATGCATATCCATTATTAGCTGATGAATCTCAATGTCATATACCTACTGAGGTAAGGAATGAGATTGAAGATATTATTACAAAGCTTGAAAGTGGGGAAATTGTGGTAAAGAGCATGCCAACTTATGAGGAAGTCTTATCAACTATAACCGATTAATTAATTGCTGCTGGGTGTACCCAGCAGCAATATAGCAAAAATATTTTTACTTCATATGGTAGGAGGCTATAACATGGATGAAACTGTTATTCTAAAGAACATCATAAAAAAATTTCCTGGAACTGTTGCAAATGACAATGTTACTGTTTCAATAAAAAAAGGATCTATACATGGCATAATTGGAGAAAATGGTGCTGGTAAAACGACGTTGATGAAACAATTATATGGGATGTATAAGCCCGATAAAGGAGAGATTATTGTAAATGGAAAATCTGTAGATTTTTCATCACCAAAAGATGCAATTAATGAAGGTATTGGAATGGTACATCAGCATTTTACATTAGTTCCATCAATGTCAGTGTTTGAGAATATAATATTAGGCAGGCCACCGGAAAAATACGGTTTTATAGATATTAAAAAGGCAAAACAAGAAGTTGAAGCATTATGCAATAAATATAATTTTGAAATGGATATAGATGCTACGGTAAAAGAATTGCCGGTAGGATTGAAACAACGAATTGAAATATTAAAGGCATTATATTTAGGGGCCAATATTCTTATTTTAGATGAACCAACTGCTGTTTTAACACCTCAAGAAATTACTGCTTTTTTTGATACCTTAATAGATTTAAGAAAACAGGGTTCCAGTATTATTTTAATAACTCATAAATTGTCAGAAGTAATTGCTATTACGGATGAAGTTACAGTTTTAAGAGATGGAAAAGTGACTGGTCATGTACTGACAAAAGATACAGATGAGCAGAAATTAGCCAATATGATGGTTGGTAGAGGTATGCTCTTAAGAGTTAATAAAAGACAAAATAAAGAAGGAGATATTGGGTTAAAACTTAAAAACGTAAATTGTAAGAATAATGATGGGATACATGTATTAAATAATATTTCTTTAAATGTGCATTATGGTGAAATTGTGGGGATTGCTGGAGTGCAAGGTAATGGTCAAACTGAATTAATTGATGTTATTACAGGTCTAAACAATGATTATGGTGGAGATGTTTTTATAGATGAGACAAGAATACAATCAAAAGATTCACCATGGGAGCGTAGGAAGATAGGTTTAGGGCATATTCCTGAGGATCGACAAATTACGGGTTCGGCATCTTCTGCTTCTGTTGAAGATAACTTTTTAATGACAACTTATAAAAAACCTGAGCTAAATCGAAAGGGATTCATTTCAAGAGCTAAGATTAGAAAACAATTAGAATATTGTATAGAATCTTTTAGAATTAAAATACCTACTTTAACTTCAGAAGCAAATTCTTTATCTGGTGGTAATATGCAAAAATTAATATTTGCTAGGGAATATAATTTAAATCCTAAGGTGTTGATAGCTGCACAACCTACTCGTGGAGTTGATATAGGAGCGATGGAGTTTATACATAATAGATTAATTGATATGAAAGAGACTGGAAAGGCTATATTATTGATTTCTAATGAATTATCTGAAATTATGACTTTAAGTGATCGAATTTTAGTCATGTATAATGGTGGCTTTATAGGTGAAGTTATGGCTGAAGATGCTACTGAAGAAATGCTAGGACTAATGATGGCTGGAATAAAAAGCAGGCAAGACAAGGAGGGTTAAGTATATGAACTTTGAATTTAGACAACGGTCATCGAAAATTAATACTGTATTAATATCAATTATAATTAGCATTATTATTGGTGGATTTATTATTGCTTTTGCAGGACACAACCCAATAGGAGTGTATTCTAAGTTAATAAAGGGAGCATTGGGTTCAAAATTCGCTATTGCATCCACTATACGATGGACTACTCCAATTTTATTTACTGGTGTAGCTGCGGCATTTGCATTTAAAGGTGGAATGTTTAATATTGGTGTTGAAGGTCAGCTGTATATGGGTGCTTTTCTATCTGCATTAGTTGGATACATGATTCAGGGGGTTCCAAAACCACTACATATATTTTTATGTATTGTGGCTGGTGCAATTGGAGGAGCAATGTGGGCATTAATACCAGCTATTTCTAAGGTTTATTTTGGTGCAAGTGAAATGGTAGTTACTTTAATGACAAATTATGTTGCTATGTACATAACTGATTATTTAGTAAAATATCACTTTCTAGCAGGGGGAGCATTTGGATCAACTTTAGTCACAAAAGAAATTGAAGATACAGCAAAACTTACGAAGTTGTGGTCCAATATGTCTGCGCATACTGGTATATTATTCGGCTTACTTATGGTATTTTTGTTCTGGATCATACTAAATAAAACGAAATTAGGATATGAAGTGCATATATCAGGTATTAATCCTAAATTTGCACGATATGGCGGAGTAAGTGTAAATAAAGTTAGAATGAGTGTAATATTGATTTCTGGAGCGATAGCAGGGATAGGTGGTTCTGTAGAGGTTATGGGATATTTATATAAATTTATGTCTAGATTTTCACCAGATTTTGGTTTTGATGGTTTAGCAGTTGCATTATTAGGCGGCAACACACCTTTTGGAGTTCTTTTAGGTGCTGTTTTTATAGGAATCATCAAAGCTGGATCTTTACAAGTAGAGCGAGCAACTGCAGTATCTAGGTCGTTAGCTATGATAATCCAAGGTATAATTATTACCTTTGTTTCATGTAAGAATATGGCTATACACGTCCCAATGATTAAAAATGTAAAAAATTTATTTTTAAAATATAGTAGAAAGGAAAAGTCGTAATCTAATTTACGCTGGTATATTATATGAATTTTATTTATTCTTTACTAATGGTAACTGCTCGTATATCTACTCCAATATTACTAGCTTCTACAGGGGCTATATATTCAGAAAAATCAGGTTTACCAAATATTTCACTGGATGCTGCAATGATTATGGGTTCATTCATGGCTGTTTATGGAAGTTTTTTTTATGCTAATTCAAATATAGGAATTTTATATGCTGCAATTATTGGTGCAATAATAGGGTTATTATATGGAATAGTATGTGTTTATTTGGGTGGTGATGAAACGGTTGTAGGAATTTCGTTTAATTTAATAGGTTGGGGACTTACTACATTTTTATTGCCGGTTATTTTTGGAACTACTGGTTCATTTGTATCTAGCGATATTATACCTTTAGCTAAAGCATCTATTCCTTTATTGAGTTCTATACCTTTAATTGGAGGAATTTTTACAAATCAGACAAGTATTACATATTTTTCTTGGATATTTGTTATTATTACTAGTATATTTTTATCAAAAAGCAAAATGGGGATGATTGTGAGAACTTGTGGAGAGAATCCTCAAGCAGCGTCGACAGTAGGATATAATGTAAAGTTAACACGATTATTGTGTTCAATTATAACAGGATGTATGTGTGGTATAGCGGGTGCCCATTTATCCATAGGGTTAATGGCTATGTTTTCTGAGAAAATGACTGCTGGACGTGGTTTTATTGCATTAGCCGCCGTAACTTATGCTAAAGCGGACCCAAAAAAGGTGTTATTTATATCAATATTATTTGGTTTTTCTGATGCATTATCCAATTACTTACAATTGTTGAACTGGCCATCTGATCTGATTTTATGTATTCCATATATTTTCGTAGTTATTTTTGTTGTATTGGATCCGTTTATAAATAATATGAAAATCAAAAAAATCAAAGCATTAGGAGAGAATGTGAGCCTGTAATATATTCTGTGTCTACTACTAAACTGTATATAAATACTCTTCTTTGTTAGTAATTGAGACAAATAGAATACCAATAATTACAAGGAGGGGTATTTTTATCTTGAAAGTTTCTAAAGAAGTATTGAAAGATTATGTTAATGGACAACACTTTTCTAGACTAGATGGTGTTCTAAATAAAATTACGAAAATGTTCAGGAATGTTCTTATACCAATTATTATCTCAAAGAATGAGAATACACAAAATTATTTATACCGCGAAAAAAATCCAAGATGATTGTAACTCGTCGTGGATTTTTTTATTAGTAAGTTATCTCATATTTGAACTTTTTCAGAAGCCTCATCTTTTAACAAAGCCTCTACTTCATCAACAATAACCATATTGAAATCTCCCAAAATGGTATGTTTCAATGCAGATGCTGCTACACCAAATTCTAACGAATCTTTTAAAGTTTTGCCTTCAAGTAACCCATAAATTACCCCAGCAGCTAAAGAATCTCCCCCACCAACTCTATCTACAATATTGATGTCATATTTTCTAGATTGATAGAATTCATTGCCATCATAAGCACATGCCGACCAACCGTTGTCAGATGCTGAATAGGATTCTCTTAATGAACCAACTATATATTTTAAGTTATATTTTTCCCTTGCTTGTTCAAACAAATCCTTATATCTAGCTAACTTAAAATCTTGTGTAGTTCTATCTAATTCTCTAGGTTTTATTCCTAATATTTTTTCAACATCCTCATCATTTCCAAAATAAACGTCTATATATTGCATTAAATTCGTTATAACATTTTTTGCTTTTTCTAATGTCCACAGACTCTTCCTGTAATTTATATCTATAGAAATAGTAACATGATGTCTTTTTGCAGCCTTTAATGCTTCTTCAGTTAATGCAATCGCTTTATCACTTAGTGCCAAAGTAATTCCTGTAAAGTGAAACCAATCGGCATCCTTAAATATTTCATCAAAATCAAAGTCATTGACATCTGCTTCGGAGATAGAAGAATAGGATCTATCATAAATTATTCTTGGCGATCTCATAGAAACGCCTGTTTCCAAATAATAAGTACCAATTCTTTCACCACCTCTTACTATATATTCTGTGTTTATGCCATATCTTCTAAGATTATTAATAGCTGCTTGTCCAATTTCATTTTTAGGTAATTTTGATACAAAATACGCATCGCATCCATAATTTGCGAGAGAAACAGCTACATTGACTTCTCCACCGCCAAATTCTGCATTATATGAATCTGTTTGGATAAATCGCTCATATCTAGGAGTAGAAAGCCTAAGCAATATTTCTCCCAAAGTTATAACCTTTTTCATCTTATTACCTCCAAATAGTATTTGGTAGTGTCAAGTTTGACACTCCTATTTTTTAGTTTGACGGGCATGTCATATATCTAAGGTGAAAGTCCTAAGGGGCGTAGTTACCGACGAACCCGATAGCAACTTGCAAGTTTCACATCGTGAGGTGTGGGAGAGAGGAAGCAATAGCGA
>ENA-UOOK01006542-UOOK01006542.1-fermentation-metagenome-genome-assembly--contig:-NODE-6542-length-11074-cov-16.212633_pt1 | contig 11074 bp, 17 predicted proteins | sample MGYA00245777_ERZ724023 | MGnify/ENA primary metagenome ERZ724023 (study PRJEB28704, sample SAMN03018312) | fermentation metagenome | biome: anthropogenic terrestrial biome; feature: soil... | reverse complement strand
CTACCTTTTTGGAACTTTCTCAATTTAACTTGTACTATTTATATTCTAACACCATTCCGATATTTTCAATAATATACATTTGTTCATCTCCTTTCCGAAATAAAAATGCGCCCTTCAGTTTCGATTGAAACTAAAAGACGCTTGTGTGTACTGTTCACTTTATTGAGATTGATTCATTTCCTGCCCTGATTGTGTCATGTCAGGGTAGAAATATGATACCATTGCTTCGTATTGATCCTGTGCCGACAGGCAGATATCCGTTAGATACCCCTTTTCTGATTTGTATTCTTTAAGGCCGCGGTAATAAAACAGCTTATGCTCATGGTCAATGATAAAAGGCAGGACACCATTCTTCAGGCATTCCTTAAACATGATGATTCAGCCTACTCGTCCATTGCCGTCCAATAATGTAACAAAAAGAAATGGCTATAGTACAACCATTTGAAACTATCAAAGGGTAGGATTATTATATATTTTACCCTTTGATTATAACATTCTATTTTATCATATTCAATTTATTTAATTAAATATAATCTGTATCTCATCGTCTGTAATGGTAACAACTTTGATAAATAACTGTACTATTTCCTTTTTTCTATCAAAATCATAACTGTCCCAATTATCTACACACTCCTGTATCTGTTGAGCAGATAGAGTTGCTTTATTATCAACTTTTAATGAAATGATTTGTTTTGTAACTCTTTCCCTTACTTTGTCTAACTTTTCAATCTTAGCATTATAATGCTTTGCTACTGATACTCCTGCTGTGGCGACTACTTCAACTAAATTATCTATTTCCTCATTTACTTTTATCAATTCAATATTAAGTTTATTTAATTCTTTATTGTCTATATTTTCATTTTCCGATGTTCCTGTTAAGGAATTTGCGATTTTGTTCTGTAAATGCTGTAATAGTTGAACTTCAACATGGTCTTCTACTTCTTTAAGTAGAATAGAAGTTGATATACCATTACAACTATGTCTTTTCTTACCATTACATATCAATTTATGGTCTCTATTTTGTCTTGTTGCTACTGTTGCGGCTAATCCACAATAACCGCATTTCATAAGTCCCGATAGCCAACTGTAAGTACCTTTTCCACTGTTTTTAATTTGTACATTATCATCCGCTTTTATTTGACAAGCAAGCCAAGTATTAACATCAATAAAAGGAGTATGTGGTGCTACTGTTATGTATGTAGACGCAGGATTATTTTCATCTTTTTTATTTTCTCTTCCACCTGGTGTATACCAATACAGTCCATTTTCACCTAAATAATCTTCAACTTCATTATTCATAATATAGCCTTTTTCCTTAAGATATAGGTATATTTCAGCTGTAGCATAGGTATATGCAGGATTTCTAATTATCCTTGATATTGTATTACTACTCCATTCATTTCCTCTGCTGGTCTTATAATCTGTATCTGTATTAATCCATTGTGCCATCTTACCAAAGGTCATATCTTTATCATTGCAGTACATTTCAAATAGAGATTTAACCAGTTCCGATTGTTCAAGATTTTCTATGTACTGATATGTCTTCTTTCCACCCATGAGAATTTTTTCTTTGCCATACCCAAAAGGCGGTTTGCCACCTAAATAACGACCCTCTTTACCTCTTGCATAGTAATTATCATTAATTCTCATTTGAATAGTTTTTCTTTCAAGTTCGGCAAATACCATAACTATCTGCAGCATAGCCTGCCCCATAGGTGTAGTAGTATCAAATTTCTCATTAACAGATATAAACTCAACCTTATATTTTTCAAATATCCTCATTATATTACCAAAATCGTATACTGAACGGCTAATTCTGTCTATTTTGTAAACTATTACTGTATCTATCAAACCAGCCTTGATATCATCAATCATATCTTTAAAATCTTCTCTATTGGTATCTTTTCCACTTTTTTGGTCTCTATAAACTTTGAATTGTTCGCCCTCTTTTAACTCTTTCTTGCAGTAATCTACTTGGGTATCAAGTGAAATACTGTCTTCCTTTACTATTGATTGTCTTACATATATTGCTTTCATCTAATTTTCCTCCTACTCTTTTTATGAGCAGGGCAATATTCACCCTGCTGCTTTGTAATAGTTACTACTGTTTAAGAAATGCTTTTTTAGCTAATCTCTGGTCAAGTAGTTCTCTTTCCTCTACTGGCAAATCAACTTGGAATGTTACTACTCTAAATCTGCCACTATGAGTAATATCTAATAGTTTGTATATATCTTTTTTTCTTGATTTATCAAATCTATCAAACACTACCTCAACCCCTTTTCTGTCTTGAGCTGCTATCATAATTCGAGTACCCCCTTTAAACTTTGGATACTCTATTACTTCTAACTGCTTCTGTTTATGCTTATATACTTACTCATATATGTGTAATAAAAAATAGAAACAGTTAACGGACAAATCATTTATGTCCCTGTTCCTATTTTAAATAGTTAATTTCTTATATTTTGATTTCTTTAAAATCCATTGTATTCGTGTCTATTATCCATCCTCTGAGTATGTTATCAGTTTAGTAACATGAGCAATTAAAAACTAAGGTCCTTCCTATTTGGGTTACTGTATTATCCTCATGGATATGACCATTTAACCATATCTCAGGTTGAACTTCTCCAATCCATTTTCTTACAGATTTACTTCCTACTCTTGTGCCATTATAAATAATATCCCCTGCTCCTAAAGGAGGAGTATGGGCTACTATAATTGAATTATTATCAGCCATCAGTTTATTAAGTTCGTATTCTAATTTATTTTCGTTAACTTCTCTATTAGTGTTAAAAGGTGTGATAGATACATATTCAAAAGGTATAAGCTGAGTGCCATCTATTAATTCTGAAGATTTAAGATACTTATTATGCTCCAATTCAAACCAATCATCATTTCCTAAAATAAATCTGCTATCTATTTTAAAATTGTCTAACACATTGCATAAATAAACTGCATCTTCTTTTTGATACTCTGAAAACTGTTTAAAGGTCTTACCTCTAATACCTTTACCACCAATATCACCACAAATAAGAATTAAATCAACTTCATCTACTATATCATTTAGTTTGTCTATAATAACTCTATTGCCATGTAAATCTGCTGTCGCAAATAGTTTCATTAATTATCACTCTAAAAACAATGTTTTGACCATTATATCTCCAATTCTAAAATTTTGCAGCCAGTAATTACAAATATAAAATAAAAAACAAAGGAGCTATTTGCGCCACCCTGCTTTCTGATACAACTATTTATAATATCCAACTTTAGCTTCCAATTTGTCAATAGCCATCATCATAGTCGGCAACATTTCTTCAAGAGAATTTTTTACTGTATCTACAATCACTAATCTAACGCCTTTACAATCAACATGATTTTTGAATTGAGAAAACTCTTTTAAATCCCTTGATATAGTTTGTACATTAGCAATATAAATGGTACTAACCAAATTAGCATCTATATCTTCCATTAGTTTCTTCATAGCTGGTCTGTACCCATTGGGAACCTTAATATCTACATAAGTCAAGGTATCTTCTAAATTAGAAACTACTTGTTTGCAAATATTATATCTTTCTGTTATTGATTCCATTGTTTTCCCATTAATGTAAATTGCCTCTTTACCCATTTCCAATAACCTCCGAATTATGTTTAATTTTTATTTTTTATATAAACGGCTTTATCTTCTTGATATAGAAGCACAAAACACATCTTTAGATTTTAATACATTGAAATTTACCAAAAGTGCCTATATATCAGGAAATTTCCCGATTGATAAATTACCTTTTTCCACCTAATTAGAATTTAAGAATACTTAAACCATTATTTGCTGTTTAATTTATATTAGATACCGATTAAAGCGATTTATAATTTCTGGATTTCAGAGCTCTATATATTGAACTCTTACTGAAATTAATAATTTTACTGATTTCATGAACTGAAAAATCAGAATCATATAATTTTAATGCCTGCTGGATTTTTTCAGAATCCTTTTTCCTACCCATTCTATTTTCTTCAATTGCAAGTTCTATACCCCTAATGCGCTTTTGTTCTTGCCAATATTTTGGATATCCTGAAAAATCCACCAATGCCTGATAATAACTTTTATATGTATAATAATACTCTTTTGCAGATATTACAGTAACCCGCCTTTCATTTAGATAATTTAAGATTGTAGATAGGTTATCTGTACTATCACATAAATCTGCTATACTTCTTACAATTAAAATATCTTTTTCTTTTAAAATTGCTATTAGTTTCTTCAGTTCTGGTCTATTAACATCCATGATACTATCAATAAAAATATTGTCTGCATCCATCTCACTTTCCTTTAATAGTTTAATTAAAGGATTATTGTCAATATATAAATATTTGCTATTATTTTCAAGCATATAACCATAAAGCATTATTCTCACCTCAATCTTATTACCTAACATATAATTTACAACTCCCTATCCATCAACTATATATCATATAACTACTTCTTTCTGATACATTATATTAAACTGTTTCAATCTTAACCTATTCTCCTATTGATTCATCTTTTTAAATCATATAATTATAAACTTAGTTAATTTTTTTATAAAACATGTCTAATTGCCAAAATATTAATCATTTAAGATTATAAAAATTCTTGATTTAAAGACATTCTCCGATTAAGGTTCTTTTATTTTCGTATTATTTATTCTTTTTTAAAAAAGTACCCCTATTCATATTTTATTTGTAAAAAAATAATAGGGGGTAGATTTTTAAGTAAAAATAACTGCCACTTTTTATTTGCATTCCTTGTATTAAAAGTAGTATCAAAACTTCTAAAATTATGATTAATTTTTTGTTAATCTTATAACCGACTTCTTCTTACAGCTCTTACAAGTGTACTCTTTGAAATACCTGTCATATCAGATACTTGCTTGTATGTATGGCTTTCTAATAATTTCAAGGCATGATTAATTTGTACCCTACTAAACTTTGCTGGTCTGCCCTCTTTAAAATCTTCCGACTGTTTAGCAATCATCTTCCCCTCTTGTGTCCTTTCGATTATCATATCTCTTTCAAATTCAGCAAAAGAGAAGAATATATTTCTTGTCAATTTACTTGATGGTGTATTATCCATTACCCCTATATTAAGAATATGAATCCTTATACCAGAATCAATCAATTTATTTACTAATTCACTTCCTTGGCTTAATGACCTTGCTATTCTATCAAGTTTAGTTACTATCAGTGTATCACTATCTTGTAAATCTAACAGCAGCTTTTGTAATTCAGGTCTTTCTAAATTTTTACCTGTAACTGAATCACTATATATAATTTCTGCTCCATGCTCTTTCAATATTTTTTCTTGGTTTTCCAAAGAATTGCCATCTCTTGCCTGCCCTTTAGTACTTACCCTCGCATATCCTCTAATCATTAAAATCCCCCTCTATTTATGAATATAAATTATGACTATCCATTTTTATACTATTTACAATGAAGAAATTATATAACCGTAACTTAAAAGTTTTGACTATACTAATCTTCCTTACTCATTCTACGCCTTTGTGCTCCAGCTCTTTTTAACAACCTATAAAATTGTGCCCGCTGAATTCCCAGAATCCTACAAGCTTCTGATTCTGTAATATTCTTATTCATATATCTGTTTATCACTTTTAAGAAACCTTTTGGATATACTGATATTCTGGATTTGACAGCAGCATCCAATAAGTTCGTGATGCTCTTGAAAACATATGCCATTGCTGGAACATCTTCAATATCCTCCGTGCTAAAACTACCATCTGTTGTTCTTAAAACTACCCCTTTTTCTGTTGCCAGATTAATTGTATCTATAAACTCTAAGATATTTGAAACAGCATTTGTAATGCTCTCAATCTCAATTTCCTGTCCTTTTTCAGAACCTTTTATAACATCTATTAATGTCATATTATCTCTTTCACCTTTAAGTGCAACTATAACCCTTACGTCCCAATTCTTATTACATTTATCCACATATTCTGTGAAATCATTTACAATAATATATTTTATTACCCCATCCATATCCTCTAAGTCATATTCATTTTTTGTTTTTTCAATATCTTGTAAATCTTTCATTCTCTAAACCTCCTCAAAATTTCCTTATACCCTTATTAGTATATCAGAGTCCATTTATGCATACCTGGTACCTATGTATCAAAAGTTAGTTTTCAAAAGATACATTATAGCATAAAAATAAGATGCCTTAATTTCAAGACACCTTACTAAACCTGCTCCTATTAAAGCAGAATCGTATATAATTATTAAGTCAATTATTTATCCACCAACCACCACCATCCAAATATTCAACAGAATAACTGAGGTGTCGAAACCTTTAATCAATATTTTAACCATCATTATAATAACAAAATAGTTAATAATTGTCATTACCAATGGTCAAGTTGTAATAAAGTTGTAATATGTAAAATTTATTCGCATAATATAAATTATATTTATATCTTAATCATCCTTATTTCTGTTATTGAATCATGTTTCTATAAATAATTTCTGTTACTATCGAGAATGGTAATACAAATATAATAGAAATAATTGAAATAATTATTCTTATACCCATTCTAAATTCCATTAATGTTAATGAAAATACAAATGATATCAAGAAAATAGATAATCTAATAATCAATTTATTTCTATTATTTATCTCAGCCTTATTTCTTATTATAAGAATGCATAAATGTGATAATATTGATGAAAAAGCAAAAAGGATAGGTATATACATCAGTAAAACAAAATCAAAAAAAAGTGGAAATTCAGTATTTTCATAATCTGGATAAAATAACATTAATATAAAACCACATATAATTAATGAAAATATAATCCAAAAATAATATAATTTAATGTATGTTGTCTTTTTCACTATTTCACCTCCAAATTTAGAATCTACTCCTCTTATAATACATATAACTCATAATGAGTATAATTTGAATGGTGCGAACTACTGATTATTTGTTAAAATGTAATTATAATCTTTTTACATCTTTTGGCAACGGGATTCTATACTTGAATCACTCTTCTTATTTTTTTTGCTTGTATAGTATTGCATACAATATAAAACTTCCCATAATTAAACTTGCTATATAACCTGGTTCAAGTGTAAGTTGTTCAAGAAACCAACACCCTATAATTGTAGTTACAATTGCTCCAACTATATACATTTGTTTACCCTCCTTTAAACTAATAACTATATTTCGTATATATCTACTAATGTACATTTGATAAATTATGCGTCATATGAAAATATGTATTAGTTTAGAACACTATGAATTTCTTCCATCAATGATAATGCTTTTTCGTTCCCCCAATAGCCTATATTATAAACATGGTTGTTAATCATGATTTCTCCAGTCCCACTTGAAACCATGCTGTTCTCTCCAGAATATAAACGTAGCAAATAGCCAGCATCATTACCAACGAACGAACTGATATCTCTAAAAGAACGCATATTACGATGATATGTATACTTGCTTAATATTTGTTTTATACGTTCGTATTCCGTTGAGTCTGCTTCATAATAATATTTTTTGTACTCAATTGGCTTTTCATCTACTCCTATAGCCTCCATATAAATAACAGTTAAACCCCCATCATTTGATATAATTTCATCTAAAGGGAAAGGATAAAGAAAAATAATTCCTATGATTATTGATATAAAAAAAATAACACTTATAATGATTTTAGTTTTGCTCAAAACCTACTCTCCTTCCTAAATTAATATTTAAATACCTCCATTCAGTAATTTTTTAGTCGCATTTTTCCTACTGATGCGACGCTAAATATAAATTATACATCTCAGTCAAGCTAATGGTTGTTATCAATATTTGTATTTGTTTTAAAAAATCCGATGCAATATCCAAGAAATGAAAAAACAATAAAGCAAACATCTTCTATCATTAATGCTATATAATAATACATTCTGGGTATTTCTGAATACGATTTGATTGAGCGAACCAAGCCATCTACACCTGTATACATGAGTTTTACAAATGTCCCTGTGCCAGTTGAGATAAACCATATTCCCGACCAACTATCAACAGATATAATAATTATTGCATGTAATACAACAGTAATGATAATATATATTGAGAATTCTTTTATATTACATGTTAACTGCTTCACTCCATAATTGCGGAATAGAAAAAAAAATGCAATAGAAAGAGTACCATAAAAAACAAAAACATCAGACAATTGGGAAATAATAGTTGGTCCTTGTACCGTTATTAATAACAATTTAAATATCAGAGCAAGAATTCCACAAGCAAGAATCGCAATAATAATCCCCAAAATATATCGGAATAAACAATTAGCTAATCTTTTTAAATAAAGCATATTTACCATCCTCTTGATGTATTTTACAAATTAAATTTATCTCAATTTTATCTAATGAAATGTTATCTGAGACATAATATTTTACTGTTGCGGCACAAAATTTACGTTATTCGTCACAATGGCAGATTTTACTCATATTCTAATGTAGTTTTTATTTTTTTGAACGATATTTAACAAGAAAAAACATAATAATTCCAACTATTGATAAAGCTCCAAAGAAAGTCATATATATGCCCTCTTTCATAGTAGGATAAGGATTATATACTAATATTAGCTTTAGAAGATAATATATAGAAATACATCCAAATAGAATGGGTAAAGTTAATCCAAGCAAAGCATTCTTTTTCTTTGATAGATATATAGTGCCAAAAAAATAAAGTATGCAACTCAATATAAAAACAATGAGATATGATGTCCCTCTTATATGCATTTTAAATTCCTCCTTTTAAGCAACTATTATATTGCACATTTTTTTACTGATGCGACACAATATAAGGATTGCTTGTATTAAGAATTAATTCTCTTTCATTAAATATTTTATGCAAAAATGGTAAGCAACGACGGTGAAAATAGGTATTACAGAGAGATAAGAAATAATGTTAAATGGTGTAAAGTTCATTTTGTTTGATACCTCTCCATATTCTAAAAAATATCTGCATATCATTCCTAACCCAGTTAAGATTAAACTTGTAATATATACAAATTTCTCTTTACGTATGCCATAAATCCCAGCAATCCCCAAACTGATAATTCCATAATAAGCAATCACTGAATACGCCTTTGTGAAATCAAAAGGGAAGCGCTCATTTCCAAAAGGAAATACAAAACACCCTGCAAATACGATATATCCTAAAATAAACAATTTAGATGTTTTGATGTGATTCTGTAAATATAATCTAATCTTATCCATAATGCCCTCCATTCCAAACTCTCACTATCTTCACATCATATCTTGCATTTTTTTACAATTATGAATTACCATATTATTATAACTTATTTTCATCTGAAAATCAAATCAAATATAGAAAGCGCAAAATGTAATAATGCAATTAATTAATGCTAATTATGTTATACTATTTAGTAGTCAATTCCTGCAATTTGCCAATCATCATCTACATATTCATCATCTTCCAAGAACTTATTAAAAATATATAGAATTTGCTGATACCATGATTTATATATTTCTAACTGCTCTTGCAAAGATTCTGCTTCTTCTAATTCAACTTCATGAGTGCTTGCAATAGTCAACAACGCCAACGTGTCATATTCTGTACCCCTGAGAAGCATTTCCATACTTTCAATTTCCTCCTGAAAATGCTTTATTTGAAACTCTATTAATAACTCTTGTATATTTGATTTCATATGCAAACCCCTTTCCAACTTGATTTATAATACATATTAAACCTTTCTCCTCTACCTTAATACCTCTATTACAAATCATTTATGTCTACCATGAGGCAATGTCTCTTATTTCTAATTTTCTAAGATACAAAAAAACAACCTTTTTAGGTTGCAACTTAGTTTCAATTAATTTGTTGAATATTGATATTTAAGCACTTCTTTTTGTTACATTCTTTTCCTGAAAGGGATGTATGCTCTCAAACCGATGATGGAAATCAACAATATCCTCTATGGTAACATTCCTTTTATTATGATAATCTGAAAGAAGCTTACCAACCTCAACACCCACCTTTGCAGGTGGCGTAGTTTCCATGTCACCAACCATATTCGGTCTTGTTTTATAGTCTCCAACACGAAACCATCCCTTGCGTTCATCCGATGTGTTCCTTTTCAAAAGCCGATGGAATTCTTTTATCATTCCCTCCGACAGTTCCTCATCCGCATTAGCAAGCATATAATCAAAGCAGGAAAAGTGATTGACTGTTTCAATAATATCGTCAACACTTGCAGCCTCATCTGGTTCAATATTGATCGTGTTAGTTTCATAAATATACCGGGTCTGATCCTCAGAAAGGCGGCTGCCTTCAATCCGGTTCGAATTATATGTCAGCTTAATCTGTGTCAGATGGTACAGACCGCCTTTCAGTTTCATTTCCTTTTCTTCAAGCAGCCGATCTAATAGGCGTTGCTTCATAAGCTTTACTCCCTTCTGAATAATATTCATGTTATATTATACCACATTCTAACTCTATTATTATCTTGTTTATTTCTGCTTAGGCTTTCTTCCTCACAGGGAACTATTCAGTTTTTTATCTTTATATAAAAACAAAGGCAGCGGAATTTTTCAGGATCACTGCCTTTGGATTTTCCTTTATTCAATTTGTGTTTCAGGATTCCATCTCAAAAAATGTTTTTTAAAATTATTATATCATCATTACTGTCGCTTTAAGGTTGATTAATTACTTGATATCTATTGTATATAATAAACATAATCTGAATATTATGTCTATCGTTTATGCTTTAGTGTCACCCAATCATAATTACCGAAAAAGTGATATGAAAAGATCTTATATGTCGTATGCTTTGAAATCCAAACAATACTTGTGCAGAATACTAAAAAGATTATAAGCGTTTCTACATTATCGAAGGGTAACTTACGCTCTAAACATGAAAGTTCTTGCCCTGTAGCTAATTCAGCAATGAGTTTACTATCTTGTTTCATTTCTCTCTCTTTAATTCAATATTGAAAAAAGAATTAGATGATAATACACATGGTGTTAGAATATAAATAGTACAAGTTAAATTGAGAAAGTTCCAAAAAGGTAG
>ENA-UOOK01006541-UOOK01006541.1-fermentation-metagenome-genome-assembly--contig:-NODE-6541-length-11076-cov-2.608565_pt1 | contig 11076 bp, 6 predicted proteins | sample MGYA00245777_ERZ724023 | MGnify/ENA primary metagenome ERZ724023 (study PRJEB28704, sample SAMN03018312) | fermentation metagenome | biome: anthropogenic terrestrial biome; feature: soil; material... | reverse complement strand
AGTGCCGACCGCGCCGTTCTTTATAACGGAGGCCGCCGGCGCGGTGCCCAGGAATATCGACAGAAAGACGTCCGCCGTGCTGAATTTTCTGAGGGTCCATTTATATTCCTGATTGGAGGTCACCGTCGTGTAGGCGGCCGTCGGCGGATGCAATGCAATATGTGCGGTAGTTCCAGCCGTTGCGGCGTCGATCTCGTCAAAAAGCACCCAATAGCCGTTCTTGGAATCCTGCGGCCCGACGAAAACCAGATTCCTGATATGCTTGCCGTTGGACAGCGCGCTTCCCGAATCGCCCGAAGCGTAGCAGAAGACGGGCGAAGTGAAGCCCTCGGTAATGCCGCTGCCGATTTTTGCTGCGTGGTCATTTGCCGCGGGCGGGTCATATTCGTTATAGCTGCTGTTGTAGTTGATAAGAGCGGTATTGCCCGATACGGCCCTGTTATTGATGTAGTTCCAGGTAAAGGTCCTGTCGGTGCCCCCGATATTGAGGGTAATTCCCGCGCCCCAGCCGTTATAGCCGGAATTTGAAAGCAAATATTCCCCGTAACCCGCCAGACTTATCGCATTGACTTCCTTATGCGTGTGATCGTCCCCCTTCGACATGCAATTCCAGAGGACGCTGCTCAGCGCTGTGCTCGCGGTGCTGTCCTCATTGAAGAAAGCTCCGCCGTCGTTGAATATTTTGCTGTCGGGCCTTTCCGGCGATGGAAAGCCGGTACGGTGAAGCACATAATTAAATATCCGCCCCCTCACGGCGGTTGTGCCGTCCAGAAGCCAGGCCGCGGCTTTGCCGGCATCGGTGGAGAAATTATCGGCCTTATAAATCGAACCTGTCCTGTAAAAGGTATTCGCATATGCGGAATCCCCGTACACCCACTGGATTTTGAAGGGAGTCGCCCCATATCCGTACATCCATTCATAAAAGCTCTTTGTTTTGTAGTCCGTATAGTAATTATAGTAGCCCGTATGCGCCAGAATGTCCATAAAATATTGCTTTGAATTCCGGTCGGCGGAAAAACGCATATTGGAATATCCGGTGCCGGGAGAGCCTACGCCGTCCGCCGTGAAATATTTCATCATGCTGTCGTGATATCCGGTTTTTGCGTCGTTGAACCGGGTCGTTTCGCCATAATACAGCGACCAGATCCCACGGGCCCCCCACTGGCCGATATGCCAGTTTGCATCGTGATTCCAGTACCAGTCGCCTATGAGCTTCAGCCTGCTTTCAGCCGTGGCGCGCTGACTGGAATTCAGGGAAGGGTAGATGATATCCAGCGCGACTACGCAGCTGAAGAAGGCCGATGCCGGCGGGATATCGTATGTCCAGTTGGAACTGTCCAGTTCGTCATACAGATTGCCGGCTGTTCCGCTGACCCAGTATCCGAGGGTATTGTAAATTTTGTTTGCATAGGTGCTTTTATTCGCGGGATCCAGAATATATGCAAGAGAACATGATTCCACGATGTCCCGCATCTGGCCGCATCTTGTGACGTATGCCGCGCTCGTGCTGTAGGTCAGGCTTCCCGCGTCCGCGATCGCCGTCGTTTTAAATGATGCCCATGGTTCCTGCGAAGCCCTGCTTTGCAGCTCGGCGTACTCCGATTCATTTACAAGCAGAAACGGATGCGTCGCGGCATAATTCTCCGCCGGGATAGAAAATGCCGTCAGCGAAGCGATCATGATTGTAACCAGCAGCAGAGCGACCATTTTAAGACCGAGTTTTTCACGCATGATCATCGACCTCCTATTATTTATTTGGATACCTCTTCAGGTTATCGCGCAGCTGCAAATAGAAGACATACCTGCTTTCATAGGAATTGCTGCGGAACCTGCTGTTTTGCTACCTCTCTGAACTTTCCGGGGGTGATCCCCTCATGCTTTTTAAACAGGCGCATGAAGGTCCGCGTGCTGGAATACCCCACCTTACCGGCTATTTCGTCAATATTGCAGGAGCAGTCCTTTAAAGCCCGCTTTGCGTTTTCAATGCGCACCGTATGGATATAATCCAGCAGGCCTTCTCCGGTCTGCCTTTTAAAAGCGGCCGAAACATAATCGGGATTAAGGTCAAGAGCTTCGGCGATCGCTGAATTTCCGAGAGTCATATTATTATAATTCTTGTCCACAAATTCAATGACCCTGTCCCTTATGCTGAAGTCGGTATTTTTATTGTATTCCTTCTGATATTCGCAGACGCTTTTCTGCTTCATCTGGCCTAGGGTGCCGCATTGCATCAGCGCATCCACCGGCTTCAGCTCTTCCAGGAAGTTATACCGGTAATTGTTCCTTATATCGTTCATTGTCTTTAGCATTGTGCTTACCATATTGAACATAAGGCAGCGCACGATCTCGATGGACGGAGCGCGCTTCCCGAAATTTTTGGCGAATATGTCGTCCAGCAGGATACCCGCCCCGCCCGTATCGCCTGCTTTTATGCAATTGATCAGCTGGTATTCCTTTTCGAGGGGATAATAGTAATCCGCTTCCGGCTGTATGTCCATGCCGTCGTAAAACACCGGATCATCCCGTGCCATTACTTTTTTATACTCCATTACCAGGAGGGCCTCGCTGTAAGCGTGGGGTATGCCGATTAACGTCTCGTGCAAGCCGCTTACGGCGACGGTAAATTCGAAATGATAGTTTTCCCTCACGAGCTTCTGCGCTTCCGACACAATACCCGATACATCTTCCTTCCAGGCGGCCTTCTGCTGTTCGTCCAGATTCAGCAGGCATACCATCATCTCATCCGCTTCGGTCATATATCCCCTGTTCTTACGGTTTGCCAGCTCTTCCACCACATTGGTCATGATAAACTGGATCAGCTTGATCCTTTGGGGCGGCTCCAGCTCCCTGCTATCCTCAAAAATCCTGTCGATATTGTCGATATAGAAAGCGATTACCGCAAAATAATCGGATATGAATTGGATATTGTATGCGGCAAGAAGATCGTTTACATGGACTCCGTTGCCTTCCCTGCCTTTCAGCAGCCTTGCCAGGAACAGCGAGCGGAGCCCCTTGTTCTGCTCCATGAGCTTATCATTGATTTTGTTGTTTTCATCCATGGTTTTGTGGATCGCCTGCCTTATAAAGCTATACTCATTATATTTTCCGTTGAATTGCAGGCCCTTGCTGCTTTTAAAAAGAGCCAGCAGCTCGTCCAGCGGCTTATAGTTCCTTTTGATGCATACGTAAGTAATAAGTCCGGCAAGGAGCAGGCAGAGGAACAGGCTGCCGTAAGTCAGCCGCCGTATATATTCCAGCTTTTCCATAAACAAGCTTGCCGGGATTACGGACACATATTTCCAATCGTTATAGGAGGATTTTTTGAAAGTGACCGCCGCCTTTTCCCCCGAGAACTCCGCATAACTCAATCCGCTTTCATTTTGCAGGCTTTCATAAGATATCGCCAGAGCGTCCTCGGCGGAACTGGTGGAAGCGATGATCTGATTTTTGCCGTTAATGATAAAAACGTTGCCTCTGCGGGTAAAATCAATGCTTTCCGCATCCTTCAGGAAACGTGATTTATCCAGCAGAATAAATAAGTTGGCTACCGTATCGCTTTTATTTGTATTGGTAATGGAGAGGGAGCGCGCAAAGGCGATCACGTCGCCGCCGAAGGCGTTTGAACTGATAGGACCGAGGGCCGGCGGCGACGTATATTTCCCTTCATAATCAAGCTGAAGATAGCGCAGCCATTCCCGGTATGTGAAATCCCCCTGCGAATAGTAGCTTTGGTAAAATGTCCTGCTGTCTGTGCTTGTGCTGTCGGACAGGATCAGATCAGACGCCGGAAAATAGATAAAAAACCGGTCAATGGAGCTGTTGGATATTTTGTATAATTTGAAATCGCTGACGGTTTGGTAGACAATATAGTGCTGTGCATCCCCCAGCTGTCCCCTGTACTGCCTCAAGGCCTGCAGATTGGGGTTGAACATGATTTCATAATTCAGGCGTTCCACATCCACCAGCAGGCTGTCCATATACTGCTGCACCCTTTTTAGAAGAAAACTGTTGGACTGGCTGATCTCCTGTTCCAGAAGCCGGCTTGCCTGAATATAAATCAGTATGGCAAACGAGATGGGGATGATAAGGATGATCACGTAGGATAAAAGCCATGCAAAAATCACACTTCTTTTTTTTGTTTCCGCAAGCCTTAACATATTCACACCTCCGAATGCCCGCCGTCAACCGCCGTTCGGCCACCGGCGCCTATCCCTTCAAGGCGCCGATCATGACGCCTTTTACAAAATACTTCTGCAGGAAGGGATACAGGCACAGGATAGGCACCGTCGCAACGACGATCACCGCATATTTTATCAGATCGCCAACCAGTTCCTGATCCCCGGCGTCAATTCCTATGGACATATCCAATGTGGAATTGGTAATTAAAATCTCTCTTAAAATCAGCTGAAGCGGGAACATTTCCCTTTTCCTTAAAAATATCAGCGCATTGAACCATGCATTCCAATGCCCTACGCCGTAATAAAGCACCATAACGGCCATCGTCGGCAGCGAGAGCGGTATCACCACTCGGAACAGGATGGAAAAATGGCCCGCTCCGTCGATCTCGGCGGATTCGCTCAGGCTGTCGGGGATTCCCATAAATGCCGTTCTCATAATGATCATATTGGATGTTCCGATGGCGCCGGGAATGATCAGCGCCCACAGGCTGTTATCCAGCCCGAGCTCCTTTACGGTGAAATAAAACGGGATCAGCCCGCCGCTGAAATACATGGAAAATACAATAAAGAACATGATGATTCTTTTCAGCATTACATTTTTGCGTGACAGGAAATAAGCCCCGATGGAAGTAAAAAAGATGTTTATCGCCACTCCCGCGACGACGATAAAGATGGTATTCATGTAGCCTCTCAAAATCATCGGATTTTTGAACACCATCCGGTATGTGGCGGCGGTAAATCCGAGAGGCCTGAGAAGAAGCCCTTCATGCATCAAAAAATCGGCGGGCTGGCTGAAAGACGCGAATATTACGTACAGCATCGGATATAGGGTAATTGCCGACATGAATAGCATGAATAAAATATTAAGAACATTAAAAACTTTCCGGCTTACGCTTTCTTGTATGATCACTTTCAGCAGCTCCTTACCACAGACTGGTTTCATTCACTTTTTTGCTTATTTTGTTTGCGGCCGTCAGCATCAAAAAATTGATGACTGAATTAAAAAGCCCTACCGCAGAGCTGTAGCTCCAGTTGAATTCCAAAAGGCCCTTTCGGTAAACATAGGAGGAAATGACATCTGACGTCTCATAGATCGCCGGATTGTACAACAGGATGATTTTCTCATAGCCGACGCTCATCAGGTGTCCCATCCTCAGTATCAGCATGATCACAATTGTGGGCATAATCCCCGGCAGGGTGATATGCCAGGCCCGCCGAAGGTACCCTGCGCCGTCGATCGTCGCCGCTTCATAGAGCTGGACGTCGATGGATTGGAGCGCTGACAAGTAAATAATGGATCCCCATCCCACGCCCTGCCATATTCCTGAAATAACATAGATCGGCACAAACAGCTCCGACTTATTCAGCATGGATACTTTTTCCCCTCCGAAAAGGCCGAAAACATAGGTAATGATACCGTCGTCCGCCGTAAAGCTCCGGATCAGGCCGCATATGACCACCAGCGATATGAAATGCGGCATATAGGTTATCGTCTGGACGGTCCTGGTGAAGATCCTGTTTTTCAGCTCGTTCATCAGGAGCGCGAGGATAATCGGCGCGGGGAAGCCGAAAATGAGGGAACTGAAGCTGATAACAATGGTATTCGTCACGATTCTATCAAAATAGTAATCGTTAAAAAAATCATAAAAATGCTTTAATCCTACCCATGGGCTGCCCAGGATGCCCTTGATGGGGCTGAATTCCTTAAAGGCGATGACGGCGCCGTACATAGGCTTATAATGAAAGATGATATAATAGGCGATAACCGGTATCGCCATCAAATATAGATATTTATTCCGCCGCAGGTCTTTGGCCAGCCTGCTGCCAAAACCCGGCTGCGCCAACGTCCCGATACTTTGTATATTTGTATTTGCTACGCTCATGTTTTCTCTCCGTTTCAGCAACTTCTATAGATTCACACAGCGGGACGGCGGGACAAGCGCCCCGCCCTACCTCTTGTTGTATCTGTCCAGCTGGGCCTGCTTCAATTCGATTGCCCTTTCGATACCCATCTTTTTCATTTCCGCGACAAATGCATCGTAACTTTCGATCGGATTTTCTCCCATGACGAACTTGAGGAATTCCTCCTGCAGGAAGGTCGAATGCACCGCGGTTATAATCTTTGCCTGCTCCGAGCTCTCTTCGGGCGTAGGAGTAACCGGCGGCACGATGTGCAGGGGCGCGTCCGTATCCATCCATATTTTGATGGCATCGATCTGCTGGGGCATTGTAAAGGTCTGCTCGCTGTATGCACTGTCCTGCACATACGGGCCCGCATATGACGCGCGCGAATATTGCGCCAGCACCGCGGCTGCTGAGAGCTTATCGGGGTTATTTGTCACCAGCTCGGTATAGGTGGGTTTTCCGTTGACCAACGTATAGCTTGTTCCCTCTATACCGTAGTTGTACAAAAGGCTGCCTTCCTCGCTGTATCCGTAATCCAGCAGCCGGGCCGCCAGCTCGACATTTTTGCATGAGGTTGAAATGGCCGCGGAGGACCCGCCGATATAGGTGAGGGATGTATGCCCGAATTTGCACCTGTCTCCTTTTTTCAGCACTGGATAAGGCGCTCCGACGAGGTCGTATTTGGGATCCTTTTCCTTCATGGCGTTGAGCCATTTCCCGAGGCCGGAGCCCGCCAGGGATATCGTCGCTCCGCTCTTGCCGCCGAGCATATTGGCGTCCATTGTTTTGGCATCCAGGGTGGAAAAGTTTTTGTCAAGCAATCCGTCTTTATACCACTGCCTGTAGAGCATAACAAAATCTTTATATGCCGGCTCCAGCGGGCCGTATTTGAATTTGCCGTCTTCGATATAAAATGTTCCGATAATTCCGAAAGCGCCGGTGATGAAGGATTCGTTCCAATAGCAGGTAAGCGGCGCCTCGGCGTTCTTCTTTTCCTTAAACGCCTTCAGCATGGCAGTCCATTCGTCGATTGTCTCAGGAACGGGCAGACCGCAGTCGTCGAGCCAGTCCTTCCGGATAATGGGTCCCGCGTATGTCTTCGAAAAGTCGTCTCCCTTAATAGAAGGAAATACATAATATTTCCCGGTATCGGTTTTCACCATCTTATCCGCTTCGGCGTCCGAACTGAGATATGCTTTCAGGTTGGGAGCGTACTGATCAATAATATCGTTGAGCTGCAGTATGGCGCCGTCGGTGATGGCTTTTTCCGGGCCGCCGGAAAAGCTGGACCAGGCGTACTCGATAATATCGGGCAGGTCCTGCGAAGCCAGCAGGATGCTGAAGGCTTCCTTTTCCTGACCCAGCGGCGGGTGCTGATATTCGATCTTGATTCCGGTTTTTTTCATCAGCTCCTGCGCAAAAGGAGTTTCAGCCATATTCTTTACTGTCTGCGATACGTTGCCGTTCAGCTGCATCCAGTATGTAAGCGTAACGTCCGTTTTTACGGGATAAGAGAATTCGCTTTTCCCCTCCGCGGTCTTTTCTGCCGCGGTCGATGCCTGCGGCCGGCCTTCCGCCGTGCCGTCTCCCCCTGCGTTTGTCTCTCCGGCGCCTTTGCCGCAGCCTGCCAGAATACTTCCGGCGAGGAAAACCGCCATGACCGTGGAGATAAACCCGGTATACTTTTTGTTCATGCTTTGACCTCCTTTAAGTTCGGGTGAATAATTGGAACGCGTTCCAGAGGCATCATATTGCGGCGGTAAGCACTTGTAAATTGACAATTCCTTAGATGCATAAGACAAAAATCTTACTTTGAGCGAGCTTATATATAATTGCCATTCTGCGACAATTTTCTGAATTCTCCGGGCGTAATTCCCTCAACTTTTTTGAACAGCCTTACGAAGCTTGCTTCATTGCAATATCCGACTCTGCCGACGATATTTTTCAATGGCTCGCCGGTAGACCTCAGATAATACTTCGCCTTCTCCATCCGCAGGAACATCTGGTACTCCGACAGGGTCTGTCCGGTCTGGTCCTTGAAAAACCTGCTCAGATAGGACTGCGACATCCCGAAGGCATCCGCCATGGATTTTACGCAGAAGTTCTGATCTTCGAAGTTTTCATTTACGTACCGGATCAGCTTTTCTTTCAGGCTGAAATTCCGGCTCTCCTTCGATTCTCTTATATCGCGGCACAGCTCCGTACATATTCTCATGATTCGATCATTCAATTCTTCCGGCGTATTAAAATGATTCAACTCTTCAATATCGAAATATTCTCTTTCGGCCGGCACGGCGGATATCCCGATTTCATTCACCACCTTCAGAACGGAATTGATCATGTCAAAGCAAATGCAGCGGGCGATGACGATCGGCATATCTCCGTCCTTAATTTTTTGGACAATGGCGGTGAGCGTATTCTCGATACCTTCGATATTTCCCTGCTTTATATAAAGCTGGATATCCTTCAGCTCTTTTTCAGGATATACGATGCTGCCGGCGCCCTTGATCACGATTTCATTGAAAAGAATGATTTTGTTCTCCCCGAAGATAAATTTATAATCGACGGCGGTGGCCGCCTCGAGGTAGGATCGCCCGATCTGGCCGGTACTGCGGCATATATTGCCGATGCCGGCCGATATTTTCAGATCGCTGTTCGAGCTCGGCAGCCCGCATTTTATGCTTTGAAACGTATTTTTTATTAAACCGATGTCATTTTCCTGCGCGGCCAGGATGAATACCACCGTATCCTCTGCAACGCCGTCCCTGCCGTACCCCTGGATAAACGCCGGCAGCGCCCCTTCGACCTTTTTAATGACGGCGGATTTCCACGCGCCCTCCATTTCCCTGAAGTGTCTGGAATGGAATATACAGACGTTAAAAAACGGATACGTAAAGGATAATCCGATATCCCCGCCCATGGAATTGAACTTGTCGGCGCTGTCGATCCGGCCTCTGAGCAAATCAAGGAGCAGCGAGTCCCTGAAGGCGGCCCTGCTGCTGTTCAGGCTTTTCTTAAGAGCGAGACTGTCGTCCGCCATCTGATTGATGGCCGAGGCTACCGCTTCTATTTCAGTTTGCCCCGCGGTCCGCTTCCCCGATTTTTCTTCAGCCAGCCTGCTAAGATTGAGGATCGGCTTATAGTTGCGGTATGTCGCGTAATAAATGATGCAGCAGCCTGCCAGCGCGATGAGCAGATACCAGTGAAAAGCCGCTTTCCTTACGTTGAATACGGATTTCAGCGCCTCCCTTTCCGGAGTCAGCGTAATGTAGTTCCAGCCGGTGATTTCCGATTTGAGCCGGGAATAGAAATAAGCCTCTTCACGGATTTGCATGATGCCTGTCTTTTTCTCAGCTTCATTATCCGCATTGCGCGTCAGGATGGGGATGATCCCGGCAACCAGGTGCGGCCAGTCCTTCAGGGAGATGACTAAATTGCCGCCGCTATCCAGGATGACGGTATTTTCATATGCCGTTCCGCTTTTTACAGATATCAGGTTCTTCAGCTTGTTTTCATCAATCATGAAAATGACCGTGCACTGATCATTTGGAACGATATACGTGATAAGGCGCTCGACGCAGTTCGAGCCTGATACGAAGACGTTGTCGGAATACCTGAAAGCCGGTTTTCCAGATCCATTGACATCCTTCAGGAAATCGTCGTATTCCCAGTTTTCATAGTTGTACGCGTAATTAATAAAGTTGCCGGCATCATATGTCCCGGACGCGGAGATAATAAAGTCGGTATTCCTGACGTACAGGACCAGGTTATAGATGAAATCGTTTCCTATGCTGTAGTTTTTCAATTCCTGTATGGCTTCCATCTTTGCGGTCGTATTCTTATCCATCGTATGGGGCTTGAGCTTATAATTATTCACGATCTGGTTTGAAATTTTTTTAAACTCCAGGATCTGATTGTCAACAACATTATTGATGTGCATCAGCATCGTCAGATTGCTGTTGGTGATTTCATCTTCAAGAATCCGGTTAAAAAACCCGAAGATAAAAATGCTTGTAAATACCAAAGGAATGCAAAGTATCAATATATAGGATATCAGGTACTTGAAAAATAATCTTGATTTTCTGCCCTCTCCTCTTATTTTCATACCGCATTCCTCCGGTTTTGTATAAGGTTGTTTTGCAGCTTATATAGATTTGGGCCGGAAGCTTAAACCTGTTAAACTTCCCGATAAGGCATTTATACCGCGCCATAGCCGAACGAGTATTTCCGGCTGATCGTAACAGGCAATCTCCCCCGGGCCTTTATTTCTCCATAAAGGACGTCGACCGCCGCGTCGATGGAATAAATACAGTCGCTGTAAGTACAGATTATATTGCCTTCGCCGGGAAGCCCGCTTATCGGGTATGGATTGCCGAAAATAACCGTGGAAATATTTTTACCCGACCGGTGCAGCACATCCAGAAGCTTGATTTGCGATACCGGCATCTTCCCGCTTCCCTGCTTGTAGCTAATGATCCTTACAAAGCTGGCAAAAATAATATGATCGTACTGCCCGGCGGCCTCCGCCGCCTTGCTTATTTCCTCGGCCGACGGTTCCTCTTCCGCCGTCATCAGCACCGCGCCGGGCTGATACCGCCGGACAGACGCGTATAAGTACCCGCTCAGCTTTGGAATCGTCGTGCCCATATCTTTGGCGGTCTTGACCGCGGCATCGCTTCTGACGGCCAGCAGAAGCGTTTTTCCTTTTGCATCCAACGGCAGGCTCTTATTCTTCAGGACCGTGACTGATTTCCGCGCGATTTCCCTGGAAAGCCGGATGTGCCCGGAATGGTGATTCATTTCATTAATCATACCGGGCCGGATCGCGTTTATTTTGTTTGCTCCGCACCATTCCTTCATTTGCAGTATTTTTTTCATTACTTCATCCTTAGAAAGAGTATAACCACTGAATTGTTATTCCATTAAAGAACCATTCTCTGCCTGCCTTTGTTTTGGAAATAAAGGCATCAGTAATATTGCTTTCTTCAATGAA
>ENA-UOOK01006540-UOOK01006540.1-fermentation-metagenome-genome-assembly--contig:-NODE-6540-length-11078-cov-4.385920_pt1 | contig 11078 bp, 13 predicted proteins | sample MGYA00245777_ERZ724023 | MGnify/ENA primary metagenome ERZ724023 (study PRJEB28704, sample SAMN03018312) | fermentation metagenome | biome: anthropogenic terrestrial biome; feature: soil; material... | reverse complement strand
TTTTAGGAGGTCACTTCATGACCGAAGAGATAAAGAGCAGACTGGAGCAGATACGCGCGGGCAAGGTGCCGGAGGGATATAAGCAGAGTCCATCTTTTTGACGGCTATGTTTCTCCTGCTGAGGATATCGTGCCGAGGGATCCGAAGTTTCGAAAAGTAAGCCATGAGATTGACGATAAAGAGAATCGCCTAATGGAAAAGCTTCTCCCGGATGAACAAAAGCAGCTTGCGGATCTGGTAAACCTGTATCTCCGATCGTCATACCTGTACGGCTCTACCTGTTTTACGCATGGCTTCAGCCTGGGCACTGCTCTGACCGCCGAGGCCTTCACTGAAGCTGACAGACTGATACGAGAAGATTAGTCACCTTGTTACTATGGATACCGCCATACCTTTCCCGGCGGTATCCGTTTGAATATTACTGGCAATGCGGATAATTGGGAGGAGGTAGACTTTGAAAAATCGACTGACAAAACTCGCACTGTTTTCGGCTGCGTTTCTGACACTTATGACTTCTCAGATTGCCTCTTCCATATTAGGACCATTAAAGCAGGCTTTCCCGGAAGCCCATGATACACAAATCCAGCTTGTGTATACCATTGTTTCCATAGCCAGTTTCTTTACCAGCTTTTTATGCGGCTTTTTGATACGGCGAAAAAAACGGGCGCTGCTTTTCGGTATCGTTTGTTTTACGCTTGGCGGACTGTTGACGGGAACCGCGCGGAGCCTTCCTGTATTATTGCTTTTTCGTGTCGTTACCGGAATCGGTTCCGGAATAATAACGCCGGTTGTGAACGGACTGTTTTCTGATATTACACCGCCAAAAGAACGCCCGCGCACACTGGGACTGATAGGCACGATCTCCCAGGCGGGCAGTATTTGCGCCAGTTTAGGCGCCGGATTATTGGCCGGGATCAGTTGGAGATCAGCATTTGTGTTGTTCGCTCTTGGATTGGTCCCGTTGTGTCTGATTCCACACAATTTACAGGAAATCACAGTAGAAAGGAAAACAAATGACAATCTTCTTACCCGTCCTGTTCCCGCAAGAATTTTTGTTTTGGCCGTTGTGAATTTCTTCTTTGGTTGTATTTTCTCATCCTCTTTTACAAATCTCTCTATCTGGATGACAGAAAACGGAATATCTTTCGATAAAGGCGGTATCGCTATCTCAATGGCCGCAACAGGTGCGATGCTGTTTTGTTGGCTGACGCCGCGGTTTTTACAATGGATGAAGGGTTTTACCGTTTCGTTTTTTTGGCTGATGATAGCGGCTATGTACCTGCTGATCTCCCGGTCCCCCTCTGCCTTTTCTGTCGGAGTGGCAATGTTCGGTATGGGCGTATTTGGCGGCATGTTCTCGGTTTCCGTCAATAACGCAACGCTTCAGACGGCGGATAAAGACAACTCTGTAATACATATGTCGATCGTCGGCTCCGCAAATATGCTGGGCGGATTCTTGTGTCCATATGTTTTTTCTTTGACTGGGAAAATACTAGGGAATGGCAGCATCCCATTCGGTTTTCAGATCAATGCGCTTGAATCTCTTGGTATGGCTGTCGCCTGCCTTTTTGTTTTTGACCGACATATGAGCCGGAGACCGGTAAGCAGCCGATGATATTTCATCTCTCTGTTAAACGTTCGCTTGGTAACCGTGGTTCTGTCCGATGCCAAGGCCGGCTGGCAGGGTAGGATGAAGGATGAAAACCACAAATTGGGACGGATAAAGAATGCTCTTTCCTATCGTGTGTCATCTGCATTGTTCACAATAATGAAACTTACCAGATAAAAGGCAATAAGCGGTAACGGACTTTTTCGATATATTCCTTATAACCACCGAGTTGATTTATTAATAGAACTTCTTCATTTTTTATGCGCCTGACAATAATGACAGGATAGAATAACATTGGTATCAACGCATAGTAAGACCCCAATATAAGCGGTATAGTAAGAAAAATTAAAATGGAAGCCGTATACATCGGATGCCGGATAAGAGAGTACAGGCCGCTTGTAATGATTTTTTGGCCATCTATGATCTCTACAGTTCTTGAGGCGTAAGCGTTTTGAATAATAACCATTACAAACATACAATAACCCAGTAACATTATCATAAGTGCAAGAACAATTACGACAAAGGGTATTTTCGACCAACCAAAACGGAAATCAATGCCGGCAAGTACAAATGAAAACAAAAACATAAAACCGCTTGCGGCAATATTTATCCGTTGTGACTTGTCAGGTTCTTTTGATTTCAAACGGCGCTTTAATATTTCAGGTTCTTTTAGAAACAAACAGGTACCAAAGATTGACATTGGAATGCCGAGAGCGGCAATAAAAGCCCAACCGTTCCAATATGAGATTGTTCCGGCAGAACAAAACAGCATCAGACCAATCAAAACGAAACCTGTACCAAATTCCAATAGCATTGAAAAAAACATTTTTAACCTGTTCGTCATAGAAAGTTCACCTCTTTATGGGTTTGTAGAGCGCATTGTCCCGATATATTTGAACTTTGTAAAAACAACCAAAACCAGACAAACATATTTTACCATAGCTATAAAGAAAAATCTACGGGCTTCTCAGCCTCTCTGTGTTTCTCAGCCTCTCCTTCTCTGCAGCTTATGTTGGAGGGGAAGGCCATAATTAGTGGCACACTTATTGACAAAAAGTATCCGGATGGTATGATGGTATAAGATTAAATTTTATATGTTAGAAATTTCCAGCAGAAGGATGGTGTCATATGAGCGGTAACGTTTTTTATCCGGATTATAAAAACAGCATTTTGGGTATCCCAAATTCTATTTTGGCGTATTTTGGCGCAAAACCGCATCACGACACCCTGCCGATTTTAGATAAACGTTTGGAGAAGGGATTTAAAGATGTAGTGCTGTGGGTGTTGGACGGCATGGGCATGGATGCGCTGAATGCTCATGTGCCGGATGGTTTTCTGCAAGGGAATTGCGTGACGCAGCTCAGTTCGGTCTATCCCTGCACCACCACTTCCGCGTTGACCACCTATGAAACGGGATTAACGCCCATTGAACATGGATGGCTGGGTTGGTCGATGTATTTCAGGGATATCGGGAAAAGCGTGGACTTGTTCAGCGGGCACAAGAGTGGAACCGATCGCCCCGCAACCGACCGCAATATTGTTTGGGATACGGTTGGGTTCAGAAATCTGTTTGAGCAGATCCGGGATGTGGACGCATCGGTGGAATGCTGCCGGGTTTCGCCCTATGGCGAGTATCGGACGGATATCAATGAAGCAATTTGCGTTCATCTTGAAGCTCTTTGTAAAAAGGATGGTCGGCGGTATATTTACGCCTATCATTTTCAGCCTGATAAAGATATGCATAACAGCGGCTGTTACAGCGAGCGCGTAAAAGCGGATATTACATTGTTCGAAAAGCAGATAGAGCAACTGTCCGCTAAGTTGCAGGACACTCTGCTGATTGTCACTGCCGACCACGGTTTGACGGACATTATGGATCTGGTGGTGGAGGATTTCCCGGAAATCGGCGAGTGCCTTGCCGCTGTGCCGACCAGAGAACCGCGCAGCCTCTCGTTTTTTGTGAAGCCCGAATTTAAGGCGGTTTTTCCCGGGAGATGGAATCGTCGATTTAAAAATGACTTTGTGTTGATAACCGGAGAGAAAGCGTTTGAAAGTGGCCTCTTCGGCAAAGGGATCCCTCATAGGCGCGCCAGAGATTTTCTGGGCGATTATGTCGCACTGGCGGTGGGCGACAAAGCGGTTTGGTATCGCAATGAAAAAGGGGAATCCAGCGGGTTTAAGGCAGCTCACGCGGGGCTGTGCCCGGGAGAAATGACCGTCCCGCTCATTTTGATCGAGAGATAGGAATAGAGATAGGAATGAAAAATTTCAAAGAAGCCCGGCAAGGTGACTGTCCCGAATCATTCAGGAGATATTCCTCATTTTCTATAATCGCTATTCGATATCCAAATGCATTTTTACCGTCGGAGGCCAGTATATTTTATCGATTTCAGCCCAATCCTCTACGGCAACAGAAAGGCCGATTACCTCCGCGTTTTCCTTAACATGAGCGGGAGAGCCTGCCTTTGGAATCGCGATAAGATTGTCCTGCCTGAGTACAAAAGCAAGCAGTAACTGCATAACGCTTATTTTGTATTTTGCCGCAATCGCCAAAAGCGTGCGATCCCGCAGGAAATCCTGATGCATCCTCTGTAAAGAGCCACCCTGTGCCAAAGGACAATAGGCCATAGCCGCGACATGATGGGCCCGAAGCCAGGGAAGCAGGTCGTATTCAATCCCCCTTGATCCCAGATTATACATCACTTGATCTACTGCGCAATTTTTGCCGTTTGGGATACTCCATAATTCTTCCATATCGGACGTATCGAAGTTTGAAACGCCCCAACGTCTGATTTTTCCGGCCTTCACAAGCATTTCCATACACTCTGCAGTTTCTTCCAGTGGCACGGAACCGCGCCAGTGGAGCAGATAAAGATCGAGATAATCGGTTTTCAGACGCTTGAGGGAAGCGTCACATGACGCAAAAATATTCCGCCTGTCCGCGTTATGAGGGTAGACTTTGGAAACCAGCAAATATTTTTCCCTTTTTATTCCGCGGAGCGCATTGCCAATCAGCTGCTCGGACCTCCCGTCGCCGTACATCTCGGCCGTATCAATCAGTCTCAACCCCAGGTCGAGGCCAAGTCTGAGCGCGGCCATCTCGGTTTGGGCGTTTTCGGGGTTATCGCCGATATTCCAGCCGCCCTGCCCAAGGGCTGGAAGAAGCAATCCATTTGCTGAAATTGTACACATTGGCTTTACCATAGTTACCTCCCAGTTACAATCCATTATTGTTGTACGAATGCTGTATCGACTGCTAATCCGAATCCTTGCCCTTTCCTGATTCTCCGTCACTCAAGCTGCCCGGATTTTAACAAGCCCATAAGCCAAGCTCAGTAATATTCTCCTGATTCCAAGCTTGCAGGATGAGGCATCGCTGATTTGCAGCAAAATCAATATTATAATAATATCATAGAAAATGGTGTTCTCATAGCTCTTCTGCATATCTTTCTCTTAATTCTCTTAATAGGATGGATCATGATGTTCGCACGGCGATCTGCAAGTACTTTTTTTCGGCATATTATTCTTCTGCGCCGGAAGCACAAGTCACAGAAAGCAGTGGATATGCCGATTGAACCCTTTTCAATATCCATAAATTACAACTTGCATATTTCCGAAGATCCTGCATATAATAGTAATACGAACAAATGTTCTATACTATAAAAGGATAGGTGATATCGTATGGACAGCAAAGAGCGGGTCATACTGCACATTGACGTCAACAATGCGTTTTTGGCCTTTGAAGCGGCTTTCCGGCTTCAGCACGGCGCAACAGTTGATTTACGTAAAATACCCAGTGCCGTGGCCGGAGCGCAAGCTACCAGACATGGGATTATATTGGCCAAAAGCCTGCCTGCCAAACAATGTGGCGTTAAAACCGGGGAGGCAATTTGGGAGGCGAAACAAAAATGCCCGAATATTGCTATTATCCATCCGGATTATGCTTTATACATGTGCTGCCATAATGCCTTGATGGAATTGTTGAAAAATTTTACGGACAGAATGCAGATATTCAGTATCGATGAATGTTTTTTGGATATCACCAATATGGAATTATTGGGAGATCCTTTAAAAACAGCGAATGAAATCAAGGAAAAGATAAAAAAAGAACTTGGTTTTACGGTGAGTATTGGAATCAGTTCGAATAAGCTACTGGCAAAAATCGGGTCCGATATGAAAAAGCCGGATGCGATCACAACACTTTATCCATCGGAACTACCCGAAAAAATGTGGCCGCTTCCGGTGGAGGACCTGTATATGGTTGGGAACGCCACTGCACCGAAGCTGCACAAAATGGGTATTTTTACAATTGGAGATTTGGCCCGGTGCGACATCGAATGGCTGAAGTATAAATTTAAAAGCTGGGGGATCCTGCTCTGGAACTATGCAAACGGGATAGAAGATTCCATTGTATCCGGCTCCGGCCACAGCATAATAAAGGGTATGGGAAATTCCACAACGATTCATTTTGATGTCGAGGATAAAGAAACAGCTTATCTGGTATTGCTGTCTCTGGTGGAAACGGTGGGGATGCGTTTGCGCTATGGAGGCTTCTGTTGCAGGGTTGTTTCCGTAACCATCAAGAAAGCGGAAGATTTGACTTCCTACAGTCATCAAAGAAAACTGGCTGTTCCTGTCGATTGTACCAATGCCATCTTCGAGGAATGCAAAAAACTTTTCGATCGGATGTGGAAAGGGGAACCGATCAGGCATCTGGGGGTCAGGGTTTCGGATTTAACCGCCTCCGATTCCATTCAACTATCTTTTCTTGAAAAGAATTGGGAAAAGCAAAAGAAAGTGGATGCCGTAATCGACCGAATCCGGATGAAATATGGACCGGGGTCCATTGTCCGGTCCGGATTTCTGCGAAGCGGACTGGCACCCTTGCAGGGTGGATTAAGTGAGGATGTCTCATTCCCCGTTATGACTAGTATCTTGTAGGAGGCGTTTGGTTTATGAAAGTTCTGATGAAACCGATCAAAATGATTGCTTGGTTCAATGAGGACGGAGCTCCTACTCCCGTTAGATTTCAAGTAAAAAACAGAAAAGAAGAACCGGTTACGATCCGGATCGACCGGATTAACGGAAAAAAAGAGGAAAAATTGGCAGGAAACCGTATGCTGGTTTTTACCTGCCAAAGCGTCATCAATGATGCGGAAAGACTATATGAACTGAAGTACGAACTGAACAGCTGCAGATGGTTTTTGTTCAAAATGTAAAATATTCCCGGCCATTAGGACAGTGTCCTAAAAGGTGCTTAATCATCTCAAAGGCCGCATAAATATGCTTCGATTCGCACTTATTGCAGTATTATGCGCTTTTTATCGAGTATTATAATATTATGCGCTAGGTATCGCATAATATATTGACACATCCATACCAATGGTTTAAAATAGATAGGGAGGCGATAATATGTTTTGCTTTTCTTTTCCGCATACGCCTTATATCGCTATTCTGGGCGATATCATCGGATCGAAAAAGATCAGAGATCGGAAAGCTGTTCAAGAAACGCTTAGTGTCGTGCTGGATGATATCAATAAAGGATATGGAGAACAAATAGCCTCCCGATTCATGATTACGCTTGGGGATGAATTCCAGGGGTTATTGCGGGCAGGAACCCATACCATGGAGATCGCCGAAAAGATCGAACGCAAAATGCATCCGATAGAGATTCGCTTTGGCATCGGTGTTGGCAGCATAGCAACCGATATCAACCCGAATTTGCCTTTGGGAGCAGATGGACCCGCCTATTATAATGCCCGGAAGATGATCGATGAAATCAAAGCGGCTGAGAAAAAGAAGATGGAATCAAAGCTCAATATGAAAATTGAGATACAGGATTATGCTGCTATTTCCGAGCTCATCAATACCGTCTTATCGCTGAATACGGTATTGAAAGCCAAGTGGACCGAAAGACAGCGGGAGGTAATTGACATATATCTGGAGTGCAACGGAACGCAAAGTGACGTCGCACAGAAGCTTGGCATCCACCAGTCGAATGTTCAGAAGGCTTTGGCCTACTCCAATTTTTATACGTACAAAAGGGCTTTGGATACCATAACAAAGATCCTGTCGGATATAAAGGAGAAAAGCGATGTTTAAGCAGTTGTTTTGTTTTTTTCTGATCCTGCATATTTTGGGGGATTTCTATTTTCAAAGTGGTCTTCTTTCAGCGAGGAAGCAAAGTGAATATAAATATATCGTGCTTCACAATCTCCTCTATTTTCTGATATCTTTCCTTTGTATCATTCCGGTTTGGTCCGTTCCGGTACTGATCTCAGCCGGAATTTTAGCCTTATTGCATTTTATCGTCGACAACGTCCTGTTTCTTTATACGAAGTCGGAAAATATACGGCAAAATGCCGGGATATATGTTCTGGACCAGTTCCTTCATCTGCTCTGCGTGGCAAACGTAGCTATCCTATTTGTTTCCCATGGCTACCGATTCAGTTTATTACCGCAAATCCGAAATCCGATATCCGTAATGGCAGACCCCGGCATCCTTCTCGGATGGGCGGGACTCGCCCTGACAGTGTCCAAACCGGCAAATATCATCATAAAGGAGCTGGTTTCCAAATACAAACCGAAAGAAAACGCCACGAAAGATCCCAATCGGACCGGAGCTTTTATCGGAACACTCGAGCGAATTATCATTCTGTTGCTGCTCAGCGTCGGGGAATATTCCGCAATCGGCCTTGTTCTGACTGCGAAATCCATTGCAAGGTATAACAAAATATCGGAGGATAAGCAATTTGCGGAATATTACCTCCTTGGAACGCTGTTAAGTACACTGTATGCCATTGCTTCCTATTTCGTGTTTATGTAGCTTTAATTATGATTATCCCGCCGTTTCTGTTACAGTCAATCATTAAAATGCCAAACAATTAAGCGGGGAAGATGTGGACCAATAGCATTAAATAGGATATAATAGTTAATGATAGTCTATGGAACATGGATAAAAAGGAGGATAAGCAAATGCTATTGACTCTGGAGAATATATGCAAAATTTCATATGCACAAATTGAACTAAATGGAATTACGGTAATTGCCGGTGAAAACAATACGGGCAAGAGTACGCTTGGAAGGGCTTTGTTTTGTATTTTCAACAGTTTTTATAAAATCGATCAACAAATACTCATGGAACGTGAAAATACAATAAGGAGTATTTTGGAAAATGAAATTCATAGTATAACGAAAAGATTCCCAGGAAGGCTCGATATATATAATATGGCCAGTAGTATTCTGCAGAAGAAAGATATATATGTTAATAACGCAAAATTACTGTTACAGGATATTTCGGAAATGTATTTGAGAGAAGACGAGAATTTCAATAAGCATATGGATGATGCTTTACTTATGAAGATGCCTGAAAGGATCATTCAGATACTTAGTATTTCGGATGAGGAGATTTTCAAAAAGGTTCTGCAGAAAAAGCTTGAATCGGAGTTTGGCGGGCAAATAAGCAATATCTATCATGCCGATGAAAGCGGGACGATCACGCTGAATATTAAAGGCGAGGATGTTGAGATTGTAATAAGGAACAACGAGGTTGTTCGGATTTCAAACACCTTCAGCCTTAATACGGAAGCCGTTTATATCGATGATCCCTTTGTTCTGGACGATCTGAGCTCTAAGTCGTTCTTTATGACAATGTATTGGCATGGAAATGGTTACGAGACCCATAGAGATCATCTGGAACTGAAGCTGATACAAAAGAACAGTGATTCAACCGTAAAAGAAGCGATAAATGAGATCGTTGCAAATAGAAAAATAGACAGTATCCTTCAAAAAATAGATCTTGTCTGCAGCGGTGAGATGGTTAATACGAAGCGTTCTTCCCTTGGCTATCAGAAGAAAAATTCAAAGAGATAAATGAGGCTTATCAGGTTTTATCTGATCCTCAAAAAAAGGCACAATATGATCAGTTTGGAACAGCAGATTTTTCCGGCGGTGGTGGATTCGATGCCTCCAGCTTTGGAGTGCTGTCCCGTCTCTATGGGACGGCTGAGCTTCTGGATGTGAGCTATGAGGATGAGCTGGTCTTGAGCCTGCGAGGGAGGGCTGAGGACGTGGCCCGGCTCAACAAGACCGTAGAGGATGGAAAAGCATAGTGCCATAGGATCAGGAGCAATGACGGAGATCTTGCATGAGCACTTTCGCCTCAAGGAGACGATAGTCACCATCTCTGCTCGGGAGAAGGAGCATATGGATGCCGCCAGAGCATCGATTGCCGAGCAGCGCTGCTATCTAGAGGAGTTCATAGAGAACGATCCCTTCTTCCGCATCACCTTAGAGCCTTATGACCTTCAAGCGAATGATGCACCGGATATCGTCAAGCAAATGATCGAATCCAGCGCTATCATTGGCGTCGGTCCCATGGCCTGTGTAGCAGGCGCAATTGCCGGTTTTGCTGTGCAGGCGATGATCGATGACGGAGCGACTTATGCCATTGTAGATAACGGGGGAGATGTCTGCATCCTAAACGACGGGCCCATACTGGTGGGAATATACGCCGGAAGCTCTTCTATTCGGGATCTTGCCCTCCAGATCCCTGCTCGCAACAAGCCTTTTGGCATCTGCACCAGCTCGGGAACAGTGGGCCCATCCATATCCTTCGGCTGTGCCGATGCAGCCACCGTCATATCGGATAATCTGGCTTTAGCGGATGCTGCTGCCACTGCTCTGGGTAATTCTGTGCAGTCAACGGGATCGCTGAAGGAGTGCTTTTCTGCCATCGAACGGCCGGGGATAACCGGCGCACTTGTGATCAGGGGACAGGAGATGGCTCTATGGGGGGAACTGCCCCCATTGCTGCGCGCTCATGTTAGCGAGGAGAGGATTACAAAAGGATGAGTTCCGTTTGCAGTCAAAAAAAGGCTCTTTGCTATTCAGTGCGGGTGAACTTGAATCGGAGAAACTCTATGTCCCCGTGCCTTCTGTGGTGAACCGCTATGCTCTGACCCAACCACAGAGGCACAGAGGAACAAAAGGCCATATTCTCTGCCTGGACTCACCCACATAATTCAGCGAAGAGCCAATAATTATAAGTCCCTCAAGGATAAAATCGCTAAGCTGCATAAGAGAATCAACTGCCAACGAGACGATTTCCTGCATAAGTTATCTCGGACCTATGTCAATAACTTTGATATCATCTGTGTTGAGGATCTTGATATCAAAGGTCTGAAAGAGAAAGGCCATAATAATGGTATGCATCGCAGCATCCATGATGCATCCTGGTCTAAGTTCGTATTCATGCTTTCGTATAAGGCTCAAAGTGCTGGTCGGAAGCTGATAAAAGTAGATCCCAGGAACACCACTCAAAGGTGTTCTGCTTGTGGAAGCATCGTAAAGAAAGATCTGTCGGTACGAGTACATGAGTGCCCCTATTGCGGATTCTCATGTGATCGAGACTACAATGCTTCCAGGAACATACTAATCACAGGGATGGAACAGCCCGTAGCGCCCATAG
>ENA-UOOK01006538-UOOK01006538.1-fermentation-metagenome-genome-assembly--contig:-NODE-6538-length-11081-cov-4.182296_pt1 | contig 11081 bp, 8 predicted proteins | sample MGYA00245777_ERZ724023 | MGnify/ENA primary metagenome ERZ724023 (study PRJEB28704, sample SAMN03018312) | fermentation metagenome | biome: anthropogenic terrestrial biome; feature: soil; material... | reverse complement strand
AGACACCTCATCTGATTACCAAAGATATGCTGAAACTGATGCCTAAAGGAAGTGTTCTGGTAGATGTGGCCATTGATCAGGGTGGATGTTTTGAGACTTCACACCCTACTACCCACACCGATCCGGTATACACGGTAGAGGGGATTGTACACTATGCTGTTGCCAATATTCCTGGTGCTGTAGCCTATACCTCAACCCCAGCATTGGATAATGCGACACTTCCTTATGTGCTGGCTCTTGCTGAAAAAGGATGGAAGAAGGCTTGTGCCGAGGATGCATCATTGTATGAAGGGATTAATGTAGTTGAAGGAAAAGTTACCTTCAAACCTGTTGCCGATTTGTACAAACTCCCCTACTCACCTGCTAAGGTATAAAAAGGACCTTCGGGAACCTTACAGTTCCGAAACAACTATAAACGATTGGGATACCACAGATTAATGTTGTGGTATCCCATTTTTTGCAGAAATCATCTATATACTATTTTAAAAAGTTTCCCGGTCTTCTTCAAAACTACTGATCTGTGCATCTTTATCCACTAAATCAAAAGTGATAAATTATAAAGAAGTATGGCACTTCCACCCAAAAGATACAACTTATAGGATTGGTCTTTTCGATTCAAGAAAATACATAAGAGATAAACTATTGGGATAATGATAATGGATATCCGAAACCATAGTTCTTGTCTATACCCATTTATTCTTAACTGACATTGAATAAAGAAGTATATGACAAAGATTATTGAAATAATTTTATTAATTGATTTACACATTTCTCAAGAGCATTATTTTAATTCATTACACATATCATTCAGAATCTATTTGCGGAATTAAATCTGCTCAGAATATTTTAACAATTTATGATTAAGAAATTGTGCATATCGTTGAGTCCCAGCAACTTGTTGATATTCTCATTATGGTCGCAGGTATCACGCTATGCACAACTTATATTCAAAGTTCGTAAAATTCTTCGATATATACAAGGATTTCTCCAAATACCCAGTCAATAAACGAGACATTCACCTTGTCTGATATATACCCCATTTCTGCCAGAGGAGAAATCACCATGAAAGTTTTTTATTTAAAATTCATAAGCAAGTGTTATATCAAAACTTCTATTACGATATTTTTCCTTCTCTACAGGTAAGCCTGTATTGGAATCCTTGCTCAGTTGGATGAATCCCCTTTCATAACCTGCAATCAACTGATAATGCCCAAATAACTGAGCGCCTATCTGAACACCCACACCCGTATCGAAACGTCTGAATCCGTTATGACCAAAGATTTTAGAGGATGAACTTACCTTCTTGCCATCCACTTTGGCCGTTGACTTACCCCATGCAGCATACCCTATATATGGACCGGCCTCTCCGAAAAGGCTCAGATTCTTGCAACAAGGCAGTTTGTAACCTATATGGACCGGTAGTTCCAGGTAATTGAGGTTGACAGAAGAAGTGACTTCACTAGTAGTATTACCAGCATATCCATAATAAGGATGGCTCTTATATCCTTTCTGAGACCAATACAGTCCAGAAGAAAGATAAAACCCGTCCGCTGCGGACTTGAAGTCATACTCACCTCTGAATCCAACCTTTGCTCCAGGCTTTACACCATTAGCATCAACATTACCGGCAGGTTTACTTAAATTGATTCCTGCATTAACACCATACTTCATTCCCTGTGCATTGGCATATAAACCACAGCACAAAAGAAACATACCTAAAAATAACTTTTTCATTTTAAAAATATAATTGGGTTAAGTTTTAATCATCATTCAACTTCACAGACAATTGGCAATAAATAATTATCACCTATTACACATCATCATAGTAATAAGTACCATGAGCAAGTTGAATAAATTCGAAGCATATATACTCTTCATCAATTCATTTCTATTCCATAGACTATGGAATCCGGAAATTCCCCTACGTCCAAACTGCTTTTAACAAAAAGTAAACCTTTTGGTTTTCATTTTTGAAAACAGTCCAAGCACAATAAGAGAATCTGCAAAGCGACATATATATTACCTGAACACTATCAAAAAGTCATAAAGATAATGCCGAAAACACTTTTTTTTGTATATTTGCAGTTAATGATCCATGAATTAAAATAACACATATATGAATAAGAAATTCAATCTAATTTATTTATCTTTTGCCTTTTTGTTGGTTTTTACTGGATGCAGTAGCAATAATGACACAAAAGACCCAGAAGGAACAGTGACACTTAATGTCATGAATGAAACGTATGGAAAGACCTTATTAGCAAATTCTGACATTTATATCAACAAGGCCAATAACTTTAAGACTCAATCTTGTTATATGGTTGATGCAGGGGCTGCTTCAAGCTTGAACACCAATTATCAGCCAGACTTACAGAATATAACCCAGGAAGTTGCCGTACAATCCAAGCATCTTTATTATTTTTAATTTCCTTCTGGAAAGCGAGCTGTATATTTAGGAGCAAGTTATTATAAGGTAATAGTAAACGCTCCTATTATGGATAATGACATTAATAAAGGAGCAATCGTCAAATATGTCTATTGTTACCCATCACCGGACAATCTACCTACAGTAGAAACAACAATCGGAAATATGACTTATTCTGGAGATCAATTGACCTATTCTGTTCCAAAGGATGCTGAATTCGCAGCAGGAAGTTATCTTGATTCAGATTCAAAGTATTTTGATATTCATTTAGACAATGGTACACTTACCATCAAACAGAAGAAAGACGTCGACCATGTATATGGCCCTTATGGTGACTATACACTCTATATACGTTCTGGCAATGTTTACACATCATTAATTTTCCATGTCGTGGAGCATTGATATATACATCAGTTCTTCTCGATACATACGACTGACATACTCTTTTTCGCTTGAGGCAACAGGATCACCGTCCATAAAAAAGCATGAACAGAATCTCTTCATCAAGTCTATCCTGACAGATGAAAAGCAGATAAATAATGAATCAACAATACTAAGCTATAATCTTTCAGCTATTTAGTCCCAGGTCTTTGACTCTGCGTTCAAAATTCTCACGGTCAGTCAAAGCACCATTCTTTATCCTTGCCCTATAATTGTATATCGTATTGACAGAATAGTGCAGGAACTCGGCGATCTTGGAACTGTCATCGATGCCAAGACGTATCAGTGCAAAGATCCGTATATCAGTTGACAAGCGTTCCGGATTTTTGGAATGTATCTGGAATTCAGGCTTGAGCATAGCATTAAAGTCATTTACAAAATTGGGGAAAAGATGCAGGAATACGGAATCGAAATTAGCATATAGTTCATCTAGCTCCTTATCCTTAAACTCTGTAGATTTGCTTATGACAAAGAGGTTTTGCAAGTCTTTGTTCTTTAGTTTCTTATTCACCATCTTCCGGAAATCATCCAATTTATCTACATACTGCGAGCAGATACTAAGGAATCGGCCGATATACTCCTCTTTGACCCTATTCGACTCATTCAGACGTTCGTTAGAGATTGCGAGTTTCCGATTCGCTGCCGACAGTTGGTGATTGGATATATCAAGATTATCATTAGCATTAGACAGTTTACTGTTAAGCATAACCAATTTCTCATTTATGTGCCTGAGTTCTTTACGCGCATCGGCCAACTTGCGTTTCTGCCGGTAAACGAAGAACAGCGAACTGAGGAGCATCAATGATATCAAACTGACGATAGTTATGAAGATTGTAAGTGTCTGGTTTTTCCGGTTAATCTGTTTCTGATAATTGCAGTCAATAATAGACAGTAATGGAGAAATCTGCCAACTTCGCATACGGGTCCCGAACTTATTATTGCATTCCCATGTAAATCTTATATACTTAAGTGAGCGATCTATATCCCCCTCTTTATTCAGTATATCAGCTAACTCCCATAGAGAGGCCTGGTCCATTACACTATTCATAATGTCAGACATAGCCGATTCTATCAACCAATATTTCGTCATCATCATATTCCCCTCTATTTTATACAGTTTGGAACGATAATAGGCTACTATGGCATAGTTTCTGGAGCCCGGACGAACTTTGGCCAGACGTTTGCTGTTTACCTTCATGGCATCAGCATACAACTTGTGCGAATAAAGGTAATTCTCTTTACACAAAAGATATCCTTCTGAATTTTTGTCCAACGTACTATATACAGAATCCCTGTATATATCCGACATCTTGATATACTTACTTCTCAGATCCTTTAATCGGGTATAATAGCCAAGTTCCTGATATACATGATTGTAGGCAATATAGTAATCACCCAGTCCATTAGCCATAGTAAGATCAGAAGTAGATACCTGTCTTAATATCTGCAATGCCTCTGTATACAGACCTGAAGATGAGCACTGGAAAGCCATCAGTGACCTACACTTACCAACCAAGTCTTTACGGTGCATTTTTTCAGCAATACTTATACATTTATGAAGGTAGACAATAGCAGAGTCATTGATATATGACTTGTACGCGATGTACAGTTTAAAAGACTCTTCGTATTTTAATCTTTGATCCTGTGCCTCTGACAAATACACACGTAATCTTCTGATATTATTTTCATGAGTATTAACATATTGAGAAGAATGATCTATAAGATTATCTAACTTATCGTACATAGGTCCAAAGTTTATACTACCCGCAAACATTTGAGTGGCAAAAATTTGTAAAATGACAGTCAGAAAAAAGATTTTCATGTTATATTTTTCACGTTCTTATTATATTTGCAAATATAAAGCAATTTTACAAGACTTTCAATAAAAAGGAATATTTTATTATGTTATTCCTAAATATATCGAATGTATATATTTACAAGACAGGTTTAGTTTGGGCATATATTTCCACTATGGTGTTGCTCTTATAGTATATTCTGAATAAGAAGGACGTAACATGAAAAAGGTATATCAGATTAGCAGTTATAGGATTTGTAAACAGTTATAATATACCTTGTAGCCCGCAGAACAAAAAGGCGACTAAAACTAAGAAATATAACAAACTGGCCCCACTGGCCAGATATTCTATCGGCAACAGGCATCTGACTGTTCATATTAACAAGATATATCAAGAATCTCTATTTGCTATCAAACGAAAAGCGACACATCAACTTCAAAAGTGAGATGACAACTAAACAAGTTGCATTATGCCGTAGTCATCACCACGACGACTACGGCAAACAATACAAACCTATCAAGACGACTTTTCAATCATGATTAATCCAATACACCGAAACTCTGATCACATCACTGTGAAAGAAACAGTCTTAAGATTACTGCTGTTCGGCCCTATCATAAGATCGAAAGTCCCAGGATCTAATACATATTCAAGATTATAGTTATAATATTTAAGCAATTCGGGGGTAATTTCGAAGGTCACATCTTTACTTTCACCTGCAGAAAGGTGAATACGTTGAAATCCTTTCAACTCTTTTACAGGTCTTGACACCCCTGCTACTTGATCATGGATATACAACTGTACGATCTCATCTCCATCCCGGTTGCCTGTATTCTTAACGTTTATGGTAGCTTTTATACTGCCATCAGATGTCATCTTGTCACTACTCAGACGGATATCACCATATTCAAAGGTAGTGTAACTAAGTCCATATCCAAATGGATATAATGCATCATTACGGACGTCAAGATAATTGCTTGCATATTTACGGAATACTTTGGTACCATCAGGAACAGGTCTGCCGGTAGGAAGATGATTATAATACAATGGTTCCTGTCCTGTTACCTGAGGCATACTGACCGTAAGTTTTCCACTTGGGTTGACATCTCCGAAAAGGACATCACTTATAGCATCTGCTGCTTCACTGCCGCCAAACCAAACATTGATGATCGCATTGACATGTTCACTCTCCCACTTCAAGACCGTAGCACGGCCAGAGAAATTGAGGAGAACTACAGGTTTTCCTGTAGCGACCAGATCTCGAAGCAAAGACATCTGCACATCCGGAAGATCCAGATTAGTACGGCTGGAACTTTCACCAGACATGTCTGCACATTCCCCCATAGCTGCTATGATCACATCAGACTGCCTCGCTATCTTCAAGGCCTCTTCCTTCAGTTTCTGATCATCACCACGCGGGATAGTCTTACCGAATTCTGCTGCCTTTTGCAAAGCCGCATCCGCAGTAAGATTACTGCCTTGGGCATAAAGCAGTTGAGCCTTTCCGGCCAAAGCACGCTCAAGTCCTTCTTTCAACGTAGAGTATTTATCGGGAGTATATGAAACGCACCATGTGCCGGCCATATTTGCCCTTGTATTGGCAAGAGGTCCGATCAGTGCAATCTTGCCTTTCTTCTGAAGAGGAAGGATATTGCCTTCATTCTTAAGCAACACAAATGATTCGGTTGCTAAGCTACGGGCGATGGCTCTGTTTTGAGCAGTAAAGATATCACGTTTACGGCGGCTGGCATCAAGATACTTATAAGGATTTTTGAACAAACCCAACTTATATTTAGCTTCCAGTACACGTCTGCAAGCCGTATCAATATCTGCTATAGAGACTTTACCTTCAGCTAATGATTTTTCCAATGTAGAAACAAAACCTTGAGAGCACATATCCATGTCCGTACCTGCTTTCAGGGCCATCACCGAACTATTCTGCAAATTACCCAGACCATGATTCGTTATCTCTCCAATAGAACCATAATCGGTAACCACAAAACCCTTGAAATGCCACTGATTGCGCAGTACATCAGTAAGCAACCATTTGTTGGCTGTTGCAGGTATACCGTCAACAAGATTGAATGATGACATCACACTACCTACGCCTGCATCAACAGCAGCCTTATATGGAGGAAAATACTGGTTGTACATTCTGAGATGGCTCATATCCACCGTATTATATTCTTTACCAGCTTCAACAGCTCCATAAAGAGCAAAATGCTTGAGACAAGCCATGATATTCTCGTTGCTGCTGAAATCGCCCTGGTATCCACGGACCATAGCCTCAGCAACACGTGAGCCAAGATACGGATCCTCGCCTGAGCCTTCGCATACACGGCCCCAGCGTGAATCCAATGCGATATCTACCATCGGACTGAATGTCCAGTCTATACCGTCAGCACTAGCCTCTTTAGCGGCTATATGAGCACTACGCTCTATGGCAGGAATATCCCAGGAGCAAGATATGCCAAGAGGAATAGGGAATATTGTTTCATAACCATGTATGACATCCATTCCGACAAGCAAGGGGATATGCATACGACTTTTCTTTACGGCAATATCCTGCAAAGCACGAATCTTATCAACGCCCTTTACATTAAACACTCCTCCCATATTACCATTCAAGATATCATTTGCAACCTTAGTATCAACTTTTCCTCCAGTTGTTATATCTCCTGCAACCATAAGGTTAAGTTGACCTATTTTCTCCTTGAGAGTCATCTTAGACATCAGTCCATTGATGTATTGGTCCATCGGTCCCTGCTGGGCCATACCTGCAGAAACTGAAAGGACTAATACGAAAGTCATCAAAAATTTTCTCATATCTATTGTAATTTAAACTTTATCATAAGTGGAAGGTTGTCCGATGCGTTCCCGACGAAAGCCTCAAAGTCGCCATCTTCAGATGTCCATGCCTGTATTCTGTCATCATAGAAACTCAAGGCGCTGTTATCTATTGTGATCTGAACATCACGGCTCTCACCTGCCTTAAGCTCGACTTTCTTAAATCCTTTAAGTTCTTTATAAGGTCTGTCTAAAGATGATTTGACATCATGGATATACAACTGTACCGTTTCTGCGCCATCGTATTTTCCTGTATTCTTAACGTTTACAGTAAACGTTATATTGCCATCACGTGAGATTCTATCAGATGATTCACGTAAATCAGACAACTTGAATGTGGTATAACTGAGTCCATGCCCAAAGGCGAATAACGGATGTGTCTTTTCTTTATCCACCCACCTGTAACCTACATACAGACCTTCTTTATATTCCTCGTCTATAACCTTATGGTCAGGACGCCATACTCCAGGATAAGCATTTAACTTATGTGCACCTACATCCTGCAAAGAGGCAGGCCACGTGAAAGGAAGTTTACCCGAAGGGTTGACATCTCCAGAAAGTACATCTGCCAAGGCCTCTCCAGCTTCGGAACCGATGAACCATCCCTGTACTATAGCCGGCACTTTATTATGCCAAGGCATAGCTACAGCATTGCCGGATATATTTACATATATAAAATTCTTATTTACCTTAGCTAATGCTTCTATGACACGATCCTGATGATAAGGCAACCCGTATGATTTACGATCATGGCCTTCACTGTCTTGATAATCACTTTTGTTCAATCCACCAAAGAATATCACATAATCCGCTTTCTTAGCTTTCTCAACAGCATCATATATAAGTTGGTCTGCAGAACGTTTTTCCGTCAGATTCTGGCCTGTCGTAACTCCGTTATAAGAGCCGGTAGTATCACCCACATATCCACGTTCGTAATCTATCTGGACATCCTTTCCGAAACGTGCTTTTAAACCATCGAGAGGAGATATCTCACGTTGAACCTTCAACGAAGACGAACCACCACCGACAGTCATCATCTTTATTGCATTCTCACCTACTACGAGAACATGCTTAGCCTTATTGAGTTTTATAGGTAACACCTTGTTTTTATTTTGCAGAAGCACTATCCCCTCATCTCCCACCTTACGGGCTGCAGCATAATGAGATTCCGAACATAAGAAACCCATCGGTTTGTTACTGTTCATCGTAGTTCTGTAAAACAAGCGCAACACACGACGCACCTTATCGTCAAGTTCTTTCGTAGTATATTTGCCACTTTGTATGGCCTTAAGATAAGGATTTGCCATATAATAGGAGTCATACGCATTAGTCTTGCCCACTGATAGTCCATTGGTCCATGTGCCAAACTCCATGTCAAGTCCATTTTTCACAGCCTCATCGGTATCATGGCATCCACCCCAGTCACTAATGACTACTCCATCAAATTTCCAGTCACCTTTCAATATCTTCATCAGCAATTCTTTATTGTGACAATTATGCTGATTCTTATACATATTATAGGCTCCCATTACGCCCCACACTTTACCATCAACTACAGCTGCACGGAAAGCCGGAAGATAAATCTCATGTAGAGCCCTGTCACTCACAATCACATTAACCTGATGGCGGAACTCCTCATTATTATTCAAGGCAAAGTGTTTGACACAGGCTGCCACTCCACAAGACTGAAGTCCCTGAATGTAAGGGACCACCATCTTACTGCTAAGATAAGGATCTTCGCCCATATACTCAAAATTTCTTCCATTCAGAGGTGTACGGTAGATGTTTACCCCCGGACCCAGTATCATGTTTTTGCCACGGTAAAGAGCTTCTTCCCCAAGACTTCTACCATAAAGTCTGGACATCTGAGGATTCCAGGTTGCTGCAAGACAAGTAAGAGCAGGAAAAGCAACACACGAATCATTAGTCTGTCCGGCCTGTTCCCATTCATCCCAGAGCACATCAGGACGTACACCATGAGGACCGTCATCAGTCCAGAAGTCAGGGAAACCCAGTCTCTTAACACCCGGTGAAGAAAATTTGCTCTGTGCATGAATCACCGCTATTTTCTCATTCAGTGTCATTCTGCCCAAGGCATCTTCTATTCGCTGTTCTATTGGTTTTGATCTATCCTGATATATCGGAGTCTGAGCATTAACAGCTAAGGCAGCAGACATAAAGAATAAGGACGCAATGATTATATTCTTCATATTATCTTTAATAAAACAGCTTATTAATTTTGAGGGACCGTTAGTCCTATAGACCGAATGTAACCGATCTGGGGGACACAATTTTCACACTTAATTTTCTCCAGATACTGGTTCAAAACATCTTTTGCCTTTTCCTGATCAGGGCGAGCATCCCGGATATCCTTGTATATTACTCGTTGAGCCTCAGCAAACTTTACCACAATAGTATCCCATTCTGCAGGACGTTGCACAGCATTTATACAAGAGTTATCCAGTTTCTTGTAAGGCCAGAAAGTGTAGCCTATATTATTCTTACGAAGCATCTTGCAAAAATCAGCCTGCCACTCATCTGTATTGTGGCCCGTTTCACCCATGTACATAGGTAATCCTGTCTTATCACGAAAAGAAATTATATTCTGTATTGCTTTACTGTCTGTACCACCACCATATCTATGACAGGTATACATGATCTTATCGTCAAATTTCCAATCAGAAAAGACATCAAAATTGCCATTCCATTGAGCACCTCCAAGAAGGACGATATGATTATTATCTACTTCTCTTATAGATTTAACTGCACGCTTATACAATGGTTCCAATCTGGTATTCAGCTCTTTCATATTGTCTAGATAAGGTGCGATAGGTTCATTCAAAAGTTCATAACCCAATATCACAGGCTCGTCTTTATATCGATCAGCTATCTTGCGCCAGATTTCACAGAACAGTGACTGACTCTTTTCACTTTCAAAAAGCCAAGGGTAGCCATAACTATCGTCAATATTATCACCCGTTTGTCCTCCGGGAGCATCGTGCATGTCAAGTATGATATATAAATGATTATCACGGCACCAGCTTACCAGAGAATCTATACGTGCAAATCCATCCTGGTTGGCATTCAATCCCATATAGTCTTCATCTGTAAACAACTTATAGTTAAATGGTACACGAATCGTATTAGCGCCCAAAGATGCCAGATAATCAATATCACGGCGTGTAACATAATTATCCTTGAACTTACGCCAAAACTCATCAGCTGCATCAGGACCTACCATCTGACAAATTGCATCATTTATCATCCAATAGCTATTGGTTTTCTTAAACCCGAACATATACCCTTCAGGATTCAGCCAGTTGCCCAGGTTTGTCCCTATGATAAACAGTTTTTTCCCATTTGGTTGTACCAGATTCTCACCATTGATTGTTACAAATCTGCTTTTAGCCATAGCGCCCACAGAACCGAATAATGCAAATGCGAGACCTATGCAAAGTACAAATTTATAGATTTTTTTCATCATATACCTCTTATCTGTTATTTTTATATTTATAAATAGGGTCCGCTGATTTATTTTCATCAGCCGATGGCGAGAACGGGAGTTTTCTCAG
>ENA-UOOK01006537-UOOK01006537.1-fermentation-metagenome-genome-assembly--contig:-NODE-6537-length-11081-cov-5.491293_pt1 | contig 11081 bp, 8 predicted proteins | sample MGYA00245777_ERZ724023 | MGnify/ENA primary metagenome ERZ724023 (study PRJEB28704, sample SAMN03018312) | fermentation metagenome | biome: anthropogenic terrestrial biome; feature: soil; material... | reverse complement strand
CCTCGGCACGCTGGTCTCCGCCGCCACGGTGGGCGCCGTCATCTTCATCCTGAATGAGGCATACGGCTTCGTCGCCACCCCCGAGCACCCCAACCCCATGGTCGCCCCGCAGGCCAACGCCATGGCCGCCATCATCGAACCCCTCATGGCGGGTAGCGGCGTCAGCTGGATGCTCCTCGGCATCGGCGCCGTCATCGCCATCCTGGTGAACTGGCTCGGTGTCTCGCCGCTGGCTTTTGCCCTCGGCATGTTCATCCCGCTACAGCTCAACACGCCGCTGGTTGTAGGGGGACTGCTCAACCACTGGATCAACAAGAGCAAGAAGGATCCGAAGCTGACCAATGCACGTCACCAGCGGGCCATCCTCATCTCCTCCGGCTTCATCGCCGGTGCGGCTCTCTTCGGTGTGGTGGGCGCACTCATCATCTTCCTCACGGGCGACAGCAACGCACTGAACTCGAACCTGTGGGCCGACCCTCACGGCACAGGTGCCCAGATCACGTCACTGGTCGCATTTCTGGGATTGCTGGCCTACTTTGTCTGGGAAACCAAACGAGCAAAGAGGGAAGATTAAAGGGTTGAAAGGTTTCAAGGTTTAGTCTAGAGGTTTATACGCTTGTAAAACATCGAAACATTGAAACGTCGCAACATTGAAACATCGAAACATCGAAACATTGAAACGTCGAAACGTCGAAACATTGAAACATTGAAACATCGAAACATCGAAACATTGAAACATTGAAACATCGAAACATCGAAACACTCTAACCGGGACCAAGAACAAAGATTCGTATGAAAAAAACAACGATCCTGCTCTGTGCTATGATGCTGGCAATGGCATGCACAAAGAAGAGCAACAAAGAGGAGACAACAGGCGGGGAGGACCTCACCCAATACGTGAATCCTTTTATCGGTACTGCCTTCACGGGGCACACCTTCCCGGGAGCTACCTACCCGCTGGGGATGATGCAGCCGGGCCCCGAGACGGGCAACTTCTCCTGGGAATACTGCTCCGGATACTTTTACGACGATGAGCGAATCAACGGCTTCTCGCAGAACCGGCTCAACGGTACCGGGTGTGTGGACCTGGGCGACCTGCTCATGCAGCCCTTCTCGGGCGGGAAGCGGGACGACCTGAGCAGCCGCTTCGACAAAACCACCGAGAAGGCCTCCCCCGGCTACTACGCCGTGGAGCTGTCCGAGAACGACGTGAAGGTGGAGATCACCACTACTCCCCATGTCGCCTTTCACCGCTACACCTTTGCCAAAGACAAGGCCGCCAATGTGTTGGCCGATTTTCAAAGCGGGCTGGTGTGGCAGAAAGAACGGCTCCATACCCACGTGCTCGACAACGAGGTCACCTTCGAGAATGACCGCACCATCACCGGCTACACCCGTCGCCGTGAGTGGGTGGAACGTACCTACTACTTCGTGATCGAGTTCGACAAGCCGATCCTCGCTTCCGAGAAGCTCAACCCGCAGGACCCGCGCGAAAAGGCACCGCGCTACATCCTCACCTTCGATCCAGGTGAAGACTCCACCCTCCATATGAAGATCGCCATGTCCACAACCGGCATCGAAGGAGCCAAGGCAAACCTCGCTGCAGAGGCATCCGGCAAGGAGTTCGACCAGGCACACCGCGAAGCAAAAGCCGAATGGAACAGGTATCTCTCCCGGGTACAGATAGAAGGCACCAACGACCAGAAGACCAACTTTTACACCTCGCTCTACCACCTCTACATCCAGCCCAACAACATTGCGGACGTAGATGGCCGCTATGTCGGTCCCGCGCGCGAGATCACACAGTCCCCCACTGGAAAATATTACTCCACCCTGTCGCAATGGGATACCTTCCGTGCCGCCTTCCCCATGTATACCATCCTCAGCCCGGAGATCGTCTCCGACCTGGTCAACTCGATGGTCGACTACAGCGGACAGCAGGGACATCTACCCATCTGGGCGCTGATGGGGCAGGAGACCTTCACCATGATCGGCAACCACTCCATCCCGATGATCGTCGACGCAACCCTGAAAGGATTCACCGGCTTCGACGCAGAAAAGGCCTACGGCGAAATAAAAAAGTCGATCACCACCAGCAACCATCCCAAATCCGACTGGGATATTTACGACAAATACGGCTACTACCCCTACGATCTGATAAAGACAGAATCGGTCTCGCGTACGCTGGAGTGCGGCTTCGACGACTACTGCGCCGCCCTGATGGCCCAAAAACTCGGCAAAACGGACGACTATGCATTTTTCATGAAACGGGCCAACTACTATAAAAACCTGTTCGACAAAGAGAGCAACACCATGCGGCCCAAAGACGCCAACGGCAAGTGGCTCACCCCCTTCGATCCCTACGAGCTCGCCCACGCCGATTCACAAGTAGGCGGGCACTACACCGAAGGCAATGCCTTGCAATACACCTGGCATGTGTTACAGGATATTCCCGGCCTCATTGAACTGATGGGCGGCAAGGAAGAGGCAACGAAAGTGCTCGACTATCTCTTCCATACCAAGCAGGAATCTACCGGCAAGCTCTCCGACGTGACGGGACTCATCGGCCAGTACGCCCACGGTAACGAGCCGAGCCACCACGTGGCGTACCTCTACTCCTGGCTCAATCGCCCGAAGGAGACGCAACGGCTGGTACGGCAAATCACTTCCGACTTCTACCAGAACAAGCCCGACGGGCTCATTGGCAACGACGACTGTGGCCAGATGTCCGCCTGGTACCTTTTTTCTGCCATGGGCTTTTACCCGGTCAACCCTGTCAGCGGCGAGATGGTCTTCGGCGCACCGCAGCTTCCGAAGGTATCCATCCAGGTGGGCGAAGGCAAGACCTTCACCGTGGAGGCAAAGAACCTCTCCGCAGAAAACATGTATGTCGATAAAATTGAGTGGAACGGCCGACCCTTCGACCAGCAATTCATCTCCTATGCAGACATCATGCAGGGTGGTACCCTGGTATTTTACATGACCTCCGCATCGCAGTCGTAACAGGCTGCTGCCTGCCCGGGACGGAAAACTTCAATGCCGGTGTCCTGCGGGATCGTAGGAAAGGACGATCTCGCGGGAGACGAACGACTCCTGTCCTGCCCGGTCCGTGCAATAGACCGTGAAGTGGTAGTGCCCTTCCCGCAGCGGCAGCCCGTTTATGGTGGCAGGGATCACAATATGCCGGTGCGCTACGGCAGCCTGCTTCTTCCCGGCAATGGGTGTCTCTCCCAGGGCCACAAAGTCCCTCTCCAGCCATGTTCTTTCAAAGGTGACGCTGTCTGCCGCTGCCCGTGTCGCGGCACCCTGTGCTTGCACCTCTTTGTCCGTCGCAGCAGCCCGCATACCGTCTCCGGCGAGCCCCGTCCCCGATGATTCAGCATGGCTTTTTCTGGCCGTGCCGGCAATCCCCGCGTCGTGCGTATGCCCGTCGAATGCCCCGTGGATATTCACCTTGTACGATGCCAGTGCCTCGTTGTCCGTAAATTCCACCTCAAAATGGAGCGCACTTCCCGGCATCACCACTTCGTCCACTGCCGGCCCTGTCACCGTGACGACCGGCTTTTCGTTGTCCAGAGACACCTTTTCGCACGCAGCAAAGAGGAACACGCCCAAAAAAACGCCACATGCCGAAATCCATTTTTTTTCCATTTTTTTGAATTTTATTGATTGAGATTATTCATAAAACTTTCGCATATTTTGTAGAACGTAAAAAAGAGCAGACCTGTGAATAGTTACGATAAACCAAATGGGCAAAAACAAGTTTACTGGAATTATACCATGGCGGGCAAATATCTACGTCAGTAAACGAAGGCAAACATTGAAACATTCAAACATTCAAACATTCAAACATTCAAACATTCAAACATTAAAACATTAAAACATTAAAACATTAAAACATTAAAACATTCAAAACGGCACCTTCAAAATCAGTTGCAGGTTTCTCCCCGGCTCCGGCGCATTCAGCCGGCGATAGAAGCTCAGGTGATTGAGAAAGGCAACATCGAAGAGGTTGTCGACCTGAATATCGGTGATGACACGCCGTCCCCCCATCCGCCACTGCAGGTGAGCCGACAGGCCCCAGAGGGAGGTGCCGGACGTCTGCTCCTCGTTTTTGGCGATCCGGTGCTGTGCCATCACCCACCGGTGATCCAGCCGCAATGTATAGTGTGCGAGCGCACCGCCGCCCTCGCCGGTGTAGGCCACCTCCGAAGCGATCGTTGCCGGCGGCGAGAAAGGCAGCGGATAGTGGTCCGTCAGATTCCGGTTGTAGACATAAGAGAGATCCGACGCCAGCCGCCAATGGCCGTCGAAAACATATGCGGCCGTCACCTCCCCCCCCGCCATCAGCGCCCCGGACTGCCGGTAGGCATAGATCTGTCCGGCATGGGGCAACAGAGACCACTCGCCCGTTGGCTCCAGGTATATATAATTCGAGAAGTGCGACACAAAAGGATTCAGGACGAGGCGAAGCCCCGCTGCAGCAAACCGGTACTCCAGGTCCAGCTGCACCCCCCTTTCCGGGTTCAGCCCGTTATTGCCCGACTCGTGCCGGAAGGCTCCGTGGTGCACACCGTTCGAAGCCAGCTCGTTCGCCCCCGGGTAACGGAAGCTTCTGCCTGCATTCATTTTCAACGTATGCCGATCGTCGGGCGTATAGGTAAAGCCGATCCCTCCGGAGAAGTCACCAAAGTCCCTCCGCAGCGTTGCCGCCCGTTGTGCATAGAAGGTAGCCTGCTCCTGCGGATATCCCTGCGTCTGCAGATAATCCGCCAGCAGCGCATCGTAATAGCCCTGCACCGACAGTCGCCCCACATCGTAGCGGATGCCGCCGGTCAGCAGGAACCGGTCGTTCAGGCGAACGCTGTGCAGCCAGTAGGCCCCGGCGGAGAGACGGTCAAAGCCCGGCAGCAGGAACGAATATCCCCCCACCCTGTTGTGCTGATACTCCCCCGAGATGCCCGCCGTCCGCATCCAACGCTCCCCCTCCCCTGTCACGCGGCGCATGTTAGCCGTGTAGGTATGCAACAGGAACTGCAGCTCCTTGTCGCGATTGTTCACCGGCGGTGTCTGGTTGCCGTAGTGCGTGTGAAACTGCGCCATCTCACAACGGTTGTTCCGCTGAAAGCCCAGGTCCACCAGCAACCGTGCGGCTTCCCCCGTTTGCCATGCCGAGTGCGAGACCAGCTTCAGGTGATCCGACGTGGCGAACGGCAACTCCACATTCCGCAGATCACCGTCCGGCTCCAGTCGCCCAAGAGACGGGATGCCGTGTGCCCCCGGGAAGAAGCCGTTCTTCGTCGACACGGCCGAAAGATGCAGCCCGCTCTCCACCTTCTCCGCCGCGTAGCGAGCCGAGAGCGAAAAATTATACTCCCTCCCGGCCGTGTTCTTCAACCGCCGTCCGTATAGCGGCATCTGCCAGGTGAGGTACGTCAGCGAGTCCGCCGGGATGCGGTAGTCGGCATACTGCTGCACCGTTGTTCGTGCCCGCAGGAACCACCTTCCCCTTTTGCGGCTCGCCATCACCGACATCCCCAGCAGGTCGTTGTTCGACTTCCCGATCAGCGTCGCGTCGCCCCAAAACATGTCGTTCTCCGGCACGTGGGGCGGCAAAATCTCAATCACCCCACCCATGGCATCGGAGCCGTGGTAGAGCGACATCGGCCCTTTGTACACCCTCACTTTGTCCACGTCATACTGGTCCACCTCCAGCCCATGATCGGCTCCCCACTGCTGGTTCTGCTGCACGATGCCCCGGTCCACCACCGCCACCCGGTTGAAGGCCATGCCGCGAATCACCGGCTTGGAGAGTCCCGCGCCGATATCCATCGAGGCGATGCCCGGCAAGGAAGACAACGTCTGCACAAAGTTGCCCCCATTATGTTGAAGCAGGTAGTGGCGTCCAATCTCTTCCACGGGAAGGGAACTGATTCTGTTCTCCTGCGCGCCGCGACGGACACTGACGGTGACTTCCGGCAGCTCGTGGGTCGTGATGTCCACGGACAGCGAATCATCCTGTAATTCCGGCAGCACGAGGGCTCCATAGGCATATTCGGTTACTCCCGCCATCCATAACAGCAGGATAAATAAAATCTTCATTGGAAAAAATTAATCGGTTTAAGAAAGACGATTGCACCCGGCACATAGGCCCTCAATCACCACAAACACCTCCCGGGTCACAAAATCGTCCGGCAATTCCGCGTCGAGCCGCGTTTTACCGTGCAGGCAAAGCACCTCGTCGCACTTGCCGCAGTGAAAATGCGCATGCAACGGCTCCCGGCCGGGATGATGCCCGTTGAGCGCATACCGCACCGAATTATCGTTCAACACGATACGGTGAATCACTCCTTTCTCCTCCAGCGTCTTCAGCGTCCGGTAGAAGGTCACCCGGTCGAACAACTCCGGAAAAGGCTTTTTCATCTCCTCCTCCGACAGCGCCGTCTCGCTCTGCAGCAAGCCGGTCAGGATGAACTTCCGGCATCCGGTATTTTTTAAATCGTGGCGGTGCAATATCTCTTCAACAGTCATACGAAACAATATTTCAAATGCAACAATGTTGCAAATATAAATTGTTTTCGTTTATCTGCAAAAGGAAAAGAATATTTTCTGTTTTTTTAGGAATAATGGAAGTAGGTTCCTGCACAGCGATAAGAGACGCCCATAACAGAAGGCGGAAGATGGATGATAAAAGACAGTGATGATGAATAGCAAAAAAACGTTCCCGGTGTCGAAGGCCGACGCCGGGAACCCAATGCCGGTAACCGGCTATATTTCTAACGATTGAGGTACCACGCGCACATCCGCTGCACCCCTTTTTCAATCCCGACCGAGTGCTTCCAGCCCAGGTTATGCAGTTTCGACACATCCGTCAGCTTGCGCATCGTGCCGTCCGGTTTGGTATCGTCAAAGGTAATTTCGCCCTCGTAGCCAAGGGTGCTTTTAATCAGGTACGCCAGGTCACGGATCGATATTTCCTCGCCCGTGCCGATGTTGATGTGGCAGTTTCGCACCTCCGTGCCATCGCCCTTCAAATCACGGAAATCCACCCGCTCCATGATGTAGACGCACGCATCCGCCATCTCCTCGCTCCAGAGGAACTCACGCAACGGCATGCCCGTCCCCCAGAGCGACAGTCGTTCACCGTCAATCCCATATTTCTGGAGGAGAGCCACAATCTCCTGCCTGGGGTGATTGCCTGTCACCCCCTCCACCGGGCGCCGGTCCAGGTCTCTCTCAATGGCAGGCCAGTCCCCTTTCGCCAGGCATCTGGCGAGGTGCATCTTGCGGACCATTGCCGGCAGCACGTGGCTCCGTTCCAGGTCGAAGTTGTCATTCGGCCCATAGAGGTTTGTCGGCATCACCGCGATAAAGTTGGTTCCATACTGCAGGTTGAAGCTCTCGCACATCTTCAGCCCCGCAATCTTGGCAATGGCATACGGCTCGTTGGTATATTCCAGCGGGCCTGTCAGCAGCGACTCCTCCCGCATCGGCTGCGGCGCCTCCTTCGGGTAGATGCAGGTACTGCCCAGGAAGAGCAGCTTCTTCACGCCACGACGCCAGCTCTCCCCAATCACGTTATTTTGTATCTGCAGGTTGCGGTAAATGAAATCGGCCCGGTACGTATTGTTGGCCACAATCCCCCCCACATGTGCCGCTGCCAGGAACACATAGTCAGGCTGCTCCTCCTCAAAGAAACGCGCCACGGCCACCCCATCCATCAGATCCAGCTCCCTGTGCGTCCGTCCGATCAGGTGGGTGTATCCCTTTTGTTTCAGGTTGTTCCAGATGGCCGACCCTACCAGACCCCGGTGGCCGGCAACATAAATTTTTGAACTTTTATCCATTAATCGTGCCAAATAGTTGCTGTTACAAAGTTACTGTTTTTTCATCTCTCTTGGTCATCATAATGCACACTTTGTTTGTATACTTTCCTCATTAAGGGGTCACAATGAGAACAAATATCCCAAAATGACTATTCATTTGTGAAATGAAATGTCATCTTCCCCATATCGAGATCTTTATACCATTGTAAAGTCTTGTAATAATCATTCAAGTCTTCCCGTAATGGATGAGGTATGTAACAGCTTAAACCGCAATAAGTTTTAATTTCATATTCCAATAAGAACATCGGAGTATGTGCTTTGTAAATAACGACTTTGTTAAGTTGATTGGTGAACGGACTTTTATCCGTCTCTGGGAAAAGAACATCAACAAAATCTGCTAAATCAAAACAATATTGCTCTTCGTAAGTATCCATTCGTTGAACAGAAGTGCGATCAAGCAGATAACTATTTTTCGTGTCATTCTCAAAAATCACTTTTAATTGTCTAACCAACTCTCTCAGATGTTGTGTATCAATAACAGCAACGGTTGCCGACCGATACGCGCCCTTCATATTGTCATAATAATCAAAATAATGCTGAGCTACAGCCTTGTAATCGATTATCGGACTTACGAGCTCAGGGATCACTTTGTCATAAGGGAATCCTTTATAAATAATCTCCGTTGAAGATGCTATAATATAATCCGTTTTATCTTTTAATTCATAGGCCACTTCTACCCCTCCCATCAAGCAGGCGTCGAACAAGATAAAATCGAAATGAATTGGCAAAGCCATTGACAGGTCGGATATATTTATTTCACTTCCGTGGTCTCTTCCAAAAGACCTTAATGTCATGCCTGAAGGAAGCCATGACGTGCCATGCGACCATAAAACCAAGCCATAGCTATGAGCGGGATATAGATCTACAATATCATTCAAGACCTCCTGCATCTGAGAGGTATTGGCTGAATTTATTTCAGGATATGTTTTTATTATTTTTCCTGAATCAGGCATCATCTCCAGCAAATAAGGAAATTCTCTTGCCAAGTCTGCAAAAACTATCAGACGGACATCATTGTCGCTATATCCTTTTTTCATTTCTTCAATGTCATTAAGTGCATCTGCAGACAAGTCATTATCTGCAGACATATAAACGATTACTGTCCGTTCTGCATAAATAACGGGAAAAACATCTTCATCATGCTCCGTCTGGCAGGTAATAAATGTCAATAAAACAGATAACATTATTATTTTTTCTATCTCCATTCATTTTTATTTATTTACTTTTCTTCTATTCTGTGAATAAGATAGAATCACGAATAAAATACCGACCAAAGGAGCAGACAAAATATAAGGCCAGACCCGTTGTTCTCTACCCAATGCAAGATCAAATATCCATGATACAAACGGATAGATGATTATGATTATCAAAAAAGGCTTTAAATATTTTATCATATTAATTATCAAGAAAATGTATCACTTTTGTTATTAAAAATATAATGATCTTCTGTAGGATAAAAATTACCAGTCCTCCAAAAATTAAAACAAAAACCGGAAGATAATTCAGAGATATTATAAGTATGACTACACTAAACATTAATAATAAACGAAAGAACAATCAAATGTGGTGCTTTGCATCTTTTCACTTGATACCCACTCAAAACAATAATCTGCTTTAATGTCAACTCTCGTATCCCATTCCTAATGAAAAAACAAACAATAGATAAAATAAAAAAAATAGTTGAGATATCAATAAAGTGTTCATGATCCATTAATCGTATATCATACATCCAATTATACCTAAAGCAGATGCTTCAACACCACTTATTACGCCTCCCGCAAAGGAATTAAATTATGTTTAAACCAAAGTCCTCATTTTTAAAAATAAGTATATGAGTGTTTTTTGAACCCAAATGATAAGAAGTACAAGAAAGATATGAATCAGCAAATGAATTTTTATATAGGTGATATTAATCAAAATAGCATTTGTTAATAACAGCAAATTGGGAAAATCATTTAATATATTCGTAGTTTTTGGAGTTTTTCTGCCTCTCAAGCGAATGAAACTTAAATATTCTACTTTGTAGTTTTCCTTATATTCAACATAATGTAACAACAAAGCGAGAATAAAAACGCCAATGATAATATATGCCCCCATTGTTTTTTTAATTAAATTTAAAAGGCCATACGGCAGCAACATTATAAATTATCTCTTTTTCTTATTTGCTTTGGTTTTCTTACAACTTCATACAAAAAGAATCCGGTAAAAAGTAAAGTTAATAGCAATATCCAATATATATTGGGAGTTTTACTCACAAAAAAATAATGAATATACAAGTAGCATAAAAAAGAAAAAGAAAATACCCAACGCCATATACCCAACTTTTCTTTGAATGTTCTCAACAAGAAGAAAAGCATTATGACAACTACCAATAATAAATATTCCATAATAATCATTTTAAAAAGGGCCGAAGCTGGCAATACAAGCCGCACAACATAAAAAATATCCCGGCCCGCTAGGTGCGGTCACTGCACAAGCCGCAACACAAATTGTATATTTAATCCAGTCACTAGAAGACATTTCCCCATTATTTTTGAGACGGATCAGTCCATTTACAGGAGTTATTTTACTCAAGTTAGCAAATCCTAATTCAGCATTCTCCATAGTGGTACATTCCAAACAATCGGTATTCAATCTTTTGACAACTTCACCCTCTATCAAAGGATATCTGTTAACCAGATTAAACCCCGATGTTTTAATTACACTATTCATGTAATTCGCCTCCTTATTTGAATAAGATAATGCTTCGTATATAAAATCATCATTGCCAGTTAAAAAAGCTTCTTTAATCTCATTCATTGGAATTTTAGAGGCAGTTAATCGACTGGTAAAATCGTTCTTAATTTGGATTAAAGCCAATAAATCCGCATCATTTTGTAGTCTGCTATTTACATATGCGTAATCATCTTGTCTTTCTATATCATTGTTCTTTCCACATCCTTGTAGAATGAGGCTAAATGATATGATGTATCCTAAAGAAAAGCTCAAGCAAATGCTCTTAAATTTAACAATATTTTTCATGCGATTAGTTTTTTTTCGTTATAGTGTATGTAACTCGCTTTATTACTACGTCGATTGCCAAGCAATTTATGTTCGTTTCATACAACTAATCTTTAATTGTTTGTTTAATTTGTTTCACTAGTGTCCACTAAAAATTGGACACGGTTAAAAGTTGAATAAATTTAGTTCACTCGA
>ENA-UOOK01006536-UOOK01006536.1-fermentation-metagenome-genome-assembly--contig:-NODE-6536-length-11083-cov-5.943507_pt1 | contig 11083 bp, 12 predicted proteins | sample MGYA00245777_ERZ724023 | MGnify/ENA primary metagenome ERZ724023 (study PRJEB28704, sample SAMN03018312) | fermentation metagenome | biome: anthropogenic terrestrial biome; feature: soil; material... | reverse complement strand
GATATTTCAAGTGTAAACTTGACAGGGTGCAGCTCACTGGCACCAATCCATGCACAAGTGGTGTTTGTTTACTGATCGCGGACCTGCCGCATGAGAGTTTTTATAAAATGGAATGAGTCAACCGCAGAAAGAGCTGCCCAGTTTTTTACTTCGTCAGCAATGCTTTGCGTTTGCAGAATATGATATTTTAAGTTGTTTCTGGGTATGTTGATCAGGCAGATAAGGCTGTTGCTTCCCTGGCAAATAATAACAACGCTGAAGATATGCGAGTCGATGATATTGATTTGCTTGTTCTTGTGCTGATCCAGATATTTATAGAAATTTCTTACGTGTTTTATCCGGTTTACCGGGGAAAGATCCTCAATCTTCAGGAGCTGTCCCGAGATACTTCTGGAAAACAAGAAGTCAGCCAGAGCATCAGAGGTGATATAAAAGGCAGCACCGTCTTTGAGAATACTATTGAAAAACTGCAGGGGGTCCGGAAACTCTGTACTGTCCCTGACATGCGCCAGTTGGGAGATTACTCGCATCTTGCTCCTGACCTCTTCGTCCCTGTCGGCTTTCTGATTGAGAAAATCCGCTACATTTTCCTGGCAGAAGCTTCTGCGGCTAGCCTTTTGCATAGCGGACTCAACAAATGCAGTATAGTGGTTCAGCTGAGCCCGGTTACGAATTAAAGTCACTTGCGGAGTGCCGCCAACGTATTCATTAAAGAGCAGAATAAACTGATTTTTCAGCATGAAAAAATGATTGGATGACTCGAAATCCAGCTGCCAGAAATAAAGATCTGAATATTCTTCTTCTTTGAATATTCTCTGGGCAAAACCGTCTCGATATCTGAAACCGGCAGCCGGTTTACGCTGCAGATTAAAAAACTGCTGCATGCTGATTTTGAATTTTCCCGTTGGAATTAAAGGCATTATATGATCAAAGCATTCAATATACTTGTCCGAGTATCTCGGTAAAGAGGTGAAAAACTCATATTCGCTCAGCCTTTCCCTGGTCAGATAGTCGGAGCAGATGATGCAAAACATGTATTTGCATGGTTTTGTTCCGGAATAATGCAGGTTTCTTATCGTCCTGTCTGATAAAGATTCGTCCGCTGTTTCCAAGTCCAGAATGATTGTGTAGGAGAAGGCAGTCAGGAGAAACTCATATAACTCATTCCGTGATGAAAAATCGATAATAAAAGGGAAGAGATCCTTGAGTTTAAAGCAGCAGTTTGGCTCGTAGATCTTATTAGCCAGGATGCGGGCAGCCTGCTCACTGAAATTACTCGCTTCCTTCTGACTGAGTAAAATATTGCCGTTGATTAGCTTGCTCAGCTTGCTGGGAGAAGTGAAGATACTGTCTGCAAACGATTTTTGGCTTAGACCTGCGATATCGAGAAGAGACTTCAAAAGAGTGCCGCTAGTCATGGGGGCCTCCTGAAAGATCAAGTAAAAGCTTGCGCATGGATTGCTCTGTTAACAAATTATAGCTGTTACCAGGCTCACTTACAATATTTACAAAATAATGCAGACAAATGGCATTTATGTGACGGATTTGTATAGAAAGCTGATAAATCAAGCCCTGCCAACTTAAGAATGCTGGAAATTCTGCAATTTTTCTGAATATTCCGCAATGATTCCTGACCGTGAGAAAACAGTATGGAAATTTTAAGGGCGCAATATTTCGGAAAAAGAAACATTTTGCAGCTACAATTTTTAAATTAGAAATTCGAGTTCACTGATCTTTACATAATTGATAAATTTTATTCTGATATTATTCAAAAAAATCAACGGGCACCAGGCAATATTTCGTAGAAAATACACAATAATCTATTGTTTATAGTTTATAATTAAAACACTTTCCTATAAAGCTGAGCTAGTGCTCTATGATTGTCGAGGTAGATCACATGAAACTGAAAAAAGCTTACATTGCCAAGCCGGCTAAAAAAGCCGAAGTGACCAAAAAGGCTCAGAAGGATAGTCATTCTTCATCAGAACAGAAGAAGTGCAGAGACTGTACAAATCCCCATTGCAAATGCTTCAAAGCCTAGACAAGTGAAGTAGTCGGAAGATTGATTTTTGGAAAACTGAGACAGATAAAAGGGGACATCACATGAAAAATGTCCCCTTTTTAATTGCCTGACCCAGGGCAGTAAATGGTTTAGATTAGAAGCTGAAAACTACAGCCCAGTAATGTGCACCGCTGGCTGTTACATAGTGGCCGACGCCGATGCTTTTGTATTTATCGTAGAGCTGATTATAATCATGGCCGGGTGAATTCTTGAAGGCCTGTAAAGCGGTGGAAGCCAGGTCGTACTTGGGCAGTCCCGATCCCATGAAAATGTTCTCACCATAGTTGCCGTATTTTGCAATGCCGGCATGGCTGAAATCTGCAACGATCTCGACGGCACGGCTCTCAGCGATGCTGGTAAGCTGGCTGCTTTTTTTGAGGGCGGTTTTGCCGTTTGCTGTGCGGTACTGATTTAGCAGGGAAATGAATTCATCGCAGCTGGCGCGGTTGAAGTAACCTTCGGTTATAGACGGGGGAGCCTGGCTTGTCGTTGTAGTTGTCTCCGGGACCAGAGTGGCCGTCGGTGACGGCTTAGTCACCGGGGGAGCTGCAACATTTGTCTCTGTTGTTTGCGTGATGGTCTCCGGCTGAGTGCTGGCCGGAGTCTCTGTTGGCAGCGGTGCTGAAGTTGTAGCAGGTGTTGTCGGATCGGTGTTGACCGATCTTCTGCCGCTTGGGGCTGTTTGCACTGGTGGCTCAGGCAGGGAGTCCGCCTGCTGCTCCGGGCTGGTGCCCTGATCCGACAGCGACAGGCGCAGCACCGGCTGCCTGTCTTGCTTAGCTTCATTGTCGGCCTTGCTTGCAGTTACCGCCTCAGTCTGGCGGATTGTTTTATCGTTCTGAGCAAAATCCTGCCCGGCCACGGCAGGTGTGCTGACGCCGGCTACACTTAAAAATAATAAAGCGGCAGATGAGAGTGCGACTGCCAGCTGGACCAGTTTTCTATTCTCTCTTGCAGATCTTTTCTTCATGCACTTCTCCTGAACATTTTTGTAAAAGATCTTTATCGGCAAATAAAATTTGCTATAGAGAAAATTTACAATATTCGGAATTGTCAACTAGCAAAATTTCAGAATCAATCAATACTATTGTGGTGTAATTTACAAAAAGTAAAATTAGTGTACCAAGTATTGCATATGAATGCAATACTTGGACTAAAAGATTTCGTAAAATACAAAATTAGCCTTTCAGCTCCGCACCGGAGCTGGAAAAATAGATAAATTGACTTTTCAGCCAGGCAGCCCTCAGAGCAGGCCCAGTGCATGCTTTGGTGCCAGGCACGATTTCATTCACAGATTTGTTTTAGAATATAGATGTTGAAAGAGACGGCGAGTAAGACTTTTACTTGTTTAACAGAAGGTGATTTATGGATTGCTGTGAGTTGCGAAAAGCTGATGCCGGCATGTTGGCTGCGATTGAAATTATGCGTCAGGAGTACATTGATGCCGGCAGCGAGATAGTCGGTGCAGGTCCGCTCTATCGGATAGCTTCGATTGATGAATGGTGGGATTTTACTAAGAAACTGGAGGACCCGTCTACCGTGCCGGAAAACTGGGTGGTAAGTGAGCAGTTCGTCTATCAGAGGAAATCCGACGGTAAGATTCTTGGAATGATCCAGTTTCGCCACTACTTTAACTCTTTTTTGGAGATATACGGTGGACATATAGGTTACTCAGTACGCCCGAGTGAGAGAAGAAAAGGTTACGCCACAAGGATGCTGGCTGCATGCTTGCTCGTTTGCCGGGATTTTGGTTTGGAACGAGTGCTGATCACCTGCGATCAGAACAACGAAGGCAGCCGTCGCACGATTCTTGCTAACGGAGGTGTCTATGAGAAGAGCGTCTATAAGGAGCCGGAAAATGTTTATCTGCAGCGCTACTGGATAGAACTTTAGAGCTGCAGCATGCGGGTGCTCTTGTGCATGTTTTGGTGCCAGGCACGATTCTATGCACAGCACGAATTCAGGCACGGCACGATTCCAGGCAGATGAAGTGAAAAAAATAGTGCGGTTACGGTCTTTTTGTAACAGATTCGGTTGCAAAAGAGAACTTTTGCTGTATGCTTTATTTAAGTGAAATTGCGATCTAAATCTCACTTATTCCATGTCGACTTTAAAAAAAGATCTCAGCAGACTATGCAAAGATCGCTGGACGTAATAGGAGGTAAGACCTATGAATGATCTTAATCAAAATGCTTCTCAGCCTGAACCACAGCCGCCGCCGCAAGCGCCCGAGCAGCCCCAATACCAGCCGCCGGTGCAGCCACAGCCGCCGCAGTATCAACAGCCTCCATACCCGCAGCCTCAGCAACCCGCACCTGACTATCAGCAGCAAAATGCACAGGCCGGCAGGGACCCATATGCTCAGGGCCAGTTTTCCGGTCAGCATATGCAATACCAGCAGCCGCCTTCCTACGGGCAGGATCCTTATCCGCAAGCAATGGGAGCCGCTCCCGGCCAGCAGCTGCAACCGGCAAGAAATAGTGGCAAGGCAGTCGCATCTTTGGTTCTTGGCATTTTATCGCTGATAATGAGCATTTTTGCTGCTACCTTGGTAATCGGAATACTCGGTTTTCTGTTAGGTATAGTGGCCGTTATTCTTGGCGTGATGGGGCGCAAGGAAGTAATGCAAAGTCGCGGACAAATCGGTGGTTCCGGTATGGCCACAGCCGGGCTTATTATGGGTATCATCGGAATTATTGTTAATCTGGTCGTCGTGATTTCCTGTCTGGCCTGCTATGGCTGGCTGAGCAGGGAAGTTCCGTATTATGACTGGTCCTGGGATTTCGTTGAATAAAAGCTTGCCTTATGTCTTTGCTTTTTTCCATTAGTCTCATTAAACCCTTTGTTTCCGTAGGTCGGCTAAGCTTGCCGACTTACGGCATTATGATGGTTCTGGCTTTTATCGTTGCCGGCATTATTTTCTATCTTCTGGCGCCTCGCGCCGACTTACCGCGGGCGGATGCTTTCAATCTTCTTGCCCTGATTATGGTCGGCGGGGTGGTCGGAGCAAAAGTTCTCTATCTTCTAACTTTGATTCCTTATTGGCGTGCGATTGCAGCAGCCGGCTGGCAGGAAACACTCGAGCTGATCGCCGGCGGTGGCATGGTGTTTTATGGTGGTTTGCTGGGCGGCTTCCTGATGCTGGCCGGATATCTGCGCAAGTATAAACTGCCCTTTCTGCCGACTCTGGATATTGCCGCTGCAGCATTGCCGGTAGGGCATGCGATCGGGCGGCTGGGCTGCTTCAGCGTGGGTTGCTGCTACGGCCTTCCCTCCAAACACGGCATTTTGATGCCGCACTCACTGATCGCGCCGCGCGATGTGCCGCTCGTACCGACGCAGCTGATAGAAGCAGCCTTTTGCCTGCTCCTGGCGGTAGTGCTTTACCTGATCCTGAGGCGAAAACCCCGGCCTGGCCTTGTGACAAGCCTTTACCTTGTCGCTTACAGTATCTTCCGTTTTGTGATCGAGTTCTGGCGGGGGGATGTACTGCGCGGTTTTATCGGGCCCTTTTCACTGTCTCAGTGGATCAGCATTACGATTGTCCTGGCGGTAGCGATCTATCTGATCGTGACCTGGCGACGGGGAAAAGATCCCGGCAAGACCGGGATGTAAATCCAGACCAAACAGCAGTTCTGCCTTGTGCATGGATTGGTGCCAGGCACGATTCTATGCACGATTCTATGCACAACCTTTTTTTCTCTATAATGTAGATATCCATCTATGAAGGAGGATTAATCCATGATTATTTCTTTAGCAGCAAGTCTCAGCCTAGATAATGATCTCCAGGCCAATATCAAGAGTATGGAAAAGATCCTGGCTGCAGCCAAAGCCGAGTCTTCCGACCTGGTCCTGTTCGGTGAGGCTTTTCTGCAAGGCTTTGGAGCAATCACTTTTGATTACGAGCATGACATCAAGAATGTTGCTCTGGGTGTTCACAGCCCGGAAATAGCAAGGGTCCGACAGCTGGCCGGAAAGTACGGGCTCGGTGTCGGTTTCGGTTTTTATGAAAATGATCACAGTGGCATTTTCGCCACTTACCTTATCGTGGATGCAAGAGGTGAAACTGCCGTCAAGTATCAGCGCGTCTCTCCCGGCGCCTGGATAGCGGAGGCAAACGCCGAATACCGCATGGGCAGAGAATTTCACGCTTTTGAATTTGCCGGCAAGCGCTTGGCCGTGATGGTCTGTGGTGATTTCTGGGAAGACTATCTGCTGGATCCGATCGTCGAGCTCGATTCACAGGTCGACGCTTTTCTCTGGCCGGTACACTGTGATTACACAATTGAAAAGTGGGCCGGGGGTGAGCGCGAAGAGTACCGGAAACGCAGCCAAATTTTGGCTAAACCTGTCTTCTTTGTCAACAATCTACGAACGGCTGCTGATGGAGCAAAAGGCGGCGCCTATGTCTGGCAACAAGGGCGGGAACTGGCTGCTCTTGAACCGGGTCATGAGGGTTTCTTAAGCTACGAGTTTTAGCAAGCGAATGTGATACGATTTTACTGCAATTGAAGCAGGAATTAATCCCGCCCAAATGAGCATAGATTTGAAAGGAAAATAAATATGGCTAAAACAGTTTTTAAAGCAACAGCAGAGGATAAAGATGGCTTGACCATGTTGTGTAAAGTCAGAGATTTTGAGGTTTTCCTCGATGAGCCCAAGGATCTGGGCGGCAATGACGAAGGTATGAACCCTGTTGAGGCAATGCTCACAGCACTGGCGGCTTGTAAGGCAATCGTCGTGAAAGCTTTTGCGAAAAAATACAGAATCAAACTCAATTCAGTCCGCATTGAAACCGAAGGAGTACTGGATCCTGATGGCTTCCTGGGCATTAACAAAGATGCAAAAATCGGTTTTTCTGAAATCACTACTCACTACTATATCGACGCAGATAACACTGAGGAAGAGATTGCAAAATACGTAGAATTTGTGGAAGGCAATTGCCCGGTTAAAGACACCATCGCCAGCGCACCGGCCATGGTACACAATATCCATTCAGTGTAAATAATTTTACAAAAAAGAGTATTCACTCGTAAGAAGGCACGCCGCAGGGCGTGCCTTTCTGCGTGGTGCAGAAAAAACTGCAAAAGTGGTGCCAGGCACGATTTGATGCAAAAGTGGTGCCTGATGCAAAAGTGGTGCCAGGCACGATTTGATGCAGCGGTAAAAGTGGTGCCAGGTACGATTTGATGCACCGCAAAAGTGGTGCCAGGCACGATTTGATGCAGAGTACATTCCGGGGGAAACGGTAACCGGCCGAACAGATTTCGAGATATAGCTCCGCAAAAGTGGTGCCAGGCACGATTTGATGCAGAGCGCATTCCGGGGGAAACGGTAACCGGCCGAACAGATTTCGCGATATAGCTCCTGTTAATATATTGATGTCAGTCAAATTAATGTGTTGATGTCGATCAAATGGTCATTTAGGAGGCATTTCATGGACAGAAAAGTTTTACAAAAAGTTACCGGCTATAGCACTCAGGATGGCGCCGGTGTTAAGTTGGTTCGGGTCCTTGGCCATAGCACGGTAAAAGGCTTTGACCCTTTTTTAATGTTGGATTCTTTTGACAGCCGCAATCCGGAAGACTATATTGCGGGCTTTCCGCGTCATCCGCATCGGGGGATTGAGACGATTACTTATATGAGTACGGGTGAGTTGGTGCACAAGGACAGTCTGGGTAACAGCGGCGTGATCCGTGACGGCCAAGTGCAGTGGATGACAGCTGGTTCAGGCATTATGCACGAGGAAATGCCGCAGCCGGTCGACCGTATGCTGGGCGTACAGCTTTGGCTGAATCTTCCGGCCAAGGACAAGATGGTTCCGCCGGCCTACCACTCGATCGAGGCTGACCGGATCATTGATGTGCCAGTAGAAGGAGGCAAGGTCCGTGTAATCTCAGGTCGCTACGGCGAACATGAAGCTTTCCGCGGCCAGTATATTGATGCCCACTTTTATTCGATTCAGCTGGAAGCGGGTGCCGAACTGAAACTGGAAGTGCCGGAAGGCCATAGTGCTTATCTTTTCACTCTGCTCGGCGATGCCCTTGTTAGTGGTGAATTGATTGAGGAAAAAACGGCCGTTTCTACGTCTGATGGTGTGACATTGACGGTAGCTGCATCAAAAGAACCTATCGAGCTGCTTTATCTCAGTGCGCCGCGTCTGGACGAGGAAGTTGCCTGGGGCGGACCGATCGTGATGGCAAATCAGACCGATCTCAAGCAGGCCTTTGTCGACCTTCGTACCGGCAATTTTATCCAGGATGAAATTGTCGCTGACGAAAAAATGAACTAAGCAGCATACAGCAGAGTTTGCTTTACAGTGCATGCTTTGGTGCCAGGCACGATTCCATGCATTAGTATCGAGTGCATGCTTTGGTGCCAGGCACGATTCCATGCAGACAACTTGAGTAAAGTTGGAGAAAGGAAAGTTTATGGATTTTATTGATATTTTGAAAAAACGCAGATCTTATTACGAAATTGACCGGAATCTTCCACTGTCAGAGGAGAAGATTTTTCAGACGATTGAGGACGTGCTGTACAATGTGCCGGATGCCAACAATCTGCAAAGTCAGCGTGTGGTCGTGGCTGTGGGTGAACATCAGGATAAACTCTGGGATGCGATTTACGATGCTTTCGGCGGCAAAGTCAAACGCGAAAAGATTGACAGCTTCAAGGCCGGCTATGGCACGATCCTCTTTTATTATGATGGAAAAACTATACAGGAGGCGCAGGAGCGCTTCCCCCGCTATGCGGAAAACTTTCCGATTTGGGCCAATCAGTCAAATGGTATGCTGCAACACAGTATCTGGCTGGCCCTGCGCGAGCTCGGCCTTGGCGCCAGCCTGCAGCACTACAATCCGGTAATTGACGACGCCCTGCGCGAACTTTTCGACATTCCCGAGGATTGGGTGCTGATCGCCCAGATGCCTTTCGGCAATGTTCTGGAAGAGCCGGAGGCAAAAGATAAAATTGATATCCGCGAGCGCATGAAAGTCTTTAAGTAAAAACGACTCTCACTTGGCCTTGCTATAAAATCAATCAGAACAGAAACAGGGGGGAAGCTCAGTTATCGAGATCCCCCTTTTTGCATCATCATGTCACTGGAAAAAAACAGATAAACCATGCCTGTGCATGAAATCGTGCTTGGCACCAAACCATGCTTGTGCATGAAATCGTGCCTGGCACCAAACCATGCATTAGTTATCCGCCGGGGTAAAAGGATGCCAGAGGTCGATCACTCGCTCGAGGAAAGCCAGCGAAAAGCCGACTGCCTTGTCCGGATCGTAGCTGATTCGCTTGTTGAAGCGCAACTTCAGCTCGTGCAGGCGCTCGGCCATGCTTCTTTTGACGCCGGGACTCGTAACCAGGTCATGATGCAAAAAGACAGCGGTCGTTATATCTTTGAGCGCACGGCTGAGATTGGAATCTTCCAGCTCTTCTTCAGTGAAGATATAGTTTCCTGCCTGATCCTTAGCATCCAGCAGCTCATTATAGATGCGGTCGGACAGCTTGCGATTGTCACATTGCAGCAGTCCATTAAGAATGCCGCTGTTATGAGCAGCGGCGTTGCGCAGAGTCCTGACCGAGCCCAGCTCGTAGTCAAGATCCGCCAGCGTACAGCTGTCTTCTTCAGAAAAAATATCCTGATAGCGCAGAAAACTGATGAAGGCTTTGAGCTCTCCCAGCTGGAGCAGTTCCAGCATCACCCAGACAGGAACGTCCGGTTCGCATTCCAGATAAATATCGCGTGAATAGTCGCTGCTGCTTGCGCGCTGCATTGTTCGATAGAGATCCTGTGGCAGATACTGACTGCCCGCAAACTCTTTAACAATCGCGCAAGGATCGATGGCATACAAGCGCAGAAAACGGCTCAGCTTGATTTTCAGGTGATGCTCTATGTGGATGATCAGGTGCAGCAGTACTTCCCGCAGGCGAAAGTCAATGATGGAAAGGTCAACCAGATGCTGGAAGTCCAGACCCTCATATTCTGCTGCACCATCGCCGCCGTCCGGTCGCCTGCGCTCGAAAGAGTCGCAGTAAGAACTCAGGCGGTAAAAGCTGTTATTGTTTTTCAGGTAAGCCCTGGCCATCTCTTCGGTGTACTTGCGCTCGAAGCTGATGCCAAAATGTTTGAAGACTCTGATCTGCTGATCGAAGTCAAGGAATTCTTCGTAGGATAACGTTTTATACGGCATTTTGCAGACCTTTTTTTTAAAAAAATGACTCTCAATCGTGTGCAAGTGATTTTTTCGCCAGCAGGAGGAAAAGCTTTTCTATCTCCGGCTGCAGCCAGACTTCGTACCAGAAAAAAGCGGCACTCACACCAAGCAGCCAGCCCATAATTACGTCTGTCGGATAGTGCACACCCATGAAGAGGCGGCTCAGGCCGGGCAGAAAACTGACGACCCCGATCACGGCAGCCAGCCATTTCAGCCGTGGAAAAGCCTTAGCCAGCATCAAAGCAGCCAGCAAATAGAAGGCGACAGCAACCATGGCGTGGCCACTGGGATAAGAGGAACCTCCCTGGCTGATCTGGAAAAAATCCAGCGGACGCCCCCGCCGTAAGATCACTTTCAGCAAGTTGTTGACAGCAAAAGTAAGACCGGCATTAAGAGCCAGGATCACCCAGGCTCGCAGTTGTTTTTTCGACAGGAGGATCAGTGCCAGCAGTAAGAGCAGGATAATATAGACCGGCCAGGTGCCGGCGACGGTAATGATGTACATGATCCGCTGCAGTCCGGCCAGCTGATGGTCCCGGATCCAGGTCAGCAGCGGCAGATCGATCGCGGGTACCCAGCCCAGGCGCAAAGCGACGCCGAAAGCAATAGCAATTCCCCAGATGCTAACAATCCATAGTTTGTGCGATCGGAAGGAACTCAGCTTCTTGGCTTCAGATAAATCTGTCAAGGGCATACTCCACATCCTCCAACTGCATAGAATCGTGCCTGGCACCAAACCATGCACAAGCATAGAATCGTGCCTGTGATAAGCTCCCCATAAAGTTGACAGGTGAAATATCAA
>ENA-UOOK01006533-UOOK01006533.1-fermentation-metagenome-genome-assembly--contig:-NODE-6533-length-11087-cov-5.800399_pt1 | contig 11087 bp, 13 predicted proteins | sample MGYA00245777_ERZ724023 | MGnify/ENA primary metagenome ERZ724023 (study PRJEB28704, sample SAMN03018312) | fermentation metagenome | biome: anthropogenic terrestrial biome; feature: soil; material... | reverse complement strand
TATCTTAATGCATCTAAAAAAAACTTTAGTGTCAATTTTTAAATATTATATCATAAGTGGCACTTTAAATTAAAAAACTATTTATAATATTGTATATAGAATAGTTCGGCATTTTTTTTAAGTGTGACGATTTGAATTGAGAACTTGGTTTTAGCTTTGTCCAAAAGCAAGAAAAATGAATCAAGGGAAATATATATTCGCTCAACTTACAGATTTTCTGCCTCGTTGAGTTTTTGACACTATATTGTCGCAAAGTACGACGGAAATAGGAGAATCAGAACATTTACTTGTTGGAATCAAATGCTTTGCATGATCTTCGGTCAGCTCACAGCCCGTGATAGTATGCGGGACCTGATGCTTAGCCTGGAAGCTCATAACAAGAAGTATTACCAACTTGGATTGGGTAAATCAGTACTTCTTTAATGTTTCAATACTCACAATGGGTGTTGTCTGAAGATAGATATTCCCAAAAGGATCGGTCGCTTTAACTGTCAAAACTGCATCAGGGTTAGCCGGTTTTAATCTAAAGAGGTGGTTAGTTTTAAGATACCAATTGGTATTCTCATTAATATTTTTTGATTTATTAAGTGCAAATACTTCAGGGGCATATGCCGTAAATCGTTCCATTTGCCCCCGGTTTTGACCATCTTCAATAAGTTCTACCTTCCACTTATCGTCAGCATTCCAAACATTAGCTATAACGTAACCTTCTTTATCCCCAAAAGTAAATGGTTCGAGCATAGTTATCTGATGTCCTTTTTCATAATTAACAGACTTGTAATACCAGTTTTTCATTTTGTTTCCGTTTATTTCATATACACCATACCCACTGGGAGCTCCGCATTTATTTACATTGCTGCTCCACCACATACCACTTGCTGCACCGGTAATGTGTTCATAAATATTTAAATCTACATTAATAATGTTTCTGTTCGCATGCCAGTGCCCAGAAAGAATATGTACTTCATTATATGCAGAAAGTGCTTCTAAAAATTGTGACTTCCGTTCCATTGTTGTGCTGGGTAATACCGGAATATGAACACTAACAATCAACATTTTTTCTTTTGGCACATGTTTTAAGTTTGACCTTAACCAAATGATTTGTTCCTCTGAAAATCCGAAATTACCAGAACTCACGCCATAGTTAAACACGTTATTCATTACGATGATGTGAGCGTCACCTCGATTAAATGAATAGTCTAACGGTCCAAAATGGGAAATATATTCTTTGGATGCCGCTCCAGGGTCATAAATGTTAGTGGCAAAATCATGATTTCCGATTGTATGAAAAAAGGGAATATTTGTCGATATGAATGATTGTTTCATATCTTTAAATATTTTTAAACTATCGAAAGCGATATCACCCAATGTTAGTCCATACACATTTTGATAGTTTTTTATCTCTTCTTTTATGTCAGGTATAGTTTCGTTGTTTAATCTTCTTAAATCTTTTGCATTTAGTACTTGAGGATCGGCAATTGCGAAAAGAGTAAATTCTTTCTCTACGCCATTTTTTAGTGGTTTTAGATTAAAAACAACTTGAATGGAATCTTTGGAAGTATCTATAGATTCAAAAATTTGAGGCATCCCTTCTTTCAGAGGAATTTCATAGCGTTCAGGTACAGAGATGAAAACGTGCGACGCTCCCGGATGGGAATTGAAACGGTATTCGCCTTGTTTATTGGTCAAAACGGTTGAAAATCCATCACTTACTACAGCCCCCGATACTGGAGCACCTGTTTCAGTATTTAAAACTTTACCATATATTTTGATACTGGGGCCTTCGGCCCTTGTACTTGGAATATCAACGAGGCATCCGTTTAGTAATGCTAATAAAAGAATAAAATAAAATGAATACTGGAAAATGTGTGATTTTTCTTTCATATAATTAATATGAATAAATTTTGAGAATCAATAGTTTAACGTGAACCAATACTTATGATATTATCTAAATATTTATAGATGTTGTGAATTAGTGAAATGAATACAAATTATCTGTTTAACATAAAAGCTATTTGTGAGTGATGCGATATTTGTTTCTCAATCGGAGGAAGCTTTAAGAAATCCCCATAATTTTTGGACAAAATCTCAATATATCCTTTCGGCACATTGGCATCCATATCTTCAAATGTTAGTTTAACTCCTTCTGAGAAGAATTCTTTATCCAGGATAAGTCGTTGGTCTGCCGTTGCTGCAATAGATACCAACTTATGATCAGCATAATTATAAGATTTACTGATTTTATCAATTTTATTGGATAGAAAGGATAACGGTATAAATGATGTAACTAACCGACTGGCAAACAGAAACACGTTTTTTAAAAAACTTCTTTTATTACTATACTTAATAGCTTTAATATTGTAGATATTTCGGTAAAAATTGAATTTTCTAATGTATTTTTTTTGTAAATTTTTTTCCAAAGGTATTGCATCAATTGGGAAAATATCTACATATACTCCCAGATGAAACTTAAAAGTAGTTTCTACATCTAGAATAGTATTTGTATCATGTACTTTTGCGAAAAAATAGGGATATCTATTGTCTTTAACGTGAGAAATGACCTGATACCTGGAATCATTGCTTTTGAACGTAGAAATAAATCTTTCATAGTCAGGACGTGGCATACAAATATCTATATCATCATCCCACGGTATAAAACCTTTGTGTCTGACTGCACCTAATAGTGTTCCGTAGGCTAAATAATAAGTTAGGTTGTTTTCTGCACAAAATGCATCAATTGCTTTTAGAATATTTAGTAGCAAACTCTTTATTTCTGTATCTTTTAGTGGCTTCATGTGGTGTTTATTTTTTTAGAAATAATGTTCTAAATATTTTTTCAGCAACTTTTCCCATGAGTCTCCACTCTCCATTTTCTTTTGAAATAATTCTGCAAAAAAAACATGAAATATAAAACCTGAATATCCTGTAACTGTCAGAATAACTTTTCCCGCTGATTGACGTCCTCATGACAATACTGTAATAGTTGGTTCCCGAATGAGATACACATCCCACTTTTTTGTGTCCTAAACGTTCATACCAACGAATCAGCCACTTCGCATGCTCGGATGTGTCAGAAATCAAGGAGCCAACTTTGTTTTTAATTGCTTCATCACGGATATAATTTCTAATCTTGAGCCCAATACCTTTTCTCTTATAATCTGGATGTACAGTTAAAGAATGTAAGTAATAATATTCTTCATCTTGATACCATCTTTTCCACTTCAGATTTTTCTTCCTGACTAAGTTGTAGGTCTCGGTCCCGACCAGTTTCCCATTAAGCATAGCGACCAGGCACACTCCGTTACCGACTCTCTCAATAGTTTTCTCTACCGATTGATAGGAGGCAGAATAGTTTAATCCTTCATTGGCTCTCTCTGAATATCCCAAATGTAGAAGTTCTGTTATATCCTCCCATGAGATAAAATCGGGTTTCGGAATAATCACAAGGTTTTCTTTCAAATCTTTTGCCATTAAATTTCTTTCTTATTTATAATTTCACGTAAACGGGTAGAAGAAATTCCATCCGTTCTTCGAAGCATGACCATTTCCTTGTTGTTTTTCTGACACCAATCAAATGCTCTCTGAAAAAATTCGTGGTTTTGATCGGGACCGTAGGCGAAAATATCGAATTCAATGGTTGGTAGTAAGGTATCCACACGTTCGTAAGGAATAACTTCATCCACACATTTGATGCTTTCCACAAAACGTATTCGTTCTTCCAGGCTATACAGAAATTCAACACCTTTAGTGTTAAGTTTATCGTCGTGCACTGCCACAATCAAATAATCTCCATGCTCTTTAGCAGCCTCCAATACATTTAAATGTCCCAAGTGAAAGAAATCAAATACTCCTACTGTAACTACTTTTCTTTTAAATACTTTATCTACCATGAATTCTTTTTTTTACATACTCAATAACTTCCTCTGTCTTTTCTCCAAAGATTGGTCCTCCGCACAACTGTATCCAGAAAATACCCGGAACCTTTGTATTACCCTCAATAAACACTGGTTCACCCATACTATTGATTGCAAAGTCCCATGCAATCAGATGCAGGGTAGGGTAAAGCTTTGGATGATTTTTTCTGACAATATCCTCAAGCTTAGGGAAATCAACAATGCGTTGCCCAGATATTTTGACTCCATTATGCGTTTCATATACTTTCTCAAACCTGGAGTCAATGCCGAAGTCATCTAAACTACCATCATCTTTTATATTTATCATCAACCCACCAGAAGTTGCATTATCCACCTCTGCGCCGTTTTGTCCGCATCTTAAAGCCGACTTAAGAATAGTTACTCTTCCATTTATGAATAAAGAAATTACACGAATAGTATTTAACGACTCAGGATTAAATTTAGCAGTATCCTGATGTTGATCAATAATTTCCTGAACTATAAAATCACCTTTATACCCTTCAATAAGTGATCTTATTTCCTGCTCTGTTTTGTTGCTTCTTATTAATTTTATACCAGATCCACCGTGTGAATTTACACTTGGCTTTATGATAAACTGCTCTTTTTTAGACAGAATAGTAATAGCATCATCTTCTGTAATTAGTGTTGATTTACAATCAAAATAGTGATCATCAATACGTTTGATGAAAAGTACTGGCTGCTTCAATCCCTCGAAGAAAATATCAAATAGTCCCTTATTTACAAAAACACAAGCATCCTGAAATGGATTAAGTGTACGAATTATCAGCGGGTCATAAATGGGCATAGCCAGATAACGCGAGTCAAATCCATGAATTTTTTTATAAAATCGATGAGAATCAATTAACTTCTTTGATACCGAAAAACCTTTCCACTCTTGTTTAATACTGTCAATTTCTTCATTGGTCAACTCAGGAAATGAGAATCGCTTAAGATAAATCTTCTCTTCATTAGTCCATCTGCGACGAGTAGAAATGAGCCTATATTGTTTTTGTATTTTTTTGAGAGTAATCTTTAGAAGATTCATTTATAAAACTATTTATCTATTCATTATACCCCTTTTTCCCAATTATAAAGTATCTCGTAGTGGGGTAAGTACGTGCTTTATATAAAATCTCTTCGGTAAATTCACCAAAAGCTGGTCCGGCAGCAGTTTGGCTCAATTCTGTGCGAGCGTTCCATTCAATAAAAACTGGCTCTCCATCTTCACCCACCGAAATGTCCCATCCGGCTAAATCAAAATAAGGCAGTTTTAAATGCATGGATTTAACAACATCAACCACTCTATCATAAGATGGAATCCGATACCCTTCTACAACAACACCTGAGTCAGTCCTGTCAAGAACACCTTCCGCTGGCGGAGCATATAGTTTTTTCTCCAGGCAGCCATTCCTGTTAATCTTTGTAGTAACACCACCAGAAGATTCATTGTCAATAATTTTATCTTTTCTACCTATTCTGATCACCGTGTATAGCAGTTCAATATCAGATCCACGTCTGTATGTTAACAGTCTTATTGTGTTAACAGATGTAGGATTCAGTGCAGCCATCCTTTCATGCTGTTTTATCTTTTCCTGAATAATAAAATTGGTACCGTATGATTTAAATAGATCCTCAATGCTTTTACCATCAATCAGTTTTCCATCTTTTGTGCAAATGGACATAACTTTAGTGCCATGTATACTATCCAATGAAGGCTTTATAATAACTTCATTCAGATTACTGCACAGCTCAACAGCGGTTATATCATCCACAGGTAAATTATCATGATAAAAATAGCCGTCAATACATTTTAAAATTGATTTAGGATGTTTTATTTCAGTAAAAAAATCCTCATATCTATTTTTATCAACATAAGCATCTTTCATTCTCATATCATTAACCCTTCCAACAATATGAGCCTTATAAATACTGCTTGGAACAAACAACGGTGAAAAAATCCCGGTACGCGAATACCAATATTTATGATATATCAAATCAATTTTATGGCCGAGATTCTTTACATAGAAATCCTGAATTTCCTTTTCCTGTTCTTTTGTAAAGCTCTTATCACACCATTTCAAGTTCTTTTTTTTAAAGTTACTTCTTAAATTCTTTTCATATTTATCTTCATTATACTGGTGTAACTTTGTTTTAACTTTTTCTTTTAAACTCGATAACATATATATAGGGTTTTATAATTTGTTGGATGTGCTTCTATTTATTATTCTATTCAATTTCAATTTATTTAAATTATTATTGAGTCTGCCTGAATTATATTTAGCGCCTGTTTTTTTCCATGCAAAATAACAGTTTCTTATTTCGTATCTCCAACCTTTTCGTATGAAATATTGTCCGGTTCTGTCCCACATATCGTTAACTTCTATAACTATCGGGCCCTCTTTAGTTATTGCAATATCCCAACCGGCAGCTTTTATAAAAGGAAATGATTCCTGGAATTTGTTTACCTGTTTTTTAATATTTTCCCATCCCTCAATCTCTATACCTTCAATTTGATTTCCATTATCTGGATGATGAGTTATATTTTTTATTTTTCTCCAACCATCAAATTGAATTGTATACAATATTTTACCAGTATTAATATCTATGCAAGCGTCCACATTTCCGCCTTTCCCGGCATTATCAACACATTTACCATTTCTCCCGATTTTTATGAAAGCAGCTATTACCTTAGATTCACAATTTGGATATAAGGTAGTCATAAAGCGAATTGTATTTACTGATGATGGGTTCAAGGATGACAACTGTTCAGTTTGTACAATTAAACTCTCAAAAATTAAAGGAGTGTCTGATAGAAGGTCTGATAACCTTTTTTTAGTTCCATCAAAAAACGTCAATATACAATCATTCTCTGAATAACTAATTTCTTTTACTACCAAAACATTAGCTCCTGATGAGCTTTCTGTAGTTTTAATAACACACTTATCAATGTCTTTACTTTTCAGTATTCTGACTACATCCACTAAATTATTCGCTATTTCAGAACTGTGCAAAACTTTACCTTCAGGATGGTAATAACAGAATAATTCAGATTTCCTTACACCAGTATTATCAAGAATTTTATGTGTTAAATATTTATTTCTTGCCAGAATATAATATTTTTTAGGGTTCAGGTAGTCAAGATAAAATCTCTGTTCATGTAACCCTAAAAATGAATCTCTAAAGTCCTTATCTCTTTTCTCAAATTCAAACTGGAAGTACTCTTCTGTAGTTAAACCTTTTTGTTTATTTAATTTCATGAAGTCAGAAATAATAAACATGTAACTTTTAGAAGATAATTTTGCAATCTTAGAAATATTTCTTAGAAATATAATTGGTCGTTTTAGTGTATATAATATTCCCATTTTCACAAATATGTTCTTGAATAGTTAAACTTTTTATCAAGTTCTCTCTGCTTATTATAATCATATACTCTTCTAATATTTTTGTGTTTTACTTTAGCAGGAATTCCGACAATTAAGCAATTTTCTCCCATATCACTAAAATCCTTATTAACCAGACTATTAGAAGCGATAATAGTAAAATCAGGTAAAACCGATCCTTTTAAAATAGTCGTTCGATTACCAACCCAAACATTATTTCCAATAGTTATAGGTTTTGTAAGAGGTTTTATTACGTTATTTGAAATGTCCTCGATATAATGAAAACTTGTATCTATTTTCTGACAATCCCAGGTAATTTCGCATGTATCTCCAAGACTTATATATTCAAAACAAATAATTCTAGTATTTGAACCTATGAAAGATTTTTTTGTCCCAAAATTTAAAATTGCATTATTTGATACTAAAACATAAGTTCCTTGCAAGAAGTTAATTGGACCGCTAAAATTAACAATACCATTAATGGTCCAAATAGATCTTGGTACTGATGTTTCAACATAATAATCGTTCCAGCCAATTTTAATCATCCCTGGATAAACAAGAGCATTTATATTGATTTTACCTTCTAAACTTCTAAATACTATTTTCCCATAAATAAAAATTGGCAATTTAATTGCCTGTTCGAAGGGTAACATTTTGAAGTTCAGATAAATGGTTTTAATTATATTGGTTTTCAGAAGTTTAAAAACCGTTTTGATTTTATTTCTAAACATAGTTAGTTTCTCTTTCTCTTATTTGGCAATAAATTTTTTACAACTTCCTTATATGTAAAGAATCCTTCAATTTTAAAAACATATGACAGCGATATATACAAGAGAGAATAAATTAATGTATGGATGATTAAAGTCAAGAGATAATTATCGATAGAAAAAAGACTAACTCCATAATATGTGACCACGCCTACTGTAATAGACAAGATAAAAACTCCGTAAATATCTTTTAATTGAGCTATAAAACCATAATTAATTATTTTACCTGTAACTATTCCATTTATAATAAAAAAGATATAGTTCAAGATTACTATTGTCCACAACATTGTTTCAATTCCGTACTGAACACTAATAACAATTGATATAATTCCTGCTAATCTTTTAATTAATTGCACCCAAAAATATAAGGCCCCTTTGCCCAGAGACCTTATTACATTAGTATTAACTGTGTTTATGGTATATAGCATTGCACCCACACAAAGGATTTGAAAATAAGGTATAGATTCTTCTCCACGGTAGCTATTAATCGTATCAGAACAAGGCAGCCGTGGAGTTATTAATATAATAAACTGTCGGAATCAAAAAGAGGGAGATTGTATGTTTACTAGAACAAATATTGAGGCATTCAAGAATAAGATATGGCTATCCTCTCCTACAATGCATGGGGAAGAATTGACATATATCATCAAAGCATATGAGACTAATTGGATGTCTACTGTTGGAGAAAATATTGATGAAGTAGAGAAGCTTGCGGCTGAGAAGATTGGATGCAAGTATGCTGTGGGTCTTTCATCTGGAACAGCAGCACTTCATTTATGTTTTAAGCTAGCTGGAGTAAAACGAGGAGATAGAGTTTTCTGCAGTGATATGACATTCAACGCAACAGTAAACCCTGCTGCTTATGAAGGTGCAGTTCAGATCTTTATTGATTCAGAATGTGATACTTGGAATATGGACCCTGAAGCTCTAAAAGAAGCCTTTGAAAAGTATGGTGAACAAGTAAAGGCTGTTATAGTGGTACATTTATACGGCTTGTCTGCAGACATGGACAAGATAATGGAAATCTGCAACAAGTATAATGTAACAGTAATCGAAGATGCTGCTGAGTCGTTAGGAACTTACTATAAAGGAAAACATACCGGTACCTTTGGTAAGTTTGGGGTGTTCAGTTTCAACGGAAATAAGATTATCACCACTTCAGGCGGGGGCATTCTTGTTTCTGATGATGAAGAGAAAATTAATAAAGTACGATTCTGGTCAACTCAATCAATATTGCTCATTCTGTAATTATAACCTATTTCACTGTGCTGATAAGGCAATGCATTATCAGCACAGTGAAATAGGTTATAATTACAGAATGAGCAATATTGTGGCCGGTATTGGCAGAGGACAGCTTAAAGTGTTGGATAAGAGGGTTGAAAAGAAAAAACATATCTTTGAGTTCTACAAAAGGGAGTTAGATCAGTTAGATGGTGTTGACTTCATGCCTATAAATGATTGGAATGAACCTAATTATTGGTTGTCATGTATAATGCTAAATGCCAAGGTTAAGCCATTAGATATAATGGTTAAGCTTGAAGAAGAGAATATCGAGTCAAGACCGATTTGGAAGCCAATGCATATTCAGCCTTACTTCGAGGATTATGACTACATTGGCGGAAATGTCAGCGAGAACATCTTTAAGAATGGTGTATGCCTGCCATCTGATACAAAGATGGCTGATGAGGATTTATATAGAGTGTGCAATGTTATAAAAGGGTTGTGGAAATAGTGTATCGAAGATTTATTAAAAGACCTATGGATTTAGTTTTATCTTTAATTACAATTATTGTTCTTATTCCAGTTTTTTTAGTAGTTGCATTTTTGGTAAGAACTAAGCTTGGTAGTCCTGTGATTTTTAAACAAAAAAGACCTGGTCTGAATGAAAAGATATTTACGCTATATAAGTTTAGGACGATGACGGATGAGATAGATAAATTTGGTGAGTTGTTACCTGATGAAACTAGACTTACTAAGTTTGGTAAATTCTTGCGTTCAACTTCTCTTGATGAATTGCCGGAGTTATTCAATATCCTTATAGGTGATATGACCATTGTAGGACCAAGACCTTTATTAGTACAATATCTTCCTTTATATGATGATCATCAAAAGAGAAGACATGAAGTGAGACCTGGTTTAACAGGATATGCTCAGATAAATGGTCGAAATGCCATAAGCTGGGAGGATAAGTTTAATCTTGATGTAGATTATGTAGATAATGTGAGTTTTATAATGGATTTTAAGATAATTATCTTTACTTTAAAGAAAGTAATTGTTAAGGAAGGAATTAGTTCAAATACATCTGCTACTATGGAAGCCTTTAAAGGTAGTACTAATGAGGTAAAATAAATGAAAGATATTGTTATTATAGGTGCCGGTGGTTTCGGAAGAGAAGTGGCATGGCTAATAGAAGACATCAATAAGGTTGAACATAATTGGAATATTGTTGGTTATGTTGACGATGATAAAACCATTCAAGGAAAATATATAAATAATTATAAAGTTATTGGAAACATTGAATGGTTAAAGCACCAAGAATTATATGTTGTTAGTGCAATTGGAAATCCAATGGTAAAGAAAAAAATTATGGAAAACTTAATGGAAAGTAAAAATCATTATCCAATCATAATACACCCGAGCGTAATTAGTTCTGATAGAGTAACTTTAGGTGAGGGTTCAATAATATGTGCTGGGAATATATTAACTGTTAATATTAATATTGGAAAGCATGTGATAGTCAATTTGGGCTGCACTATAGGACATGATTCAGTTGTTGGTGATTATACTACAATATTACCAAGTTCAAATATATCTGGGTTTGTGAAAATAGGAGAATGTGTAAACATAGGTACAGGTTCAGCAATTATTCAAGGGGTTAGCATTGGAGAGAACACTGTGATTGGTGCAGGAGCTGTAGTAACGAAAACCTTACCTGCAAATTGCACAGCAGTAGGTGTTCCAGCTAAACCAATTAAATCGTATACAAATATTGACTAATAAATTTAACAATAGCAACTATAATATTA
>ENA-UOOK01006532-UOOK01006532.1-fermentation-metagenome-genome-assembly--contig:-NODE-6532-length-11088-cov-4.039518_pt1 | contig 11088 bp, 9 predicted proteins | sample MGYA00245777_ERZ724023 | MGnify/ENA primary metagenome ERZ724023 (study PRJEB28704, sample SAMN03018312) | fermentation metagenome | biome: anthropogenic terrestrial biome; feature: soil; material... | reverse complement strand
TGCGGCGCAGGCAGCCAGGTAGAGTTCCCACATCCGGGCAAATTCCTCTCCCTGCATTTTTACAACCTCGTCTCTGTGGTTTAAGAAATTTTCACGCCAGCACAGCAGTGTTCTATTATAATGTCTTCTCAGGCTTTCCACATCCAGTGTATAGAACTTGTAATCCGGCAGAATATTTATAATCTCCCGCAGGCTTGGTATGGTTCCTCCGGGAAAAATATATTTTTTAATCCAAATATGTAATTCAGTAGATATCCCACAATGATCAATTGTATTACGGCTCTTCCAATGCTTATGACTATATCTTTTTCAAGATCTAATTTTTGTGAATACGAAAATGCAAGGGCAATTAATACAAGTAATAGGGAAAATAAAATTGAATAAATACTGATATCTGCAGCTCCATTCATTTTATGACCTCCAAAGATTTTAAAGTTCCATTCTCAATCGATAAAATTTTATTTGCATATTTCCTGCTCTGTTGAGAATTGTGCGTTATCCATAAAATAGTAATTCCGCTGCCATTTAGGGATTTTATCACGTTTTCTACGATGAGGGTATTTTTTTCGTCAAGAGCTGATGTCACTTCATCTAAAAGAAGAATTTCAGGGCCGGTGATCAAAGTTCTTATAAGTGCAATTCTCTGTTTTTCTCCACCTGAAAGATTGTTTACAGCTCTTGATAAATATTCCGTATCCATCTTGAAATCTTTCAAAAGCTTTTTTATAATTGAAGAGGGCACTTTTGGGTGATGTAAATTCAATTGCTACATCTGCACTTTTAAATGAATCAGAGCTAAACTTTTCTTCTTCATTTATATCGATTGTACAAACAATATCATGTCCTCTTTCACGGGCAATTTTTTCAATTTCATGCCCCATTTTTCCGTAACCTATAAGAGCTATTTTCATTTATCCTAATTACTTATGAACAGCAAAAATACAAAAAATGGTTGACTTACACTATTTATGAGAAAAATAGAATTGATTCATAGCCAGCCTTGATCTCTGTACCATTTTACAGTTTTCTCAATACCCTGTTTCAATCTGTGTTTAGGCTCAAAGTCAATATCCTTTTTAAGTGGAGTTATGTCGCATGCCCAATTGCGTTGCTTCATGATGCGGTATTTGTCACTATTAAAGGTAGATGCTTTTCCGAGAATTGCAGCAATCTTTTCGCTGATCCATGCAGCAGGTTTCACAATAAACAGAGGTAGTTTTATTCTGACAACATGTTTTTTATCAAGAACATCCTGTACGATTTGGTTAAACTCCGAATCTGTGTAACAATCTCCATCGGCAACTATATATTCTTTCCTGACTATTCCCTTTTCAATGAGTTTGAAGATTACGTCGACCAAATCCTCACTGTAAATGAATGTGAGTATCTGTTTCTTAAAGCCCGCACCAACATTAAGTCCTCCTTTTACAGCTTTCATCAATATGTAGTAATCCTTATCACGGGGTCCGTAAACGCCTGTAGGTCTAATAATAATGTAGGGGAAGTCTTCAAGTCTTTTAAGATAGTTTTCGGCTTTCAGCTTACTTTTTCCATACGCTGTGGTGGGATTGGGTGTGTGATCTGATTTTATTGGAGTATAACCTTTCTCGTCACCTGTACCTAGCGCACTTAAAGAACTCATTAATACGAAAGCTTCAGGTATGGCATCAATCTCAATAAGTGTCTCAGCCAAATTACGTGTCTGTTCGAAATTAACATTGTCGAAATCTGCTTTATGAAGCGCTTTAGTTAAGCCTGCAATATGAATTACATAATCGAACTTTCCATAGTTCTCAGATAGTTTTCTTAATTGATCCTTTAGGCTGTCTTTATTGGAATAATCAAGATTTACAAGCTTTATTCTGTTGTCTGATAAATACTTACGGCTACTGCTCTTCCTTACGCCAGCCCAAGTGTCGTAGCCCAGTTCCAGAGCTTTGTCAACTGCTGTGCTTCCGATAAAACCGCTGGCTCCGGTTATAAGTACCTGTTTTTTATTCATCTGTTTCTTCTTAACTATTGCAAAAATAACAATTAGTTAATGATTTAAAAGTAGAGAATCAGTGAATTTTTTATTACTTTGCGTAACTAAAACAGTATTTAAATTGTTTTAGTATCAATTGGAATCTAAATCAAAAAAAATTATGAGTAAAAAAGCAGTCACGCAGGAACCTTTATCAAAGCCCAGAAAAAAAGATTTAACCGTATTAGTTACTAATTTCCTGACTGAAAATAATGACAAACAATTTAATTATAAGCAAATTGCAGCAGCATTAAATATACGCGGAGAGGATGGTCGAAGAGTATTGATAAAAGTGCTTGACAAATTACGAGATGATGAGGTGTTACTTGAATCGTCAAGAGGAAGATATAGAATAAATAACAGAGGGCTGATTCTGGAAGGTCGTTTTGAAAGAAGAAGCAACGGTAAGAATTTCTTTGTACCGGATGATGATGGAAATACTGTCTACATACCTGAACGTAATAGTAAGCATGCCATGAATGGTGATCGCGTAAAGGTGCAACTACTTGCGAAAAGGAAACGTGCTGATAGTGAAGGGGTAGTTATTGAGATACTTGAACATACACAAAGTCGTTTCGTTGGTGTCCTGGAGGTTCAGAAGCATTTCGCATTTTTGGTGATGGATAGTAAGTATCTATCGAACGATATCTTTATTCCTAAAGAGGATCTTAAAGGAGCTAAGAATGGCGAGAAAGTGGTTGTTGAAATTGTGGAATGGCCTGAAAAAGCTAATAATCCGGTAGGAAAGGTTATAGATATTCTTGGTGAGCCTGGACAGAACGACACAGAGATGCATGCTATACTTGCTCAATATGATCTTCCTTATAAATATCCTGAAAAAGTTGAGAAGTTTGCTGAGTTAATTTCAGATAAGATAGATGAGAGAGAGATAACAAAGAGAGAAGACTTTAGGGATGTTTTCACAATAACTATCGACCCTAAAGATGCTAAAGATTTTGATGATGCGATTTCAATACGTCAATTATCACCCAACCAATGGGAAGTGGGTGTGCATATCGCCGATGTTACTTATTATGTGAAACCCGGTGATCTTATTGATGAGGAAGCAGAGAAAAGAGCTACATCAATATATCTGGTTGACCGAACTATACCTATGTTGCCGGAGAGATTGAGTAACGGGTTATGCTCTCTCAGACCTAATGAAGAGAAGTTATGTTTTTCTGTGATTTTCAATATGAATGAGAATGCAGAAGTAAAAAAATCACGTATCGTTCGCACTGTAATTAAATCGGATAGCAGACTTACTTATGAAGAGGCACAGGCAGTTATTGAAACAGGTAAGGGGGCATTTTCTTCTGAAATACTTAAATTAAACGACTTGGCAAAACAGCTGCGAGAAAGACGCTTTGCAGAAGGAGCAATTAATTTTGAAAGATATGAGGTAGAATTTAATCTAGATGAGAAAGGTAAACCGCTTGGTGTGTTTTTTAAGGAGTCAAAAGAGGCTAATCATCTAATTGAGGAGTTGATGCTATTGGCAAACAGAACCGTAGCAGAAGCTATTGGTAAGGTGCCTAGAGATAAAAAAGCAAGAGCATTCGTTTATAGAATACACGATGTTCCGGATCCAGAAAAACTGGATATATTTAATTCATTTATTCTTCGTTTCGGACATAAGATTAAGACATCGGGATCTAAGGCTGAAGTAGCAAGAAGTTTGAATTCGGTACTTGATAAAGTTCAGGGTCGTCCTGAAGAGAACCTGATTGAAACTATCGCTATACGTACAATGTCGAAAGCAATTTATTCTACAAAAAATGTAGGACATTACGGCCTGGCATTTGATTACTACACTCATTTTACTTCTCCTATACGCAGATATCCGGATATGATGGTGCACCGTTTACTGGAAAGGTATCTTGATGGTGCGAAAAGTGTAGACCAAAATTCACTTGAGGCTGAAAGCAAACATTGTTCTGATATGGAGCAGATTGCAGCTAATGCTGAGCGTGATTCTATCAAATACAAGCAGGTGGAATTTATGTCAGACAAGCTTGGAAAGGTCTATGATGGTGTGATTTCAGGAATTACTGAGTGGGGGATTTATGTTGAGATTAATGAAAATAAATGCGAGGGGATGATTCCTATCAGAGAACTGGATGATGATTTTTATGAACTGGATGAGAAGAATTACAGACTGGTTGGACGACGCACAAAAAGAGAATACCGACTTGGGCAACCGGTCACCATACAGGTAGCTAAAGCTAATTTAGAACGCAGACAGCTGGACTTTATTTTTGCTAACTGATCAGCTTTCTAAATACTGATGTTTTGCTAAAAGCGTGTTGAAAAAAAACAGGACCCATGAACTCTCTCTTTTCCCATACAGCAGGATTGTTGAGATTGGGAAAAGGTGAAAGATAGTATTTACGGTCACTATTATCAACTATCAGGTATCCACCTCTTTTAATGTGTGGAATAGCTCTTTTGATGCATGAGTTGCGTGCACGACCATCCACCACAACTATATCAAAACACTCTGTTTCAAACTGATCAATAGAATTCACATACTTCTCGAATGATAGTCCAGATGATTTTTTATCTTTTGAAATAAAATCATCAGGATTTTCAGGATTTAGTTTATTGAAGTTGTCAATCGGTACACCCTCAATTCCTTTAACTGAAACATTTTTTAAATTGAGATCCTCAAGTTTTTCTCTGAGTGATTTAATCCAAAATGTGTCATGTTCAACAGAGACAACATCTTTACAACGGGAAGCAAAAAATAGGGTAGATCCACCTGATCCCCATTCAAATACTCTGATTCCGCTATTGCAAATTTTATCCAGAAATTCGATAGCATCATAAGTCATCCATGGCAATCCCAAACTTAAAGTACTTTCACCTGATTTTTTATCTCTGTGCCATCTGTTGAAGTATTTAATATGAGAAAGGGTTTTATTTTCTATGGCAAACTCTACTGCAAAACGTATGAAAAGTAATGAGTCTTTCATTTCTTTTTCTTTTTTAAATTAAAAAACCAGTTTTCAACTTCACTTGACATTTCCAGTTTTAGGAATTTACAGGAAAGAATATATAATCCTACTATCAAAACAGCATTAGTGAGAATATATAGAATAGTATTGTGGATACTAAGTGTAATAAAGTATGATATAATTGTGCAAATCATAGCTATTGCCAAGTAAGGCAGCACATCCTTTAAAAAGGATACAGCATTATAGCCTATCAGCTTACCGGACAAAACAACTAATATCAGTAGTGTAACAGCTGTGTAAATCACCCAGCTTCCAGCGAGTGCCATCAATCCTTCAGGAAGTAGTAAAACTATCAGTATAATCAACAAAATTGATTTGAATATCTCAACTCCAAGGAAATAGGCTGATTTCTCTTTAGCTATGAATAATTCATTAAAAATAAATATAAAAGGAGAGAGCATGCCCGCAAATGTAAGTATCCTGAAATAAGGAACTGCTTCAAGCCATTTTTCTTTAAAGAAGAGGAAAAAAAGAGATTCTGCCGTTATTATCATGATAAACCCCACCGGAAAAGAGATAAACGATATCGATTTGATCAGTTTACTCAATATTCTTTTCATCCTGTCACTGTCTCTGTTTACCTCTGATAAAATCAGCATTGCCACCGAACGAAATGTATTTGACATAGTAACAAACGGTATATCCTGATACCTTTTTGCCTGATTAAAATAGGCCACCTGATTCATAGGGTAGAACATTGCTATTAAGCTGGGATAAATATTGTTTGCAACTGTTGATATTGTATTAGACACAAGCAGTTTACTGCTAAATGAGAAAAAGGAAGACAATCTCTTTTTACTGAATATTCCATTAGGACGCCACCCGGAATAAATCCAAAGAAGAATTGTTCTGATAAGTGCAAATAATATCGACTGAAATACTAACGCCCATACACCTAAGTCGTAAATTGCCATTAATACAGCAACAATATCGGCTATCAAAAGTGCAAATATATTGATTTTTGATAAGCCCTTGAAATCTGCCTTTTTAGTAAGTATCGTATAATGGATAAGTCCAAAAGCATTAAAAACAAGTGAAAAAAAGAGTACTCGTGCAACAGGTACTATTTCAGGTGTGTGGAAAATATCGCCCAGAAGAGGAGCAGAAAAATACAATAACAGATACAAAACTATGCTTAGTGATATATTAAAAATAAACACCGTAGAGTAATCTGTATCTGTAAGATTATGTCTGTTTAGTAGAGCTCTGCCGAAACCGCTATCGATAAGGATTGTGGAGAATGCTATAAAAATTGCGAGCGAACCAAAGATCCCGTATTCTCTTGCACTGATAATATTCATAAGGATCAGCATACTTGCAAAATTAAGCAGCTGCTGCCCAAACTTATCAATAAAACTCCAGAAAAGGGACAGAATAGTTTTACTCTTTAATGAAGATTCCGTCATGGGGAGGCTCATGTTGTCGATTATTCAGGCAAAAATAGACATTTTTTCTGAGATACTTTACATTGTCAGATCCAATAGTATTAAGTGTTACTTTTTTTGTACTTTTGAAATAGTATCATAAAGTAAATGACATTTTCAGAAGAAATAAAAAATGAGGCGTTAAGACTTGGATTTGATGAATGTGGTATCAGCCGCGCAGAGGATTCAGGTGAAGAAGATCGCTATATGCGATGGATAGAAGACAACCATCATGCTAGTATGGGATATATGGAGAGAAATATCGATAAGAGACTGGATCCGCGTATACTTGTCGATGGTGCTAAATCTATAATCTCAGTAGCATTGAATTACTACCCTCACAGGAAACAACCTTTCCATGCACCTCAGTTTGCCTATTATGCTTATGGTAAGGATTACCATGATGTAGTAAAGGGTAAATTAAAGCAATTATTATCATTCATACGTCAACATTATCCAGAGGTAAGCGGAAGGTATTTCTCAGATTCTGCTCCTGTGTTGGAAAGATTTTGGGCAGCACAGGCCGGCATTGGTTTTATTGGCAAAAACACTCTGCTAATCATTCCCGGAAAAGGATCTTTTTTCTTTTTAGGAGAATTGATAATAGATCTTGAGCTTGATTATGATTCACCCATATCGGAAAATTGCGGAAGCTGTACACGCTGTCTTGATGCTTGTCCTACAAATGCCATTGAAGAACCGTTTCTGATAAATTCAAACAAGTGCATTTCATATCAGACAATAGAAAATCGTGGTGAAATCTCTCCTGAAATCTCTCCAAAGTTAAAAAACTATGTTTTCGGTTGCGATATATGTCAAAAAGTTTGCCCGTGGAACAGATTATCCACACCACATGGTACTCCTGAATTTATGCCATCAGAAGATTTTTTGTCTATCGATTTAATCAAACTGACTGAAATGGATGAAGAGGAGTACCAAAAGTTGTTTCGAGGCTCTGCAGTAAAAAGAACAAAGTTTGCAGGACTAAAGCGAAATGTTAATGCGATTTCCAAAAACCGTAATAAATAACTATTTTTGTATATAAATATACAATGGAAGAAAATTTCGATATTCGTAACAGTGAAAGTTTTCAGAACACAGATAGTGACTTTGAATTAACCCTGCGTCCACTTACTTTTGGTGGATTTAAGGGACAGAATAAGATTGTGGAAAATCTGAAGATTTTTGTTAGCGCAGCACGAATGCGTGGAGAATCTCTCGATCATGTATTGCTCCACGGACCTCCCGGTCTCGGAAAAACAACGCTTGCCAATATTATAGCAAACGAGCTTGGTGTAGGATTTAAAGTTACTTCAGGTCCTGTTCTTGATAAACCCGGAGATCTTGCAGGTATACTAACCTCTTTGGAAGAGAATGATGTGTTATTTATTGATGAAATACACCGCTTGTCACCCATTGTTGAGGAATATCTGTATAGTGCAATGGAGGATTACCGTATTGATATACTTATAGATAAAGGACCAAGTGCACGTTCAATACAGATAGATCTTAATCCATTCACACTGGTCGGAGCTACTACCAGAAGCGGATTGCTTACAAGCCCCCTGAGAGCTCGTTTTGGAATTAATATGCATCTTGAGTATTATGATGCAGAAACACTTACAGGTATTGTACTCAGATCAGCAGATATACTTAAAATCAGCTGCAAAATAAATGCAGCTGAGGAAATAGCATCAAGGAGTCGTGGTACACCCCGTATTGCTAATGCTTTATTAAGACGAGTTCGTGATTTCGCTCAGGTAAAAGGCAATGGCTCAATCGATAAATCAATATCTACTTATGCACTTGAGGCTTTAAATATCGATAAGTATGGATTGGATGAAATAGATAATAAAATTCTACTTACGATTATTGATAAGTTTAAAGGAGGACCTGTTGGTATCACCACCATTGCAACTGCTATTGGTGATGACCCGGGAACAATTGAGGAGGTTTATGAACCCTTTCTTATTAAAGAGGGTTTTATAAAACGCACACCTCGCGGAAGAGAAGTAACTGAACTTGCATACCGACATCTGGGACGCAAAAGAATCAGTAATGAACAAGGGATGTTGTTTTGATAAAAAAAACTATCATTGGAACAATGTTGTCAAAAATTATCCCTTCAGAAAATAACCTTGATTCCTTCGGAAATATTTCTGTCAATTTTATTCTTTATAGCTAACTAAGTAAAAATGTAACTTACTGAAGGTCGCTGAATATTAGTTCCAATTGTAAACTACCCTCCCTTTTATCTAAAACTGTCGCTGTAGGCCACATTAGATTTTGGATTTTGGTAAGCATCTGCTGAGAAGAGTAACCTTGTTGAACTGTTGAATAAGTTGCTTCAACCGGTATGAGATAATAAACCAGATCATAAGGTTCACCGTCATTGGCCTGGTTATAGTAATTTATCAAAGATGAAATATTGTTGAATTTATAGGAATAAGTTGATGCATCAAACTTCTCAGAGAGGAAGCTCGTAACATTATCTCTTAGCTTCCTGTTTTCAAAAAAGCCATTCAATGAATCTTTATTAATAAGAAGAAGATAATCAGGTGGACTTAATTTCACCATTTCATTATCTGATGCATCCGGTAGGGCATATACAGTGAAATTTACAAGGTTTAAAGCCTTCGACTGTAAATTTTCATGTATCTCAGATATCGGGAATTTTAGTTCAGTATTAACACCTGCAGGACTTTTTATATACGTATATGTGGGATTGTCTTTAAGAAGCTCAATATTGTTGCTCTCAATATGGTTAATTTGTCTTACTTCAGGTGTGTTATTCAACTTGAATACTCCCGTGCGAATAGTATCCTGTCCAGTTGAAGACCCTTTTACATCATTGTACTTGTAATAAATAAATAAAGAAGTCATATCCGCACTCAGAATAGTGCTGTTCCCAAAACTGGTAGTGAAATATAGTCCAGGGAAAAATTCTCTGAACGTGTCGGTGTCTGACAATTTACCATTCCCCGGCTTCTTATATTCTGTGAGAAAACTCTCTCCAATAGAATTGGGGATTTCAACATTAATGTAATATTCTTTGTAGTTTACTGTTGAGTAATCCTCTGCTGTGAAAGATCTGTTTCTATATGTTGAATTTCTTCCCGTGAAAATCTGTTCACCCAGAGGTGCAGACATATCTGCGAACTTTTTCGGATCCACATTTGTATAATCAGCGAATCCCTTTAAAGATTTCGCAACTTCGTAAACTGATAATCTCATAGGAGCAATTGAGTCTCCTACAATTGATGTATAAGCTACCTCTACTCTCACTGAGTCAATAATTGCTCCTTCCTTGAAGTCCATGCCTTTTGGAAGATAAAATTCAGCAATATACTCTGATTTTATTGAACCGAAAACCGGATCAGCGTATTCACCAAGTACAGGATAGTTTGTTTCACCAAACATAGAATCCACTTGCACAGTGCGTGCCTGTAGCTGTAAAGTGTCAATACCTACTGCCAATCTGTCTTTTCCCGGCTGAATGGTGAAGCCTACCTGATCTAGTGTGTCATTACACGAGACAGAGAGTATTGTGACAAAGGTTATAATAAGTAGCTTATATATAGTCTTGAGCTTCATTCGTTTCAAATAATATTATTTCAACGCCGCAAATATCCAAAAAAAATATGTGAATTGAAAACAGAATATTGCTTTCTTTCTAATTTTAAATATAATTGTGTATAGATGAAGCTAAAAATGAGGTTTATTTAAGAGTTTTGTTCTCATTCAGCTATTTTATTGTAGAATGATTCAATCTCATCCACACTTTTTTCAAAATCAGGCTGATAAGGGAGATAGTCTATCTTTTCATCTTTTATATATTGCAAAACTTTGGGGTCTACATCCTGGCTACCCAAGATTACGCCATCGGAAAAATCAACAGCTAATTTCATCAGATTCTGATAATCCATTATACCTCTGCTTTTTACCTTATCTATTTCTGGCTCACCAATTCCGTCAAAACGAAGCTTCTCAGCTATATTTTTATTGAATGGCTTTTTGAAAGTTTCATCATAGAGAGAGTATATAACTTTTGTATCTTTGAAACAGGGGTCATCTTTATATCCTTTTTTGACATAGAGTGGGGCAAGTGCACTAAACCAGCCGTGACAGTGAATGACATCCGGAACCCAGCGCAACTTCTTTATCGTTTCCATTACTCCACGCACAAAGAAGATACTGCGTTCTTCATTATCATCATATTCTTCTCCGTTCTTGTCAACCAGAGTTTCCCTGTTTTGGAAATAATCCTCGTTGTCAATAAAATAAACCTGCATACGTGCTGATTGTATTGACGCCACTTTGATAATCAGAGAGTTATCTGAGTCGTCAATTATAAGGTTCATTCCGGACAGTCTAATAACTTCGTGAAGTTGGTTTCTTCTTTCATTGATACTTCCATACTTAGGCATAAAAGCACGAATCTCCATACCTTTTTCCTGAATGGCTTGAGGTAGATATCGCGAAGTATTTGAAATTGGAGTTTCATCTACATAAGGGTAGATTTCCTGCGTAATGTATAAAATTTTTTTCTGAGACATGAAGTTAATTATCTTAATTTGAGTACAAAGATAATAAATAAAATCCACATAATTACAAAATATAAAAG
>ENA-UOOK01006531-UOOK01006531.1-fermentation-metagenome-genome-assembly--contig:-NODE-6531-length-11090-cov-4.187676_pt1 | contig 11090 bp, 12 predicted proteins | sample MGYA00245777_ERZ724023 | MGnify/ENA primary metagenome ERZ724023 (study PRJEB28704, sample SAMN03018312) | fermentation metagenome | biome: anthropogenic terrestrial biome; feature: soil; material... | reverse complement strand
CCTTGCGTATACGCATTAACACCGCTGCCCGTTCCCACTAAGCCGTCTTTCCATCTTTGCATATTGATATTGAATATAGAATCCATAGAAAACTCAAACATTTCCCAGATATAACTCACTGCCAACGAAAAGCAAAAAGAAAACAGCGACACAAAAAACGGAGAGAGTTTTTTGTGCTCGTCATTACCGTTGTTGAGCATATTGACCATAGAAAATCCTAATACAGCAAATATCAAGCCGTTTAGGGTATGCAATGTTTTATCAAACAACGGAACATGATCATACGCTCTAAATATCTCTCCTAAGATAAAATGGGCGTATATTAACAAAACCCCAATAAGCTGTAAGACTGACGGAATATATATTTTGAATCTGTGCTGTATAAATGCTGGTATATTAATAGTCACAAGCCCAGCTAGACATAAGCCTATGTGCATAATACTGCTTTCAATATCCACATATCGCCTTAAAAAGAGATTAACTATTGAGGCAATCATTATAAGAATAATGGATGCCTGCAACAACCAATACACGAGTTTTGTTATTAACGCCGTTTTGGATAATTCACGTTTTATTTTTCTTAAACGCTTTCTGGCAATTTTTCGATGCTGACGTTTTGCTCTTTTTTCAAAATTGGGCATACTGCTCCCTGCTAATAGATATTATTAACAATATTTCTGACATCTAGCCCTTGACACGTATAGGTAATATGAGATACAAATAATCGCCGTCGCCTACCGAAGTTATAATGCACGGACTTTCGGGCTTGTTAAACTTGAGTTTAATAAAATCATCATTGATAGCTCTTAAAGCTTCGCTCAAAAATTTTACATTAAATGCTATATAGATATCTCTTCCTGAAAGTTTGATGGCAACTTTTTCATTAATAGATGCAAAATCTGCATCCGAATTTATCTGCATCAATGTGCCTTTTAAGTCAAGCCTTACTTGATTGGTTTTGGTGTGCCTTGTCAACAGCGACGCTCTTTCCAAACCGTCTTCAAACTGTTTTTTGTTAATTGATGCTTCTGACAAAAACTCCGCAGGCAAAATCTGCTTGTAATTAATAAAATCGCCTTCTAACAGCCTTGTCAAAACTTTTGTACTGCCTATATCAACTTTTAGCAGGTTTCGCTGACGGTAAACTGTTACTTTTTCGTCTCCATCTCCAAGAAGTTTACAAACCTCTTCTAAACTGTGAGCAGGTACAATCATAGACATTGATGCACTTGCGCTTTTTAGCTGTTTTGTACATCTTGCCAGTCTGTAACCGTCCAATGCGACCGCTGTCACCGTCTTGTCCTCTATCTCAAGCAAAACACCTTGCAAAATAGGACGTGCATCGTCTGCAGCAACGCTGAAAACAACTTTATTAATCAGATTTTTAAATTCTTTTTGAGAAATGCTGAAATTTATAGAATCGTCTATTTCGTTAAGCGGCGGAAATTCATCCACATCTTGAGTGCGGATATCGCTTGCCGAGTCCTGATATCTTATTTTTAAAAGATTGCCGTCTGTTACATTAAGTTCTATCTGACCGTCTGTCATCTTTCTTGTGTATTCGGAAAAGAATCTTCCGTTAACAAGTGTTTCTCCGTCCATTTCGACTTCTGCAACTATAGTATCTTCTATGGTAAGGTCAAGGTCCGTTGCAGTGAGCTTAAGACTGTCATTTTGAGCGGTAATCTTGATGTTTTCCAAAATAGGATTGGGGGTTCGCTGGCTTAATGCTTTTGAAACTTTTAATACCGCCTGTGCCAAATCCAGTCCGTTACAAAATATTTTCATAAATATCTCCGTTAGCTTTTTTTACCATATTATTATATCACAATAAATATCTTCATACAATAAAATGTAAATTCAATAATAAAGCCGTAAGCAATGCACATAATCTCAAAATAAGACTTTTGAGATTAGATATGCTAAAATGATGTTGCAATGTATATAGAACGCATTCTGTTAAAAAACTTCAGAAATTATACGGACACCGATTTAAGACTTGGTAACAAAACCAATATAATATACGGCTCCAACGCTCAAGGCAAGACCAATCTTGTCGAAGCTGTTTATTATCTTTGCGTGGGCAAATCGCCCAGAACTCCCCGAGAAAAAGAACTGATAAAAACCGATCAAGACAAGGCTTATATAAAAGTAGATGCAGTCAAAAAATCGGGCAGGGTAAAAATTGAAGCGTATCTCACAAGAACGGAAAACAGGCGGATAAGCATCAACGGCATACCTATAAAAAAAATAGGCGAACTTATGGGCACAGTCAATGCGGTGTTCTTTTCTCCTGATGAATTAAAAATAATCAAGGAAGCACCTGAAAACCGCCGCCGATTTATTGATATTGACCTAAGCCAATTATCAAGAAGCTATTTTTATAATTTGTCCAGATATAATAAGATTCTGTCTCAAAGAAACAGGCTGTTAAAATCTAAAAAAAATCTAAAAGAAACAGTAGATATATGGGATGAACAGCTTGCCGAATGCGGTGCACGTGTTGCTTTTTCCAGAAAAGAGTTTGTGCATATGCTTGGGGAATTTGCAAAAGACGCCCAAAGTTATCTTACGGACGGAAAAGAGATATTGAAAGTAGCTTATGAAGGACTAGAAGGGGATAGCATCATAGACATCAAACAGAATTTTTTGAAAAAATTAAAAACTGATAAAGATTATGATATCGAAAGAGGCTATACGCGTACAGGTGTTCACAAAGACGATATAGCATTATCCATAGACGGTGTGGATATACGCTCTTTTGGTTCGCAAGGTCAGCAGCGAACAGCGGCATTGGCATTAAAATTAGCCGAACTGGAAATTTTTGCTCATGAGGTCGGAGAAACCCCTATTTTGATATTAGATGATGTTTTTAGCGAATTAGACGTAGCACGCCGAACAAGGCTTATTCAAAAGATACAGGATATTCAAACGCTTATAACCTGTACGCATTTTGAACAAAAAGTGCAGGCTAATTTTTATAATGTCAATTCAGGTCAAATATTTTTGAAAACGACATAATAAGTTTGTTTTCTTCAAACTTCTTATTCTTTAATTGCTCTCATCTTGCTGTTTTAGTTATATTTGAAATTTCTATCGAATATCTATTTTGTAATGTTATATAAGAATTCTACATTTATCAGAAGCTGTCAGATAAATTGTGTATAACTTTGTGGATAAGTGGATAGATTGGCATACTTTTATGCCAATTTAGTGCTTTATTGCATTATCCGACATTATCTTACACATAAGCTGATAAAAACTTGTGGTTATGTAGATTGTTTTGGGGATAGATGATAGCTGTTGTTAACAAAAAACAAATACTTTTATTCATATGTGTTATTATTATCTTGATTGCGGCGGGGATTATTCTGACAACGACCGTTCAGGCAAACCGTTATATTCCTAAGCTGAAATACACTATAGTAATTGATGCAGGACACGGCGGAATTGACGGCGGCGTTGCAGGCGTTAACACCAAAGTTAAGGAAAGCGAACTTAATCTGAAAGTAGCAAAAAAGCTTGAACAATATTTTAAAGAATACGGGTTTGATGTAGTTATGACACGCACCAACGGCAACGGGCTTTACGGCGGCAGCACTTCTAACTTCAAAAGAAAAGATATGCAGGCTAGGGCAAAGATAATAAAAGAAGCAAAACCTGATGCCGTCATAAGCATACATATGAATTATTTTTCTCAAAGCAAACAGCGAGGTGCACAGGTGTTTTATAAAAAAGGCAATCAATTAGGTGAACAGTTTGCCCGCAGCATTCAGCAGACTCTTGCACTGAACATTGCACATTGCAACAGGCTGTATTTATCTGGCGATTATTATATAGTCAACTGCACTGATTATCCGTCAGTTATTGTAGAATGTGGATTTTTATCCAATTCTGACGATGAAGCATTATTAATATCAGAAGACTATCAGCAAAAGCTTGCCTATCATATTATGTTGGGATGTATGAAGTTTTTGGATGTTGCACCTTATGAAGTAGATGCCTCTGTTTAAAACAAATAAAACCTTTGATTAGTAATTTATATAACGCTGTAATATTACGGCGTTTTTTTAGTATTATTGGCTTATCTTATATTGTGATAAACTTTTGATTATAATAATTTTATCTTTTTTGGGTGTTGTGGTATAATGTCAATTATGATTGACGACAGTAAAAGCGTGCTTTATATGGATCCTCAGGTGCTTGCTTGGATAGGCGACGCTTATCTGACTTTGGCTATAAGAAAATGGCTAGTCAATAACAGCAATGCAGGTTCAGGAGTTTTGCATACTAGGATGAAAAAATACATCAGTGCTGCCGCACAAGCCCGAGAATGGGAAAATATATACGGCTTGTTGACAGAAGAAGAAAAGGACTTAGGCAGAAGAGCGCGTAACCGTCATACAATAAGTTCATCAAAAAATTCATCTCCTGCAGACTACAAAAAAGCTACTGCATTAGAAGCTGTAATTGGTTATCTGCATCTTAAAAAAGACCAAGACAGACTTGATAAAATTTTTTCTATGATTATTGAACAAAAGGACAATATATGAGTGATATAAAACAAGTAAAACCCAAGGTGACACTTCTAAAATATACACCCGAACCCGAACAGACTGTTGCGTTAGCGGCAAAGTTATGCTATTCGGATTTTGATATAGAAAAATTAAAAGACAAAGTAGATTCTGGTGACACTGCCAAATTTATTAATATGCTGATAAAGATGGGACATCTGTCGCCCATAGAACACGTAAGCTTTACTTTTTCGATAGAAGGTGTATCCCGTTCTTTTCTGGCTCAAGTTACTAGACACAGAATTGCCAGCTTTTCGGTAAAATCCCAAAGATATGTAGGTGCGGACAAAACATTTAATTATATTATCCCGCCTGAAATTACAGCTTTGGGTGAAGATGCGGTAAAAGAATATAACAGTCAAATGCTTCAGATGCATAACTGGTACATAGACTGGCAAGCAAAACTTGGAATCGGCGAAAAAAGCAATGAGGATGCTAGATTTGTGCTTCCCAATGCCGCCGAAACCAAAATGATAATGACTATGAACGCACGTGAGCTTATGCACTTTTTCAAACTTAGATGCTGCAACCGTGCTCAATGGGAAATACGCGATGTTGCTTGGCTTATGCTAGGTGAGGTTATCAAGGTTGCCCCTAACTTGTTCAAAAGTAGCGGTCCTTCCTGCGTATCGGGTGCTTGCAGTGAAGGCAAGATGACTTGCGGCAAGCCCAATGAAGTTAAGGCTTTCCAGCAGTCTTTGTTTGACAAAGATTGATTAGGGAAATAATAAAGTATTAAAAAATAAGGTATTACTATATTGAAAATAACAGGAAGAAATGCGGTAAACGAAGCACTCAATTCGGGTGTTACAATAGATAGATTGGCGGTAGCAAGAGGACTGAAAGATTCTCAGGCTAACAATCTTATCAACATTGCCAAAAGCAAAGGCATTAAGATAACCTTTCTTGACAAAGAAATTTTGGATAAAGAAAGCAAAGGTGCTAAGCATCAGGGTTTTATAGCGGAAATTACTGATTACAAGTACAGTACGGTAGAAGACATTTTGCAAGACGCTGCTATAAAAGGCCAAGACCCTTTCTTGATTATCTTAGACGGAGTAGAAGACCCGCATAATTTGGGGAGCGTACTAAGAGTAGCAGACTGCGGCGGAGTGCATGGTGTAATAATAGCACGGCACCGTGCCGCAAGCGTAAACGAAACCGTTATCAGAGTCTCTTCTGGTGCAGCAGCTCATGTCAAGGTAGCAAGAGTAACCAATGTCAACGACGTTATAAAGAACCTAAAAGAACAAAACATCATAGTTTTAGCTGCCGAAACGGGCGGTGACAACCTTTATAAAACCAATCTAAAAGGTGCACTTGCTCTTGTTATTGGCGGAGAAGACAGCGGAGTTAAGAGATTGACCAAACAGCTTTGTGACGGCGTAATCTCTCTTCCTATGTTTGGAGAAGTCAATTCTCTCAATGCTTCCGTTGCCTGCGGAGCGGTAGTATATGAAGCAATCAGACAGCGAAATTTTGATTGAAAAGGCACATAACGGTGATTCTGCCTCAATAGAACGCCTGATGAACCAATATAAGGGCAGGGTAAAAAGGCTTGCACGAGCATATTTTTTGGTAGGCGGAGACTCCGACGATCTTATCCAAGAGGGTATGATAGGACTTTTTAAAGCCATAAGGGATTATGATAGCCAAAAGGGTAAGGGTAATTTTACTGCGTTTGCCGATATGTGTATTAACCGCAATATGCAAACTGCCGTTAAAACATCTTTGAGAAACAAGCACCGTGTATTAAACGAATCCTTAAGCCTTAATAACGAAACGGACTGCCAAGAAGAGTATATTAATTACATAATTGATGAGAACGCAGAGAATCCTTTGGATATTTTATTAAAAGACGAACAGTCTCGGGATTTTAAGGCACAGATTCAAAACGATTTGAGCAAACTGGAAAAAAAGGTTTTATACGAATACCTTGAAGGACATTCTTACAGCGAAATTGCGGATAAACTTAATAAAAGTGTAAAAGCTGTAGATAACACATTACAAAGAATAAAGAAAAAACTTACACCTATATATCATAGATAAGGCAAACATTATGAGCTATACGGCATTATATCGAAAATACCGTCCAAAAACTTTTAACGAAGTGGCAGGACAAGACGCTGTCAAGCGTACGCTGGTCAATCAGATTAAGAATGACCGCATAGGTCATGCCTACCTTTTTACAGGAACACGGGGTACAGGCAAGACTACTGTTGCACGTATTTTTTCTCGTGCGGTCAACTGCCAAAAACCCATTAAGGGTTCGCCTTGCGGTGTATGCGATGTATGCAAGCTTGGGGATAATTTAGATATAATTGAAATTGACGGTGCAAGCTCCAATAGAGTTGAAGCCGTTAGGGATCTGAAAGAACAGGTCAAATATCCGCCTGTCAACAGCAAGTACAAAGTTTATATTGTAGATGAAGTTCACATGCTGACAGACAGCTCCTATAACGCACTTCTAAAGACTTTGGAAGAACCGCCCGAATATGTCATATTTATTCTGGCAACTACCGAACCGCACAAAATCCCGCCTACAATAATGTCAAGGTGTATGCGGTTTGATTTTAAACTTGTACCTACAAAAGAGATAGCAGACATTATATCAAGCGTTTTTAAAAGCTCAAACATAAAAGCATCACAGGAAGCAATAGAGCTTATAGCAAGAAGCGGAATGGGAAGCGTAAGAGATGCGCTGTCTATCGCTGATATGTGTTCCGGTTTTTCAAGTGAAGGCGTTAGTTATAACGATGTCCTAGAACTCTTAGGTACAAGCGACAATATAATAATAGGTAAACTTGCCGAGAATATTTTGTCGGGCGATCTTAATAACTCTCTTAACATTATTAATGAAATGGCGGAATCGGGCAAGAGTATGAGTATTATAGCCCGTGACCTTACGACATATTTTAGAAATCTGGGTATTGTAAAATCATGTAAGCAGCCTAACGAAATTTTGGGTATGCCCAAAGAAGTCTTGGACAGCTTGACACAAGCGAGTAAAAATGCCGATATGGATAAAATAACCGTATGTATTGATATATTCGGTTCGCTTGACCAAGACTTAAGGTACGGACTTAATCCGAGAATCACTTTGGAAAATGCGGTGTTTAAGGCATCAAGATTGTTGATAAACACTCCTAACGCTATTTTGGCACGGCTTAGCGAGTTAGAAAAAAAAACTTCTGAAATAGATAGCAAATCAAAACCAAAAGGTACTTTATCTAAAACTACTCAAGAAATTATCAATCCAGAATCAGATTTAGATAACAATGTACAAGATAACAAAAAGACTCAAGAGCAAGCTACAACTGTTTTAAAAACGAATGACACAATCTCAGAAGAATACATACCGCCCCAAAAAGAAGGAAATTTTATAGCAAATGATGACGATATTTTTTCGGACGGTGCATCCGTTCAGAATTTGGCGGATAAAAAGCTAGGGGAACTTGCCTATAAGCTTAGGGAAAGCGGAGAAACCTTACTGCATCTTCAAGTAACCAATCATATAGAAAGGGTCAAGCTTAATAACAATGTATTAACGGCAACAGTATATGACAATAACGCATACAAGCTGTTAAAAGATGATAAGACCAAACAGAGAATAGAAAAGTTTTTGGACGGAACGGTTTTTGATGTTGTTTTGTCCGAGCCTGCAGATGAACAGCATCAAGAAAAATCAATTAGAAAATTAAAAGAACTTGCAGGCAGCAAACTTGAAATCAAAGTAAAATAAATTACCGTTAAAATTTGTTTTAGCGGATAAAGCGTAGGAGTATAAATATTATGGGTAATTTTGGAAAATTTGGCGGCGGCGGAATGGGCAATATGCAGCAGATGATGAAACAGGCTAAGCAGATGCAGGATAATATGAAAAAAGCTCAGGAAGAACTTGAAATCTTGGAAGTTGAGGCTTCTTCGGGCGGCGGAATGGTAACAGTAAAAGTTAGCGGCAAGAAAAAGCTAACTTCTATTAAGATTAAGCCTGAAGCTGTTGATCCTGACGATGTAGAAATGTTGGAAGACCTTATTATAGCCGCATTTAATGAAGCTTATGAAAAAGCTGAGCAATTATACGCTGAGAAGATGGGGATGTTTTCGGGGCTGTTATAAAACAAATGAAAAACCAATCTTTGGAGCCGATAGAACGGCTTATTAACGAATTTACAAAACTGCCGGGTGTAGGATACAAAACAGCACAGCGGTATGCTTATGCTGTTATTAATATGACAGTAGCTCAAGCTGCCGATTTTTCGCAGGCAGTCACTAACGCAAAAGACAAGATACGATACTGCAGTATCTGCGGTAATTTTTCGTCTAGTGAAACTTGCCCGATATGTTTGGATAGAAAACCTGATATTATATGTGTAGTCAGTGAACCCAAAGATGTGCTTGCTATGGAAAAGGTAAGAGGTTATAAAGGTGTTTATCACATTCTGCACGGCAATATTAGCCCTCTGCAGTCCAAAGGTCCTGACGACATCAATATAAAATCACTAATAAAAAGAGTGAGTACAGGAGAGGTAAAAGAAGTAATACTTGCTACCAATCCTACAGTTGAGGGCGAGGCAACGGCTGTTTATATTGCCAGACTTCTAAAAACATTGGGCATTAAGACTACAAGACTTGCTCAGGGTATTTCTGCAGGAAGCGATATAGAATACGCTGACGAGATAACACTGACACAGGCACTTGAAAACAGAAAAGAAATATAATTTGGATTATAAATACAGGAGTATAGATTTTTTATGGCTGAAAAGGATTTTGTAAAAGATATTGCGGATATAGAAACGGATTTTACGCAATGGTACACCGATGTTATACTAAAAACCCGTCTTGTAGATTATGGACCTGTCAAGGGTACAATGGTTATACGGCCTTACGGCTATGCTATATGGGAATTTATTCAAAGCGGACTTGACAAGCGTATAAAAGACACAGGACATCAAAATGCGTATTTTCCTATGTTTATCCCCGAAAGTTTTTTGCAAAAAGAAGCCGAGCATGTGGAAGGATTTGCGCCCGAAGTTGCACGTGTTACACATATAGGCAACGAACCTCTTGCGGAAGCGTTAGTAGTCCGCCCTACATCAGAAACTATAATCTGTGATATGTATTCACGTTGGATACAGTCTTACAGAGATCTTCCCTTGCTTATCAATCAATGGGCTAATGTCGTAAGATGGGAAAAGACTACAAGACCGTTCTTGCGTACTTCAGAATTTTTGTGGCAGGAAGGGCATACCGTTCATTCTACCGAAGAAGAAGCACGAGAAGAAACATTAAAGATGCTTCATGTTTATGAATCGTTTTTAAAAGAAGAATTGGCTATTCCTGTTTTGACTGGGCAAAAATCCAAAAAAGAAAAGTTTGCAGGAGCTGAGGACACTTACAGCATAGAAGCTATGATGTTAGACGGTAAAAGCCTGCAGGCTGGGACATCGCATTATCTGGGACAGCATTTTGCTAAGCCCTTTAATATAAAATTTCTTGACCGTGACGGCACACACAAATATGTCTATCAAACTTCGTGGGGCGTAACTACCCGTCTTATCGGAGCACTTATTATGGTGCACGGTGACAAACGCGGACTTATTTTGCCGCCCAAAGTTGCACCTATTCAAGCAATAATAATACCTATTGCCGCTCACAAAGCAGGAGTTACCGAAAAAGCGGAAGAACTTTTGAATTCTTTGAAATCTTTGGGTATTCGTGCTAATGTTGACAATTCAGATGCTTCGCCTGGCTGGAAGTTTAATGAATATGAAATGAAAGGCGTACCTTTGAGAATTGAGATAGGCCCTCGAGATATAGAAAACGGCGTTGCTGTAGTGTGCAGACGCGACACTTTGGAAAAGATTACTTTAAAGCTTGACAACATAGCACAAGAAATTGACAAGCTGCTCAAAACCATACAGGAGGATTTGTATAATAAAGCAAAGAGTTTTCTTGATTCTAGTATAGATATTGTAAAAAACCTTGATGAAATGGAAAAGGCTGTCAATAACAAACACTTTGCTTTGTCTATGTGGTGCGGAGATACTGCTTGTGAAGATACTGTAAAGCAAAAGCTGCAGGCAACTTCACGCAATATGCCCTTTGACCAGACTCCTTGCGGAGAAAGCTGCGCTGTGTGCGGAAAAAAAGCTAAGCATAAGATTTTTTGGGGCAGAGCATATTAACCTTTAGATAATATTAACCAAACACAATGTAAAAGCAAGGAGCAAGCCATGCTTAATAAGTTTAACTTAACCAAAGAAGAAAATCTTTTTTTAGCCAAGAAACTTTTGGTCAATAGTATCTATTCTAGTGCAAGGTTAGAATGTTGTCTATTGCTGTATTTTTATGTTAATATGTAAAAAAATACCAAAGGACTAATCAATATGAAAAACAAACTCTTTACATCAGAAAGCATAACCATAGGTCATCCCGACAAAATCTGCGATCAGATTTCGGATGCCGTATTGGATTTTATAATAGAAAAAGACCCTTCTGCACGGGTGGCGTGCA
>ENA-UOOK01006530-UOOK01006530.1-fermentation-metagenome-genome-assembly--contig:-NODE-6530-length-11095-cov-7.444746_pt1 | contig 11095 bp, 9 predicted proteins | sample MGYA00245777_ERZ724023 | MGnify/ENA primary metagenome ERZ724023 (study PRJEB28704, sample SAMN03018312) | fermentation metagenome | biome: anthropogenic terrestrial biome; feature: soil; material... | reverse complement strand
CTCTCGACAATGCTCAGCTTCGACTTTCCGAACCATCTGTTTGCGTGCTTTCCCCCGGAGTGGGGGATGTTCGTCGGAACGAGGTCGATATATTTCGCGAGACCTCCGTCGCCGACTACGACCTCGGAGGAGTCGTACTTACCGAACATAAGAGCCTTGGGTGCGGAAAGCACCTCAGTGGCTTCAACCGTTGTTTCTAAAGTTTCGTCTGCCATGAAAATCACCTAACCGGCTTCTCCGTCCTTCCCCTGACCATTTCATCCAGGGAGACGTTGTTTACCTTTATCACTTTGAAACGGACACCGGGGATGTCTCCGTAAGAACGGCCCATCCTTCCGCCGATACCTTCGATCAGGACCTCGTCGTGCTCGTCAATGAAGTTGATAGCTCCGTCGCCTACCGCGAATGCTGTGACCTGGCGTCCGTTCTTTATCAGCTGGATCTTAACGCACTTGCGTATGGCGGAGTTGGGCTGCTTAGCCTCTATTCCGACCTTTTCCAGCACGATGCCCCTGGCCTGGGAGGACCCTTCCAGCGGGTCTGACTTCTCCCTCAGCTTGAGCACTCTCTTCTTGTATCCTCTGTCGAGCCAGCGGAACTTCTGCCTGTCCACTTTCATTTTCCTTGCGGTGTTTAGACCATTTCCCAAACTTTCACCTTCGTCGAGTATAGCACGCGATATTTCCAGCGTATTTAAAGACCACGTATAGACGGGTCAATATGCGGAACATGCCTATCATAACCCCCTATTTAAGACCTTTTACGGTCCTGGCATCTGATTTTATTACGCACATATAATGCGTCAGAGACAATAGAGGCGTCTGCAGGCCTCTCCGAGTATCTTCATCCCTTTAACGATATCGTCCCGTTCCGGGGTTGCGAAGTTGAGCCGGACCGTGTTTTCTCCGCCAGAAATGTGGAGGGGCGCCCCGGCATCGTGACCAGTCCTTTGCTGAGTGCCAGTTCGAAAAGTTTCATGACATCGTTACCTTCCGGGGCCCTAAGCCGGATGAACATGCCTCCCGCAGGGTCGTTCCATTCCATCTCATCGGGAAGATATTCCTCCATTGCGTCCGTGAAGGCTTTCTTCTTTTCTGCGTAGCCCGTGCGAAGAGACGAGAGATATCTGTCATAGTCGTTGTTGGACAGGAAATCGTCTATTATCCTCTGGGCGAACGATCCGGACTGGAGCGAGGCCGCCTCCATCGACCTGTTGGCGGCCTCACGCATCCACTCGGGCACGACCATCCACCCCACCCTCATCCCGGGAGAGATCGTCTTGGAGAAGGACCCCAGTAGCACCGTGTCCTCGGGCGACCTGCGAATCCCAGCTCCCCGTAGGCGTCGTCTTCGACGAGAAGGCATCCGGAGCCCGATATTATGTCGGAGACCGCCCTTCTGGCACTTATGGAATAGCTCCTGCCCGAAGGGTTCTGGAAGTTGGTTATCGAATAGAAAAGCTTCGCCCCTTCCCCGACAGCTTCCGACAGCGTATCCTCGTCGGGGCCGCCGTCGCTCATCCCGATCCCCCGAAAATCCGGCCCGTAAGAGGAGAACGATTGAAGGGCACCGAGATATCTCGGGTTCTCCACGGCCATCATATCCCCGCGGTTCAGAAACATCCTGCCCAGCTGGTCGAAGCATTCCTGGGAGCCGTTCGTCATGAAGACGTCGTCCGCGGATGCGTCGAAACCCAGTTCCGACCTGCAACGTTCCGCTATCTTCTCTCTGAGCGGGCGGTAGCCGGCGGTCGCCCCGTATTGCAGGGCGGAAGACGCGCCTTCCCCGCCGAGCACCCTCTCCGCAGACTCTTTGAGCGCCGCCGTATCGAAATACGAATTGTCCGGTAGCCCCGTGGCGAAGGATATCATGCCCGGCCTCTCTGCCACCTCGACGAGCTTCATGATATACGAGGGCATCGTGCCTTCCGCTGCCTCGGAAAAGGATGGGCGCATGATGCCATGATGACACCGCACGATAAAAGCATGCACCCGTGCGCGGGCATAACCTTTAAATGCTACTCAGCCTAGCGGAGATTGGAGATAAAATGGGGAACGAAGAAGATTACTTGGCATTGCTCACAAGAGCGAAACTGAACCTCCCGGAGACCATAGAGAACCACGAGAGGTTCGTGCTTCCGGAACTGGACATCATTCAGGAAGGGAAGATAACCATCCTCAGGAATTTCATGGACATCGCCGACAAGGTCAGGCGCGACCCTCAGCATCTCCTGCACTTCCTGCTCAGGGAGCTGGGCGCGCCCGGCGACGTGGATAACAGAAGGGCCGTCTTCAAAGCGAAGATCTCGTCTCAGACCATCTCCGACAGGCTGCAGCAGTATATGGACACATATGTCGTGTGCACCGAATGCGGACGCCCCGATACCAAACTCGTCAAGGACGACAGGGTCATGGTGCTCGAGTGCGAAGCGTGCGGCGCGCGCAGGCCGATATCCGTCCGTAAGACCGTCAAGACAGACGCCAACGCGCTGAAGGTCGGCGACGTGCTCGAGATCCTGATCACCGATGTGGGCAAGAAAGGAGACGGGATAGGCAAATTCAACGACTTCGTCATAATAATCCCCGGGACCACGAAAGGGGCACGCGTCCACGCAAAGGTGACGAACATATCCAATAAGACCGCCTTCGGACAGGTGACGAACGAAGCGGCGACCCGCTGAATACCATGAGATATTTCGTCGAGTCCTACGGTTGCACCATGAACTACGGCGAGGGCGCCCAGCTCTCGGAACGTATGTCGGGCATGGGTTATGAGGAGGCCTCGTCCGCTGAGACGGCGGACGTGGTGATCTTGAACACCTGCACCGTGGTGGACGCGACCGAAAAGAAAATGGTCAGGAGGATGACCGAGCTCAGAGGCTTGGGCAAAGAGGTCATCGTGACCGGTTGCATGGCCGAGGTGCAGCCGGGAAGAATCTCCGTAAGACTTCCGGACTCTCTGATCATCCCCCCCAAGAATTACTCCGAGTTCTCAGACAAAGTCGGCAGCAAATATGGATGCTGGCACCCCTTGGACAACAAGGAGACCGGCACCTCGGCGATATTGCCGATCGCACAGGGTTGCCTTGGCGCATGCTCCTACTGTATCACCCGTTTCGCGAGAGGGAAGCTGCTCAGCTACCCGGTGGATGAGCTGCTCGCCGAATTCGAAAAAAGGCTGAAGAGAGGAGCGAAGGAGATATTGGTCACGGCCCAGGACACCGCATGCTACGGCCGTGATATCGGCTCCAGTCTGCCGGAACTGCTGTCCGAGATGCTGGAATTGCCGGGAAACTTCAGGATACGCGTGGGTATGATGAACCCGGACTGGCTCGCTCCCATCGCCGACGGCCTTATGGATGTCTTCGAAGATCCCCGGGTCTATAGGTTCCTGCATGTACCGGTACAGAGCGGCAGCGACGTTGTACTGTCGGCCATGAGACGCGGGTATACCGCAGAGGAATACCTGTCACTGGTTGGAAACATACGTTCCAGGTACCCGGAGATCAGCATCTCCACCGATATGATAGCGGGCTTCCCGGGGGAGACGGAAGAAGACCACAGGAAGAGCGTGGACCTTCTGCGCGTCCTGAGGGCCGACACAGTGAACATCACCAGGTTCTCGCCCCGTCCGGGGACCAGGGCCGCAGAGATGGACCAGGTCAACGGTCGCCTGATAAAGGCACGTTCGACGGAACTTACCGATGTAAAGAACGAGGTGGAGCTTGCCAACAACGAGGAGCTTATCGGCAGGACCTTCAGAGTGCTCGTCACCGAGGAAGGGAAAGAAGGTTCCGTGATAGCAAGGACCGACAACTACAGGCCCGTAGGTATGGCCGAGGACATACGGCTGGGGACGTTCTGCGAAGCCGAGATCACCGGATGCAGCCCCACATATCTCATCGGAAGAACGTTAAATAACCGAAGCGGATAACCGCCCATAGTCCTGTAGTGTAGCGGTCAATCATGCTGGCCTTTGGAGCCGGCGACCCCGGTTCGAATCCGGGCAGGACTACCACTGAATTATCGGGCCTGGCTCATATGACGGCGAAAAGATTGGCCAGGCCGTACGAGGCGCCCAAGGCGACCAGAAGGGAGAATGTCGTCCTTGCCGCCGGGCCGATGCCGCGTGATCCGAGCGCCGTTCTGCCCTCCCTTGTCTTAAAGAAAGACCCGTAATTTACCCAGTAGCTGCCTACAGCCAACATTATGGCCGCTGGGATAAGGGACATGAAGAAGGGCACCAATATGAACTCCTCCGAGAAAAAAGCCCTATGCAGAAGGGACGAGGACACCATCAATCCTGTGAGGATATGCAGGGCCCCATTTACCGTGCCGATCCTTCTTTCAGAGTACATCGACAGTTCCTCCCGGGACATGGACGAGAACTCTTTCAGCGTTCCGACGGGCCTGTGCCCCGATATCTCGTGGAGGCCCTCCGTTGCTATCACGGCCGAGAACGATGCGAAGAGGACCATCATGAAAGACTCCAGGGCGCCGGCCCGGGAAACTGTGATAAGATATGCCGCAAGAAGCAGAAAAAGTGCCCAGACGATGAAACCGGGATATACCGCCCTGACTCCTCCGACCATATCAGCCGATTATCGTTCCGATAGAAATATGTGCGGAAAACGGGGAAGATGTTTGAAAACGACCGGCGGACCTATACGATATATATCCGCCCCTCCCATAGAACCGTCGTCTTAGGAGGTGCGTGCTTGAAAGAAAACATAAAGGGCAACGTAAGCTGGGTCGGATATTTGGACTGGGAGCTTCAGAAATTCCATGGAGACGACTTCACCATAACAAACGGATCGAGCCAGAATGCATATCTTGTCGAAGAGGGCAAGACCGTGCTCATTGATACCGTCTGGACGCCGCACAGGTCGGAGTTCGTCGACAATCTCAGGAAAGAAGTCGGCCTGGAGAACATAGACATGGTGGTGATGAACCACGGGGAGGCCGACCATTCCGGAGCGCTACCTGAACTGATGAAAGAGCTCTCCGACGTACCGATATACTGCACCGCCAACGCCGTTAAGAGCCTGGAAGGCCAATACGGCAAGAAAGGATGGGACCTGAGGACAGTGAAGACCGGCGACTCGGTGGACATAGGCAACGGGAAGAAGTTTGTTTTCATCGAGATGAGGATGCTCCACTGGCCGGACAGCATGGCGACCTATCTTACGGGCGACAACATACTATTCTCGAACGATGCCTTCGGACAGCATTTCGCCGTGGGAGGGCTATTCAACGACACTGCGGACCTGTGTCTGCTTGAAAAGGAAGCGATGAGATATTATGCGAACATACTCAATCCGTTCTCGTCCTTCGTCACCAAGAAGATCGACGAGATTAGGTCCATGGGTCTGCCGATAGATATGATCGCCCCGAGCCACGGTGCCATATGGAGGGATGAGCCGATGCAGATCGTCCGGAAATATTCCGAATGGGCTGCCGGATACAGGGAAGACCAGCTTACGATAGTCTATGACACCATGTGGGAGGGCACCGCCGCCATCGCCCACGGGATCGCTGCGGCGGCAGGGAGGATCAGCCCGGAGACCATGGTGAAGGTGTTCAACTGCTCCAAGGCCGACAAGAGCGAGATCATGGCCGAGGTCTTCAAGTCCAAGGCCGTAGCGGTGGGCTCCCCCACGGTAGTCGGCGATGTGCTGACAAGCGTCAGCGGAACCGTCCGCTACATGAAGTCCCTGAAGTTCAAAGGCAAGAAGGCCGGAGCGTTCGGATGCTACGGATGGAGCGGAGAGGGTGTGGCGGTTCTGAAAAAGGAGCTTGCGGAGGCGGGCTTCCAGGTAGTGGAGGAGAGCATCCGCTCGATGTGGAAGCCTGACGAGAAGGACCTGGCATCGGCCGAACAGCTGGCGAAGGCTCTGCTGAAGTGAATACCTCTGGCCCGTCGGCGAGGACGGCGTCCCGTCCATAAAGACGGGTCCGAGGGACGACCTCGGCCTGAGATGAGTTTGCAGCATTTTCACAGATCGTCGATTATCGAAGCGAAAAGCTGAAGATGAGCGCCTGAGGCTGTCGGAACGAAATTAAACCCGTCGATCTGCCATATTCGGCATGGCCCCGCCGATGCGGCGGCATACCTGAGTGCCCTTCCGCACGGATAAATCCCCGGCAGAACAAGATAAAATGACATTAAAAGAGATAAAAAAAATTCTTATGACGTTCGATGCTACGTTTAGTGCATGGCAAGCTGCCAAGGAATCGCGGGAAATCCGTTTAGATTTCCTTGCTTATTTCGTTTTTTTACACACTTAGTTTTGGTTGAGGGTGGGGCGTGAGCCCCACCCTGCTTAGGAGGTGATCCATCTGCAGGTTCCCCTACAGATACCTTGTTACGACTTAACCTTCCTTGCTAAATCTCAGTTCGAATACCCTAATTAGGGGTAACCTCACTGAAACCCAACTCGGATGGTTTGACGGGCGGTGTGTGCAAGGAGCAGGGGCATATTCACCGCGAGTTGTTGACTCGCGATTACTACGGAATCCAGCTTCATGAGGGTGAGTTACAACCCTCAATCCGAACTACGGACGGGTTTCGGGATTGCTTACACCTTTCGGTGTCAGAACCCATTGTCCCGCCCTTTGTAGCGCGCGTGTAGCCCAGGAAATTCGGGGCATACTGACCTACCGTTGACCTCTCCTTCATCTGACTTAGCGCCAGCGGTCCCGATAATGTGCCTTACCCCCGGAGGGATAAGTAGCAACTATCGGTGAGGGTCTCGTTCGTTATCTCACTTAAGAGAACGCCTTACGGTACGAACTGACGACGGCCATGCACCACCTCTCTGAAAATCTAGTAAGGTCATCAACCTGACTTTCATGTAACAGTCGCTGCTGGTGAGTTTTTCGGCGTTGAATCCAATTAAACCGCACGCTCCTCCCGTTGCGGTGCTCCCCCGCCAATTCCTTTAAGTTTCATCCTTGCGGACGTACTCCCCAAGTAGCAGACTTAACAACTTCTCTCCGGCACTGAGCACCCCCGAAGGGTTCCCAACACCAAGTCTGCAGCGTTTACACCCTGGACTACCGGGGTATCTAATCCCGTTTGCGACCCAGGGCTTCGTCCCTCACCGTCGGATCCGTTCTAGCTAGACGCCTTCGCCACCGGTGGTCCTTCTAGGATTACAGGATTTTACCCCTACCCCAGAAGTACCTCTAGCCTCTCCCGGTCCCAAGTTCGGCAGTCTCCTCGGAAGTCGGGAGGTTAAGCCCCCCGATTTACCCAAAGATTTACCGAACCGGCTACGAACGTTTTAGACTCAATAATATCGACCACCACTTGGGCTGCGGGTATTACCGCGGCGGCTGGCACCCGTCTTACCCAGCCCTTATTCCTCTAGTTTTCTAAGCTAAAGAAAAGCTAACACAAATGTGCTAGCACTAGGAATTCCCTCATCGGGGTTGCCCCCATTGTGAAGTTTTCGCGACTGCTGCGCCCCGTAGGGCCTGGATTCGTGTCTCAGAATCCAACTCTGGGCTCCCTCTCTCAAGGCCCATACCCGTCGTAGGCTAGTAGGTACGTTACACCTACTACTACCTGATAGGCCGCAGACCGATCCTTAAGCGCCGGAACTTTGAACCATGGGTCATTCCAGATCCCATGATCTATGGAGTATTATCCTCAATTTCCCGAGATTATCCTCCTCTTAAGGGCACGTTATCCACGTGTTACTGAGCAGTCCGCCGAGTCCATTACGACTCTCGACTCGCATGTCTTAATCGAATTCCTATAGCGGTGGCCGCCGGCAGGATCAACCGGAGTCAAATCACTTTGACTTAATATCACGTCAATTATGATGGATGAAATTTTGAAACTGGCAGTTTACCATGTTTCACCGCTGTCCCGTCAAACGGCACACTTTGAATGTCCGTCTAACGGAACATTCGTAGCATCGAACGTCAGAACTCGAGAGGACACGCCCGAAGGCGGAGATCTCGGTTCTCCATCTCGCCGGCTGGCCAATCCAGGCAGATATTCCGCCTGATGCCACACCGAGCATCCCTCGTATAACGGTTGAGTATATAACGGTTATGGTTCCGTCTTTTTCCTCAATCCTCACACGAGGAATTCCTTCAAAGTACTTGGTGTATAAAAACCCACCGAAGCCTCTCCCGTAAAGGCACCCAGACTCTGCCCGGCAGCCTCGGGTACGATTCGTTCCGCAGGGGCTGCGGTCTGTGCACGGACACGAAGGGAGGATCCGGGGGCGGTTCACACGGGACCCGTACACGGAGACGGACGGAGAGGCTCCCCGGAGATCTGCCGTGGGGACGGCTCCTTACGGCGGAGAAGATGATCCGTCAACGGCGCAGGGAATCCGCAGAACCGGATTTTCGGCAATCCAAACCTTTAATATGCTAAATCCATACGCCTTGATGCTGTGGGGGTGGCCCAGCCTGGTAAGGCGATAGACTGCTAATCTATTGTCCCAAAAGGACCCGCGAGTTCGAATCTCGCCCCCCACGCCACTTGTCATGACATCTTGGTAGCGGTCCGGCGCTGCCTCCTCAGGGCGGCATCATCCGTTTACTATAGTAGATCAGGCGCGCGCGTGCCGTACTGCCGCCCGGACGGGCCCGCCTTCCCGGATTGTAAGGTGTCCTCAATCAATTTAACTCTCACTTCCTTCTACCTGCGCTGATAATATGTCTCTAATTACAAGGAACAGAACAGACAGGGTTATGCTATTCGTGGATATCAGGAATGTCACCAAGAGCGTTCAGATCAACGAGAATAAACTATTCAGGCTGGACTTCTACGCTTTGGCCGTGCAGCTCCTTGAGGGCAGGGAGCTCGTGGCCGCTTACGTTTTCGATACAAGGGTACCTTTCGGAGAAGACGACAGATCGAAGAAATTCCATGATAAATTAAGGTATATGGGGTACAGGGTTGTTGCCAGGGAGGCGTACGATCCCAACCGCGAGGAGCAGAAGGAGGTCGACGTGGCCATGGCCTGCGAGATGGTCGTGCATGCCCTGCGCGACCATTACGACGTTGCTATTGTGGTCAGCGGGGACAGGGATTTCATACCGGCCATACAACAGGTCCAATCCGCCGGGAAGAAGGTGGAGGTGGCCGCCTTCGCCAATTCGGTGGGCAGCGAGATGCGAAAGGCGGGAGACAACTTCCACGAGCTGGAGAAGATGCCTCTGCTCTCGGTCTTCAATCCGCCCGAGGAGGTCGCCGCCGACGGTTCGGAAGAGGAGGGAGAGTGATATGGACTTCTACAGCCTTCAGAAGGAGCTAAAGGAGAAATGGGACCTCGGTGACGACAGTTGGGACGAATTGAAGAACACGGTCATCCTGACTTTTGAGAGGGATGCCAAGAACAACAACATATTCTCAAAGTACGGAGGCAGGATCGTCTTCAGGCACACAAACCACGAAGACAGGATCTTCGAGGGAGAGACGTGGATATGCAGCCTTTCACTGAAGGGTAACTATTATTTCGCCAAGGGCCTGCAGCGGCTTGACGGATCCTTCATGCTGGAACTCAAAAGGGAGCAGATGGAGGACATAGCCGATGCTGTCTGGAAGGGGCATAAGGACAAGATCGAGCCTATTCTCGAGGAGAAATACAAAGAAGTGATGAAGAAGACTGTCGGCGAGAAGGTTGCGGAGGCTGTCGGCGAGAAGGACAGTGAGATCAGGGACCTCTGCATCCAAATAGAGGAGCTGGAGCAGAGGGACTCCGAGAACAGGCAGATCATAGCATCCCTGGAGGAGAAGGTCCGTGCGGCGGAGAGCCGGGAATGCCCGGATGAGCCCGCGGTGAGCATGTCCGCATCGCCCTTCCGCATCGGCAGAGTCTCTGTGGAGAGGACGGGCCCGGATGAGCTTCGAAGCGAAGCCTTCAACAGGACAAGGTACTTCGTCCACATAAGCTCGGATTACAGGATCCTGTTGATACGCCCCCATGACAGCGGGGATGTGATATGCATAGACAACAAGATCATGCTCAACGGCCTGAGCATGGCCCTGCAGTTCTCCGGCCCGACGCAGCTGATCTCAGAGTACAGCCCGGAATACGGCGGGATATTGATCCATCTGAGGTGACCCTCGGAGAAGATATAACCGCGCAGGACCATGGCCGTTCATGAGATTCCTCGTCATAACCGACCTGCATCAGAAGAAGTCGATGGTCTCCCGCATAAATCAGTGCTACAAGGACAACGAATGCGATGCGCTCCTGTTCCTGGGGGACGCCACCGACCTGGGCACCGCAGAGGATGCCGCGGAGATGATGTCCATGCTGGAAGGCGACGTTTATGCCATCCCGGGCAACTGCGACCCCCGGGACACCCCGAAAATGATATCGTCAGTCGTGAAGGATGTCCACGGGAAGAGATTCTCTGTGGGCGGCATCAGGTTCGCGGCTCTGGGCGGCTCCAACATCACGATATTCAAAACGCCCTTCGAGTATGAGGAGGAGGAGATAACGGAGCTCCTGGAGCCCATATCCTCCGAGGGCATGGTGCTGATGACGCACGCACCTTCATACGGAATATTGGACGAGATACCCTCCGGCATCAATGTGGGCAGCAGGGCCATCCTGGGGATCGTAGAGAGGTATCGCCCTGTAGCAGCCATATCCGGGCATATACACGAGGCGATAGGCATAGTGAATAAGAACGGCACCCTCTTCATGAACCCGGGTCCCGCCAGAGAGGGCAGGGCGGGGATACTCGATATCGGCCCGGAGGGCGCGTCCGCCAAACTGGTAAGGCTTTGATCGGATCCCGCAGCTCAAAAAAGATTTATATAGGGTACCATGCTTAGGTGGCTCGGTTAATATGGCAGTATGGCAGGGTAAGTCCAACAGAAAACCTACCGGCGGCAGGATAGCTAACAGCGCCGGCAAGAAGAAATTCGAGATCGGTAGGGAGAAGCATTTCACCAGGATAGGCAAGCAGAGCCTGAGGCAGTACCGCACGCGCGGGGGACACCACAAGAGCGGAGTCCTCCTGGCCGAGTACGCCAATGTCATGGACACCAAAACCAGCACCGTGAAGAAGGTCAAGATCCTGAACGTCAAGGTCAACCCTGCAGACCCCAACTACGT
>ENA-UOOK01006529-UOOK01006529.1-fermentation-metagenome-genome-assembly--contig:-NODE-6529-length-11096-cov-3.563626_pt1 | contig 11096 bp, 6 predicted proteins | sample MGYA00245777_ERZ724023 | MGnify/ENA primary metagenome ERZ724023 (study PRJEB28704, sample SAMN03018312) | fermentation metagenome | biome: anthropogenic terrestrial biome; feature: soil; material... | reverse complement strand
TTATTGATGCCTTACATGAAGCATTTGGGTTTAGAACAGACTATCAAATAGTTAGTTTAAAACAAATGAAAAAAATTTTTAAAGATACAGAAAAAGAAAAAATAAGCGCAGACGATGATCAAATGGTTTTCATGTTGCAGATATCTCTGTTGGGACATCGTGAGCAATCATGGTCTTTTTTGTTTAAGGGCAAATTTTCATCGGCTCCGTATATATATGCCATGGAATGGTCGGAAGAAAGCATATAGCCTTCCGTTACAGTTAAATTTAAAAAATTTTTGGCATCCAGTTTTTCAAGTATGTTTTTTTGATATTCAAGAGGAAGCTCTCCGTCGCCGGGTGATATTCTGCAGCTTAACCCTAGATTCAATTCTTTGGATTTTTTGTAGATGTGGGTGAAAAGCTGAGAACTTGTTTCAAACAGGTAGGAAGTGAGCATTGCATCCATTACCATTCCCCTTTTCATATTTCCATAGGAAAAAAACTCGCTTATTTTTTTACTGCAGTTATCTCCGAGAGTTATGATGCAGTACACCATGTGGCTGTAGTTTTTCATGACATTAAAGGAAAGATGGCTGTCATTTTTTTCTATGCTGAATATGCCTACGGGTTCTGCCGTTTCATATACTGTAGGAAGAAGCAAGTTGTACAGCCCTTCTATTTCATTTTCTTCCAATAACTCTCCATAGGATTTTAAAGTTCGAAATACCTGTGATTTATTTAGTTTAAAGTCGAAGTCCAATACAACTTCCATGTCAATTTACCCCCATTTATATAAACTTACCTCCATTATATAACATCAGTTTTGATAATGCTAAGTTATATTTTTTTTATTTCCCGAAAGTAGTTTGAGGAGAGTGTCTTGACATGCTCATAAAATAAACATAGAATATAAATAAATATTTATTTTGGAAAAGAAGCTGTAAAAATTGTTCCAACTTCATTTTTAGAAATAAAAGAAATTTTTCCATTTAGATATTTTTCCATTAATAATTTCATAGAATAAGTACCTAAACCTCTACCAGTACCTTTTGTAGAAAATGTACGTTGGAATAATTGTAACTGAACTTCTCTTGGAATAACAGATTCATTATGAATAGAGAAATCTACTGTATCAATAGTTTCTTGGCAGTCAATTTTAATAGAATTTCCGGATTTAGAAGCTTCAATTGCATTTTTAAGCATGTTACCTAGCACTCTTTGGGCAAGATTAATATCAGTATTTAATGCAATTTCTTTAGCATTAGAGTCAACATAAAGGTTAATTCCTGCATTTTCAGCTATATTTTTATAGGTATATATAATTGCACTAATTAATTCAGAAGAGTTAGCATTTGATATTTTTACTGCTAAAGTGTCATTTTCTGCTTGTAATAATTGTTTTTGAGAATGAATTTGATCAATTAATGATGATGTTAAATTTTGCAAAATTGTATTAAATTCATCAATTTCATCTGGATGTTCTTTGATTATATCTGTAATTCCTTTTAGTGAATTCAATGTATTTAAAATATCGTGGAAGAATAATCTTTCAAGCATTTCTTTATATTTTTGTTCGCTATTATCTTTTATAGCACAAAAAATAAATTTATCACCTTTTACTATGAAACTATAAGTATGTATAGTTAAATTAAGAGCTTTTGAATTTTTTGAAAGGATATTGCATTCTCCAATAGAGTTGGAATTATAAAAGGCTTTTATAATTGATTTTGATGCATTACATTCTTTGCAAAACTCACTGCAACCACATCCATTTGGGTCAATATCAGAATAATTACAATTAAAAGCTTGCCCTGGAGTTTTGCCTAAATAATCATAATTTATATCGTTTCCTAATAAAATATTAAAATTTTTATTATGATATACAATCTGCCTACTACTATTTAAAATTATAAAACCTAATGGAAAAAACTCAATTAAATTATTTAAGGAAATATATTTGAGTATATTATCTCTTTGAACAATTAATTCCTCATGGCTTAATGGTTTGTCAACATTAACTATGTTGTTGAGCGTATTCATTTTTATAAAATAGTTAGTGGTATATCAGTGTAATTATTTTTAATATCTTGATTATTAGTTGAAATATGCAAAATTATTTCATTTATTTTCATTAATTCTTTTAAATTTAAAGCAAAACAAATACCATTATTAGTAGTAAAATAAATAAATTTTAAATTACTTGCAGATTTTATATTTATTTCATTTTTATTAATAAAAATAACAATTTCTTTATCGGCAAAATTTAAAGTAATATTAATTGAAGTGGAATTATTTATTAATTCAGATAGTTCTAATTTCACATATAAGTTATTTCTATCATCATTTCCATAATAAATACTTTTTAGAATATCACCTACTTTGTGCATTGAGGACATTTTAGCAGATAAGTTTATATATCCAGCATTTTTCCAGATTTCAGAATTATACCATTCATCGAATTTAATGGAATTAAATTCATTAAAACTAATTTTATTTAGAGGATTTGTAGTTTTTTTATCTTCTAATTGTTTATTAATTGGTGTTAATAAAACATCAGGAATTTGAATATTAAGCAAATTATAAATTTTAGTTAAATTATATCTAAATAATTCATCAAAATCATATTTATTTTCTGCCCAGTGTGAATCGCCATACCACCAAAACCAATCAGATCCTTCGGAAATATAAATATAATTCATTACTTCCGAATAAATTTCTTGACTAATTTCTTGAGATTTCTCCTGTACTAATTTACGAGTCTCAGCTAATATGCTCCAAGCTATTCTATGATCGCGGTGACCACTCCATATATTAAAATTGCCATTTATCCATGAGCCAGCTTGCAAATTAAATAAATCAGGAATTTTAGAATAAAATTTATGATAAACATCTTTAAATAATACTGTCTCAATTTCTGTGCTATTTTCGATTTTATTAAATAAACTCCTTAGAAAATGAATTCCATTTTCTGGATAAAATTCCCAACAATTTTCACCATCTAAAATAATTGGTATTACAGCATAATCTAAGCATTCCGGAGGGAGCTCATGAATTAGATTATTTTTAATATTTAGGATGCGAGAAATAAAGTTATTAGCTGCATCATCGGCGTTCCAATTTGAATATTCAAACCCTATAGCATCAGAGAGCGAATGGTCGCGGAAAAATAAAGTAATATCATTATTATGATCTTTAGACTTATATTTAATCGGGAAATATTTGAAATATGATTTATAATTTTCTTTAAAAGAATTTGAAAGTACTAATTCATCGCTTGCAGCCCAATTAATATTATTATCAATCATTATCCCTAAAGTTTCATTTGATAAAGAACCTTCGCTAGGCCACATTCCTATTACTTCATTAGAATCAACTTTGTTAAAAGTAGTTTTATAAAAGTTTAAAGCATTATTTATTTGAGCAGTGGCATCTTCTGGGAAATTAAAATTTGTATTAGGCAACTCAGCTTCTGGCATAGATTCTAATGTAGAATCAGAATTGCATAAAAGAGGTAATATTGGGTGATAAAAGGGAGAAATACTAATTTCTAAATTTCCTGAGGATTCTAATGTCTGTAAGCGAGGTTTAATCAATGATAAAATTTCTTTGTGATAATCTAATATGATATTACGCTCCGCTTCAGTAAAATTGTTTCCTTTTTGAAATAATCTATCAATAAATGGGTTTTTGCGAGAAAATTGACCAATCCATGTTAGATTATACCATACTTGGATATCTAATATTTCTTGAGGGGTGAAAGAATCAAAAGTATTATTTTTGCTTTTATCAAAAAGAATTGAATATGATAAGTATGGTCTTATCATATTTTGTTCATTGCAAAGGAAAAACATTCTAATGAACTCTTTTTTATCGTTTTCGCTAAATTCCTTATAATCCTTTTTGCTTAAAATCTGAATTTCATCTTGAGTGACATTATTAATATAATCTCGAATTTGTATCCACATTGAAGGAACAATATTTATAGTTTGCTTAATTTTAGGGAACTCCATAAAAAGCTCAACTAAATCTTTATAATCCTTTACACCGTGCAAACGAACCCACGGAAGAATAAATTTATCTTCTTTTTTATAGTAAGGTTGATGAAAATGCCAAAGTAATGCAATTTTGATTTTTTTCATAGGATATATTATTTGAAATAACTTTTAATAAATAAAGTTAATCTTAAGAGATAAGATATAATTAATTAATATAACGAATAAAAAAATGTTTAATTTCAATATTTAAAATATTAATTAGATTAATGTTACGTCTAATATAAATTATAAGAAAATTTGTTAAATCATAAAAAGGGAAAAATTATCATGAATTTTTTTAAAAATTTATTAATAATCGCCATTTCGATGGTTGTAGTTGCAGGATGTGGTGTAGCTCATAAAGATGCGGACACATCAAAAGTTAAATTTAAAGAAGGAGAATATGTGAAAGAATTTGAGAAATTCTATAAATCTTATGTGGATTTTATGGCTCCAGCTTCGAGAGATTATGCTGAATCATATTTCAATGCTTCAATTTCAAGTAATGATGAAAATTGGAAGAAAGTGGCAGATTTTGAAATGAAATTAAATGCTTATTTATCAGATAAGGGTAGATTTGATACATTAATGGCATTTAAAAATTCTAAAGAAATCACTGATCCACTTCAAGTAAGACAAATCGAAGTCCTTTATAATGAATTTGCATCAATGCAAATAGATGTAAATTTATTAAATGAACTTACTAAAATGAATTCTCAAATTGAAGGTAAATATTCAAATTTCAGAGCTGAAGTCGATGGGAAAAAATTAACTGACAATGATGTTGAAGATGTTCTTAGAACTTCTACAGATAACAAAGAACTCGAAAAAGTATGGTATGCACATAAGCAAATTGGGAACGTAATTTCAAAAGATATTATAGCTCTTGTGAAAAAACGCAATGAACAAGCTGAAGCTCTTGGATACGAAAATTATCATACAATGAAGCTTACTTTAAGCGAAGAAGATCCTAAAGAAATTGAAAAATTATTTGATGAATTAGATGTACTTACTCGCGATGCCTTCAAACGTGAAAAAGATGTAATGGATTCTGTTCTTGCTCAAAAAGTTGGAATTAAAAAAGAAGAGTTAATGCCTTGGAATTACCAAAATAGATTTTTCCAAGAAGCACCTGAAATCTATAATATAGATTTAGATAAATACTTTAAAAATAAAGATGTTGTAAATATTACAAAAGACTATTATAATAGTATTGGTCTTAATATTGATGATTTAGTAGCAAAAAGTGATTTATATGAAAAACCTAACAAAAATCAACACGCTTATTGCATTAATATTGATAGAGATGCCTTAGATATACGTGTACTCTGCAATGTGAAAAACAATAGCAAATGGATGGATACAATGCTTCACGAATATGGGCATGCTCTCTATGATAAACATTATGCAAAAGATTTACCATGGAATTTGAAAATACCAGCTCAAATTTTTTCAACTGAAGCTATTGCTATGCTATTTGGTAGAATGGCAACGAATCCAACTTGGTTAAAAGATGTAGCTAAAGTGCCAGAAAGTGAAATAAACAAAATACAAGATAATATTATTAAAACTTCTATTCTTCAGCAGTTAGTTTTCAGTCGTTGGTCTCAAGTAATGTATAGATTTGAAAAGGGACTTTATGCTGACCCAGATCAAGATTTAAATAAATTATGGTGGGATTTAGTAGAAAAATATCAAATGATTAAAAAGCCTGAAGGTAGAAATGAACCTGATTGGGCTAGTAAAATTCATATTGCAACAAGTCCATGCTATTATCACAATTATCATTTAGGTGAATTATTAGCATCTCAGTTATATTTCAAAATAGCTAATGTAACAGGTGGTGATGGTTCTCAATATTTGAGTTTTTATGGAAAACCAGAAGTTGGAAAATATTTAATTGACAATGTATTTTCAGTTGGTGCTAAATATAAATGGCAAGAAATGATTAAAAAAGCTACAGGCGAAGATCTTACTCCTAAATATTATGCAAAACAATTTGTAAAATAATTGTATTTTTCAATAAAAAATGTTAATTTTAGACGCCTATTAATTATAAGTAGGCGTCTTTTTTTAACAAATTTCGAATTATAAATTACATTTAATAGGATAAAGAAATGAAAAATATTTTAATGACTGTAGCAGTTGCAATGATGTGCTTCTTAAATTTATTTTCTCAAGAAACTTCTAAGGAACCTACCACGAATATGAAATCACCTTTTTTTGATATTGGATATGATTTCAATGGTATGAGCTTGGGGTTTGGTTTTAGATATTGGAATGTAGGGCTTTCATTAGGAGTGTCAGGAGTTGGTAAATATTTACCAGAACATTCGCGCCAATATTTAAGTATCCCAGATGCAAATGAAAGGTTTACATATCCTTCAATTTGGGTTACTGCTGATGCTTATTATTTTTATGATTTAAATGATGCATTTACGGTTTTTGGAAATATTGGCTATGGAGTTGGAACTGATTCAGTACTTGCTACTAAAAAAGGAGAGACTAATGGTTCAAAATATATTTTAGGTGCAGAAAATAAATCTTCAATTACATTTGGAGCAGGGGTGCAATATTTTTTCCCAATGCAAATCGGAGTAGGACTTGGATATCATAGTAAAAGAGGAATATATGCTCAAATTTCCTATTATTGGTATTAATTAAATAAATTCATGATATAATTAATATAAATAAGATATTCTACTAATTATTCAATTTTTTCAAAATATTTATTTAAATAACGCTTCATATACTGAAGTATCTATAAACCAAATAATAAAGTCGGTATGAAAAGTAATAGCTCTGAAATAACATTTTCTTATAGTGAATTTATTAAAAATTTTGAGTTGTCACCAGAAGAATTAAGCTGGAAATGTCCCTTAGAATTATTAAATTTTAAAACTACTGCGGAAATTAATCCTTTAGATAAAATAGTAGGGCAACAACGTGCTATTGAAGCTATCCGCTTAGGTGCAGAGTTGCGTTCTAAAGGATATAATATTTTTGTATCTGGTTTATCAGGTACAGGTAGAATGTCAACTGTAAAATCAATTCTTGATACTGTAACAACTTCAAATCATGAGACTAATGATTATTGCTATGTAAATAATTTTTTAACTCCAGAGAATCCACGATTAATAAAATTAGCTAAAGGCAAAGCAAAGGAATTTAAGAAAGCTATGGACGATGCTATTAGCTATTTAAAAACACAGTTGCCTCGATTATTTGAAGAAGAAGGATTTCAATCATCAAAGCAAAAAATCCTCAATGAATATCAAGAAAAAGAAAGAGCAATTCTAAATGAATTTGATGATTACATAAAAAAAGATGGCTTTATTAGAGGTCAAATAGAAAATGACCAAGGTATAATGCAAGCAGAAGTATTTCCATTAGTTAATAATGAACCTGTACATATCGAAACTCTTTATGAATTAATATCTCAAAAGAAAATTACCGAAGAAAAGGCAAAAGAACTACAAAAAAAATATGATAAATTTCATAATGATTTATTTGATTTAAGTAGGAAATCTATTAAATTAATGCAAGAATTGCGTAATGTGATGATAATGAATGACAAATCAGCAGCTAAAACTGTCGTTGAAAATACATTATCGGCGATTCCAGAAAATTTCCTTGATGAAAAAATCGCAACTTATATTTCTGAAGTAAAAGAAAGTATTTTAAATAATTTACAAATATTTGTACCGAAAGTACAAGCAATTCAAGAAGTAATTGAAAGTGGTGAAGAACTAAATATTGATCCATTTTATATTTATAGAGTTAATGTAATACTTGATAATTCAGAGACAAACAAACCTCCCGTAATAATGGAAATCACACCTTCTTATAATAATTTATTCGGAACAATTGATAGAAATTTAGATAGTCGTGGATTTTGGAGAACTGATTTTACAAAAATTAGAGCTGGCTCAATATTAAAAGCAGATAAAGGTTTTTTAATTGTAAATGCTTTAGATATATTTAATGAGCCTGGAGTATGGAATGCCCTTAAAAGGGTTTTGCTTTATAATCAAATTGAAATTCAACCTTATGAATCTCAATATCAGACAAATATTTTACACCTCAAGCCAGAACCAATTGAAATTGATGTAAAAGTAATTATTATCGGTGGATTGACTCTATATAAAATGCTGTATGAATATGAAAAAGGATTTAAGAAAATATTCAAAGTAAATGCTCAATTTGATTATGAAATTGAAAAATCTCAAGATATTTTAATGGACTACGCTAAATTCATTGCAAAAATTTGTATTGATGATAAACTACCACATTGTACTGCTGATGGCGTAGCTGCTATTATTGAATGGGCTGTGGCTCATAGCGGAAATCAAGAAAATATTTCATTGAAATTTTCTGATATAGCAGATGTCGTGCGTGAAGCAGCTTTTTATGATAGAGGTACTAAATTAGAATATATTAATAGAAATGATGTAAATGAAGCTATACGCCAAAGAGATTATCGCAATAATATGATTGATGAAAAACTCAAGAAGCAAATAATAAAAGGTAGTACATTAATTGATACCACAGGGGAGAGAGTAGGACAAATAAATGGTTTAACTGTCCTCGATACTGGAATGTATGAATTTGGAAAACCTGCTAAAATTACTGCTGTAATTTCCGCAGGAAATGCCGGAATAATAAATATCGAGCGAGAAGCTGATATGAGTGGCTCTATTCATAATAAAGGAGTACTTATACTTTCGGGTATATTAAGGAATATGTTTGCTAAGCATAAACCAATGAACTTAACTGCATCATTATCTTTTGAGCAATCTTATGGTGGTATTGATGGTGATAGTGCTACAGCTGCTGAAGTTTATGTAATTCTATCTTCTCTAGCTGAAATTCCAATAAGACAAAATATCGCAATTACTGGTTCTGTAAATCAATTAGGAGATGTTCAACCAATTGGCGGAGTAAATGAGAAAATTAGAGGTTTTTATGAAATATGTAAGGAAAGAGGATTTACAGGAGACCAAAGTGTCTTAATACCAAAGCAAAATATAAAAGATCTAATGCTCAGAGACGACATTGTCGCAGATGTAAAAGACGGTAATTTTCATATTTATTCCTATTCTCGAATAGAAGAAGGAGCTTCAATAATGATGGGCGAGGATGCAGGAATAATTGAATTAAATGAAAAATATAGGGAAGATTCAATTTTCGGAAAAGCTCAGAAAAGGGTAGATAAATTAAGAGATTCTGAAAAAGAAGAAAAATCTACAAATAAAAAGATCAAATTAAAACCAAAAAATGAACCTACTCGCAAGAGGAAACCTAATAAAGAATAATTCACATTATTATAAATGCAGACTATTTTCAAATGGAAAATAGTCTGCTTCAATTATTTAGTATTAAATGTTTTTGCGGAAAGTGAGAGATTCGAACTCTCGATAGGGTTGACCCTATAACGGTTTTCGAGACCGTCCCGTTCAACCACTCCGGCAACTTTCCTATTGTATTATTTTAAAAGAAAGAACTTGTATTATTTTTCATTAGAAAAATGTGCAGTTAACTCAAAAATAATATTACAATCAATAAAAGTGAAGCTGTAAAAGATATGAGCTTGAATTTAATTCCCACCTTCAAATAATTCATCAACCCCTTTATATCCAATACCATAAACGGTTTGTATTAAATCCTGATAACTATGACCTAACTTTTTTCTTACCCTTTGAATGTGTGTATCTACAGTTCGTGTTCCTCCAACATAATCCATACTCCATATTATATTTAAAAGCTGTTCTCTGGAGTATACTATGCCTGGATTTGAAAGGAGTAAATACAGCAGGTCAAATTCCATAGGTGTAAGCTCTACCAAAACATTTTTTATACTTACAGTTCTCTTTTTTTTATTAATATTAAGATCACCTATAGTTATGACACCATTATTCCTTTTTTCATCAACAGTTTTATTAAGTCTCCTTACAAGTGACTTGATTCTTGCAAGAAGTTCTCTTATGTCAAAAGGTTTTGTCATATAATCATCCGCTCCAAGTTCAAGACCAAGTATCTTGTCCACAATATCTTCCTTTGCTGTAAGCATGATGATCCCAATATTTTTGTTTTCTAACTTTTTGCAAACATCGTATCCGTTTATTACAGGGAGCATTAAATCTAAAATTACTATCTGTGGATTAAAAATATCTACTTTATGAAGTGCTTCCTCTCCATCATAAGCTCTTTCTACTAAATATCCTTCTCTTTTTAGTGCATAGGTCAGTACATCTAAGATGCTCTTTTCATCATCTACTAAAAGTATTTTTTCATTCACTTTTTATTCCCCCGCTCAAATTATCGTCCTTATACAGTGAAATTATACCATAAAGTAGACACTAAAAGAGTTCCAGAATTAAGCCCCTGATTTTACACTTTAGCTCTTATATTTATTTGTCCTATAAACATCAATGCACTGAAAAATAACATCTTTTGGGATAACCGAAATTCTACTTCTATTTAAGAAATCTTTACCACAAACAAATGTAAATAAATATTTTATTTTTACCATTTATTTTCTATCAGTAAACTTAAAATATATTTCTGCCTTTTTTCAAGTACATCTGGTGTCCATTGTGAATTTTGTTCAATAAATACTTTATTTGCATTAAATGCGTCAATCCTCTTTTTTAAATATACCTCTTTCTTTTTCTTGAAATCTGAGTTTCCTAGGGCACTGTTTTTTCTCTGACTTATAAGAACAAGATTTGCAATTTTATTTGTCCAAAAACACCTTTGATCTTCGGTAAAATCTATACACCACTCACTATTCTGAGGTGGATTTTGAGGCAAAATATGCTCAACAGTAATATAATTATAACCTGATAAATGTACTGTATTTTCCGAAAGCAAAAACTCCTGTTTTAAAAGCAAATATCTTGAGTACTGCTTTTTATAAATATCGCCACTAATATTATTAATAAAATCATCTTTGTTGATTTGAAACATCTTACTATTATTCAACAAATCCGTAACATTAGATTTATCAGTATCATCGATAACTTTTAATATATTATTCATAGCATCTAATCTAAGTGTTGGAGTAATTCCACACACCCA
>ENA-UOOK01006528-UOOK01006528.1-fermentation-metagenome-genome-assembly--contig:-NODE-6528-length-11100-cov-3.340607_pt1 | contig 11100 bp, 7 predicted proteins | sample MGYA00245777_ERZ724023 | MGnify/ENA primary metagenome ERZ724023 (study PRJEB28704, sample SAMN03018312) | fermentation metagenome | biome: anthropogenic terrestrial biome; feature: soil; material... | reverse complement strand
TAAGCCGGCTGGGCGCAGAAATTGTGCTGGGCGGGGAGGAAAAATGGCTGGAGGAACGCTTTATCTGCTATCTGGCGATGACCTGCATGACTGACCGGCTGTTTATCTCTTATCCGGAAAGTGAGCTTTCCGGAACAGAAAACACAGAATCGGCTTTGATGAAGGAAATAAAACGGCTTTATCCGGCGGTTCGCACAGAAAACATGGCGGAGCTGCCTGAAACGGATTTAGTGGAAACCCTTGCTTCCGCTTTGCCGGTTTACGCCCGGGAAAGCAGTAAAGATACTGCGCAGGCACAGACTGTCAGAACGCTGCTGATAGAGGATAGTATTTGCAGGGTTAAAATTCAACGCATGGAGGAAGCCCTGCAAAACCGGCAGTTCGTTATGAAAAATCCCGCGCTGTCCCGCACGCTGTTTGGGGAAAACATGGCGGTTTCCCCAACCCGTCTGGAACAGTTTTACACCTGCAAGTTCAAATATTTCTGCCAGTACGGTGTAAAAGCAAGGCCGCTGCAAAAAGCGGAGTTTTCACCGCTGGAAGCCGGTTCGGTGTTTCATTATGTGCTGGAAGCGGTGATTTCCCGCTATCCGGGCGGGGAACTGGCGGAAGTTTCCGCAAAGGAGCTGGCGGGGCTGGTGGAACAGTTGCTGGACGAGTACTTATCCAAAGTAATGCAGGGCAAGGAAAATAAAACGGCTCGTTTCCGGTATCTTTTTGCAAGGCTTAAAAACAGCCTGGTAAAGCTGCTTTTACAGCTTGGGGCTGAATTTGCCCAAAGCGAGTTTACTCCCTGCGACTTTGAGCTTCCCGTCAGCTTTGAAGAGGGAATCAGGCCGATTGTGCTGGATATTGCCTCCGGCGGGAAGATTTTCGTGGAGGGGCGGGTCGACCGGGCCGACATTTTTGTGCGGGACGATCAAAAATATGTCCGGGTAGTAGACTACAAATCCGGTGCCAAGGAATTTAAGCTGTCCGACGTCTATAACGGTCTGAACATGCAGATGCTGGTTTATCTGTTTTCGATCTGGCAAAACGGTGCGGAAAAATACCAGGATGTTCTTCCCGCCGGGGTGCTGTATATGCCGGTGCAGGGAAAAATTCCCGAGGTTGACCGCCATGCTGACGACGAGGAAGCTGCGGCGGTCAGCCGGAGCGCTTACAAAATGAACGGGCTGATTTTAAGTGATACCAGGGTTGCCGCCGCGATGGAGAAGGATATAAGCGGGGTGTTTATTCCCGCGAAGCTGAAAAAGGACATGACCTTCGACAGCACATCGTCGGTGGCATCCCTGGCGCAGATGGGAGCTGTCAAGGAACGGGTGGAAAAGCTGATTATAGGCTTAGCCGACGAGCTTCGCGCGGGAAATATCGAAGCGGTTCCCACCATAAGCGGCAGCTTTGACCCCTGCGCCTACTGCGATTATTTTTCCGTCTGTCTGCATGAGGATAAGGAACAGTGCCGCAGATTGCCCAGAGTATCCCGCAGGGAAATACTGGAACAGCTGATGGAGGAACATAAGAATGGCTGACAGGATATGGACAAAAGACCAGCAAAGCGCCATCTCCGCCAGAGGCGGCGCAGTGCTGGTTTCGGCGGCGGCGGGCAGCGGAAAAACCGCCGTCCTGGTGGAGCGGGTTATCCGCCGGATGGCCGACAGGGAAAACCCCTGTGATGCAGACCGCTTTTTGATTGTGACCTTTTCCAACGCCGCCGCAGCGGAAATGAAGGAGCGGATCGGAAACGCCCTTGCCGACCTGATGAAGCAGGACCCCCGGAACGCCTGGCTGCAGCACCAACGTATTTTGCTGGACAACGCTCCCATCAGCACCATTCACTCCTTCTGTATGCGTCTTCTGCGAGAAAACTTCCAGCAGGCGGGGCTTTCGGTGGATTTCCGGGTAGGGGATCAGAGTGAGCTGGCTGTCTTGAAAGCGGAGGCGCTGGCGGAGGTTGTGGAAAATTATTATGCAAAGGAAGATGACGGCGCGTTTTTTGACCTTGTGGAACTGCTTTCCGGCAGTAGAGATGACAAAAAATTGACATCTGTCATTGATAGGCTCTATAATTTTATATTATCTCATCCGTTTCCTGAAAAATGGCTGGATCAGAAGCTGGCTCTTTATGATCCGCAGGTGCCGGTAGAGCAGTCCGTTTGGGGGAAAGTGATCCTTTCATACGCCGAATCTTCTTTTTGTTACTGCCTTGACTTGTTAAACCGCGCTATTTCGGAGATGGCGGGGGACGATGCTCTGCAAAAGGCTTATCTGCCTGCTTTTGAGAGCGACAGCGCTTTCATCGGCCGGCTTCTGGAAAATGTCCGGCAGGGTGAATGGGACAACATCTGCACAAGGCTGAACAGCATGACATTTGACAGACTTGGCTCTCTCCGCAAGTATGAGGACACCGAAAAAAGCGACCGGATGAAGGCGCTGCGGGATGAAATCAAAACAACGCTTACATATGTAAAAGATAAAGTCTTCTGTGCTTCCGCTGTAGAATTTTCAGAGGATATTGCCGATTTGAAGCCAAAAATCGCCTGCCTTTTTAAGATTGTACGGGACTTTGACGTGGCTTTCTCTCAAAAAAAGCGGGAACATAATCTGGTGGATTTCCAGGATCTGGAGCACTTTGCCTTAAAGCTGCTGGTAGCTCCTAGTGAGAACGGCTATATCCGAACCGCTAAGGCCGAGGAAATCGCCCAGGGCTTCGAGGAAATTTTGCTGGATGAATATCAGGACACCAATGAAGCTCAGGACATGATTTTCAGGGCGGTTTCCAAAAACGAGAAAAACCTTTTTATGGTGGGAGATGTAAAGCAGAGCATCTACCGTTTTCGGCAGGCGATGCCGGAGATTTTCATCCGGCAGAAAAACGTTTTTACGGATTACGATGGGGAGCGTTTCCCGGCAAAAATTCTGTTAAGCCGCAACTTCCGCAGCCGGGAGGGCATTACCCGGGGGATAAACTATCTTTTTTCCCGTCTGATGAGCGAGGACGTGGGCGAGATTATTTACGACGAACCGGAATATCTCAATTGCGGCGCCGGTTATCCGCCTGGGAATTCCCCCGACGTGGGCCTGACCCTGATTGATTTGGGGCAGAACGAAGACGGAGAGGACAAGCTGGTTTTAGAGGCGCGGTACATCGCCCGGAAAATTGCCGGGATGATGAAGGATGGTTTTACAGTATATGAAAAAGGCACTTCACGCCCCGCAAGGTACAGCGATTTCTGCATTCTGCTCCGTTCGGTACAGAATAAGGCAGACGTGTTTGCAAACGAGCTGTCCGCAAACGGGATTCCCTGCTATGCGGAAAGCACCGCCGACTTTCTGCAAACGGCGGAAATCAGGGTAATCGTTTCTTTTCTGCGGGCGCTCAACAATCCATTGCTGGACATCCCCTTGCTGTCTGTACTGATGTCGCCGCTGTTTGGGTTTTGCCCGGACGACGCGGCGGCTGTCAGAATGGCGGCGGGTAAGAAAAATTTGTATCATGGGCTGGCTATTCTGGCGGCGGACGGCAATGAAAAATGCGCGGCTTTTTTGAACCTGTTTGGAGAGCTTCGGAAAAAGGCGGCGGTTTTGACTACCGACCGGCTGATTTCCGAAATTTACGGGCAGACCGATATGCCGGCGATTTTTTCCGTCATGAAGAGTGGTGCGGAACGGGAACTAAACCTGTACCGGTTTGAGGAATACGCCGCCAGGTATGAGAGCACCGGATACCACGGCCTGCAGGGCTTTGTCCGGTTTATTGACAACGTAATGGAAACCGGCGGCGGATTTTCTTCCTTTGCCGCCGGCGGAGGGGAAGGGGTGCGGATCATGAGCATCCACCGCTCCAAGGGGCTGGAGTTTCCGGTCTGCTTTCTGGCGGATACCGCCAAGCGCTTTAACAAGGAGGACCTGCGGGGAGCCACAGCGATCCACAGTGAGCTGGGATTTGCCTGTGTGCGGCGGGAGCCGGAGCGTACCCGGGAATACACCACCATCAACCGGGAGGCCGTCATGCTGGAATTGGAACGCGCCATGCTGTCCGAGGAGCTTCGGGTGCTGTATGTAGCTCTTACCCGGGCGAAGGAAAAGCTGTTTATCACCCTGTCGCTGGATAATATCGGCAGGCGGCTTGCCAAAATTGCAGGGATGTCGGGGCAGGGGGAGCGCGTTCCCCCGTTTCTGGTGAGGCGGTTAAACAGCTACGCCGAATGGATTCTGGCAGCAGTGCTCCATCACAAGGACGCCGGTGTTCTTCGGGAATGGAGCGGCCTCAAAAGCGAATCTCTATCCGGAGATTTTGATATGGATGTGGAAATTGTCAATCCGGAAAAAGCAGGGGAAGAAAATCCGGCTCCGGAAGACCTGCCCACAGTACAGCCTGACTCTGCGCTTCTGGACGCGCTGCAAAAGCGGGTGGATTTTCGTTATCCTTTTGCGGCTTCCACGGAAATTCCTTCAAAGCTGTCAGTTTCCCAGATTGCCAAACAAAGCCAGGATTCCGGCGGGGGGTTTTCCAAAAAGCCGATGTTTTTAAGCGGAGAGAGTTTGAGCGCCGCGCAAAAGGGTACCGCCATCCATACTTTTATGCAGTACGCCGATTATGCTCTGGCCGAGCAGGACGCGGAAAGGGAAATCGAACGTCTGCGGGTTTTGAAGTACCTCACCGCGGAAGAAGCGGAAAACGTAAGCGGCGGAAAGCTAAGGGCGTTTTTCAGCTCTATGCTGTACCGGCGGATGAAAAACGCGCAGAAGCTGTACCGGGAGCTGAAATTTTTTACTTCAATCGAGGCTTCCGAATATACCGGGAAATCAAACGGCAGCCGTGAGCGGATCGTGGTGCAGGGAATTGCCGATTGTGTGTTTATCGAAAACGGTAAAGCGATATTGGTTGATTATAAATCGGATAAGGCATATAATGAAAATGTTTTGATTGACCGCTATCAGCCGCAGCTTTTGCTGTATAAAAAGGCGATTGAGGAGGGCCTATCTGTTCCGGTTGCCCAGTGTATCCTTTATTCATTCGAAATGGGGAAAGGGATCGTTCTCTGAGCTGAAAAAATTTTATATGATTTGATTGACAGGCAGAAAAAAACATGCTATAATTTTTTAGAAAACAAAGCAGAACATACAGTTGTTCTCACCCATGCACCACGGTGACATGCGGTCGATACGTTGCATTTTGCAGGTCGAGGGGTTCCCTTGCCCGCATTTGTCCGGTATTGAAACGCAGACACTTGTGTCTGCGTTTGTTATTTTTATACGAATACTATTTTGGAGGTGCTTTGCTATCAGCAACAAGGAACTGCTCATCAACGAGGAGATTCGCGACAAGGAGGTCCGTGTGATCGACGCGGACGGTTCCCAGTTGGGAATTATCTCTTCTAAAGAAGCGTTAAGAATTGCAGCCGAGAAAAATCTTGATCTTGTAAAAATCGCGCCTCAGGCAACACCGCCTGTCTGCCGTATTATGGATTACGGTAAGTTTCGCTTTGAACAGGCAAAACGCGATAAGGAAGCAAAGAAAAAGCAAAAGGTTATTGAAATTAAGGAAATCCGTCTTTCCGTTAAAATCGACACCAACGATTTCAATACCAAAGCTAGTCATGCCAACAAGTTCTTGCAGGATGGAGATAAGGTCAAGGTAACCGTTCGCTTCCGCGGGCGCGAAATGGCCCATTCCGAGATTGGTGAAAATTTGATTAAACGCTTTGCCGAAGCTTGCTCGGAATTAGGCGCCGTTGAGAAAGCGCCTAAGTTTGAGGGCAGAAACCTGGCGATGTTTATTGCACCAAAGCCCGCCAAATAAAGTTAAGGAGGATTTTACGATGCCTAAGTTAAAGACACATTCCGGCGCCAAAAAGCGTTTTTCTCTTACTAAAAACGGAAAAGTAAAACGTGCCCATGCTTTCAGGAGCCATATTCTGACCAAGAAGGATACCAAGCGCAAAAGAGCGTTGCGTGCCGGAACCTACGCCGACAAAACGAACGTAAAGGCAATCAAGCTTTTGATTCCCTTTAAATAATGAATTTTTGTTAAAAAATACCTAAACGGAGGTTACACATATGGCACGTGTTAAAGGTGCAACCATGACCCGCAAGAGAAGAAAAAAGGTTCTTAAGCTTGCCAAGGGTTACTATGGTGCAAAAAGCAGATTGTTTAGAACCGCTAAACAGGCTGTTATGAAGTCGGGCAATTATGCCTTTACCGGACGTAAACAGAAAAAACGCGATTTCCGCAGACTGTGGATCACCAGAATTTCCGCCGGATGCCACAATAACGGCGTCAATTATTCTACCTTTATGAATGGATTAAAGAAGGCTGGCGTTACTTTAAACCGGAAAATGCTTTCCGAACTTGCCATTCATGACGCGGCCGCTTTTACCGCTTTGGTTGAAAAGGCGAAAGCCGCTTTATAATTCGGTTCCCCACGCCCGGCCAAAAAGGCCGGGCGTATTTTCTTAACATTGGCATTGGCTTAAAAAAGATCGGTTCGGAGGCGTTATGGAAACAATCAGAAGCAGGGACAACGCAAAAATTAAGGAAATTGTAAGACTCATGTCCAGCAGGAATTTCCGGACTCAAACCGGCCTGTTTGCAGCAGAGGGAATCCGCCTTTGCAAGGATATTTACCGCAGCGGCATAAAAGTGGAAAAATGCTTTGCAAGCCTCAGCGCATATGAAAAGCTTAAGGAAGAAAAGCCGGAATTTTTGCTGGGAATTGAGGAAAAGCTGACGCTGGTTTCGGACGAGCTGGCGGAGAAAATTGCCGATACCAAGGCGACCCAAGGCCTGTTTTTTATCTGTAAAACGCTTGACAATCTTTTATCTGCTGATAAAATAAAAAACAATGGCTGCTTTGTGGGCCTTGTGAACCTGCAGGATCCCGGCAACGTAGGGACGATTATCCGGACAGCGGAGGCGCTGGGCTTGGACGGCCTGGTTTTGACGGCCGACTGCACGGATATTTACAGTCCCAAGGTGCTGCGCGCGACCATGGGCAGTCTGTTCCGTCTGCCGGTTTATATTGCCGGAGACGCTTCGGCTCTTTTGGACACTTTTGAGAAGCTCGGCTATGAAACCTATGCTGCTGTTTTGAATGATTCGGCGGTAAAGCTGGGGGCCAGCCGTTTTTCCGTCGGTTCGATTGCTTTTATAGGTAACGAGGGAAACGGTTTGCCGGTGGATTTTGTCAAACGATGCAGGCACTCCCTGATGATTCCCATGGCAGGCAGCGCAGAGTCGCTGAACGCTGCTGTGGCTGCTTCCATCATTATCTGGGAGATGACCCGATAGCACCCGGCGGGCCGGAGGGAGGATGGCGTAAAAATGCAGGAATATTGGGTATGGCTTCAGTTGGCGCTGGGCGTGGGAAACCGCAAAACTGACGCGGTTCTGCAGACCTATGATGATCCGTGGGAGTTTTACGGCGATGTGAAAGCCGGCCACCGTATTCTTCAATGCTTCAATAACGAGGAAGTGGCAAGGCTGAAAGCCTGTCCTCTGGAAAAGGCGCTGGAGGTTTTAAACAAATGTCGTGAATCGGGCATTACGGTGCTGACGCCGTCGGACCCCGGTTTCCCTTCAAGGCTCATCAATATTTATGAAACGCCCTGCGCTCTTTATATCAAGGGGGATCTTGGAAAAATTGACGACGAGCCTGCCGTAGCGGTGGTAGGCACCCGGGACATGACCGAGTACGGCGCGCAGGCGGCTTTTAAAATCAGCCGGGATCTGGCCGCCGCACATGTTACCGTCGTCAGCGGAATGGCTGCCGGTATTGATGCCTGCGCCCACAAGGGAGCGCTTGCTTCCGGCGGCAGGACTGTTGCAGTTCTGGGATGCGGCGTTGACGTGGTGTATCCCTCAGGCAACCGGAATTTATATGAGGCGATCAGTAAGATGGGCGTACTGCTTTCGGAATATCCGCCTGGGACCAAGCCTATCGGTCATCATTTCCCTTGGAGAAACCGGATTATTGCGGCGCTTTCTTTGGGACTTCTGGTGGTGGAAGCGCCAGAGAAAAGCGGCGCGCTGATTTCCGCTTCCTATGCCCTTGAGCAGGGCAAAGATGTTTTTGCCGTACCTGGCAGCATTTTTCACCCCAATGCAAAAGGGACCTTTCAGCTTTTAAAGGACGGGGCAAGCCCCGTATCCTGCGCGGAAGATATTCTGGAAGTATATGAGGATACCTTTCCAGATAAAATAGAGAAAAACAGGAGTAAAAAAAGTAGACTTTTAGCATCCACTAATGTAAAAAATAGCAAGACGGAGAAAAAAACGGAAGAATCGCCCGTCGAAGAGGCTTTGCCAAAACAGTCTTCCGTTCATACGGCAGATGCACAGGAAAAACTGCGGGAAATGGGCGAGGGATATTTAAAAATCTATATGGCTTTAAGTGGGGAACCTAGGTCTCTGGACACTCTGGCAGAGGAGCTTTCCATGCCGGTGCATCTGCTGGCTTCGGTGCTGACTGAATTGGAAATATTAGGATATGCTGCATCCCATCCGGGAAAGCGGTACAGCCTGTAACCGAATAAAAGCCTTTTCCATATACATAATACAGAATACAGAAAAAAGACAAATTTATATAAAGGTGATAGAACATGTCGAAACTGGTTATCGTAGAGTCGCCCGCCAAGGCGAAAACCATTCAGAAATATCTGGGGGACGGGTACGAGGTAATTGCTTCCATGGGGCACATCCGGGATTTGCCGTCCAATAAAATAGGAGTAGACATAGAAAATCACTTCACTCCTCATTATATTGAAATGAAGGGCAAGGAGGATCTGATCAAAACGCTGAAAAAGGAAGCGGCGTTAAGCGACATGGTGTATCTCGCCACCGACCCGGACCGGGAAGGGGAAGCGATTTCCTGGCACCTGGCTTATCTTTTAAAGCTGAGCTTGAGCGATCCCAACCGGATAACCTTTAATGAAATCACAAAATCAGGCGTGCAGTCGGGGATGGAGCATCCCCGCAGCATTGACCTGGATCTGGTAAACGCTCAGCAGGCCCGCCGGATTTTGGACCGGATCGTGGGCTATAAGCTCAGTCCGTTTTTGTGGAGAAAGGTGCGTCGCGGCCTTTCGGCCGGGCGCGTGCAGTCGGTTGCCGTGCGTCTGATTGTGGACCGGGAAGACGAAATCAAAGCGTTTGTGCCGGAGGAATACTGGTCGATTGATGCCAAGTTTACCGCTCCTGGCTCTAAAAAGGTGTTTCCCGCTAAGTTCTACGGAATTGACGGCAATAAGCTGGATATTAAGACCGAGGAACAGGCAAAAGAAATTCTGGCTAAGCTGGAAAATGCGGAATATACTGTATCCAATGTCAAAAAAGGCGTACGGAAAAAATCCCCGGCGCCTCCCTTTACTACTTCCACCTTGCAGCAGGAAGCGTCCCGCAAGCTGGGCTTTCAAGCCAGAAGAACCATGAAGGCCGCCCAGGAACTGTATGAAGGTATCGAAGTTGAAGGGATGGGTGCCGTCGGTTTGATTACTTATATGAGGACCGACTCGCTGCGCATTTCCGACGAAGCGGTGGCAGCTGCGTCCGACTTTATTTCCGGGCGTTACGGCAGGGAGTACCTGCCGCCGCAAAAGCGGGAATACAAAACTAAATCCAAGACCAATACCCAGGACGCTCACGAGGCTATCCGGCCTTCCATGCCGTCTTTGGTTCCCGATAAGATAAAATCCAGCCTGACAGGTGACCAGTATAAGCTTTATAAGCTCATCTGGGAACGTTTTATCGCCAGTCAGATGGCCAACGCTTTGCTGGATACCGTTTCGGCGGACATTACTGCTGGAAGCTGCCTGTTTAAGGCGTCCGGTTACACGGTGAAATTTGACGGCTTTACCGTTTTGTATGAGGAAAGCAAGGACGAGGCCGACGAGGCGGGTGTGGCGCTCCCTCCCTTAACTGTGGGGGATATGCTGAAGCTCAGGGCTCTCGATCCCAATCAGCACTTTACCCAGCCGCCGGCCCGCTATACCGAGGCTTCGCTGATTAAGGCTCTGGAGGAAAATGGAATTGGCCGTCCCTCCACTTATGCTCCCACCATTACGACGATTCTGGCCCGCGGCTATGTGGAGCGCGATGCCAAGGCGCTGGTCCCCACCGCATTGGGAGACGTGATCACCAAGCTTTTAAAAGAGCAGTTTAAAGAGATCGTGGATGTGGAATTTACCGCCAATATGGAAAAAAACCTCGACCGGATTGAGCTTCAGGAAAAGGATTGGGTAAAGACTCTGGACGATTTTTATAAGGGATTTGCCCAGACGCTGGAAAAGGCAGAAAAGTCTTTGGATGGAACCCGGGTAAAGGTGCCGGACGAGGAAACCGATATCATCTGCGAAAAATGCGGGCGGAAAATGGTCATAAAAATTGGCCGGTTTGGAAAATTCCTTGCTTGTCCCGGTTTTCCGGAATGTAAAAATACCAAAAAAATCGTACAGGAAACCGGAGGGCTTTGCCCCTTGTGCGGCGGAAAGATGCTGGCTAAAAAATCCAAAAAAGGCAAGCAATACTTCGGCTGTGAGCATAATCCGTCCTGCAGGTTTATGACTTGGGATCAACCGGTCAGCGAAACCTGCCCCAAGTGCGGTGCCACTCTGTTTGTCAAAAAAGGGAGAAACGGGAAGAAATACTGCGCCAAAGAAGGCTGCGGCTACGAAGCGCCTTTGAAAAAGGATTCTTCCGACGAGGAATGAACAAACTGCATATTTAAAAAAAGGGCAGGTAAATCCATGACAGTAAAAGTGATCGGGGCAGGCCTTGCGGGATGCGAGGCCGCCTGGCAGCTTGCAAAAGCGGGAATAGACGTGGAACTTTACGAAATGAAGCCGCAAAAACATTCCCCGGCCCATAAAAGCGATACCTTTGCCGAGCTTGTCTGCTCCAATTCGCTGAAAGCAAAACGCCTGGAATCGGCGGCAGGGCTTCTGAAAAAGGAAATGGAGCTGCTTGGCTCTCTTGTAGTGGAATGCGCTTATCAGACCAGCGTGGAGGCCGGCGGCGCTCTGGCGGTAGACCGGAATCAGTTTTCCTTTATGGTGACGGAAAAAGTCAAAGCCTGCCCAAATATCCGGGTGGTTTCGGGG
>ENA-UOOK01006527-UOOK01006527.1-fermentation-metagenome-genome-assembly--contig:-NODE-6527-length-11101-cov-8.045265_pt1 | contig 11101 bp, 11 predicted proteins | sample MGYA00245777_ERZ724023 | MGnify/ENA primary metagenome ERZ724023 (study PRJEB28704, sample SAMN03018312) | fermentation metagenome | biome: anthropogenic terrestrial biome; feature: soil; material... | reverse complement strand
CAGGGCAAACGTGAACTCTCAAACCTCTACAATTACCGGGTTTGATACCGGATATTTGACAATAGCCTGAAAAATATGATCCGATGAAATGAAATTATGGGAGAAGGCTACCTGATAAGCAGGCTGCCCTTCCCGTTTACTTTTTTATCTTGCTCTTCAATTTTCCCGAAAATTCTAATTATCTTTCTGGAAAATAGTTATTATCCGTGTAAGGCTCCTGTGCACCCTCTGAACATATATTTCAAGGACTTTAAGCCCGGCTTTTTCCCCGTATTCAAATGATGCCCTATCCGACACGACCACTGCAATACCTCCGGGTTTCAGGACACGCTGGATTTCCAAAAGAGCACCTGAATAGAGCTCTTCAAAGGACCCTCCAAGGATTGCTGCCGACCTGCCATAGGGAGGATCAGTGACAACCGCATCGATTGTAGAGTCCTTAAGAGGAATTCTACAGGCATCCCCTTCCATCAAAACATAGTCCAGTTTATAAGCTTCAAGGTTCATATGGGCCCCGAGGACAAGCTTTTCCTGGGCATCAATCCCTATGACCCTTGCGCCCACAAGCCCGGCTTCAACAAGTATGCCTGCAGTCCCGCAGAAAGGGTCCAGAAAAAGCTCTCCAGGCTTTATCCCGGATAAATTTGTAAGGGCACGGGCAACCCTTGGCATAAGCACACCAGGGTGGAAAAAAGGTTTGTTCTGGGGAGTTCTTTCTTCATACGCGCTCCTGTCAACCGAGGAGAGAAGAGTTCCAAATATTGCTTTTTCACTCAGGATTAGCCGGAATTCCACATCAGGACTTTTCAGGTTTGCCCTGAAGCCTTTTCTGTAGATGCAGCCTCCAATCTTCTGTTCCAGGTACTCGCATGGAACATCAACGTGGTGTTTGATCCTCTTTGCCCTGACAACAAAACTCTCCCCTTCTTTTATATATCCTGCAGGTTCAAAAGCTTCCGCAAGCCCCAGGACGGCTTCAGGGCTGTTTTCGGCAATCCCGACAACTTTCAGTATATGGTGGGTCATTGCCAGCCTTTCGGTTATAATGCCTGTCAGGCTTCTTTCAATGTCCTCTTGTTTGCCTGCTATGTCCACTACAAGGCACTGGTCAACCCTCATATGGGGCCTGAAATCAAGCTCCTCAATTTTGAGGCAGGCAAGGACTTCGGCAGCTGGCAGTTCTTCGTGTTCTCCAGATAGTTCAAAAGCGTATAACATGATAATCCGAAACAGTTTGATTAATATAGTTCAGAATAATCTTCAGTCAGTTCTAAATGGCCTGGTGCGGGCCAAAAGAACTTCTCGGAGTTAAGGAAATAGAGATAAAGGTACTAAATATCATACATTTAAAAGTGTGTTATGCCTGTTTTTATTCATCTTCATAATTTGTTGGTTAAGCGAGCGTGGCGTAGAACCTTTAGATAAGAAACGGCTACATGTAAGCAAAAGCGACCATGTGTAAGAAAAAAGTGCCTGAACAGAAAGAGCCTGTAAGAGATCAATACGATAAGTCAGTATTGATAGGTAGCCTGTAAGAGATCGATATGATGCGTCAGTATGATCGGCAGCCTGTAAGAGACCACAGGCCCCTGTAAAGCAGGCCCTATCTTTTAGAACATTTTTTCAAGGGCTTCTCTGCCAGTCATCCCGGTCTCGACTCCAAGCTCCCTGGCAAACTTTGTTACTTCGACAACATTGGCTTTGAGCATATCTTCGAAACTCTGCACGCCTTTTACTTTTGCAGCCGTATCCCCAAGGGTTTCTGCGGCACTGACATTGAGGTAGCCGCACATCAGAAAACCCTTTTCTGCCCTTATAACCAGAAGAGGATACTTCTGCATCTCAAACCGGAGGCCAAGAGCGCACCCGTTTTCAAGTGGAATCTGTTCTATGAGCATGTTTTTCAGAATTAGCTTCAAACCAGATTAACTTTTTGGGCTCAGGTCAGACTCCGGTTTATTTCTTTAAGGATATTTTTAAAATATCCTGCGAGGTTTCCTGATTCTGCGCTAACTCCTGCATTCAGGGTGCTGTTTTCTCCGTCCCCGCTCTCGTTATCTGCATTTTTATCACTATTCGTTTTTATGTCCTGCACTTCAGCTTTAAAACTTTCATTTTTCGAAAGCCATAAAGTAATGTTTTTTTCAGGGCTGAAATTTCCTTTTAATACTGTACAGTTATTTTCAAACCCAAGGCTTTTATTATCAAGCCCTTCAGTCCTCTCTGCATCGAGGCCCGGTGGAAGATTGATTGTAACACTTGAGTCCGGAGTACCCATTAACCATATAGCTGTTCCGGGGCCCACTTCTTCTTTGAAACTGTAGGAAACACTGGCGAGGTTTGTAATTGACAAGCTTTTATTGGTCCTTCCCAGAGCTTCTTTAGAGACCCAGAACTCAACATCCTTTAATTCAACAGTATCTGAGGCCGCATTGAGTTTTACATCAGGTTCTTCTTCTATGGCTTTCTTCATCCTGTCACTTAAAAGAATTTCCATTTTCAGAATTTCCCAGGCATTAACAAAACCGTTATTGTCACCTGTTTCTCCGTCTATAACGCTCCTGAGAAAAACAGCATCATTATCTGTAGTTTTTTCGTCGTAGTCCCATGTCATCCCGTTTCTTTCCAGCGTGATATTGTTGCCGGGGATAAAAGCTGCAGAGCAGGGTTCCGCGAGAAGGGCAGGAGTAAGGAGAGTTGCCAGTAAAAGGCTGGCTAAGAGGAGGGGATACAGTTTCAAGAATGTCAACTCTTTTTTATTTGTCCTTTTTATTAGTCTTTCATCTTATCCGTTTTTCTGATTTTTCCGCAACTTATATTTTTAAGTAACTTACATTTTTAATTTATTTAGTTGTAACCTCACATCCGTCCCGGGTTATTATTACCGTATGTTCTGCCTGGGACACAAGCCCTCCGGCATTTTCAATAAGTACGGGATAGGAGTGGAGGATTCCGGCTTTTTCCAGCTGGAGCAATGAGAAGTCAAGTTTATCTGAGACAAGCCAGCGCTTTGCAAAGGGGAGCTCCCTGTACTCTTCTGCCTGGTTCATAACGTTTCTGACGGCTGGCATGCGGACAGGTTTTTTTCTTATAATGCTGTATATTTCTGCCCAGCTCCCATCGTGCACAAGCCCTGCCCCGTTAGTTGCAAAAGGCTCGATTGCAAGCACATCTCCTTCCTTCAGGATAAAACCTCCCTCTACGTGTTTATTGGGTACTGAGGGGTCGTCGTGGGCTTCATACTGAGAAAGCCCGTGGCCTGTGAGGTTCATAATAGGGCTTAAACCGTAGCTGCGGATACTTTCTTCTATTGCAGCTCCTATTTCTCCTGTACTGACTCCTGGTTTAATAAGGTCGATAGCTGCTGCAAGGGCAGCTTCAGAGGCTTTTACTATATCTGAATTGCCTGAAAGGTCCACAGTTATTGCAGAATCTGCTATGTACCCGTCAACATGGACTCCGAGGTCCAGCTTCACCATATCTTTCCCGAAGACATCCTTATCTCCTGCTTTAGGGGTCGCATGGGCAGCTTCCTGGTTTCTTGAAATATTACAGGGAAAGGCAGGTCTACCCCCCAGTTCTATGGTTTTCTTTTCAACAAATTCAGCAACTTCAAGCAGGCTGTTTCCAACTTTTATCATATCTACAGCTTCAGCCCTGACAATTTTCAGGATTCTGCCTGCTTCCCTATACTTTTTAAGAATATCTTCTCTGTTGTACACATTATCGGTTATATTAACCCCTCCTGATGATTCGTATAAACATATCCTGATTATTTCTGTTTGTGGGTCTTATTAAGCTAAGGTCTTATTAAGCTATATTCTGCCATCAGACCTGATTATAGGTTTCTATTCATGAATTAAGGGTAACTATCTTTTCCTATTCGTTACTGAGTTTTTAATGCATCTCTGGACATTTAATATTAAATGTGGTGATAATCAGTTAATTAATTATAAAAGAGATTTTAATACAAATTTCTTTTCCAGTTGTGTAAGGTTCTCGCACCCCTTCTCAGTAACCAGCACCATATCTTCGAGCCGGATTCCTCCGATTTCAGGGTAATAGAGGCCGGGTTCGATAGTAATTACATTGCCTGCTTCAAGGACAAAGCTGTTTTCTCCTACTCCGGGAAGCTCATGGATATCAAGCCCTACCCCATGACCTGTGGAGTGTGTAAATCCGGCTTTTGATCCACTCCTGTATGTGTGATAGCCCCGTGCTTCAAAAAGGTCACAGACCGCAGTATGTATTTCAGATGCCTGCACTCCTGGCTTAACCATAGATAACGCTTTTTTCTGGGCTTCTAATACGGTTTCATACATCTCTTTCAGTTTTTCCGAAGCCTCGCCCCGGAGCACTGTGCGTGTCATGTCTGCAAAATAGCGTCTCTTTTTGCTTCTCGGGAAGATATCCAGAATAATCGGCGCATTTGCCCTGAGAGGCCCTTCCGTGGTCCCATGGGGATTTTCTGTGTCCTTTCCGCAGGAGACAATAGTTTCTTCGGCTTCGCACCCGAAATCGAGCAGGGCATGGTCAATAACTGAATTCACTTTAGCCCCTGTGAGGGCTTCCCCTTCAAAATAGAGCATGCCTTCTTTTTCTTCTGCTCCTGCTATTAGGGCAATAGCTGCCTCCATAGCCTTTTCTCCTGCTATCTGGGCGTACCTTATGGACTCAAGCTCTTCCTGCCTCTTTAAACTCCTCATTTTCCTGAAAGGGCTTTTTATGGGCACAACGGTAAAACCTGCCTCAGTAAGATAATTTGAATAAAAGACCGGAAAATCGTAGGGAACTGCAATTCTTTTTACTTTTTCTCCGAGAAGCAGTTCGGATATGCAGGCGGCATAAGCAATAGATGTATCTTTTTTCTCTTTGATTTTCTCGCGGTAGCCAAATTCCTGAGTTGTCTTTATATTTGAAACCCTTGATTCTATTTCAGCCCTTCCGCGCTCCATTTCCGAAATAAAAAGGACTTCTTTCCCGGCTCCTGTTTGCAGGTACATGAAGTCGTCCGATGCGAGGAAGCGGGTTACATAGTAAATATCTGCATTATGAATATCCCCTGTCATCAGGTAAGCATCTGCTTTTGCTTCTTCGAGGGCTTTTTTTATGCTGAAGTCTGTCTCTTTCATGGAGGGTAATTCTGATGTTTGTAGATAAAGTTGTTATCGTCCAGGCAGGCCTGTGTATGGGTCTGAGCACTAACACAAATCTGGACTGGGAACAAATCTAATCAGAATCTAATCAGAATCTAATCCATTTGTTGGCCTGTTTTAATGTCGTTTAATTTGTATTAAGTCTTATTTATGGGTTATTTTTACCTTTGCCGCCATATATTTCCTTTTTTAATTCCCTATCCATCTCATATTCAAGAACAAAAAGTTCTTCAAGCATTGAGAAATATCGGTCAAGGGAAGCTGTCATTTCGTCTGAAAACCTGAGGATGCATATGTACTTTCGTTTTCCCCGCTCTCTTACCCACATCTTATCTTCGGGATTTTTGTCTTTCACGTCGGCGAAGATCTCTGCCGCACAGCCCAGAATCATTCTAATGCTTGATGTCAGGTCCTTCCGGGTTTTTTCTTTTTTGAACTCAATATAGTCGCGGGAAATATCTGCGTGCAGCAATCCGTTTCTGTGTATCCAGTAATCATCCCGGTTGAGATGCTCTTCTACAATATCCTGTATGCGGAAAGGCAAACCCTCAAGGCGCGACAGTTTACTCAACCTATCTTTGCCAATTTCGACATTCTCAGAGTAGTCTTCACTTTTCAGCTTAGATATGTTTGAATTCATTTCCCTTTGAACCCACTCAAGGGAGAAATTTTTGGTAGCTTCGATAAAAGTACGGGTTTCCCTTTCCATTTTTTCTCTGGTACTTTTTATCTCTTTGCAGAGGCTGTTAACCCTTTTAGCTCTATTCTCGGGACAATCCCGAGTATAGGATTCAATCCCCATTTTATGATCTCCTGATTCAGCTTTATTCTTTTATTCATTCATTTTTACATGTTTTTATGAGTATTCGTTTCATGTTTTATGGGAAGTTCCCGGGGTTCAGTGTGTTTCAGTTTATAGTTTTGATTTTAGTAACGGGAAAGCTAAAAGGTTCAGAAATTATAAGGCAAAAAAATGGAATACATAGAATTAAAGTCCCAGAGGCAGGAATTGCAGAACCAGGTTGGATTTTATAATTCAGTCAGGGACTTCTGATAGAGGGCTGTAAAATAAAGTCCAACTTCAAATAAAAAAGCCCTATTGAAAAACATTAAATTCTGAAAACATGCTCGTAAGGCAGATATATAAAATATTTTAAAATATTTTACAAAGTTGATGGCCCAAAAAAAAGAAGCGCCCGGACCGGGATTCGGACCCGGGTCGGAGCCTCGACAGGGCTCCATGATAGGCCTCTACACTATCCGGACACTTCGGTCTCTTTAGCTACTGTTTTGCCCGCGTTGCGAGCAAACCTTAAATGTTGTACCAGTATATAAATGTTCCCGTTGACTGATTTCGATTCTGGTGAATGTTTCAGGTCCCGCCTCCCAGACTCGAACCGGGGACATCGCGGTGCCTGCGCAGAGATGTACGGGAGGTTACCCGCACGAGCCGAACTACAGCCGCGCACTCTACCACTGAGTTAAGGCGGGACGATGATACTGATCCAGTGCTTCATAGAACTACACTGCTTCAGTGCACCATCTCCATATATGGTGATGGTATTTATGTTTTTCGCTGGGAGCGGGTAAAATTCATTACATTTACAACATTTCCTACACTTATTAGAAATTTTTTCACATGTTGGAAAGGATAAAATGATTTTTAAGATCGCGGATTGTTAACAGACTAACTGTAAGATGTTATGGTAAAAAAGATGTGAAAAGAACCCGAAGGTTCCTCTCGATATTCTTTCGCTTCAGATTCTGGTTTTATTAGAAGGTGTTAAGTTCTCCCCTGATAACCATTTCTGTGATCTTTGTTACATTCGAGAGCCAGTCGTCAATTACTACTTCAGCTTCCGATTTGACCTTTGCAAAGGAGGTGCCTTCTTTTGGAATGATCTGAGCGCTTGCCACAAGCGGCTGGTCAATTGGCTTTCCTATCTGAGAGAGCAGTCTTATATAGACGTCCTGTACTTCCGGGACCTGTTTTACAATATCCCTGGCCATCTGTGTCGAGAGGAGGTTATAGATCTTCCCGATATGGTTAATCGGATTCTTTCCACTGGTTGCCTCCATACTCATAGGCCTGTTAGGTGTGATCAACCCATTGCAGCGGTTTCCACGCCCTACGGAACCGTCATCTCCCATTTCAGCTGAAGTTCCGGTAACTGTAAGGAAGACGGAGTTCGTCTTCAGGTCATCTCCTGTATTAATAAAGACCTTCACATCCCGTTCGGTGTAGCGAGTTGCAAGTTCTTCCACGTAGGTCTTCATTTCCTGAGTCATGTTTATGTAACTGTCCAGGTCGTCAACGTACCTCCCTATCATGCCGCTGCATATGGTAAGGCTGATCTCGTCTCCATCCCTCAGCCCCATAACCTTCGTATCTTCTCCTATTGCAGGCATGCGGGACTTAAGGTCAGTAAGGAGCTGCCTCTCTGTATTATATACGATATTTTCAAGCTCAGAAAATGGGGCATGTCCGACTCCGAAAGAGGTGTCGTTTGCAATCGGAACCCTATTTCTCTTGAAGACATCTCTGAGGTCTGAAGATCCTGTCCCGAGTTTGCAGTCTATGATCACGTCTCTTTCGAGGTCCATATTCACGATGGTTTTTTTCAGGTAATTCCGGGCAGCTTTGAGGGCTACGGACTCTGTGGCGAGCTCTACACCCTCAAATTCTTTAGTAGCTCTGCCGACAAGGAGCATATATATAGGCTGCAGTACCTCTCCTCCCCCGAATTTTGGGCTGGATCTTCCGGCTACTATCTGAGTTTCATCAGTGTTGTGGTGGAGCACAGTTCCACATTTGGTGATGTATTCCCTGCATAGCGCTCGGCTAACGGCTTCGGCAAGCCCGTCCGATATGCTGTCAGGGTGCCCTATCCCTTTGCGTTCTACAAGCTCTATCCGTTGCTTTTCAATCGGGGTTTGCAAGAGCTCTTCCACTTTTATATTTCGGGGCATTTGGATCCTCTTTTTCAAAATTATTGGTATTTTTATTTCTAAATGTTGATATTACCGGTTTATTAATCTTTAGCCTGGAGCGTAGTCACCTTATCATCTTAGTATTAATTTTAAATTAATTACTTATGTTATTACAACATTAATAATATTATTTATATGACTCGATAGTCTGTTTCTATTAAATTACTACGGCTATATAATGTTTCTCATATATTTATTACTGGTAGTAATATCACCTTTACGAAAAATATCTGTAGGATAGCATTTCTTTGTGGTCAGAGGTAAGTAAGAAGAGTTTTGAATGAAAACTTACCGTGAAGTCTTACCGTGAAGTCTTTATTATACAAGAGTATTCTGGATAAACGTTTTATACGGATCTGAATAAACGTTTTATATTGATGAGCCTGGAAAAAAATTTCCCGTCAGATCACTTAATTAGAGGACAGAACAGATGATTCGCATTGCAATACCCAATAAAGGTCGCCTTTACGAACCCACAATGTCTATTTTCAAAGATGCAGGGCTTCCCATCAGCGGAGGAGCCGAAAGCCGAAAACTCTTTGCAAAAACTACAGATCCTGATATCCATATTCTCTTTGCCAGGGCTGCCGATATCCCTGAGTATGTACAGGACGGAGCTGCAGATGTCGGTATTACGGGTATGGACCTGATTACCGAAAGAGAGGCAGATGTTGAAACTCTTCTGGACCTTGAATTCGGAAGGGCGAGTCTTGTGCTGGCCGTCCCGGAGGATTCCGATTTCGAAAAAGCACAGAACCTTGAAGGCAAAAAAGTGGCAACCGAGTTTCCTGAAATTACAAGGCAGTACTTTAAAAAACTCGGAGTTAATGTTAACGTTATAAAAGTGAGCGGCGCATGCGAAATGACCCCTCATGTGGGAATTGCTGATGCCATTGTTGATATATCAAGTTCAGGGACAACTCTGATGCTCAACCACCTGAAAGCTATTGATACGGTTTTCTCTTCCACTGTCTACCTGATCGCTAACAAGGAGAGTCTCAGGACAAAAGAGAAAATTCTTGATATAAAAACAGCATTCGAAAGCGTGCTCAATGCAAAGAAAAAACGTTACCTGATGATGAATGTTCCTGAAGCTTCCCTTCAAGCAGTAAAAGAAGTCCTTCCCGGAATGTCAGGCCCGACGGTTATGAAGGTTGAATCCAGCAAATTTTCTGAAGGGTCAATACTTGCCGTTCATGCCGTTGTGGATGCAGACCTGATCTTCAGTATCGTAAACAAGCTGAAGAGAGTGGGTGCAAGGGATGTCCTTGTTGTTCCGATAGAAAGGATCATGCCCTGAAAGGAAAAAATCTGGAAAAACAAAGAAACAAAAATAACTGAAGCAGAGAGATGCTTTCTTACAGATTGTACTGGAGATGTAGCTTTTTATGGTTTTTGAAATAATTCCTGCGGTGGATATGAGAGGAGGAAAGTGTGTTCAGCTGGTGCAGGGAGTGCCTGGCAGTGAGATTGTATCTCTTGATGACCCTCTCGCAGTTGCCCTTGAATGGGTAAGTAAAGGGGCAAAAACCCTCCATCTTGTGGACCTTGACGGAGCGATCGAAGGAAAAAGAAAAAACGCCCCGATTATTGAAAAGATCGTCAGGACCTGCAGGGAAAAAGGTGTCAGTATTCAGGCTGGAGGAGGGATCAGGAGCTTTGAAGATGCAGCTTCCCTTCTTGAGCTTGGGGTTTCGAGGGTAATTCTCGGAACTGCCGCCCTCCAGAACCCTGAGCTTGTAAAACAGCTTTCCAGGACTTTTGGAAGCTCACGTGTAAACGTTGCGCTGGATGCAAAGAATGGGAAAATCTTAATCAAAGGCTGGACCGAAGAATGCGCGCAAACTCCTGTCGAAATGGGCAGAAAGTTTGAAGAGCTTGGGGCCGGGAGCCTTCTTTTTACAAACGTCGACACTGAAGGCTTAATGCAGGGAGTAAACCCTGTCCCGACAAAGGAGCTTGTGGAATCTGTTAGCATTCCTGTAATCGCATCCGGAGGCGTAAGCTCTCTGGCAGATATTAAAACTCTGAAGAAGACCGGAGCAGCAGGCGTTGTTGTAGGCAGTGCTCTTTACACAGGAAGGTTTACTTTTGAAGAGGCAACTGAGGTTGCCCTTGGAGATTGATCAGGCAGTTTTGATCAGGCAGTTTGATATGGCTGTTTGATATGGCTTCATATTCTTATTTCTGAGGATTTTACTTCTGAAAAACCTTATTCCTCAGCCTGTTTCCTTGATTTATTCCTGAGCAGGCCAAACCCCCCACAACAAATAAACAGCAAAACCCAAAGTATTTAATTATTTCAAAAAGAATGTGGTGCTGTATGAGAACAAGTAATATTTCCCGTAAGACAAAGGAAACCGATATTCAGCTTGAGATTAACCTTGATGGTAAGGGCATTGCAGATGTCAGTACAGGGATCGGGTTTTTTGATCACATGCTTACTTCTTTTGCAAGGCACGCCGAGTTTGACCTTAAAGTGCGTGCAGAAGGCGACCTTTATGTGGACGAGCACCACCTCATTGAGGATACGGGAATAGTCCTTGGAAAGGCTCTTGCCGAAGCTCTCGGGGACATGGCTGGAATCGCCCGCTTCGGGGAAGCCAGAATCCCGATGGACGAGGCTCTTGCCGAGGTTGCTCTGGATGTTGGAGGGCGCAGCTATCTTGTACTGAAAGCCGATTTTTCTGCTCCTAATGTAGGGCAGTTCAGCACCCAGCTAGTGAACCACTTTTTCGAGACTCTTGCCTCAAATGCGAAAATTACAATGCACGCCAGCGTCTACGGGGATAATGACCACCACAAGATCGAGGCTCTCTTCAAGGCTTTTGCTTATGCGATGAAAAGGGCTGTAAAAATTGAAGGCAAAGAAGTAAAAAGCACTAAAGGGACTCTCTAACACCCGAGTTGCGTTTCGGGAGCCCGCGGTCCTTTTCGCTGCGCTCAAGAGGACT
>ENA-UOOK01006526-UOOK01006526.1-fermentation-metagenome-genome-assembly--contig:-NODE-6526-length-11105-cov-8.320633_pt1 | contig 11105 bp, 10 predicted proteins | sample MGYA00245777_ERZ724023 | MGnify/ENA primary metagenome ERZ724023 (study PRJEB28704, sample SAMN03018312) | fermentation metagenome | biome: anthropogenic terrestrial biome; feature: soil; material... | reverse complement strand
ATTCCCCCTACAAAAACTACCAACGACCAAAGATCAATAGTTAACTGGTGAGCCATCCGCGACTCGAACGCGGGACACCCTGATTAAAAGTCAGGTGCTCTGCCAACTGAGCTAATGGATCATATTTATTCAATTCACAGTTCACGATTCACAATTCACAATTGTTTGGATCATTCTCTTGGGTCTTAAACCCGAGATTCTTCGTGATTTGTGCATTGGTTAATTGGCTGGGGTGACAGGACTCGAACCTGTGGAATGCTAGAGTCAAAGTCTAGTGCCTTACCGACTTGGCTACACCCCAAAGTCAATGTTAGGTCATAATGGTGCGCCTAGGGGGATTCGAACCTCCGGCACACGGATTAGAAGTCCGTTGCTCTATCCAACTGAGCTATAGGCGCATATTAATTAACTGAAGCAAATTGCTCCTTGGAGCGGGTGAAGGGAATCGAACCCTCGCAGCTGGCTTGGGAAGCCAGTGCTCTACCACTGAGCTACACCCGCGAGATAATTTATATTCGCTTTTTTAAGCTCTTGCTACAACCGCTAACAATATAAAATTATAACACCTGCGATTATGGTTGTCAACATATAAAATTTAAAGATTTCTAGAGTTTTTAATATCAATCAAAACTACTAATCAAATAATGATAACTGTTCAAAATCAGTTGATATAAAATTAGATATTGTAAGTCCTATTAATCTAAGCTTGTTATCTAACTCAATTTCATTTAGGATATTTACAGAATTATTATATATATCTTCCTCACTGTTTATATATGAAACTAAAGTCTTGCTTCTAGTACGTTGATTAAAAAATTCATCCTTAATCTTTACAGTTAATGTTCTGCCTTGAATGCCTTTATATAATAGCGTTTCAGATATTTCCTTGGAAAATTCCTTAAGATATGACTTTAGTACATCAATATCCTTAGTATCTATACTAAATGTGGATTCCGAACCTATAGACTTTCTTTCGCGAATTACTTCAACTACCCTATAATCTATTCCTCGAATTCTATTATATATATCACTACCATATTTTCCAAAAAACTCAACTAAAAAATCTTCAGATAGCCTCATCAAGTCTTCAATTGTGAAGATACCAATATTATTTAATCTCTTTGTGGATTTATTTCCTATACCATAGACTGATTTTACCGAAAGCGGAAGCAATATTTCAGGTATCATATCCTTTGTAATAACTTTTATTCCATCAGGCTTATTCCAATCAGATGCTAGCTTTGCTAGAAATTTATTATAGGATATGCCAACAGATAATGTTAATCCTGTATTGTTCATTACCCTTTCTTTTATATCCAGTGCCAACTCCATAGGATCTTTATTTAAGTTGGATATGTCCAAATATGCTTCATCTATTGATAATGGCTCAACTATATCAGTTATTTCATATAGTATATCCATAATAACTGAGGAAATTTCTCTATATCTATCCATCCTCGGTGAAACATAAATTCCATGGGGACATTTCTCTTTAGCCATAAAGATTGGCATAGCTGAATGAACGCCATATTTTCTTGCCTCATAGTTTGCAGTAGTAACTATCCCATGCTTACTAAGTCCACCTACAATAACCGGGAATCCCTTCAGCTTAGGATTATCATTTTCTTCTACAGATGCAAAAAACGCATCCATATCTATATGCATAATCGTTAATTTATCCATATAACATACTCCAAAATTAATATTTCATTTAGATTATATCATGTTTTCACAATGAAAGTTCATAATTATTTAGTCTATCTTTCAGGTCTTAAACCCGAGACTCTTCGCTGATGCTCAGAATGACAAGAAAGTTCACAATGCACAATACACAGTTCACAATTAAAACCCGAGATTCCTCGGCTACGCTCTCGGAATGGCATCGCATTTTTGTCATCCAGAGTTTTACAGTATAATAAATGCTCACGAAGAATCTTGAGTCTAAATATGTGAATAATTTATATTTTTGGTTTAACAATAAAATCATGGGTATAAAAATAATATAATAAACTTATATTTGGTAACTAAGTAATATAATATAACCATATAGGAGGCCGTATAATGACAAAGATAGGTATAATCATTGGCAGTACAAGACCCGGAAGAGTTGGCGAACAGGTAGCAAAATGGTATTATGAAATCGCAAAGAAAAGGACAGATGCTGAATTTGAATTAGTTGATATTAAAGACTATAATTTACCTTTACTAGATGAAACATTACCAGCAGGATGGCATCAATATGAAAATGAGCACACTAAGAAATGGGCGGCAAAAATCGGGGAATTTGATGGATTTGTAATGGTAACCCCCGAGTACAATCATTCCACATCAGGAGCATTAAAAAATGCCATTGATTATCTAGCTTATGAGTGGAACAATAAAGCTGTAGGATTTGTTAGCTACGGAAGTGCAATGGGTGTTAGAGCAGTTGAACATTTAAGACTTATAGCAGGTGAACTTCAAATGGCAGATATTCGTCAACAGGTAATGCTCTCACTATTTACTGATTTTGAAGATATGAGCAAATTTATTCCAGGAGAAAACAAATTAGATGATGTAAATACACAATTAGAGCAGCTAATAGCTTGGACAAATGCATTAAAACCATTACGTGAAAATCAATAAGGTTTAGATAAGAGGAGCACAATGCTCCTCTTTAAATTTCAACAATACTAAGTTTTATATTTTCTTCTATTTCAATTATCCCAAAGGTTAGTTTTGGGTTATTCCCTCTTGGATTAGTTGGACTACCTGGATTCATTATAGATATACCATCTTCTTCTAAGATTAGTGGAACATGAGTATGCCCATATAGAATAATGTCAGCCCCAAGTTCAAGTCCTTTATAATATAATTTATTTAAATTTCTATGAACACTATATTTATGACCATGAGTCATGAATATTTTCTTACCCACTACTTCAAGCAACTCATCTTCATTATATTTTGAATCTAGGTCACCATTTCCTTTTATAGTAATAGTCTTTACATTAAGTTTATCTGATATTTTTTCTGCATCCCTACAATAATCTCCTAAATGAAGCAACAAATCAAATTCCTTAATGCTCTGTAGTTTATCCATTGCAAATCCTACGATACCATGTGTATCACCAACTACTGCTATCCTCATTATCAATCCTCCATTATGTCCTTAAGCATAATCTTTAAATTTTCTAAAGCAAGCGCCCTATGGCTAATTTTATTCTTGATTTCTTCACCAAGTTGAGCAAAGGTTTCATTATAACCTTCGGGTATAAATAGAGGGTCATATCCAAAGCCATTATCACCACTAGGTTCAAAGCCTATAGTTCCAGGACATATTCCCTCTACAGTATAAAGCTTCTTATCTTCAGTTATCAATGTGATAACTGTCTTAAATGCAGCACTTCTATCTTCTTTATCCTTAAGATTTTCTAAAAGCTTTATATTATTCTTTGCATCATTTCCATCTTCCCCCGCATATCTTGAGGAATATACCCCAGGCTCCCCATTTAAGGCATTGACAAACAAACCGGAATCGTCAGCTATTATCATAAAATTTGTTCTATCTGCCAATGCTTTAGCTTTTTTTATACTATTATCCTCTAAAGTATTGCCATCCTCTATTACGTCAAAATCCTCAATTGCCGCATCATTTTTGGATAATACCTCAATATCTAAATCAGACAAAATTTTCTTAATTTCATCAACCTTGTGTTTGTTTCCTGTAGAAACAACTAGTTTTCTTCTTTCCATATTTACTCCTTATCTATTAGTGCTCCTATTTCCCCAAGGGATTTTCTTTGCAGCTTAATTAGTTCCATATTTCCCTTTTCGGCTAATTCTAGTAATGTATTTAATTCAGTTCTTGAAAAGGTTGACCTTTCTCCTGTCCCCTGCACCTCAACGAACTCCCCTTTATCTGTCATGACAACATTCATATCTACTATAGCTTTATGGTCTTCCTCATAGCATAAATCCAAAATAGGACCATCTTTGCCAATACCAACACTAATAGCTGCGATATATTTTGTAACAGGAAATACTTTTATATGACCTTCTTTATGTAGTTTATATATGGCATCCACCAGTGCTATAAATGAACCCGTTATGGAAGCTGTTCTAGTGCCACCATCTGCTTGGATAACATCACAATCTATCCATATAGTTCTTTCACCTATTTTTGTAAAATCTACAACAGCTCTTAATGATCTCCCTATCAATCTTTGTATCTCTTGGCTCCTTCCATCTATTCTTCCCCTAGAAGAATCTCTAACTTTTCTTGCCATTGTGGAACCCGGGAGCATAGAATATTCTGATGTAATCCAACCTATGCCGGTTCCCTTCAAAAATGGTGGAACCTTATCCTCAATCATGGCAGTACAAATAACTTTAGTATTCCCCATTTCCATAAGCACTGAGCCATATGGATGCATTAAATAATCTCTCGTTATTTTAACATCTCTAATTTCATCAAATTTTCTATTATCTATTCTCATTTTAATCTCTCCAATCTATGTAATTCATTTTATCAAACAACATATCAATTCACAATGCACATTTCATATTTAAATAGAAAATACCTGAAATAAGGGGATCCCTCCACTACGGTCGGGATGACATAAGTAATATCAAAAAATAAAATGGAGACTCTTAGAATCTCCATTTTTATGTTTTTTATTATTATTTAATTAATCCTTCAATTGTAATTGTGAACTGTGAACTGTTTTTAGTATTCGTTCGCAAATACCGGAATTGCTGTATTAATTATTTCCCCATCGACTAATACCTCAACAGAATTAATGTCACCAAATTGACTTAGTGTCAATCCAATATTCTTTATTACACTATCTAAGGTTGCCTCTCTTGTAACTAAACTTTCTGCTCCAAGGTTAATATCTACATATGCAGTACCATCTTTAATTTCAACTCCTTGGAAGTTCACATCTGTAGGTATATCTGAAGTAAGTTCAGAATTTGACGGAGGACCTTCAAATAATAAATCTAAGGCAGTATATACATTGGCCATAGGTGCCAATGTAGGAATTGTTACAGGAACAAAATAATCAAAGTCAGTTTCAGCACTTCCCTTATAATATACCATTACATTAGAACGTCCATCCTCAATACTACCCAATAGGTTAATATTTTCCCTGCTTAGAGTTGTGGCAACTTCCGTTCCGTTTTTCATTGTATCAACATATGCCCCACCAACAAAGATTTGTACATCCTTTACAGCTGGAAATTCCGTAAGGGTATATACTACACCTTTTATCAAATTTTCTTCATCCTTCTTAGTATCTCTATTTAAGAATTCTTCTGAAAAATCAACTTTACATAGTCCTGCCTCATCTATTGTAATTCCATTGATTGTAGTTCCTGAAGGAATTATTGGCAATAATCCCGTCGTATTAAGTACCTCTCTTAATTGTGGAGTGTCTACCATATTGTTAAGAGTAGATCTTGCAATACCTTCTTCCCAAGGTATCCTTCTCATAACCGGAACCAAGTATCCATCTTCATCCTGAAAATATAAAACAGTTTTTCTCATGCCATCTTCTTCAACGACTTCAGGTATGTTTTTATCAGAACTTACAATTTCTATTTCCGCTGGTTCCTCAACCACATCTTTTTTAAATATTTTCTTACCAAGAGTAATACCAGACAAAACCAGAATTCCAATTAGTGCAAATATCAATATCCTTCTGTTAATCATAAATAACCCCCCTATCATAATACTAATATATTATATTATAGGAGGGTTTAGACTATGAATAAAACCTTACTTTTTAATTGTACTAAAATATCCACCACTTACAGGATTTATACTGCTCACTGTTATAAATGCATCCTTCTCAAAAGAATACACCAAGTTTTTCAAATTCTTTAGGTCCTTTCTGTTTAATGCTATGCTTAATACTTCCTTTGGACCATTTATCCCTTCTCCTTGTATTATTGTAACACCAAATCCATTATCCCTTAATGCAGTCACTAGTTCGTGATTTTCCGCCGTTTTTAGTATAATCTGAGCAGCTAAATTTCCTAAAGCTATTTTATTTTCTATTGTTATACCTACAATATTCCCTGTGGCAAAGCCAGCACAATAAGCCAGAAGATTCATAGGATTATCTAATCCAGTTACAACTTTTCCTAATACCGTTATATATATGCCTACCTCAAAAAAGCCAACTATAGCAGCCTGCATTTTCCTACTTTGAACTACCATAAGAGTTCTTATGGTTGCCAAGGTAACATCCGCAACTCTAGCAAAAAATATCAATGCATATCCCAAAATTATTGACATTAAAAGATTCCCCTTTCAAACGTTCTTAAGGGAAGGTTTCCCTTCCCTTATATATTAATACATATCAAGGTAATTTTGTATTCCTAAAACTATACCTTCTGCTACTTTATTTTGATATGCATCACTAATTATTCTCTTTTCTTCTTCATTGTTTGATAAGTAACCAACTTCTACCAATACTGCAGGCATATTTGATTCCCTAATTACTACAAGTCCTGGTCTCTGAATTATTCCCCTATCAACACCACCTGTTTTGCTTAGTATACTCTTAGACATAGTTTCTGCAAGTGGATATTGATCTGCTGTCTTACCAGAACCACTACCTCTCGGACAATATAGTATTTCTAAACCATTAGTTGCATTGTTGATAGTTGAATTGTGATGAACGCTTACAAATAAATCCGCATTATTTCTATTTGCAATATTTGCTCGTTCATATAAATCTACGAAAGTATCATCAGTTCTTGTCATAATTACATTATACCCCATGGATTCCAGTAATTGTTGTACCTTCAATGCAACTTGTAGATTTACACTCTTTTCTTGTGTTCCATTAGGAGATATAGCCCCCGGATCCTTTCCGCCATGACCTGCATCTATTACTATTGTTTTGTCATTATAAGGAATGTTAGGATCCCTTCTAAATGCAACTTGAATTAGTTTAGCACTTCTATCCGATATTACATCATATTCTATTCCTCTCTTAAACTGAATAGAAACTATAGTATCGTAGCTATTTTTTGTTACCCTTATTTCCTTAATAAAGTTATCATTTAAGGAAGTTAAACCTTCTACTAAATCTGAATCCTCACTAGGTATGGTTATGTCCATTCTCTTTGAATTTAAATTATAATCAATATCATACTTTACTTTATCATTATTTTTGATAGACAATAACCTATCTGTTCCAGAGACATCATAACTGATATAATCCCAGATGCTCTTTTCCGGAGTAATGATTAATTTGTCTCCATCTCTTGTTACGATTACATTAGGATCCTTTACACCGTCTACAACATCTAATACTATTCTTACTATCCTGTCATTAGGACTATAGTTATTGTCCCCTGAAAATTGGGATACTCTCACCTTATTTACAAATCCAACTTGAAGATTATATTCATATACCTTCTGAGTTAAATTGGTATCAAGCAAATCTATAACTATTCTTTCAGGTGATTTCAATTTAATCACATTGTATTGTATACCCTCAACATTGTCGATTACCAATGCTTCATTTCCAGACTTATCAATCTCTATATTATTGAATTTGTAGTCTTCGATTGCTAATATAGTTGTCTTTCCATCATCTGATGTATAAAATCCATAATCTGCCTTATCTTGTAATTCAACTACTATTCTTGTAACATATGGGTTACTTTTATATTGTGAGTAAGTTACTTTACTAATATTTGCATCATTAACTTTTATTTCGCTAGGCTTATCTGGTTCACTTGTTTTAAGTACAGCATTTTCTATATCTATGATAAGTTTATTAGAATCAGGTAAAAATAACGGTTCGAATTTTATACTCTGATTGCTTTTAATTTCTAATCTGTTTTTCCCTGTGCTTCCTTTAACTACATTAATACTGTTAATTGTAGTAGTCTTTTGGGATACTTCCGGTGTTTCTGGTTTTGAAGGTACTTCTGGGTCAACGGTTGGTGATAAATCAATAACCTCAATATCATCTGATGAATTGATATAAGGTGTCTCACTGTTCTCATCCCATCCTACTTCATAACCAAGTATCTCAGATATAAATCTGACTGGCACCATTGTCCTTGAATCATTGTTTGCGAAGGTTACCAGCTTTGGTATAGAGTTTTTATCCAAAGTTTTAGTTTCATTATTTAATAATACCTTATCGCTGTCTATGATTAGCTTTACTACTTTATCCTTGTGCGTAACTGTGGCTGTCTTTGTAGGTTGATCCCAATCTACTTTAGCTCCAAATCTTTCTGCAACAAATCTTATAGGTACCAAAGTTCTATCTATATGAATAAATGATGGGACATCCGATTTTAAGGCCTGTCCATCCATTAGGATATTTACTTCTTTGACCTGTACCTTATTGCCATTCATACTTACATTTATAACCCCATTGGCACCAAATGCCACAGAATTAACTACCAATAGTAATGTAAGTAGTGATACTAAAAACAAAAATTTCTTCATTAAAAAACCTCCTTTACGCCTCCTTTTTAATATTCTACCTAAATAAGTTATATCATTTCATGAATTATTATGTCAACGAATTGGCTATTTTGTAATCATAATGTAATATAGAATTCACAGTTCACAATTCACAATGCACAGTTCACAGTTCACAATTAAAAGATTAAACCCGAGATGCTTCGCCTTGCACAGTATGACAAAAAAGTCATTCTGAGATGGACAGGATTACCCTCTCCAACAAAGAATCTCGGGTTTATCTCTTAGTTCTTACTCCTTAACTCTTAGTTCTCACTTCTCTTTCAACGCTTTGTACAATTCATCACTCTCTGGAGGAGTTATCTCTGACTTAACTCCATCCTTTATAAGATATATTCCATCTTCAATTATCTCACCTATGGCAGTTGCTTTAATATTATATTGATTTAGCTCTTGCTGTAATAAACGTAAATCCTCTTCACCTATAATCATTAACATACTTCCACTTGATATTAATCTATATGGATTTATATTCAAAATACTTGCTATTTCTAAAGTTATGTCCATAAAAGGAATTTGATTTTCATATATTAAAATACCTTTTTTAGTTGCAACTGATGCTTCCCATGCAGCTCCATAAACTCCTCCCTCAGTTATATCATGCATATACTTAGCATTATGTTTCCCAGCTGCAATTCCTTCCTTTACAACACTAAGCATTGAGTCCATTTTTTTAGCTGCATCTAATCTTTCTTCTCCAATAATTCCCTTTAGCTTATCCTCCAATTCCTTAGCTATTATAGAGGTTCCTTCGATTCCTGAATACTTTGTGATAACTATTTTATCTCCTATCTTTATATCATCATAATTTGGGAGTTTGCTCTTAAGCTGTTTCCCAATTACTGTAGTGCTTATTATGACTCTATTCACACTATCAGTTACTTCCGTATGCCCACCTATTATCTCTACATTGATTTCAGCAGCTGCCTTGGAGGCATCTCTCATAATTATTTCAAGATCCTGTTCTGTTGTTTCAGGAGGACAAAGTATAGTTAGTAAAATACCAATAGGCTCTGCTCCACTGGTACTTACATCATTGCATGATATATGCACTGCAAGTCTGCCAATATCCTTTGTAGTTCCGGTAATTGGATCTGTGCTTACTACACAAACATACTCACCAAAATCTATTATTCCATTATCCTCTCCAATAGCAGCACTTACCAGTACTTCCTCTCTCTTAAATTTTATATTTGAAAATACAATTTTCTCCAACAACCCATTTGGTACTTTCCCAATCTCCATTGAATTTCCTCCCTAGTATAATATTAATTATATAATAACAAATTTACATAATATTTCAAATGTCTAATTTAAGCTAATAAAAGGATAATTTAAATTGTATTGGAGAAAATATATAAACATTCTATTGTAGGAGGCAAATATTATGATATTCTGTTCTGAGAAATGTTTACACGAAACTGATGGTTTATGTACCTTGAAAGAAGTCACGAATCCTTCAAGTACTCCTATTAGAGATTGTCCATATTTTAAAGAAAAGTCTAAGAAAGAAGGAACCTCTTCATCTGCTGAAGAGATCCCTCCTTTTCATCTATGAATTAAACCTCATTATTTCTTGTCGATGGTTTCTATTAACATTTTATTTACAATTTGTGGATTTGCCTTGCCCTTGGAAGCTTTCATTATTTGACCTACCAAGAATCCTATTGCTCTATCCTTTCCGTTCTTATAATCTATAATGGATTGTTCATTTTCGGATAGAACTTTTTCAATAATTTCTGTTAAGGCACCCTCATCACTTATTTGAACCAATCCCTGCTCTTTGACAATTACTTCCGGAGCCTTCCCAGTATCAAACATTTCCTTAAGTACTTTCTTTCCAGTATTATTATTTATCTTTCCATCCTTCACCAATTTCAATAAATCAGCAAGATCCTTTGACGAAATTTTTAAATCTTCAATTTCTAACTCATCATCCTTAAGTCTTCTTAAAACATCACCCATTATCCAATTGCTAGCAAGTTTGCTGTCATTTATATGTTTAACAGTATCTTCAAATAATGAAGCTAACTCTCTAGTCTGTGTTAAGACTCCAGCATCATAAGATGAAAGCCCATATTCCTTCATAAATCTATCCTTCTTATCATGAGGCAACTCTGGAAGAGATTCTCTAATTCTATCTATTTCTTCATCAGTTAATGAAACAGGAGGGATATCTCCATCAAATGCAAATCTATAGTCTGCTGCTCCGAATTTTCGTCTCATTAGAATGGTTTCACCTTTAGTTTCATCCCATCTTCTAGTTTCTCTTTCGGTATTTTCGCCTTCTTCTAACAGAGCAATATGTCTCTTTTCCTCAAATTCTATGGCCTTTACTACACCCTTAAATGAATTAAGATTCTTAATTTCACTTATATTTGACTTCTTACCGGATTCCGTATTTACTACATTGACATTAACATCACATCTCAATGAGCCCTCTTCCATTTTTACATTGGATACTCCAATATATTTCAATGTGGCTCTTAGTTTATCTAGAAAAAGTCTAGCTTCTTCTGCGGAACTCATATCTGGTTTTGTAACTATTTCAATTAAAGGTACTCCACATCTGTTGAAATCAAGTAGTGTACTACCTTCGTCTGTGTGA
>ENA-UOOK01006525-UOOK01006525.1-fermentation-metagenome-genome-assembly--contig:-NODE-6525-length-11106-cov-5.193014_pt1 | contig 11106 bp, 10 predicted proteins | sample MGYA00245777_ERZ724023 | MGnify/ENA primary metagenome ERZ724023 (study PRJEB28704, sample SAMN03018312) | fermentation metagenome | biome: anthropogenic terrestrial biome; feature: soil; material... | reverse complement strand
GCGATCTTTTTGCCGGTGGATGGTGCGCATTTAGGCTGCGGTACTTCACTCGCATGATCGGCAGCATAGCGTTTAAGCCCACGAATATTGATCGGGTCATCTACCATGCTTCGGCGGCAGCGAGCTTCGCAGGGGTGATCACAAATATATCCGCAAGCAAGCGGCATTGGATTATCTTTTCTAATTAAACGGATCGCGTCATCGCAGCGTCCACTGTTAATCAGAGAAATATATCCTGGAATATCGACTCCCGCCGGGCAAAGCGCAACACAAGGAACCGGTGTATGTAGGGCTCCTAGGCAGCGGTGATGAAGGATATGTTCTTCGTAATCATCCCGAAAGCCCTGTAATCCCTGAAGAACAAGCTGTGCCGCATTTACGCCGATCGCACAGTCTGCCGTATCCACAATGACCTGTGCGGTCACATGAATCTGATGCAAGATATGCATGGAAGCTTCTCCATCGAGCACCCGCTGCAGCATTTCAGACAGCTGCCCTAATCCGATTCGGCACGGCACACATTTTCCGCAGGTCTGCGCATGGCATAAATTCAAAAAATTCAGTGCCATGTCGATTGGGCACAGCCCCGGAGGGCTTGCTGCAATCCGCTGCTCAACACTCCGGTAAAGCTGTTCTACAACCGCCTGTGGTTCACTTTGCGTCTTAATATATAATCGGCTCATAAATAATCACTTCTTAAAAAATTTTCTTTCGACAACCTTCGACAACCTTTGTTAAAACGTGAACATTAATACTGTATCATACTTTTAAGGAATGTTAAATAAAAAACATCTTTCTTTTAAAAAAATTTTACAAAATATTTCTAGCTGCACTTGATATACAAAAACCCTCCTTCCAAAGCCACCGCATAAATCGCTATGTGCTTTAAAAGGAGAGTCGAAAATTAATTTTTTTATTCTGATGTGCTTATCCTAAAAAATTCAGAATTCTTTTATAGAATCATGGCTATATTTTATTTGGTGATACTTCTTTCCCAACACAAAATAAACAATCAGCAAAACAACAGCCACCAGTACAAGGATTCCTATCGTCACGAGGAGCAAAGAAAGCGCCTGATGGGCATAAGTTGTAATCAGAGCATAAAGCGCTTTTTGAGTAATCCCAATTTTCTCGATTCTGCCCGAAAAAGCAACAACAGCCCATGGGACAAACAGTGTTAAAGCAGCACCGGAACAGGCATAAATACAGTAGCGGCAAAAAGAACGTTTATGCCGAAGAAAGTAAAGAAACCCTATCACAAAAAGCGCTAAGCCCGCCAATCCAATGGTCGCTATTAAGATCGGCTTTTTTAAAAATTGCAGCATACCGGAAGCATAGGAAGATAATGGAATATGAACCGTCTCCTGATAGCTTTCGCGACAAACCTGTGCAAGATACTGCAAAGCTCCATTGACTGTATCCGTCACTTCAATGTTGCGCTCTTTTACATTGTCCAACAGCTTTTGATACATCTGATTTTGGAAGCTGTCAAAATCGATCTCCGGAGCAGAAGGATCATATAATCGATCCACTTCCCCCAAAATGTCCGACTGAACCTGATTTTCATCTAACGCTGAATTAAAAAATGCTTCATCAAAATCGCTGCTGATTCCGTAAGATACAAAAGTTTCCCTCAAATCCTGTGTCAAATAAGAAACCGCATTGCTTTTGACAATCTGTTCTTTGAGAAAAGACGGAGAAAGGACCGTCATTTGAAGGAGAACCGCACAGGAAAGCAAAAAGAGAAAAAGGCTCAAAAAAAAGGATAGAATCCATGAAATGATATGTTTCATCATTGGTTTACGATCTGCACTTGATTTTATCGACATTCCATTTTCCCTCCCCTTTATGATAGAATCCTAGGGCCAGAAACATATTGGGCATAAACAAATACCCGATAGGGAGTCGCACCAATCCCCGCTATATTGTGACAGGTATAGAGGATCAGATTTTCTTCCTGTTTTGTCAGGTCATAAGCGGTCGTATTGTCGTATCGAGTCGTCTGCGAACCGGTAATCTCATAAAGATAAGTTCCATAATTTGTGCAAAGTTCTACTTGATCTCCAACATTGACGTTCGGGAGTGGGAGAAAATAAGTGTTATTATGTCCGCCAATTAAGATGGTTCGCCCTTGTCCGGGAAGGTAAGTTCCGGAATAAAGCTCCACTCCATTAATCATGTTTTTGATGTTGTCTCCATAAATAAGGGGCGCGTCGATCCCCACTGATTGAATGTGCAGCTCTCCAAAAGTCTCTCCCTCAGAAGGAAATTTAATATCACTGCTTTTTAAGGTATCCCCCGTATTTTGAACGGAACCCTGATAAATATTGGCGGCATTTTCATCAAACTGAGGAGTACTGGAGGTAAAAGCCAAATCCACCATGTTTACATACGGCATCACAACAGGACCAAATGCAACGGCTATTAGGAAAGCTGTCAACAGAAAGAAAGCAATGGGATAAAAAATAAATTTTACCCCATTGCTTTTTCTGGATTTTTTTCGAAATCGATATTCCATGATAATCAGTGAGCTTTGACCAAATGATTCTTAGCAGAAACTGCAGCAACTGCTCCTAAAGAACCAAGAATTCCAAACACAACTACCATTAAAGCAGTATCATCCGCACCGGTCTGTTTAATTGGATTAGACTGTGTAGAAGTGCTGTAAGTCTTTCCATTTTTATCGACAATTGAAATGGTCTTGCCGTCAAAAGTAAGGGTAGCTCCCAATTTTTTAGCAGCTTCGACTGCCATATTCTCCAATTTTGTCTGAACATCAGATGGGATCTCATTGAAGGCCAGCTTACCCGTATTTGCCCAGGTCTCTTTTGCTTCTTTCAAATCGCTAAGTGCCGTAGAAAGCTGTACATCCGTTAAATCGTTAGCGTTGAGAAAATCCCCCGCCAATTTAACATACTGAGCCGGAATCTGTCTTGTCTGTATACCAATCTGGATTCCAGACTTCATCTCTGCGATAACATCATCTTTTGTGGTCGCAGCGAAAGCCGGAATTGCCATTGCGACTATCATAATTCCTGCACACAAAATTGCAAGTAACTTCTTCATAAAATAGCCCTCCTATAAATAATTTTTTATCACTTGATTTAATTATAATTATCCTAAAATATTTCTAGATGATATTCCATATTATAACAAATTTTAATCAAATTGTAAATAAATGGCCTTCTAAATCCCATTATTTTCTATTTATAGTTTTAAATCAGCCCATGTTTTCTGTACATTCGCAAGTAATTCCTGCCCATGCCGTTTTTTTGTTAACACAGGCAGCGCTTTATCAAAGGAAGGCATCCGTTCACTCATATTATGGGTATCGCTGCCAATCAGCATCGGATAGCCTTCTTCTGAAAGTGAATAAAGAAAGCGGCGGTTTTCACGGCTTTGAAGTGCCCCGGCATTAAACTGCAAAATCAAATCTTCAAAAGATAAAAGTTCTTCAAAATCCTGTGAATGATAATATGCCTGATACCGTTCAATATGCGCCAGCACAGGAATAATATTAAGCTCATAGGTCAAATTGTGCAGCTCTTCTAAAATCCATGGATGATAGGGCTGTCTGGGAAGCTCTAATAAAAGGAGCTTTGTGTCTCCAAGGCAAAGTGGGCGCAAATCCGCTTCGCATAATCCCTGAGTCAAATAAATCTCCGCACCTAAAAAAGCTTCCGGACTATCCGCCATTCCTCGAAATGAGCTGAGAATCCGATATGAATCTGATCGTCTCTGTAAAAAATCAGAAAGCGATTCTCTATGCGGATAATAATGCGGAGTCAAAAAGACTTTTCTGACTCCCTGCTTTTTAAGAGTCTGAAGCATCTGAATCGACATATTGCAGTCTTTGGCACCATCGTCCATTTGCGGAAGACAATGCGTATGAAGATCTACAAAAGATAGTTTACTTGTCCTTGTATTCATATTGATACTCTTTGGAATAAGCATACGGCTTATCCTTTTCATTGACATTCGTAACAACCACTCCAAGCAAATTTCCATGAATATTTCGAATACTGTCGGCCGCCTTTTGAAGATCAGCATACCGAGTTTGTTTCTGACGTGCAATCAAAACCGCACCGGCCGCATAATTCATACAGATAAGTCCGTCCGCTACCACATTGATGGGCGGCATATCTAAAAATACATAATCATAGGACTGAGACAAAGCCTCCAAAAGCCGTACCATACTTTCAGAGCCAAGGAGTTCCGAAGGATTCGGAGGAATTGGACCCGAAGTAATCAAGTCCAAGTTTGGAAATATGTCCCGATGTATACTGTCTTCTAGGCTATCAATCCCACATAAACATTTAGATAGTCCGGTTGCATTGCTAAGGCGCACATATTTATGTTGAGTTGGCTTTCTCATATCGGCATCAATAATAACCACACGAGCCCCCAGCTGCGCCATTGTAATCGCCAAGTTAATACAGGTTGTTGACTTTCCGGCAGAAGGTTCTGCACTGGTAAAAATAACAGCTTTATTTTGAGAAGTTGAAGTTGCAAAAAGGAGATTCGTTCGAATTGTCTTGTACGCTTCCACTACTGAAAAAGCTGTTTTACTGTTTAACAAAGTACTGGCACGGTTCCTGCGTCTTGATACCTGTTTTTTAACCATAGCGGTATCCCCCTTTATTATCAGCATTCAAATCAGGAATTTCTCCCAATACAGGAACTTTTAGTTTTTCTTGAATATCCTTTTCTCCCTTCACGGTATTATCTCTCAAAAATGCAATAATAGATATTAAAACAGATACTATTAAAAAGGCGAAAACTCCTATCAATGTGTTTCGTTTTATATCAGGAGAAGAAGGTTGACTCGGAACCGAGGGAGAACCAATCACTTCGACAGATCCTGCTTTTACAACCCGCTTGAGGATATCCGGTGCTGTATCGGCCATTGCCTTACAAATACTGACAGAGAGCTGTGCATCTTCCGATTCGGCAGAAACTCTAAAAACTTCGGTATTATCTACTGCGCTCATGGAAATGTCCGACTGCAGCTGTTCATAAGAAATATTTCCAACTTTTGCAGCTACTTGATTCAGAGCATCTCGATTTTTTAAAATAACAATATATGTACCAACAAGCTTCTGGGATGCGGTTAAGTCGTTTGGGTTAATTGCATTTGTAGTGGAAGTATTGGCTCCATTATTCACATACAATTCAATTGAAGAGATATACTTTTTCGGGATCAAAAAAGTAGAAATCAAAAAAGCAATCAGCGCACCTAATATAGTTGCCGTCAATATTTTTCTCCATTGTTTTCGGATGGCAAAAAATATATCATTGAGAGAAATCTCTTCTTCCATCGTTTGCATACTCCTATTTCCTTAATTCTACTATTTTTTTAAATTATAACATGTTAAATAAAAACAATCAATACCAATTGAAAAATCTTACACAATAAGTGCCCTTTTAAAGGAACAATTTTCCAAAAATTGAAAATGTTTTTTGAAAGTCCGCTAACTCAAAAAAATTATTATTAGAATTAATATTACTAAATTAGTAAAAATTAAATCATAAAATTTAGTTTGTATTGGATTGACTGCTAAAGCACCTAATGTTATAATTTAAGTAGTTTATTAAATTATGGAAAATGCAATTATAGAATATAGATCTTGTGAATTTTTTATTGTGACATACTATTAGTAAGGGAGAGCAAAGAGAAAGGATGAAGAAAAATAAAATCATGGACAAACGAAGGGTAGCTTTATGTGGGTTTGATTTACTGATATTGGCCTTGTCTTATAGTATTATTTTGTTTTGTTCCACCAGTAGTTCGTTAATTTTAAATGGAAAATTTGAACTGCAAGTTTCCATAGCACGTTTTTTATTTTTAGCTGTTTGTATCATTGGTTTTCGAATCTGTTTTAAAATTTACAGTCACATCTGGAGATATGCTGGCATCAGTGTTTATCTTCGTCTGATTATTTCTGATTTTATTGCAGGTTTGGAAATTCTTTTAATCAGCCAATTAATTTCTTATCTTAACTTAGGGTTTGGGATCAATTTATGCGTTGTCTCTTTGAATTGTCTTGTCTCTTTGTCGGCGCGTATGTTATATCAGTCACAATATGCCCATCATAACGTCGCACAACATACATCCGCCGAGCAAAGTCATAAAATGAATGTAGCAATTGTCGGAGCTGGCAACATTGGAGCGACCCTTGCTCAAGAGCTAATCCGTAATCCGCAGTCTCATTATAAACCACTCTGCTTTATTGATCTTGATAAAAACAAAATCGGGCAAAAGCTCAATGGTCTGCCGGTTTACCCAGAGGACGAGCATATCGTACAGCGGATTCAAGAAATGCCAATTCACGAAGTGGTAATTGCGCTGCCGGATTTAGATAGTGATAATCGGAAACATCTTTATGATCTCTATAGTCAAACCGGATGTAAGGTAAAACTTTATGATTATCCTTTTGGCGAACATAAGGAACAAGGAATTCGCAATTTTATCAGGGATATCAAAATCGAAGATCTTCTTTCTCGAGACAGTATTCAGCTGGATAATAGCATTTCAGAAAACTATTATAAAGGAAAAACCGTACTCGTCACCGGTGGAGGCGGTTCTATTGGCTCAGAATTATGCCGCCAGATTGCAAAAATGCAGCCTAAAAAGTTGATTATCTTTGATATTTATGAAAACAATGCTTATGATATACAGCAAGAACTGCTCTTAAAATATACTTCTTCCCTGGACCTGAAAGTCGTGATCGGTTCCGTTCAAGATATCAATAGGCTGGAACAAGTTTTCTCTGCTGAACGTCCACAGATCGTCGTTCATGCAGCAGCTCATAAGCATGTACCATTGATGGAACAAAACTCTGTAGAAGCCATTAAAAACAATGTATTTGGCACCTATAACACAGTTAATGTGGCCGAAAAATACAACGTCGAAAAATTTGTTTTGATTTCCACCGACAAAGCCGTCAATCCCACAAATATTATGGGAGCCTCCAAACGCTTATGCGAAATGATTATCCAAAGTCGTCATGACAGCAAAACACAGTTTGTCGCTGTACGTTTTGGAAATGTATTGGGTTCCAATGGGTCTGTGATTCCTCTATTTGAAAAAGAAATTGCGCAGGGCGGCCCTGTAACAATCACGGACAAGCGTATTATTCGATATTTTATGACCATTCCGGAAGCCGCACAGTTAGTTCTGCAAGCGGGGGTAATGGCTAAAAAAGGAGAACTATTTGTTCTCGATATGGGAAAGCCTGTACATATTTATGACCTTGCTAAAAATATGATCCGCTTGTCCGGTTTGGTTCCTGGACAAGATATTCAGATTGTTGAAATCGGGCTTCGTCCCGGAGAAAAGCTTTATGAGGAATTACTGATCAAAAGTGAAGAAATGGTCAAAACGGAAAATGATCGTATTCTGATCGAACGGGATAAACCGCTTACGCGGGTACAGGTGGAAGAAAAGCTTTGTATCTTAAAACAAGCAATACAAGATGCAAGCAATGAAGTCGTAAAAGAAGCTTTTCGAAAAGTGGTTCCCACCTTTCAGAATCCCGATATTGTCAATGCCGCTGCTGAACTTCAAATGGATTCAAAAGCAAAAGAAAATCTTCCCCTTCCTGTATCGGTAGGAACACAAAAGTTGGCATAATCAAATGAATAAAAAAATCGGGGCAAAGTGAAGTGATTTACTCTGCCCCGATTTTTATTTCAATTTTTAAAAGTAATAAATAGAGGCAGAGTCTCAAAAAGAAGACTCACCCTCTCAAAAATCAATTTGTTTTATAGGAGGCTCTTTTAAAAGGGCCCAGCGTTTTCGGTAATCCGGAAAGACAGAAGCAATCAGTTGATAAAATTCAGCGCCATGATTTTTATAGCGAATATGTGCAAGCTCATGTACGACAACATAATCGATCGCTTCTTTTGGATACCTCATCAGCCGCCATGAAAAGCAGATGCTGTTTTTTGCACTGCAGCTTCCAAAGCGTGTCTTTGCATCTGTAATCCGAATTTTCGTCGGAAAAACTCCCATGACGTCTGCAAAAAGAGCCGTTCTTTTCGGGAGGATTTCATTCGCCTGCCAAATATACTCGGCTTTCTCCTCTGGAGAAACCTCTCCTTCAGCTTGTGCTTTCTGTTGCTGCTGCAGGAGATGGCATCTAAGCCATTCTGCATGGGCCTCCAAAAACCGGTCAATCTCTCTCTGAGGCAACTGCTGTGGTGCACGAACGATTACTTTGCACTCTCGTGTGATTAAAAGTGCCAGCGTACGTCGTTTGGAACGAATCAGCTGATAGGGAACCAAATTATTCATTTCCAAGATAGGTAAAACGCTTTATCGTTTTCCCATCTTTGCTGACCGTTTCATTCCACATAGAAGCAGGCCGCACCCAAACTTCATGCTCTCCATAAAGCGCCTGATAAACCACCATTTCTTCCAATGTTTCGGAATCGCGCGCCAAACAGAGCACTCTGTACTCATTTCCTTTAAAATGGCGATATCTGCCTTTTGGAATTTCCATTTTTATCCTCCCAAAATTTTTCTTCAGTATGACACAAATGATTTTAATTTACAACAATCCTATCAGGCATCGACCCCGCCGCATTGTCGATCCTCAGCACCATCTCAGCCCCGCCGAAATTGCAAGCTAGGGGTCCCCCAGCAATATAAAAAAGCCGCATGATACAGCTTTTTTGGTATCAAAACGGCTTTTGTAAAATAAACATTCGCTCAGGGCTTTTTGTCCTGTGTGGGATCAGGAAAGAATGAGTCCGGATCTGCTTTAAACCGTGCCACCGCATCTTCCTGCAGCTCTTTGATAGCGTCCCTTTGGGCATGAGTCCAAACAGGCTGTGGATTCTCTTTTGGATCCATACAGTGATACGTTTTCATCTCCATAGAAAAGCACCTCCATGCCAATCTATGCCACAAAGATTCATTTTGCGCATAAAGGAAATTTTCAAGCACGATATTTAGAAGAAAATAAACCCAAAGCACCAAAAACAATCGTCGCAGCTCCACAAAGAGCCGTAATAATTCCGATCACTATTGAAGCTATCGAGATTCCTTTTTTCATAGAGTATTTCCCCTTTCTTCTAACGATCAAAATTTTTCATTAAGTTTATTATAATTTTAAAACATCAAAACCGCAAGGAAAAATTCAAACAAAATGTGCCCTCTTTTTTAAAAAAATACACTTTTTCTCTTGACAACTATTATTTAGAGCTCTATAATAATCTAGTGTCAATCGCGATGCGCTGGCGTAGCTCAGTTGGTAGAGCAGCTGATTTGTAATCAGCAGGTCGTAGGTTCGAGTCCTATTGCCAGCTCCATAACTCCGGCAAGTGGCTAAGTGATTGCCGGTATATGGAGGAGTTCCCGAGCGGTCAAAGGGGGCAGACTGTAAATCTGTTGCTTCGGCTTCGATGGTCCGAATCCATCCTCCTCCACCAAGTCCCAGAAAACGTATGAGAATGCGGTTTCTGGGACTTTTTTATATTAAATTAAAGAAGCAAAACTCTGTGAAAATCTATCAAAACTGGAGTAATTGGGGTATAAAAATGATCCCATTACGCAAGCTTTGATAGATTGTTTTTTTATTTAGGGAATTCTATATTTTTCGCATTATCAGATGGACCACAATGAATTGATCATATGTAACTGCCTAAAATTTTTCAATGGTTTTGTTATATGTATTTTTTTAGTAAAAATTGAAAAGAATAAAAATATCTCCGAAAGGACGTGAACGCTAATGATATTGCAAAATTTACTGAAAAAAATAAAATATAGAACCATTCTAAATGAAGCGACAAAAAATGCTGCAGATCCTACACCCGAATCTAAAAATCAAAACTCCCCCCAACCAACCATGACGACCTCTTTAAAAGATAACATTGAAATCATGAAAAGTTATCTTGGGGATTGTAACGATGTAAAGATCCGTGAGTTTACGTTTGGAAGATCCCCTGCTGTCAATGCTGCCTTAATCTTTATAGACGGGCTGGTAAGCAACGATATTATCACCGAGAGTGTTATGAAACCTCTGATGCTATTTGATGCCAGAACAAAAGGAAACGTGGTAGAAGACGTACAAAAGCGCATTATTTGTTCAGGGGATGTAATAAACTCCGACAAGGAAGATCAGCTTTTGGAAAGCTGCTTATCCGGAGATACCGTTTTACTGATAGACGGATACCGCTCTGGAATCATCATCAGCAGTAAAGGATGGGATAAACGCAGTGTTGCAGAACCCCAGACTGAAGCTGTTATAAGAGGTCCACGAGAGGGTTTCACCGAAAATTTCAGAACAAATACATCTCTTTTGCGCAGAAAAATAAGGAATCCCGCTTTCAGAATGGATACCTTTGTGATTGGTGAAAAAACAAGGACAATTGTTTCGGTCGCTTACCTAAAAGGGGTAGCGGACGAAAGCCTTATCGCTGAAGTTAAAAGGCGTCTTAACTCAATAAACGTAGATTCTATTTTGGAGTCCGGTTATATTGAGCAATATATAGAAGATGCACCTTTCAGCATTTTCCCAACCATCGGGAAAAGTGAAAAGCCGGACGTAATCGCGGGAAAAATTTTGGAAGGACGGGCTGCAATCATTGTGGACGGCACGCCTTTCGTATTGACCGTTCCAATGCTTTTCACAGAGAGCTTTCAAACAGCAGAAGACTATTATGCACGAACTTTTTATTCCAGTATTCTGCGCTTGTTAAGATTCCTTTCTTTTGTATTTGCAATATTTGGACCTGCCTTTTTTATTGCCATTACAACCTTTCATCAAGAGGTAATTCCGACTACATTAATGTTCACCATTTCAACCGCTCGGGAAGGGACCCCGTTCCCGACTGCTGTCGAAGCATTAATCCTTTTGCTGGCCTTCGAAATTCTACGAGAAGCAGGGTTGAGATTACCCCGTCCAATTGGGCAGGCAGTCAGTATTGTTGGTGCTCTGGTAATGGGAGATGCAGCCGTTTCAGCCGGACTCGTTGGCGCACCTATGGTTGTAACGATCGCCATATCCGCAATGGCAGAATTTGTAACTCCAGAACATCAAGATGCAATTATAGCCCTTCGCTTAATTTTATTGGTCTTAGCAGCAACTCTTGGAGGATTCG
>ENA-UOOK01006524-UOOK01006524.1-fermentation-metagenome-genome-assembly--contig:-NODE-6524-length-11106-cov-18.677857_pt1 | contig 11106 bp, 9 predicted proteins | sample MGYA00245777_ERZ724023 | MGnify/ENA primary metagenome ERZ724023 (study PRJEB28704, sample SAMN03018312) | fermentation metagenome | biome: anthropogenic terrestrial biome; feature: soil; material... | reverse complement strand
TATATTGAAAACGATTCTATCCCGTGGACCGTTGTACCGGAGAAAAAAAGCTGGGCATCAGACATCGTGGAAGCATACAATATTGAGTTCATTCCGAACAATATCCTTATTTCCCCTGCCGGCATCATCAGCGACAGAAACGTCCCGGCCATCGCAGTGGAAAATGCACTTAAAAATTCTGTAAAAAACAATCGTTAAATGCCATGCTGGTCAAGGTTTTTGGTGCGGCAGTACAAGGTATAAATGCCACACTTATAACTATTGAGGTAAATTGCACAAAGGGGATCAAGTTCTTTCTGGTGGGTTTGCCCGATGCATCAGTGAAAGAAAGCCACAAAAGGATTGTATCCGCCATTCAGGTAAGCGGTTTTAAGTATCCCCGGCAACAAATTGTGATCAACATGTCTCCGGCGGATATCCGGAAGGAGGGATCAGCTTACGACCTGCCCCTGGCGATAGGCATACTGGCCACCTCCGAAACCATTATGGCGGATAAACTGCCCGATTACCTTATCATGGGTGAGTTATCGCTCGACGGAAATATCCTGCCCATCAAAGGTGCCTTACCTATAGCTATCATGGCTAAGGAAAACGGATTCAAAGGGTTCATCCTTCCTACGGAAAATGCTAAAGAAGCAGCTGTTGTGGAAGGATTGGAGGTTTACGGGGTAGAAAATATCCGTCAGGTCGTCGGTTTTGCAAACAATGAACTTGAGCTTGAAAAAACAACCGCAGATATAGGGCAGGAGTTTTTGCAGAGCCAGTCGAATTTCGAGTTCGACTTCAGCGATGTAAAAGGACAGGAAAATGTGAAACGCGCGTTGGAAGTAGCGGCTGCAGGTAGCCACAATATAATTATGGTAGGGCCTCCCGGCGCAGGGAAATCGATGATGGCGAAACGAATGCCCTCTATCCTCCCCCCTTTCACCCTTGAAGAGGCACTCGAAACCACAAAGATACACAGCGTTGCCGGCAAACTGGAAAAAGGCATCTCCCTTATGTCGCGCAGGCCATTCCGGTCCCCACACCATACCATCAGTAATGTAGCCATGGTCGGTGGCGGAGCCGATCCTCAACCGGGTGAAATCAGTTTGGCCCACAACGGAGTGCTGTTTTTGGATGAACTTCCGGAGTTTAATCGAAATGTTCTCGAAGTGATGCGTCAGCCATTGGAAAACCGAAAAATAACAATTTCCCGCGCCAAATATTCCGTGGAGTACCCTGCGAGCTTTATGATGGTTTCGGCCATGAATCCCTGCCCTTGTGGTTATTACAACCATCCCGATAAAGCGTGTGTCTGTCCGGGAGGAGCCGTACAGAAATATTTAAACAGAATCTCAGGACCTTTACTGGACAGGATCGATATCCATATCGAAATCGTACCGGTCGCGTTCGAAAAGCTATCCGACAGCACTCCGGCCGAACGCAGTGCAGAAATCAGTAAACGTGTGGTAAAAGCCCGCCGGATCCAGGCGGAGCGATTTAAAAAAACTCCCGGTATATATTGCAATGCACAAATGACATCGAAAATGCTGCACCAATATGCTGCCCCTGATGCATCCGGATTGCAATTGCTCAGAACCGCCATGGACAGACTCAGTCTATCGGCTCGCGCGTACGACAGGATACTGAAAGTTTCACGGACCATTGCCGATCTGGACGCCAGCCCTCAGGTCTTACCGGTTCATCTGGCGGAAGCAATCAATTACCGCAATCTCGACAGGGAGGCCTGGGCGGGGTGATTTGAGACGACATATAACACAATTGGGCGCTCTTACATAACAACGATATTGGCTCCTTCGTAACTCTCCTGAAACGAGTCAGGATTTTCTGAGTATGTGAATGGACCATTGAGAAACAACTCGTGTGAAATTGATAACACTGTTATTAAAATTGAATAAAATGAAAAATGTATTATTCCTCGTATTGTTATTTCTATCCACTCCCTCATTTTCTTTTAGTCAGGGATATTTGAAATCACATTCCGGTAATTTTCTTGACCACCATATTGTACCGGACAATACGATGAAGAGAATATATGAGGAAATAAAAACCCCTCATAAGTATGGACTGGTATTAGTGCCTTCAGAAAATAAAATGATCGACAGTCCGAGTATCTTCAGGCATAACAATTTGTGGTACATGACATACATTGTGTTCGATGGTAAAGGATATGAAACCTGGCTCGCAAAAAGCGATGACTTATTAAACTGGAACACTTTAGGACGTATCATGTCTTTTTCGGAAAATTCCTGGGATTCCAATCAAAAAGCTGGATATATAGCTTTGCAGGATTACAAATGGGAAGGTTCGTATGCAGTTCAACAATTCAACAATTATTATTGGATGTCATACCTGGGTGGTAAATCAGCGGGATATGAAGAAGGTACTTTAAAGATTGGAATAGCGTTTACACAAGATGTAACAAAAACAGAAGAGTGGAATAGATTCGAAAAGCCCGTGATTTCGCCCAACGACGAGGATGCTAGGTGGTATGACAACCAGACAATTTTCAAGAGTACAATCATATGGGACAAGAATAAATCGATAGGATATCCGTTTGTGATGTTTTATAATGCGAAAGGGGGAAGCCAAACAGATGCTGAAGCTGAAAGAATAGCCATGGCTGTCTCAACGGATATGGTGAACTGGAAGCGATTCGGCAACAGACCAATAATCGATCATGGATCGGGCATTTCCGGCGATGCTTTTATCACAAAAATTGACAATATTTGGGTAATGTTTTACTTTGGAGCTTTTTGGAAACCGGGAGCTTTCGATCGTTTTGCCTGCTCCTATGATTTAATGAACTGGACTTACTGGAAGGGAGAAGATTTAATAAATTCTTCTGAAAATTTTGACAGTCGTTATGCTCACAAGCCTTTTGTAATAAAACACCAAGGAATTGTATATCATTTTTATTGTGCAGTGGATGAAAATGACAACAGAGGAATTGCTGTTGCCACATCCATTGATATGGGAAAAAGTAAAATATCTTTTCAGCACAAGAAGTAGTGTTTTGTATGATCCATCACGGCGTAAATAGCACGTTTCGCATACGCTTCAGGTGTCTATCCCTCCAAAACGAAAACAAAACCAAACAGACACGGACTTCAAAAATGCTGCTTCCGATACATCGGGATTGCAATTGCTTAGAACCACCATGGACAGACTCAGCCTATCTGTACGCGCAAACGAAAGGATCCTGAAACTTTTCCAGACCATTGCTTACCTGGAAACCAGTTCCCATGTTCTACCGGTTCACCTGGCGGAAGCAATCAACTACCGCAATCTCTATAGGGAGGCCTGGGCGGGGTAAAGTGAGACGGGAGGAAGGACAAAGAATGAAAGAAAAAGATACAATATATGAAAACCTGTTTCGAAAAGTAGCTTTTCAGGACGATGAGCAAGCCTTCAAAGAACTTTTTCTCGAGTTCTATCCGGCATTGTGTGTGTTTGCCATGCGGTATACCAAACTGGAAGAAAGAGCCAGAGACATTGTGACGGCCTCGGGCTCTGTCTGGCTGAACAACCGGCTACTGGCCGGGGATATTACGAGCTGGACAGCCAGCTGAACCTGATAAAAAAAGAGGACCCGGGAACCCATGCGTTCATCAGGGAAAAATTCGCCGTCCCCGAAAAGGTGATCGACGTGCAGGAATCGTCGGTACTGGTCGTGGACGACAAGAACCGCAGGTGGAGACTGCCCCTGGGAGACGGGCGCTACAAACAACTTACCGATGACGCGCAACTGCGTATCTGTCGGGAAGTGGCCACCGAAAGGGACCTCTTCCATTCCTGCGGCACTTTTTATGAGTTGCCGGCGGAAAACGCGGACGGGTTCGCCAAGATCAGACCCATTTCATCACATGACTTCAGGATTCACGATTATGCATCATACCGGGGACTGCTGGTGATGACGGGCATTGAACCCGAAGCGAAAGCGGGAGAACATGTTGTACGCTCGGACGACGGAAAGGCTGCCGTGTGGGTCGGCGTGATCGATGACTTGTGGGAGCTGGGAAAACCCGTGGGACATGGAGGACCCTGGAAAAACAGCCGCGTGAAGGCCGGAGAGCATTCCGACCCCTACCTGATCGGGTTTTACGACGAGCGCACGCTCGAAATATCCCACGACGCCCGCGAAACGGTAACTTTCGTCATCGAGACCGAACCCGTGGGACACGGACCCTGGATGCTTTACAAGAAAATAACAGTCAAGCCCGGGGAAACTTTCAACCATAAGTTCCCCCACAATTTCCAGGCACGCTGGATACGTTTCTCTGCCGACAGGGAATGCACAGCGACAGCCTGGTTGGAGTACAAATAATACAAAAAGCAACATTCTCACACCAAATTTATTTTTAAATCATTACTTTTACATTGGAGTCTGAAATAACAAAAAACAATTCGAGTCAAATGAACCTGGATTGTTTGATTTTGATGGTGTCTCCATTTTAATGGAGGCGGGTAACAAATTTTGGATATGATGAAAAATATTTTTTTCCTGTTATTGAGTATGTGTATGCTAATCACTTCATGCAAGTATTCAAAAAGTGATGTAATTGTCTACAGTGCTCCCGGTGGGGAGGTACTAAACGAAAAATACAAAGTTGCTGTAAACGGCATTGATATCCCTGTCTACAATACCCGAATATGTACAGAAGATATTCAAGGGCGCCACAGGGCGGGGATTGTTACCCTTGCGGATTCGGCTTACGATATTGCTGGCTTTGCTTCATTTGATCTAAAAAAAGGACCGGTGAAAGTCAGTATAGCTGTAAACGAATTAATAGCATCAGCCAAAATTTTACCTGTCTCGTTCGGTATTATTCCGGCAATCAAGGGAAAGACACTCACTTTCGAAGTAGACAAACCCCAGCACATTACGGTCGAGATCAATGGTGACCACATACGTTCGTTGCACCTCTTTGTGAATCCGGAAGAGACGGATATCCCCGATCCGAACGATCCGAATGTTATTTATTTTGGTCCGGGAATCCACGAAATCACTTCTATACCTGTTGGCGACAATCAAACCGTTTATATTGCCGGCGGGGCTATTGTAAGGGGGGTTCCGGATGAAAATGGAAAATCTCGAGGAAAAGCCTCTTTCGTGCTGAGAGGTAAAAACATTACTTTTCGTGGCAGGGGAATATTCGATCAAGGAGCCGTACCGCGTGTAACGGGCCGACAAACGATGAACGTTACCGCCGACGGATTGAATCTGGAGGGAGTCGTATTATGCAATTCAAGCCTTTGGACTGTTTCCTTGCGTGATTGCAAGGATGTCCATATAGACAACATAAAATTATTTGGGCATCGCGCCAATGCAGACGGTATCGATATAACCTCGTCTATTGATGTATTGGTTGAGAACTGTTTTTTACGGACATGGGACGATCTTATTGTGGTTAAAACCTTGAAAGGAGTCACTCAGGATGCTCGCCGTATCCACGTGAGAAAATGCGTGCTCTATAACGAAATTGCTCATGCATTAAGCATTGGAGCAGAGCTCACACGTGATGTGGAAGATGTCTTGTTTGAGGACTGCGATATCATAGGCGATCACGGACGCGAGTGGACGTTGCGTATCTATCACACCGATGCGGCAACGGTAAAGAATGTTCGTTTCGAAAATATCCGAATTGAGGAATCTGTTCAATTTGCTTCACTGTGGATAAATTCGGCTGTTTGGACTTCAGATACCGCACGCGGCCATATAGAAGATGTGGTGTTTAGAGACATTACCGTTAATAATAAAGGGTACCAGCTCCACAGAGATTTTGAATTTCTTGGTTACGACAAGGATCATGCAATCAACAACGTTTTAATTGAAAATGTAGTAATCAACGGGAGGAAAATCACCCGGGAAGATATCAAAATCAATCCGCCGATAGGTAGTAGAGAGGCTAAGGAAGGTATTGCCATGAACGAATTTGTTTATAATGTGAGCGTGAAATAGATGATCACGTTTCCATCCGACTCCCGGGGTGATACTATTGCGAAGCGCTTACGGATATATATTGTACAACTAAACTATTACAACAATGAACTATTCAAGAAGAAAATTTATCAAAACAGCAGGCCTGGCCACTGCTGGTACGCTGATCTCATCCAGAGTTGCCTTAGGATCCAGTTCTATCTGGACATCCAACAGCAACACGCTGAAAGTGGGACTGATCGGTTGTGGCGGTCGTGGCACAGGCGCAGCAGGAGAAGCGTTGAGCGCCGATCCGAATGTTATCTTAACCGCGATGGCAGATGCATTTGACGACCACCTGCAAAACTCGTTCAACACGCTCAAAACAAAGTATGGAAACAAAGTGCAGGTACCGGAAAGCAATAAATTTGTCGGTTTCGATGCTTTCCAAAAACTGATCGATTCCGATGTGGATGTTGTCCTGCTGGCCGCGCCTCCCTGCTTCAGGCCCCAACACCTGGAAGCAGCAGTTAACGCCAACAAACATGTTTTCTGTGAAAAACCTTTTGCCGTAGATGCTCCCGGGTTACGCAGGGTGATGGAAGCTGCAAAGAAAGCCAAAGCAAAAAACTTGTCCCTGGTATCCGGATTCTGCTGGAGATATCATCAGCCCAAAAGGGATACTTTCGGACGGGTCTTAAACGGTCAGATCGGAGAGATCCTGGGCGGGGAAGCAACCTACAATACGGGTGAATTGTGGTTCAAGGAGAAGCAACACGGTTGGTCCGACATGGAATATAAGCTCCGCAACTGGCTTTACTACAACTGGCTTTCAGGAGACCACCTCGTTGAACAGGCTATCCACAGCATCGATATGTTCTCCTGGGCAATGGGCGACAAAGCCCCGTTAAAGATCAGCGGTACCGGTGGAAGGCAAAAACGGATCGATCCGAAGTTCGGAAACGTGTACGACCATTTCGGACTGACTTACGAATATGATAATGGCGTGAAAATTTATTTCTTTTGCCGTCAACAAGCAGGAACATCTCCTTCCTATGCAGTTGAATTAATCGGAAAGGACGGCAGGTGCTATGTAGACTGCCGAACCGGCGAACACAAAATTACCGGAAAGAATGCCTGGAATCTGGCTGATGCAACCAAGTTTACGGATGCGGAAGCTTACAAACAGACAAAGGTAAGGGGCATGTACCAGGTGGAGCACGACGAATTGTTCGCTTCCATCAGGGCAAATAAGCCGATGAATGACGGTGAATGGATGACGCGCTCCAATCTACTCGCTCTGGCCGGTCGCATGGCTGCCTATTCAGGACAAACCATCACTTTTGATCAGGCCCTGAACTCATCGGAGGTACTGTTTCCGGGAGATATTTCCTGGGATACAAAGTACGACCTGTCCATTGCTATACCGGGGGTAACAGCATTTAAATAAGATAAAATGAACAAAAGAGATTTTATTAAATCAGCAGCAGTGATGGCAGGAGTTTCTGCCATCACCCCCTTTGCAACTGTGTCGGGCGCCAATGGAACATCATCTGTGTCAGCACAGCAAGATTCCGCCAAGGTGTCGTTAAAAAAAGCATTGGTCTTTGGAATGATCCGGGACAAGGTTTCACTGACCGACAAATTTAAGATTGCCCGGGAAGCGGGCTTCGACGGAATTGAGCTCAACAGCCCGACTGATTTTCCGCTAAGCGATATCCTCCAGGCTAAAAAGAGTGCCGGCCTGGAACTGCCCAGTGTGATCAATAAGGACCATTGGTCAAAACCGTTGTCGGATCCCGATCAACAAATCAGGCAGCAGTGTATTGACTCGGTGATAAAGTCTATGCATGAAGTGAAAGAACTGGGAGGAGACACCGTACTCGTCGTTCCGGGTGTAGTGAACGAAAAGGTATCGTATGAACAGGCTTACATCACCTCGCAAAGCGCCATTAGGGAGCTTATCCCCTACGCAGAAAAAACAGGCGTACAAATCGCGCTGGAGAACGTCTGGAACAACTTTATCCTTAGTCCCGTAGAAGCAAAGCGATTTATCGATGAGATCAACCATCCGTTGGTAGGGTGGTATTTCGATATCGGAAATGTGCTTAGGTACGGTTGGCCGGAACATTGGATACACACCCTGAAGTCACGAATCATGAGGTTGCATATCAAAGAGTTCAGTCGTGAAAATATGAATTCAAAAGGGTTGCGGGAAGGCTTTAAGGTGGAGTTGCTTGAGGGGGACAACAACTGGCCGGTAGTGATGAAAGCCGTGCGGGATATTGGCCATACTGGCGGCTGGCTCACTGCAGAAGTTCCCGGAGGAGATTTAATGCATTTAAAGAAGATTGCTGCGCGAATGGACAAGATCATCTCCTTTTTATGAAATGCAATTCACTCGCGATGAGGTAATTTTTACTGCAAGGATGGGTCTTTGTGAATCCCGTTGTAATTTGTCCGACGGGGAGATATCGCGAGGATTTGTTGACGTTCGGACAGGAAGAAAACAACGGGTTCGTTTTCTTCCTGTCCGATTTTTCTGTTTTCAAACAAAAATCAACTATCTTTGAAACCGGTAAATGTATTTATCCACAATATCTATAACACAATGAAACTCAAAAAAATCTTTCAGGCAATCACTGCTATTGCAATAAGCGTTTCATGTACCGGGTGCATACAGAATTTGCTTTCAAACGATAAAGCATCGACTAAAAAAATTACTCCGATCGATTTCTCACACGTAAAAATTAACGATAACTTCTGGTCACCAAGGCTGAAAAACCACGTTTCACATACGCTTCCGGTGTGTATCGACCAGATCGAGAACAAAACCGGACGGATACTGAACTTCGAAAATGCCGCCAAGCGGTCTGGCGAACATTCCGGTATTTTTTACGATGATTCAGACGTGTATAAAGCTCTCGAAGGAATAGCATACAGCCTTATAAACAACCCCAACCCTGAACTGGAAAAAAAAGCTGACGAATGGATCGACAAGTTTGCGGCGGCTCAGGAGCCGGATGGCTATATCAATACATTTTATACGCTGACCGGCCTGGATAAACGCTGGACCAACATGGACAAGCACGAAATGTATTGTGCCGGGCATATGATAGAAGCAGCTGTTGCCCATTACAAAGCTACCGGCAAACGCAAACTGCTCGATGTTTCCATACGAATGGCCGATTACATGATGAGCGAGTTCGGACCCGGCAAACGCCATTGGGTTCCGGGACATGAAGAGATTGAACTGGCGCTGGTAAAACTATACGAGATAACTAACCAGGAGAAGTACCTCGATTTTGCGTATTGGCTGCTCGAAGAACGCGGGCACGGACACGGTTCCAAAGGAACGGAAGGTACGTGGAGCCCTATATACTACCAGGATGAGGCACCGGTCAGGGAATTGTCAAGTATAAACGGGCACGCCGTCCGGGCCATGTACCTGTTTTGTGGCATGGCCGATGTGGCAGCTCTGAAAAACGATACCGGATATATAGGTGCGTTGAACCGGTTGTGGCACGATGTGGCATCGACCAAAATGTACCTGACGGGAGGAATCGGTTCATCACGGCACAACGAAGGATTTACAGAGCCCTATGATCTTCCCAACTATGAAGCGTATTGCGAGACCTGTGCTTCGATTGGAATGGTTTTCTGGAACTCGCGCATGCACCAGCTCACAGGCGATTCAAAATACATTGACGTGCTGGAACGCTCCATGTACAACGGTGCTCTGGCGGGCATATCGTTAAAAGGAGACCTTTTCTTTTACGTGAATCCGCTGGCTTCACACGGCGACCATCACCGAAAGGAATGGTACGGCACGGCTTGTTGCCCAAGTCAGGTATCCCGTTTCCTTCCCTCCATAGGAAACTACATTTACGGAACATCGGAAGAGGCCATCTGGGTAAATTTATACATCGGCAGTAAGACTGGTGTGAACACAGGAAAAGCGGAAATGACGCTAAATCAGCAAACAAACTATCCGTGGGACGGCAACGTAACCCTTACCGTTGAATCGCTGAATAAACCCATCAGAAAAGAATTTCGTCTACGAATTCCCGGATGGTGTAAAAGCCATACCGTTACTGTGAACGGAGATGCGATAACGAATCCCCAGGTTGAAAAAGGCTACCTGGTGATCAACCGGAAGTGGAGATCAGGCGACATAATAACGCTTAACATGGATATGCCGGCGGAAATGGTACAAGCCGATCCACGCGTAAAAGAAAACACCGGGAAAAGAGCTGTTCAACGAGGTCCGCTGGTTTACTGCGCAGAAGAGACGGACAATCCTTCGTTCGATGAATTGACCCTCTCCTCCGCTTCAAAACTCAAGGAAACATTCAACCCGGCACTTTTAAACGGCGTTACCGTGATAGACGCCGTTTCAGGCGGTAAAACCATTCGTTACATCCCCTATTACGCATGGGACAACCGGGAGGCGGGACAAATGAAAGTGTGGATGGATTATAACGAATAGAAAAGTAAACCGTTTGGATTATTTATGAAAGCATTGGTCTTGGACAATTACATGGAGTTGAACTATCGTGACTTCCCTGATCCCCGTGTGGAAGCCGACGAAGTGCTGATCAGGGTTAAAGCCTGCGGAATATGCGGAAGCGATACACACGGTATGGACGGAAGCACCGGCAGAAGAGTGCCACCCTTGGTTATGGGGCACGAAGCTTCAGGAATTATCACGGAACTGGGCGCCGCGGTCACGGGATGGAACGTGGGTGACAGGGTTACTTTCGACTCCACGATATATCCGCTTGATGACTGGCACACACGTCAGGGACATTACAACCTCAGTAACGACAGAAAAGTGTTGGGCGTTTCTCCGGGAAATTACAAAAAACACGGTGCCTTTGCAGAATTCGTTTCAGTTCCTGCACATATCCTCTACAAGATTCCCGACAATGTTTCTTTTGAACAGGCAGCAATGGTAGAGCCTGTAGCCGTAGCCATGCATGCTCTAAATATCTCAGGCATTCAATTGGGACAAAATGCCGTGGTTATCGGCACGGGAACCATTGGCTTGTTTGTTGTAAAACTGCTGCAGACGGCAGGTGTATATCCCATCATTGCCATCGACATGGATGAAAAAAAATTAGAACTTTCCAAGGCCTTCGGCGCGACTCATACTTTCCTCTCTTCCGATAAAACCGTTTCAG
>ENA-UOOK01006523-UOOK01006523.1-fermentation-metagenome-genome-assembly--contig:-NODE-6523-length-11108-cov-5.519406_pt1 | contig 11108 bp, 9 predicted proteins | sample MGYA00245777_ERZ724023 | MGnify/ENA primary metagenome ERZ724023 (study PRJEB28704, sample SAMN03018312) | fermentation metagenome | biome: anthropogenic terrestrial biome; feature: soil; material... | reverse complement strand
CGGCGTAGCGGAGCGCCATGTTCAGGTCGTGCATCGTCATCACCGCGGCGACGTCATGATCCGTCGTCACCCGCCGGACGATCCCCAGGATGTCGAGCTGGTTCTTGAGGTCGAGGCTGCTCGTGGGTTCGTCCAGGAGGAGGACCCGGGGTTCCTGGACCAGCGCCCGGGCGATGCTCACCTTCTGGAGTTCCCCGCCGGAGAGCTCGTCGATGTATCGCAGCGCCAGGTCATCGAGGTGGAGCATCCGGACCGCCGCCTCGACGATCCGGATGTCCCCATCAGTCACGTCCCAGCGGATATGCGGCCGCCGGCCGAGGAGGACGGCGTCAAAGACAGTCATCCGGCCGGCTTCGCACCGTTGCGGGACATAGCCTACGTTTCGCGCGATCTCCATCCGGTCTGCCTTGAGGAGATCCGCCCCCCCGACCAGGACGGACCCAGCCTTCGGCCGCAGGATCGCGTTCATGCACTTCAAGAGCGTCGTCTTCCCGACGCCGTTCGGTCCCAGGATCGCGAGGACCTGGCGCGGACGGAGGCTGAACGTGATATCCTGGATGATAGGGGCGCTTTTATAGGTGAAGGCAATGCCGTTGACGTCGAGGATCATCGCCGGTACCCCACGATGAGCAGGTAGATGAAGACCGGTGCGCCCAGAAACGCCGTGAGCACGGCAACCGGGAGGATGTAGGGCGCCACGATGATCCGGGCGACGGTATCCGAGGCGAGGAGGAGGATCCCGCCCATCACGCAGGAGCCGGGGATCAGATAGCGCTGGTCGTCGCCGATGAGTCTTCTCACCATGTGCGGGCAGACAAGCCCCACGAACCCGATGACCCCGAGGAACGAGACGATCACGGCGGTTACGAGCGCCGCGACGACCATCCCGAGATCCCGGACCCGTTCAACGCTGACGCCGAGCCCTTTTGCCGTCTCGTCACCGGCGTCGATCGCGTTGTAGTTCCAGCGATTCGCGCCGAAGTAGAGGCAGGCTGCTGTCACGACGAGGGCCATGATCCCGAGTTCCTGCCAGCTGGCCCGGCCGACGTCGCCGAAGGTCCAGAAGACGACCGCGGCGAGCTGGGTGTCGTCGGCGAAGTACTGGAGAAACATCGTCCCCGCCGTAAAGAGGGAGGAGAGGGCGACGCCGGCGAGCACCATCACTTCGGGAGTCGCCCCGCATATCCGGGATATGAGCAGGATCACCCCGGTGGCGATGAGACAGAAGATAAACGCCACCGTCGTCGTCAGGTAGGGGTTATGAATGGTGACGGCTTCGGCGATCGTCGACTGCATCGTGCCGGCGCCGAGGAGGATGACCGAGACGGCCGCCCCAAAGGCACCGGCGTTTGATATGCCGAGCGTAAACGGCGATGCAAGCGGGTTTCGGAGGATCGATTGCATGGCGACGCCCGCCACCGAGAGCCCGATCCCGGCGATGATCGCGGCAAGCGCCTGCGGGAGACGGATGTTCCAGACGATCCGGTCAGTGCTGGAGACGTCGATGGCGGCGCCGGGGTGAAGGAACGCGTTGATCCGGTCGATGGTGCCGTTCATCAGGGAGAGAAAGACGTCGTAGGGGGGGATGCTGACCGCGCCGACCGATATGGATACGATCAGGAGGAGGAAGAGGAGGACTATCCCCCCGAGTATCCAGAGGTGTTTACGCTGCACGTACCCCAGATAGTCCGTGGGGATGGCTCCGTCCGCAAAGTGCATCTCTTCAGTCCCTCCTGATCGAGCCCGGCATCAGAGCGGGATCTCCGCGAATCCGAGGTTCCGATACTCGGCGTTATGATCGGCAAAGACCGGTTTCGCGACGAAGAAGGTGTAGATCTCGTCAGCCTTCTCCTCTGGATCGATATCGGCGAACCGGTCGGGATACAGGGTCTTGCCGACGAAGTACGCGTTTGCGAGCATGGTCTCATAATTTGCGCTGTAGAAGTTGTACGGCAGAACACCGTAGACTCGGCCGTTCTTCGGTGCGGAGAGGCCCTGCAATGCGGGATCATTCTTCAGCTCACCGATCGCTCCACCGCTGTTCATCTGGGTGGTGCCGAGATCGATGAAGAGATATTCAGGATCCCAATTGACGAGCGCCTCTTTTGCGACATCGGCATGGGCCGCGCCGAGACCGGCGGCGACGTTCCTCGCGTGCACCCAGGAAAATGGCGGGTAAGCCGGTTCGGTGGAGATGATGCCGTGGGCTCCGGCCGAGGAGACACCGCCGACGTAGACGACCTTCTGTTCGGCCTCGGGGATATCGCCGGTCCGGTTCTCGAGGTCGGCTATCGTCGCCTCGATGTAGGTGAGCACCTCCTCGGCCCGGTCCTCTCTCCCGAGGACTTCACCCATCACCCGGAGGCTGGTATACATCTCGGCCTTCTCGGCATCGTTCCTGAGCGAGCCGTAGGGGAGCGCCACGACCGGGATACCGGTCCTCTCCTGGAGTTTGTCGGCCTCGGCAATACTGGTGCCTCGCGCTGTTCCGGCCACACTGGTCCTGAAGATGACCTGCGGGCTGATCGCGATGATCTTCTCGGGGTCGTCCTTGCCCCGGAACTCGCCGATCAGGGGGAGGTTCGCAAAGTGCGACCCGTAGGCGAGGGCATAGGGGCGCCCCTCCATCACCTGGTCCTTCTTCTCCTGGTCATCGACACCGACGACGAGGTCCTGCCCCTGCAGGTAGACCAGGTAGCGGAGGCATCCTGAGCCTGAGCAGACGACGCTCTCCGGGGAAGACGGGACGGCGACGGTCCGGCCGACGCCGTCGGTGATCGTGGCCGTCTGGCCGGCGGTCGGATCGGCTCCGGTGCCGGTACACCCGGCGGCGAGCGCGGCGAGAACCAGGGCCGCAAGCACCACGGCCGTGAGGGATCCAGAGTATCGGGATGATGACATAACGATATCTATAATCGTAACACTATTTATTATATTTATCGAAATAGCATCTATTTCATGTGACGAAATTTTGATTCGTGGCCCCTCTGGCGTGCATGGGGATCGACCCCTCGTTCCCGGGAGATGGATAACTATTATGGGCGGCCGGACTAACCCCTGCAACGGGACACCGGTCATGCACCCCGGCATGACCGGTATGCCGTGGGGAATATAGATGCCGGAGAGGATGTTAACCGAATCTGAAGGATATCACCTGCTGGAAGCGTGCGGGATACCCGTGCCACCCCACCATCTTGCCACCAGCACCAACGATGCACGGGCGGCCGCCGGGCGGATAGGCTACCCGGTCGTCATGAAGATCATCTCACCGCAGATCGTCCACAAGAGCGATATCGGCGGGGTCGTCACCGGGATCGAGGGGCCGGACGACGCCGAAGATGCCTATCGCACGATCCTGCAGAACAGCGCCGCCCGCGCTCCGGAGGCGACGATCGCCGGTATTGTCGTAGAGAAGCAGATGCCCGCAGGGCTCGAGGTGCTGATCGGCGGAAAGACCGACCCGTCGTTCGGGAAGGTCATCACGTTCGGCCTTGGGGGGAAACTGGTCGAACTCCTGGAGGACGTCTCCATCCGGATACTGCCCGTCGACGAAGACGATATCAGGGCGATGATCCGGGAGATCGAGGGCTACCGGCTCATCCAGGGCTACCGGGGAGAGCCGCCGAAGGACGAGGAAGCACTCGTCCGGATCATCGCGAAGATGGCGCGTGTCTTCGTCGAAGACCCCCGGATCCGGGAGTTCGACCTGAACCCTGTCATCCTCTACGAGGAAGGTGCCAGCGTCGTCGATGCGCGGATCATCGTCGGGGATACCCCCGGGTCCGGCGCCGCCCGCCTCAGTGTCAGGACACCCCCTGATATCCTCTACCCTGACGCCATCGCCGTGATAGGCGCCTCTGCAAGCCCGAACAAGATAGGCTACTCCGTCCTCCGGAACCTGCTCTCCTTTCCCGGGGACCTCTATCCGGTCAACCCGGCCCGGGCGGAGCTCTTCGGGCGGAAGGCCTATTCCTCCGTGAAGGATATCCCGGGCCCGGTCGACTGGGCGGTCATCGCCGTCCCCGCCCGCCTCGTCCCGGAGGTGATGGAGGAGTGCGGAGAGAAGGGTGTCCGGCTCGCTATCATCGTCACCGCCGGGTTCCGCGAGATCGGCGGTGCCGGCGCAGCCCTCGAAGAGGAAGTCATGGCGATCGCCCGCAAGCACTCCGTCCGGGTCATCGGCCCGAACTGTCTCGGGATCATGATGCCTCATGCGGGGATCAATGCCACGTTCGACCCTGTCTCACCAAGGGCGGGGGACGTGGCCTTCATCTCCCAGAGCGGCGCGATCATCACCACCGTCGTCGACTGGAGCCTCCCGGAGGAGTTCGGGTTCTCCAGTGTCATCAGCGTCGGCAATCAGGCGGACCTCGGGTTTGAGGACTACCTCCGGTTCGCCGAGCAGGACCCGAGGACCCGGTCGATCACCCTCTACGTCGAGGAGATCCAGGACGGGCGCGGGTTCTCGCAGATCGTGCGCGAGGTCGCCGGGAGAAAACCGGTGGTGGCGGTGAAGTCCGGGTCGTCCCGGAAGGGCAGGGCTGCGGCGTCATCCCACACCGGCTCGCTTGCCGGGAGTTACGATGTCTACGTCGCAGCGTTCCGGCAGGCGGGGGTGATCCCGGCCCGGAGCCTGCGGGACGCCTTCAACCTCGCGGAGCTCCTGGCGTCCGAGGGCTACCCGCAGGGGAAGCGGGCGATCGCCGTCACCAGTGCGGGCGGGTTCGCCGTCCTCGCCTCCGACTACGCGGAGGCGCACGGGGTCGATATGGTCGACCTCCCCGACGAGGTGCTCCATGAACTCAATGCGTTCCTCCCCCCGTTCTGGAACCACGCAAACCCCATGGATATCCTCGGGGACGCCGACGCCGCCCGGTTCGCCGCTCTCTTCGATGTGCTGATCCGGCACCAGGAGTTCTGGGACATCGTCTTCGTGATCGCCGTGCCGACCACGCTCGTCGATCCGGCGCACGTTGCAAACGAGATCGTCCGGCTCTCCCGGAACACGGAGAAGATGGTGGTGGGCTGCATGCTCGGCGGCGACAGCATCCGGAGCGGTCTGCACATCCTCCGGGGCTGCCGGATCCCGAACTTCGAGGAGCTTGAGGATGCGTTCAAGGCAGTGGGAAGCATCCTTAGTGTCAGGACAGCCCGGGCGGGGCCACTCACCCGCCCGGCCCGTGACGCCCGGTGTCCGGGCAGCGAGCGGTGACGTTCGCTCCCCTGTATCTCCGGAACCCTTTTATATCTCCCCTACGTTTCGGCAGACAGGAACGAAAGGCGGGACTCCGCCGGGAAGATGCATCCGGATGCTGTTTGAGAAGATTAAGTCCGATGTCCTTGCTCACAATTCGTATATCGTCGGAGCGGGCGGGGAAGCGGCGGTCATCGATCCGAGGCGCGACTGTCAGGTTTATACAACCCTCGCCCGGAGCTGGGATGTGAAGATCACCAGGATCTTTGAGACACATAAGAACGAGGACTACCTCAGCGGCTCCCGGGAACTCGCCCGCCCGACCGGGGCGGAGATCCTGCACGGGGCACGGGAGGAGTTCGGGTTCGGCACCGGCGTCCGGGACGGCGATACCTTCGATCTCGGCCCCCTCGAGCTTGAGATCATCAAGACCCCCGGCCACACCATAGAGAGCATATCGCTCCTGCTCCGCGACCGATCCGTCTCCGACGACCCGTTGATGATCTTTACCGGCGACGCGCTCTTTGCCGGCGAGGTCGGGAGGACCGATCTCGCCGGCGAGGACCGGCGGCGCGAGGCCTCAGAGATGCTGTATACGAGCCTGCACGAGAAGATCCTCCCGCTCCCCGCCGGTGTGATCGTCTGCCCCGCCCACGGCGCCGGTTCGGTCTGCGGCGGGAAGATCAGCGACCGGGAATACACGACCGTCGGCTACGAGGCGGCGACGAACCAACTGCTCTCCATGGGGAGGGAAGAGTTCGTCGAGTACAAGATGAACGAACGGCTCTACATCCCGCCGTATTTTGCGACGATGCACCGGCTCAACCGGGAGGGCCCGCCCCTGATCTACAACCTGCCGCATCTTCCATCCTATTCAGCCCGAGAGATCCGTTCTCTCCTCGGGCAGGGTGCCCAGATCATCGATATCCGGTCGCCAACGAGTTTTGCAGGCGGCCATATCCCCGGGACGCTCAACATCTGGCGCGGGGGCCTTCCGCTCTACATGGGCTACTTCTTAAACTACGAGGACCCGATCGTCCTCGTGGACGACTTCAACCTGGACCTCGATTCCGTGGTGCGGCACTTCGTCCGGCTCGGTTACGACAACATCGCGGGTTACCTCGCCGGCGGGTTCGGCGCCTGGTTCAAGCAGGGCGAGGATGTCGAGCGAGCCGGCACCTGGTCGCCCGCCGACCTTGCTGAGCACCTGGGCGACCCGTCGGTCTATATCCTCGACGTCAGGAACATCAACCACCGGGAGGAGGACGGCCACATCCGGGGCTCCCACCACATCTACGTTGGAGACCTCGAGGAGCACCTTGCGGAGGTTCCGAGGGAGAAACAGGTCGTCGTCCACTGCGATGCCGGGTTCAAGGGGAGCATTGCCGCGAGCATCCTCGAAAAGAACGGGTTCTCAAACGTGACGAACCTGCTCGGAGGCACCATCGGGTGGAAGGCGGCGAACTACCCGCTGGCTAAGGAGGAAGAATCTCTCCAGGCCGCTCCGCAGATCTAACAGCGGGTGGAGGATGATTCCGGGTGAATTACGCGGGGGTCACTCCGCCCGCGTCTCCTCCCACCCGATGCAGACCCTGACCGGCACCCTTCCCCCGAGCGCTGCCACGACCGGCGAGCGCCGGCAGGCATGGTCCACGAGTTCCTGGATCTTCTCCCGCGGCGCGTCGGCATCCACTCGGACGGTCAGGCGGACCTCCTCCAGGCCCGGCCGGGCATCTCCGATAGTAAAGAACCCTGCGAGATCGAGGTCGCCTTTGACGTCGATCTCGATCAGGTCGACCTCGATCCCCTCCTCTGCCGCGCTGTAGGCGATACCGACCGCGATGCAGGCCGAGAGCCCCGTGAGCACCAGTTCCGTCGGGCTCGGACCCCGGTTGGTCCCGCCGATGACGACCGGTTCGTCGGCGGGAACGGCGAAGTTCCGGACGATCGTGGTCGAGTGCGCACCCCCGTTCCAGCTCGTGATGCCGGAGAGGGTCCGTCTGCCCACCACCACATCCTTCCGCATCGCGTCCGTAAGGGCCTTCACCCTCTCCATATCGACTCCGTTTCGCATCATAGTGAAGCCTCCCGTGCAAGACCTCGCCGTCAGACGATCGGTTCCGGCGACCTCTCTCTCGACTGCATGAGCCGCAACATCTCGTCGATATCGGTCGTCGGGATGTCGCAGGCGTAGTTGGTGCAGACATACGCCGTTGCCTTCTCCTCGATCATCACGATATCCCGGGTGAACCCGGCTACCTCAACGATCTCCGGGTTCTCTACGCCCGCGGGGCGGAAGATGACGACGACATCGGGCGTATAGCGCGAACGGATGGCACGGATCATCGCCGTTGTGTCCTCTCTACCCGGTATCCCGGTGACGATCACCTCATAGTTCGGCCCCAACATGAACTCGAGGCCCGTAAGGAAGTGGGCGTGGGCGGCAGGGGCCGCGCTGACGGTCCCGGCAAAGGCGATCTTCATCCGGTCGGCCGTCTCCTCGAACTCGAGGTTCGCCGTCATCCGCCCGAGGACGAAGAGGGCATACATGGCCACGCTGTTCCCGGAAGGGATCGCCCCGTCGTAGACTGATTTCTGGCGGACAGGGGCGTCCCCATCGTCCGGCGCAAAGAAGAACCCCCCACCGTCGCAGTCCCGGTAGTGGGCGAAGAGGTCCCGGGCGAGTTCGGTGGCGGTATCCAGGTAACCCGGGGCGAACGACGCCTCGTAGACCTCGATGAGGGCCCAGAGCATGAACGCGTAATCGTCGAGGGTTGCAGGCAGACCGGCTTCACCGTGCCGGTAACGGTGGAGGAGCCGTCCGTCCGGCCGGCGGAGACGGGAGAGGACGAACGCGGCCGCCTTCTTTGCCGCCTCCAGGTATGCCGGGTCGTCGAAGGCCCGGGATGCCTTCGCAAGCGCGGCGATCATGAGAGCGTTCCAGTCGGTCAGGATCTTGTCGTCCTTTGCCGGGCGGACCCGCTCCTCCCGGGCTGCAAAGAGTCTCTGCCGGGCACTCTCCACGGACCAGGCCAGGTCCTCCTCCGAGATCGAGAACTCGTGGGCCCAGGATGGCAGCGGCCGGCGCATGCGGAGGATGTTCCTGCCCGTCCGCCTTCCACCGGGCTGTTCCCGGTAGTTGCCGGGCTCTGTGACGCCGAAGATCCGGGAGAACCGCTCACCGTCCTCCTTCCCGAGGATGTCGAGGATCTCATCCTTCGTCCAGAGGTAGAACTTCCCCTCCTCGCCCTCGCTGTCCGCGTCCTCCGCCGAGTAGAACCCGCCGGCAGGATCGCTCATCTCCCGCAGAACGTAGGCGATCGTCTCCCGGGCGGTCCTGGCAAACTCCTCCCTGCCCGTCGCGAGGTAAGCCTCCGTATACGCCATAACAAGGAGCGCCTGGTCGTAGAGCATCTTCTCGAAGTGCGGGACGAACCACTCCGCATCGGTCGAGTACCGGTGAAACCCGAACCCGATCTGGTCGAAGATCCCGCCCCGCCGCATGGCGTACAGCGTCTTCTCGACCATCGCGTATGCCGGGTCCTTGCCGGTCCGGTTCCCGTACCGGAGCAGGAAGATGAGGTTGTGCGGGGTCGGGAACCGGGGTGCGTCACCGAACCCGCCGTTCTCCCCGTCGAAGACCCGGAAGAACGTCTCGTAAGCCTCATCGAGGACCCCCTCCCCTGGTTCGCCCTCCGTCGGTGGGGTGCGGGCTGCGTTCCTCAACGCCTCCATCACCTGGTCGCCGGCGCTCTCGAGTTCCTGCCGCTGACTCTGCCAGATCTTGCTGATCCGGGGGATGAGGTCCAGGAGGCCGGTCATTCCATACCGGCTCTCTTTTGGGATGTAACTCGCTGCGAAGAACGGTTTTTTATCCGGGGTCATGAAGATGGTAAGGGGCCACCCCCCGGTCCCTGTCAGTGCGTGAGCAGCCGCCATGTAGACCTGGTCGATATCCGGCCGCTCCTCGCGATCCACCTTGATGCAGACGAAGACGTCGTTTAAGAGTTTTGCAACCTGCGAGTCCGCAAACGACTCCTCCTCCATGACATGACACCAGTGGCAGGCCGAGTAGCCGATCGAGAGGAAGATCGGTTTACCCTCCTCCCGCGCCCGGAAAAATGCCTCGTCACCCCAGGGGTACCAGTCGACAGGGTTACGAGCGTGCTGGAGCAGGTATGGGCTCTGTTCGTGTATCAACCGGTTCGGAGGCGATTCCTCCCGCACCGGTGCTTCTGGCGCTTCCGGGTCGTGTCCGCGTGCCGGGTTCATACCCCTGACGTGCGAATGCAGGCTAATAAAGGTGACTCTTCCGTGCGGGCGGGGTGCTCCGGAACGCGAGATGCCTGCCCTCTCGCCGCCGTGGAGAAGAAGACCCTGCGGGCCACGCGATGAAAAAGAGAGTGCCGGCCTGGACCAGCCGCCGGCTCACTCCGCTATGGAGATCTCCTTTGTCTCCTCCGCGACTGGCTGTATATACGGGGCGTCCACGGCCAGAAGGCCGTTCCTGAAGGTCGCCTTCGCCTTGTCGGGATCGACGGGGCAGCCGATCGCGTAGGTCCCGACGTAACGGACGTCGCCGCGGGCTGCATCAATGGAAAAACTGGTCTCCTGCATCTTAAAGGTGATATCCTTCTTATCGACGCCCGGTAGTTCGATCTCGATGTGAAGGTTCTCCTCGTTCTCATCCGAGTAAGCACAGACATAGGGTGCGACTCTCAACGCTGCCATCTCATAACCTCCTTGACGGTAGCAGAGGTGTGGGTGTGCTATTTAACGTTTAGCATTGTTCGGCCTTCTCACACCCGCGCTTCCGGGCGGCGGATCCCGGGCTGTGCAGCACGTGGAAGGGGGAGGGAGGTTTTATCAGGGGGGTGTCAAGTATCATGCATGAGCGAGCGGTTCATCTTCACCCGGCACCGTACCCGCTGCTACCACTGCAGCGAGGACGCCCCCCAGATCATAAAAGCGGTCTCTGCGCAGGCGCAGGTTATCTGCTCTGCATGTGGAGCGACCCGAATCTTCATCCCGCGGTTCGAGAACGCGGGAACCATCGGGGTTTGCACACCGATCGGGTGCTACGATGTATGGAATATCGAGGCCGACGGGCGGTGCAAAAATTGCGGGGTCGCGGGTCCGCACGACCTCACGATCGGGAGCAGCCACTTCACGACCCGGTGCCGCAACTGTGGCTACACGCACTTTTACCGGTTTAACCTGGAATATGTGGGAAAATGCCCTGTCGGCGGAGCCGACGAGGTCAGCGCTCCTCGCGGACCATAGCGATGGCCTGCTTCGGGCACTCGTTTGCGCAGATGCCGCACCCCTTGCAGTAGTCGAGGTCGACGTTGAGTTCCTCGTCGATGACCCCGTCAGGGCAGTACTGGGCACAGAGCCCGCAGGCGTTGCACGCCTCCCTGTCGACTACAGGCCGGAATGTCCTCCAGGACCCCGTCTTCCCCGAAGAGGCCTCCGTCGGCCTGCTGAGTGCAAGTCTCTCTCTCATACCTTCAGCTCCTTATACGCCGCTTCAGCAGCTTTCACGTTCCTCTCGTCGGTAAACATCTCCTGGATCGCCGTCCGTGCCGAAGGCAGGGTGATCACACCCATCTTCGCGAGCGCCCCGAGCACCGGAGTGTTGAGGATGGGGCTCCCGGCGACCACCAGGTTCTGTGCGAGCGCGATCCCTGTCAGGTCGACGTTCCGGCAGGTCCCGTTGCACCCGGGGAGCGGGTGGGCGCTGTTTAAGAGGACCGCCCCGCCGGGTTTCAGGCCCTGCAGAACGTCCACCACGTCCATGATGCTCGTATCGAGGACGATCACGAGGTCCGGCTCGTGGATCTGGCTGTAGATCTTGATCGGTTCATCGTCGATCCGGACGAACGAGACGACCGGCGCCCCGCGCCGCTCCGCC
>ENA-UOOK01006522-UOOK01006522.1-fermentation-metagenome-genome-assembly--contig:-NODE-6522-length-11110-cov-2.494166_pt1 | contig 11110 bp, 8 predicted proteins | sample MGYA00245777_ERZ724023 | MGnify/ENA primary metagenome ERZ724023 (study PRJEB28704, sample SAMN03018312) | fermentation metagenome | biome: anthropogenic terrestrial biome; feature: soil; material... | reverse complement strand
GTGCCCATCTCCGTCCAAATTCACGAGAGCAGAGCCTCTTTTGTTCTTTAGACCTGAAGTGACGGCCAGCGCTCCGTTTAATCGGGCAGACGGTAAAGGATTAAAAATCTCCCGTAATGCTTCATTGAAGATTCGCCGAATCTCAATGCTCCGTAAAGCGATCTGCCCCCGTTCCTGTTCAATCTCTAGCAATTTTTCACTGAAAAAGCATAGGTTCCCATCCTGTTCGCCAAAGGGTATCGATGGTTCGTTGAGCAGATCAGTAATGGCCTTTTCTACTTCTTCATATTGGGAAGGCATACTTATTCCCGGATGCATCAAAGCGGCAATATTTTTGATGTTTACCGGCAAGTTATCAAGAACCTGTAAAATAGCGACCGTCTTGGCGACTCCTTGATGAATGGATGAATCTTTAAAACATACGAGCGCTTTCTCTACCGATTTATAACGGTCAGGGAAAGTCTTGGCAATATCCTTTTCTAAGGCGTCAAAGAGAGTAACCGTTGTCGCCAGAGACCCAATAGGCCGCTCCGCCATTGAGGTTTGACCGTCTATCTCTTCTATTAATATATCCTGAATAATCTTAATTGCTGACCGAAGACCGATTCCGCCGGTAGTCTTAGCTAATGCGCCAAGTAAGTGTAATAAGAGGTCAAAATGGGCGGGTAAGAAAGGATAGAGATTACGGAAGGATTCTTTAGAAAAATCTGAATCATAGTACTTAGCCTCCACAAGCTTGGTGTTGTACCGTAACTCCTGCCCATGCTGGTCAAAGAGCTTTTCTAACACTCGCTCTCCTTCCGGAGATTTGCTTAAAAGTCGTCGATAGCAGATCTCTTTAATATCACTAGATTCCAAGTCAACTGTAATCGGAAATCTGTCTTTTAATTTGTAAAGTTGAGGGGAGTTAATCGCGGCCCTGGGATCATCTTCCGTTAGTGTTTGTTGGGCGGTTCCGAAGATCCAAGCCTTGCCGTTTCCAATATTCTTCAGGTTTTTAGCTAACCCATCCAGGTTGAGGATTAGGTGAGAGTCAGAAGCCACATATTGCCCCACTTCGTCAATGATAAAAATCACATGCTCTTTACCGGAGATCTCTCTTACAATATCCAGCATTTCTTGGACACGGGTATTCTCAAACTGTATGAAGTCTCTGGTTTCAGTATTGAACGAGGTTGGGGTCTTAAAAAGTTGCAGATATAGTTGATGCGCTATCCCGGGAATAACACTATCTATTACCAGAGGATCGTTTTGGACCGAACTCCACTCAGTCTCTAGTTCATCAAGGATTTTCTGTTCAAATTCCCCGAATCGACCGTCCTTTTGCAGTTTGCGTTCTAAAGCCGCTACCTTCAAATTCTGTGAGTAACCCGCCCATTGGAGAACCTTATAATACATAACAGTGGAGACTTCTTCTTTCGTGGCGCCGGCTAACATTTCACTGGCCAAATCGAGAAAGACCACAGCAGCTGGAAAACGCCTAGCCACTGTATTAAGAAGGGCTTTGGTTTGAGGCCGATGCATTCTGTTTTGAAAATGTTGAATAAAGGGCGCCCCATCAATGGTTACCCGTTCATCCAAAGCTAAACCCAGATACTTGGTGAAAGAACTTTTACCAGAGCCATAGAAACCAGAGACCCAGACGCCAACCTCATTCTCGCCACCCATATCCATAGCTGTCTGCATCTTGATAAGTAAACTCTCCAACTGGTCCTCTATGCTCTCTGTCACTACATATTCCGATATTTCCGTCTTGAGCCGCGATTCCTGTGACACATTATAGTTGATGACCTTTTCAATTGTACGATAAATATCCCTTGATGGATCAAACAAGCTTTTAATCTTTTCCATATTGCTCCTTCCTCCACGCTGTAATCAACCGCCAACATGCACCGAACGGTAATTGCCATCAGGTGAATAAAAACCCAAAAATCTAAGGTTCGTCTTCCCCATTCTTTCACCCGGGTAAAGAAAGACCGTAGGTATGTCGAATTTCCCTTGCAAATCACTTTCAATCACACCGATGCGCATATAAGGATGGAGCCCCTCCAAGTCTGTCACAAGGAGAATTGGGTTTTTTTCTGCTTTTAACTCCGTTAGTTTTTGCTCTAAACGTTTTTGCAGAGAACCGTTTGCTATTCTATTGGTCAGAGACTTATTAGTACGGTCCCAATCTAGCGGAGCAGCCGCGTCCTCCTTCAACCAAATTTTTCTTACCGGACAGTTTTGAAGGATATCAATAACCTCTTTAGCGATTGAAAACTGATGAACACTCCACCCTTCATTCTTTAACCTGGCTGTCCAGGCGGGCATCTGTCGTTTAACCTCTAAAATCAATTCCGGTGAATACACTAAGTAATACATAGGTTCAAAACTGGCGTAATCAAGCTCTCGCCCGTGACGAATCCGTTCTAATAGTTCATTAAAGCTGTTTTTCAGCGATGGCATTGATGAACTCCTCCCAATCGATATAGTTCCATTCGATCCGGCTAAACTCACCTGCTGTTTGCACTAAGAGATGCCCCTTTAGTGACAGTGTTTTAAGCTCATCGAGAACATCTTCTTTTTCTAAACCAAAGAGTCCCCAATCTGGATGGGTGGTCACAGCGTTATCACCCATCCCCGAGAAATGCAAGTCGTAAGCAAGAAAGAGCGAAGTTGTTTCTCTAATACGGAAAGGCAAGAGCTTACGTGGGTTTTGCCTGCCGGAATCGAGCAGTTTATAATCCGCGCAGCAACCGATTAGACCGGAGGCGATTCTTTTCAGGGTATACTCCGAGCGTTTGCCGGGTAATATCCCCTGCCTGTAAGCATCCAACACAAAAGCTCTGGCGTCTTCGATACTTACCTCATCCTGACAGCTGGCATAGTGTTCCCAGTAAACTTGTTTGATGAAATCAGCAAGGATGATATGCTTTCTTGCTGTAAAGAGGAAAAGTATCTGTATGAATTCCTCACCGGATAAAACTGATTTTAACCGTTTAAGCACCCACGCTGGATAATCTTCGTCAATCAGATAACGATAAAAGAAACACTTTGTAATAATATCCCGGAGACGAGTTGCTGAGATATTACGAAAACCTCCGGAATTTAAAGCTAAATTAAATAACTCCGATGCATTCATTCCCGGTGTCCATAATTCCAACAATGTCTCGGTTTCTTCTATGACACCAAGGCCGGATTTTAATTGCGCAGTATAAATTCTCTTGTTCATTTTGCCTCCGAAAAGTAAGGAAAGATCTTGGTTGAGTTTTGGAAAGCGGAAAGATAATGCCTGGCTATTTTCTGCCATGACTCTGTTTTCTCTATTTCTTGAGCGCTACCAACACGCACCGGGCCTACCTGTCCAGCCTCTGCCGCTCCTGCCAATTCATCAAGATAGTTTATAGCTGTATCTTTATTCTCCACCAGCTTTAGAAGTTCATTGACGATTTTTTTCTCTCCCAATAACTGATGGAGATCCCTCTCAATTCTCTCTGGAAGCCGGAAAAGATGAAAGACTTCTTTTCCAATTCCAATGTGGCGATCATGAACAACCATAGCCGCTTCTTTTGTACCGTAATAACGAGAAAGAAAAGATGTTTTGCTGAAAACAGGATCTAAAAATGCGGCGCTACTCCCTGAAAAAAACAGCGAAGACCACCATTCGCACTGATCTCCTTGCCCAAGAAGACCAATAGAAACTCGAAGTTTTACCACTACTATTAGAGTAGAGTTCTTCAATATACGTCCGCTCCTTGCTTTACTTCAGTAGAAAGCTTCAATAAATATCAGCATGGTTTTTTCGTGTATTGTCATATATCTATTTCCTGGTCGTATTGGGTTTTCCTGCTGTAGACCTTTCAGGATTTTCCCAGTTTTCTAAAGATGTCTCTAAACAGGCCAATTCGAATTTTACCTTTTTAAAATAAAAATAAATCCAATCGAATTCAGAGATAAAGCTAAACAATCTTAAAAAATCATTTTATGTCGCCAAATGCTTCTTACAAACACCTAGTAAACCTCTCGTTTATTCATTATATCAAAGGGTGGTGACAACTGTATGTCAGGGAACAATAGTTCGGGTAAGATACTAATAAGTGGTTTGCTGGCCTCTTTTACTTCCATAATCGGCTGGGCTTTACAGTCAGCAAGTAGAAACTTCTTGAAGTTTAACTGTACCTACCTCTAGGATGCCTAAATTTCGTTGGGGTAGCTAACCCAAGAAGGGTTCCAATTTGACCTGCCGCTCGCATAATATGGTAAACATCAAGTTGTCGTGTAGTCAAATTGTCCTCGCGATTTATTCTTCTTAATCATTAAAATATTCTACAAAAAAACGTAAACCCTTTAAACCTATATGTTTAAGCCTACCTTAATCTAGTTCCGAATTTGAACAGAGAAAATCTATAAAAACTACATATTATCAATCTAACTATAGATTGGTTTAGATTAAAATCATTAGCTGGAACCTTGGAATAAGATGATTTGCTGATAATAAAAGCCGACCAAGGTAAGGTAACACCCCCAAATCGGCTTGCAGGAAAAATTTAGGCCCTTTATGTCATCAGCAATGATTGCTCCTGACGTGTTTTTTAGTTTTTTGCCTTCACCACTTAGGCTTATCAATTCTCCCTAGAAGGTAATCAGCGGACACATCAAAAAAATCGGCGAGTTTTTTGATGGCTTCCGGTGATGGTTCGCGCCGATTTTGTTCATAAAAACCATAAGCGCTCTTAGTAATCCCCAGATATTCAGCGATATCTTTCTGCGCCAAGCCTTTTGCATTCCTTAATTGAATTAAACGTTTTGACATTATCTCCATAATTAAATTATACAACAAAATGTTGTTTTAAGTCTTGACAGACAACAAATTGGAGTCTATAATATAAACAACATTTTGTTGTCAAGAGGGGATTTGATGATTATGAGCAAAAATTATCTACATAATCAAATTGAACAAGTCCGTAAGACTATGAATATATTATGGGAGATTAAAACCTTGGTAGATGAGAAATTCATATCTATCTCAACAGAATTTGATTCTTTATTAAATCAATATAATAGAATTACTAAGGAGAATAGTAAAGGTATTTAATTCCACCTGAACTTAGTTAACTTTATGTATTCGTTATCAGGTCATAAAAATTATCTTGGTTCATCTCCTTTCTTTATTCTTTATCTCCTCCCAAAAATTCAAAAATTCAAGAATCAAGAAATATAAACATTCTCATTATGCCATTCAATGTATTCTTTTGATGGGAGTTCGAGGATGTTCTGTGGTAAAACAAATAACTTCTTGCCATGCATTGCATAATATTCTCTTCCATTACCATAGTCTTCTTTAATGCTCTTACTTACCTCTACCCTCAAATCTTTAGTAACTGTCATATAACCACGATCGAAGAGAGTATGTAAATCTTCTCTTAGTAACAATCCATTACTTACAGCATGGGGACCCTCTTGAGAGTAAGGTTTTATATGAGAGGCGTTTAAAACCGGGAGAGTACGTTCTCCGGTCATGGCGCAACGTCGTCCATAGGCTTCGGTTACAAGAACACGAAAAGCACCTTGCCCCAGACGTGGGCGCGTAAGATATTCTCTACCATATCGCTCCTTCACACCAACAGTGTTATTTTTTTCGTCTAAGATATATCGGGTTTCAATTCTGGCTTGTACTTCATCCCAAAGCTCGGCCCCTACCTTATCTTCTGTGCTATAGATTTTCCCTTGAACTATATGAGGACTCCAATCACTCGGTATGGGAATCCATTCATCCTTCTCAAAGAAAAAGGGGGCGGTTAGAATAATACAGCCAATTACCGGATCGATCTCCTCCACATTACCCCTTCGTTCCCGATACCTTAATATGTTATTACGAAATATTTTGTAACCCGGTGCGCCATTTTTTTGGCCAAAGCTATCCCAGGCCAAGGACAAGGGGAGAAATGAGTGTCGAACAAAAAAGCCGCCACCCACGATGAAGTTATATGGGCTATGCAATTTAAAGAGAAACGTCGCATATTGAGGTATAGCCCTAAAAGTCTGGCTACCTCCCGGCTGCCAGAAATTCACCTCATCGGGTTGCAATTGGGCTAAGTATTTAAACCGATTGTTATCTGTGACTCCAACATAATACTTCATTGTTCCCCGCTTCCCCCATAGAGTTTCTCACAATCTCTAACACATTCTACTGGATTACAAACTACATTTTAGCGTTGGAAAAAAGGACTGCATTAAAGCTGTTTCCAACTTCTACAACGTAAAAACTTGGTAGGTGAGTTTCAAATCGTTGTGTGTTCGTTTCCTGCGGGAAATATACTGTTCAACTTCTTTCCGATAAAGTTCCGCTTCCTCTATATTTCCGAAATCTTGGTGACACCTAAAGAGTTTAAGGAGGTTCCTAACCGTAACCCGCCACCCTTCGTTAATATCCATCTGTCATGAATTGGGGATTGACCATTTCCCTCAACGCCAATAATTACCAACTCGACATCTGGGGGACTAACGTCAGAAATTTTCATCCATTGATTCTGATATTCTTCTAACGGGGATTTGACTCTCTCATGATGTTTTTGGCTAGTTAAAACCATCACTCTACAACCAGGTTGTATCGAATTAATGGTCTTAATCAAGTCCAATTCATTCGGACCAAAATATTGATCGACGATTATTAAATCTTCTTTTAGATTTTCCTCAAGCCAGCCACTTATAAATTGAATGGCATTCTGACGTTCGCCAGGCTGTAATATCAGACTAGTATTTTTACCTCCGATACAATTTGGGGCAACTTTATTTTTAATGGAATAATCTGCAATTCTAAGTAAACAAAAAGTAGCTTGAAGAGTAGCTTCAAAAAAGGGCCTTAAAAGTGTTTTTGCGGTATCGGTTCTTTTAAACCTAACTACGGCATTCTCGATTACCCATAGGATTAGAGGGTATGATTCCGCAAGAGGCATCTTTGAGGCAAGTATTATATAGTTGACCAAGCTATTTATGTCGCAAGTACCGCATTTCCCTGAATAAAGTGAGCCTAACGCCATCCACGCTGCTTTGGAATATTCATAACAGCCGCTATCATCATGGTTTACTCTTACTTTCTGTTCCATCAATTCTTGTTTAATTTCTAAAATTTTTATTCGGTTTTGAAAGTTTCTTTTTATGTTTTTTCTAGCTTTGTCGTCATCAACAAATCCTGCAATGTGGGATGCAAAATCAGGGCTAATCTTAAAAGCAAGATCAACCAGCCTTTTTTGGGAATTCATTATATCATCATTGTTACCATCATCTATCAGTACATCCTTTATGGCCGCTTCTATACATCTCTTAGAGGTAAGGGGATCGATGCTCATAAAGGCATCGGCTATCAACTCATAATGTTCTATTTTTTCATGTAAGATTGGGACATTCTCAACCAACTCCACTGTCTTTCGAACCAATCTATCCCTTTCTCCTGTAAACTTCAACGGCGCTATAACAGCTAATTTTGTTAGAATAAAAGCTTTGTCAGCAAGGTTATTTATATCTTCAACTGAAGAAATTAAGTCATCCCAATCTCGTTGAGATTTATGCGATCGTCCCAATTCAGCTAATGAAACTATTTTCCAGCCATCATGCCTAATAAACCTTGGGTTAGGTAGTTTATTATTAACCACATTTTTTAGTTTGTCTGCAATATTAATCCGCTGTTGTTCGGAATAACGATGTTGGCCGTACTTACTGTTAATTGTGTCTGATATATATTTTATATAATGAAAAATAAGAAAGTCGGTTTCAACATTTTTCAGAACTTCGCAAAGGTCAAGTATTTCATCATAGCTGACATCGAACACTTGACCTTCAGAGTACTCTTTTGGGTCCCCTGGTAATAATTTTGTTAAAAGAAAATCGCAAATTTCAGCATATGCATAATCTCTTTCTTGCAGAGGGAGTTCATCAATTAACTCCATTGCCGTCAGGTGATGCGTGCAATATAGGGCAGGTGACACCTGTTTTATTATTTCATCGCTTACGCCCTTGTCCACATCTAATACCTCATCTATCAATGGGCGGAGCTTTTTATTTACAATTTCCTTGCATGCTTCAATACGTCCATTCCTGTATAATACTAATGCTAAGCCGGCCCATAATTTAGCTCTTTCTCCTGAAGAAGGTAAAGAATTAATTGTTAAAGTCAACCGACCAATATCTTCCCTGGTGTCAAGGTTCTTATCAAGCAAACCGTTAAAAGCCTTAATGGCAAGTTTGTTACAAAGAAAAAGATTGAATGCGGTCGTATAATTTTTAATGTCCAAACTTTCCCTAAAGTCTTCAACTTTCTCCATGAATTCTTGGGCAAATTCCTTATCAATATCGGCGATACAGCTTATTACTTTGAAACCTACATCAAATTTCACCCAGGCGGCATCAATTAATTCCCATGTGTCACAGAGATTTTTTTTAAGCCCACTTAAAATGTCATGACTAATACACAGATCAACATGGTTGACCCTGTCGTATATATTATACAAATAACAAAGCGCTTCACATTTCCGGTCGTTATTATGAATTTTATTAACCTGAGACAAAACCACTTGGGCGTTTTCGAAAACTTGCTTAACTAGATTGGAATTTTTTTCGTGATATAGTCGCTGAATTGTTTTAAATACGACAATTCCCTGAAGCTTTTGGAAAGCTATTCTGCCAAACCCGTCCGCCATCAGTTGGAAATCAATTCTTTCAAGAGGTTGACTTAAATATGTTTCTAACAGTAAAAGAAGTCCGTTATCCCTTCGGTATTCAACGTTCATCTTCCCGATCATATCAAGGACCAAATGAAATTTACTTTTAGCTAATGAGGCAATTATGCTTTTTGTAACAATAAAATGATCCGCCGTGACACTTAAAAGTTTATCGAGACAGTCGTTTAATTCATCTCTGATTAAACTATGCAAACCCTCATTTTTCTCCAGAGCCTTCGCCTTATCTATATAATCCAAGGTGGAAGATATTTTCGATAAACACAATGCCCTTAATCCTATATCTTCAATCTGAGCAATTTCATAATATATTTCCACCATTCTGTTCCTGACCTTTTCTTGGTCATATGTAAATTCCGCTCTCGCGCATATTAACTCCAACCTAATATAATCCTCGGTTGGCCCAAGTTTTTTTATCGCCAGTTTTTGGCTATCAAAGTACCCCAACAACTGTTTTGATTTATGACAGTCTTTGATGTATGGTAATGGCGCCGCGATTTCCCTTAATACTTTGGCATCAGGAACATAATCAGAAGTTTTTATAGCTAATTCAAGGGCATATTCAACAATTTGGAAAGCATCATCATTTTTTTTGTTAGAAATTAGCCATAGGCGAAGTAAACGCAATTTATCGTCAATATTGTCCAGCTTGTTAACTTCTCGCGTAATATCAGATGCAGAAAATTCACCCAAAAAAATAGAAGCCCTTTGGAAAAATTTTTTAATATCCGGGTTCTTAATACGTGGTAATATGCTATCAATAAAATCTTCTGTATGTTTATCCTTGTTTGACTCCATCGCTGCCAGGGAAAGTTTAGTGAAAGCCAAATCCAAAGATGCGGTCTCTTCATTTTCGCAAATTGATTTTTCTATTAATTCAACTGCCAAATTGGGGCAAGAATGAATTAAGACTTCAGCTATCTCCACCGCCTTGGGGCCCAAATCCTTAACATCGATCTGGGAGTACATGTTTCTAAGTTGTTCTAACAAGGATTCAGGGATAGGTCCATCTTGTATTTTGCTTTTTGCAATAATCGCCAACATATGTAAACGATCTTCTTTTAAGGAGCAGCTGTTGGCAAGATGAATAGCCCGGTCATGATTACCTAAAGACATTTGTGCCTCAATTTCCGAAGATAGTACGTCCACAAAATCAAGTTGGTTAATCATACATTGCTCCAAACCTAGCTTTAATAAATCCCCATATCGTGTTACCTGGGATGCCGCCTTGATGGCTATTTCAATATTTTTTTTAATGGGGCATAGAGATTGGGTTACACCGATGGCATTTGCGACAAAATCTTCTGAAGTAAAGGCAAGAATTTCCTCATGCCTTTGTGTCATTTCTAGATAACTTGGCAACAAACATAATGCCCGATCGGTTGTTGAGTTTCCTTACCGCGAATTTCCTAAAGGAATCCGAAATAAAAGATACAAGCCCTTTTTTAATGGTAAGGAAGTCGAGACTACCACAAATGTCATTGACTTGCTCTTCATTTATCTCCATCATCTCGGCCAACTCTTCCACACTGTAACCGTTTCTATCATGTGCTAGTATTGCTAATAGTTCTTTTTCCTCCTCATCATCGTCATTAACCTTTTCCCATTCTATCTCAAAATAACCGATCATTTCATCTGTTAACTCAAGATCTTCAAAAGGAACTCCTGATTTTAGGATACGTTTTATGCTTGCCAAAGTACCTGGAACACCCCTACTAGTCTGGTAGATCTCCTCGGTTGAACATGTATCAACCCCATGTCTTTTAGGTACGTTATTGTTTCATCTAATGTAAACCCTGAAAGGGGTAGCTGTTTTGTTAATTTGTTTTTTCGGATCTTTTCAAAGTGTAAACCTAATGTGCTATTAAAATTGCCTGTTAAAAGAAAACAAAAATTGGATACCCCAAACGGTAACAAATCGAGAATCGTTTCCCTACATCGATTGTTATCGTCAGGTATTTCGTCGAGACCATCAATAATAAAATAGTATTTTTCCCTGTTAGCCTTTGCAATCCGAGTTAATTTAAAAATGATATTCCGTAAATTAATTATGTTAGCTTCTTCTAAATTGTGAATTACCTTTTGTTGAGCTGCCCATGATACCTGGTTACATAAATCAAAAATAAGAAAGTCGGGATCATACAAATATAGACTTGTTGGTTGAATGAACAACGATAAAGCGTTGTTTGGGTATTTCCGTGCAAATTGAGCAACAAGGGTCGTCCTTCCGATTCCCTCATTACCTTCAATAAGTATTATTTCATAGTCATTATGAAAAATAGTTTCTATTGTGCTTATAACGTTTTCGCGATGAATTTCATCCTCTTTCAGCTCCGGAAAATTGTTGCTTATTGTTACAAGATCCATTATTTCTGCAGCCTTGTATACCACCT
>ENA-UOOK01006521-UOOK01006521.1-fermentation-metagenome-genome-assembly--contig:-NODE-6521-length-11110-cov-3.612212_pt1 | contig 11110 bp, 8 predicted proteins | sample MGYA00245777_ERZ724023 | MGnify/ENA primary metagenome ERZ724023 (study PRJEB28704, sample SAMN03018312) | fermentation metagenome | biome: anthropogenic terrestrial biome; feature: soil; material... | reverse complement strand
CCTGACCTGCCTGTCCTCGTCATACAGCTGTATGACGAGGACAGGCAGGTCAGGGAACTCATCGAAATGAGCCGCCAGCTGGAAGGGATGCCGCGCCATGCCTCCACTCACGCGGCAGGCGTGGTGATTACCCGGGAGCCGGTCACCAGCTATGTGCCGGTGGCGGTCAACGACGAGGCGGTCGTGACCCAGTTTACCATGACGACGCTGGAAGAACTGGGCCTTCTGAAGATGGATTTTCTGGGACTTCGGACCCTGACAGTCATCAAAAACACCTGTGACGCCATTGCCGAAACCGACCTCGAATTTAAAATAGAAAAGGTCAGCCTGGAGGACCAGCGGGTATTTGAGATGCTATCCGCGGGACTGACGCAGGGGGTATTCCAGTTTGAATCCTCCGGGATGCGGCAGGTGCTGATCCAGTTAAAGCCCGAGTCGCTGGAGGATATGATCGCGGTCATCTCCCTGTACCGCCCGGGGCCGATGGAGTCTATCCCCAAATACATTGAAAACCGTCACCATCCGGAAAAAGTGACCTATCTGCATCCGCTGTTAAAACCGATTCTGGACGTGACTTATGGTTGTATCGTCTATCAGGAGCAGGTCATGCAGATTTGCCGGCAGCTCGCCGGATATTCCTATGGCATGGCCGATCTGGTGCGCCGCGCCATGGCCAAAAAGAAGCATCACGTGATGGAAAAGGAACGGGAGCGTTTCCTTTACGGTAAAGCCGCCGATGAAAGCGGCGCCACCTGCGTGGGCGCTGTGGCAAACGGAGTGGATGAGCAGACTGCCAACGAGATTTTCGACGAGATGGCGGGCTTTGCGTCCTATGCCTTTAACAAGGCACATGCTGCAGCCTATGCTTATCTTGCTTATCAGACAGCCTACCTGAAATGCTATTATCCCCGGCAGTTTATGGCGGCACTTTTGACCAGCGTGCTGGATTATACTCCCAAGGTAATTGATTATGTGGGGGAGTGTACCCGCTGTTCCATCAAGGTGCTGCCGCCGGATATCAACGAGAGCAACCGGGGCTTTACGGTGACGGGAAACAACATCCGCTTCGGGCTGCTTGCAGTAAAAAATGTCGGCAAAGGATTTATCGACGCCTTGACTGCCGAACGGAAGTTAAACGGGAAGTTCACTTCCTTCTATGATTTCTGCAGAAGAATGTACGGTTCGGACTTAAATAAGCGTACGGCGGAAAGCCTGATCAAAAGCGGCGCTTTGGACAGCGTTCACGGAAACCGCCGGCAGCTTTTTGAGGTCTGTGAGAAGGTTCTGGCGGATATCGACGATACGGCAAAAAGAAACCTTGCAGGGCAGATCAATTTTTTTGATACGGCCGCCTCGGAAGAGCCTTCTTCCGAAGAGGTCGCCATGCCGGAAACAGAGGATTATTCCGTTAAAGAGCGGCTGGCCATGGAAAAGGAATATCTGGGTCTGTACGTTTCGGGGCATCCGCTGGACGAATACCGGGAGCTTGCTTCTGAAATTCACGCAAATGCCATTGGCGAGCTGTATGTGGATGACAAAGCCAATCCGGAAATGGATAACCGGCGTTTTTGTGTGTTTGGCGTTATAGCGGCAAAATCGGTGAAAGCCACCAAAAAAGGTGACACTATGGCTTTTGTGCAGGTGGAGGATGCCACCGGCGTACTGGAAGCTGTCGTCTTTCCCAATATTTACCGGCAGGCTGCCCCATTCCTGCAGGAGGGACGTCCGATTGTGCTGCGTGGCAAGATCAATATCCGGGAGGAAGAATCCCCGAAAATTATCTGCGATGAAATTTTAACACCGGAGCAGGCTGCTCAGAGCCAAAACCGGCGGGGAGAACCGGCGAAAAATGCGCGCCAAAATGCGCCGGGGCAAAGCCATGTCCGCAAGGGACTTTATCTGCGGGTTGCCGGACAGGAGGATCCGCTGTTTCATAAAAGCAAAGTGGTTTTGGATATTTTTGAGGGCGGCGTTCCGGTATATGTTTATTTTACAGATCAAAAACAGCTTACCTGTGCACCAAGAACAATGTGGATTACGCCTAATGAGGTGATGATCGGCGAGCTGAAAAGAATACTGGGCGAGGCAAACGTAAAATATGTGTGATGTTATATTTTTATCAATTTTGTCTATTGAAAGATGCCGGTAACCTGTGTATACTGATAAAGAATGTTGAATTTGACAGGGTATTATTACAGCTTTATGCAAGATAAATCGGAGGTCGTTGTCATGAACAAGGAAGTAAAAACCATTGGCGTGCTTACCAGCGGAGGGGATGCTCCGGGGATGAACGCGGCGATTCGTGCCGTAGTGCGCGCAGGAATTTCAAAAGGCATGAAGGTGTTGGGAGTCCGCCGCGGCTATAATGGCCTTATTAGCGGTGATATGATTGAACTGAATTTTAAAAGCGTTTCCGATATCATTCAGCGCGGCGGTACCATACTGTATACTGCCCGCTGTCTGGAATTTAAAGAAAAGGCAGGAATTCTGAAAGCGAAAAATACCTGCATTGAAGCCGGAATCGACGGTATCGTCGTTATCGGCGGCGACGGCTCTTTCAGGGGCGCCAAGGATTTGTCCGTAGAGGGAGTTCCCTGTGTGGGAATGCCCGGAACTATCGACAATGATATCACTTCCTCGGAATATACCATCGGGTATGACACCGCGATGAACACCGCAATGGAAGCGATTGACCGTTTGCGGGATACCTCCCAATCTCATGACCGCTGCAGCGTGGTAGAGGTGATGGGCCGCAATGCCGGCCATATTGCTTTAAACGTGGGCATTGCCTGCGGTTCCACCGCCATTCTGGTGCCGGAAAGACAGCCCGTTGATATTGACCGGGATGTGATAGCAAGAATCAGGGCCGCCCAGAGTATTGGTAAGGAGCATTTTATTATCCTTGTTGCCGAGGGTGTCGGCCATGTGAATGAAATCGCCGCCGAGATTCAGGGCAAGACCGGAATCGAGTCCAGGGCAACGATTCTGGGGCATATCCAGCGCGGCGGGTCTCCGACTTTGCGTGACAGGGTAGTAGCCAGCGAAATGGGTTATCATGCGGTCGACCTGCTTTCCAAGGGCGTCGGCAACCGTGTCGTGGTGATGCAGCAGAACAAGGTCGTGGATTTTGACATTACCGAAGCTTTGGCAATGAAAAAGACCCTTGACATGAATCTTTATGACATAGCTCAGTGCATTTCCATGTAATTTTTTAAATATGGAATAAACAACTGCCCCTGGCTTTGCCGGGGGCAGTTGTTTATTCCATATTTTCCACATAGGTAGGGTCTATAATATCATATTTGCGCACAAGCTGCTTGGAATTTTCCTGTTTTACAACAATGGAACGATGGCTGTACAACAGGTTTACAATGTCGTAAACATCAATCCAGATTTCGCTTAAGCACTCTTTCTGTGATTCATTAAAAATCAGCTGCATCCCGAAATGAAGGTGGGGGGTGGTCATATTGTTCACGTCCTCTTTGAGGCTGTATCCTGTCATGCCTAGGTAACCGATGACGTCGCCGGCTTTAACCAGGGAACCGACTTCCAGCCCCTCCTGATAAGGGGAGCCTTTGCGCATATGGGCGTAGTAGTAGTACCGCCTTTTATCAAAGCTGCGGATGCCAATCCGCCAGCCACCGTACTGATTCCAGCCGATTTCTTCCACATAGCCGCTTTCCACGGCAATAATGGGAGTGCCTATGCTGCCAATCAGGTCGTTGCCCAGGTGAGTGCGCTTGAAGCCGTAAGACCGGGAGTTGCCAAAATCGTCATAATGGCTGTACCAGTACCCTTCGGCGATAGGGGAAAAGGCTTTCAGGCCGTATTTCTGCACAATTTGGATTTCCCCGTCCACGGCTTCTTCAATCTGGTATTCACCTAAAAACTCGCACAGCACGGCGCTGAGTGATTCATAGTAATAGTCATAGTGCTTATAATTTTTTGCAATTTCGGCCATGGTTTCCCCCTGTTGCAAACGGGCGGCAACCTTGTCGGCGTCGCCGTTTTTATATTGGCTGAAATTTCCGCCGTATTTGCAGCTTAAATAGGCCAGAACCTCAATCCAGTCGATATGGACATCGCTTTCGTAGGTATCAATATCCAGCTGCATGGTTTTTTTCAGCGCGGCGTAAGGTACGTTGAAATCCACCCATTTGATGGTGCCGTCGGCAGAAACGACGGCGGACCGGCCGGCCCTGAAAAGCAACAGTACGGTTGCTGTGAGCAAAATCAGGCACAGAACACAAAACCATTTGTTTTTGCGGTTCATTTTCTCCTCCGGTAAACTTGAATCTTTACTACCAATTGCATCTGAAATGGTGTAAAATAAAAACAGCGCGTTTAACGTGTTAAACGCATTATAAGTATATTGGTGAAAGGCGGATTTTATGAGATTTCTGCATACATCCGACTGGCATATCGGCAAATATTTAAATGATTTTTCCCTGCTGGAGGATCAGCGGGATTATTTACATAAGCTCACGCAACTTGCCGTCGACGAGCAGACGGACGCGCTGATTGTGTCGGGGGATATTTACGACCGTTCGGTTCCTCCGGCGGAGGCTGTGGAGCTTTTAAATGATTTTTTGAATGAACTGACCTTAAAATTTCATATTCCGGTGCTGATGATTTCTGGAAACCATGACGGATACCGCCGTCTGGCGTTTGGGGGAAATTTTTTCAGGGAACAGCAGCTTTACATTAACAGCAACGAAAACGGCGTTACGGAGAAGGTTACCCTGACGGATGAGCACGGTCCGGTGAATTTTTACCTGATTCCCTATACGGAACCTGCAGGGGTAAGAGCACGTCTTGACGATCCCGACATAAAAACCTATAACGACGCGTTTCAGGCGGTCTTGGGGCAGATTCGTCCGGAGCTGGACATGTCTCAGCGGAATATTGCGGTTGCCCATGGCTTTTTCTCGGCGGTTTCGGATGAAAAGGCGGTGGAGGAGAGCATCTATGCTCCGTCGGAAATTGCTGTCGGCGGCGCGGACTTAATTAATGCCGGGGGCCTTGCGGCTTTCGATTATGCCGCCTTAGGCCATTTGCACCGCCCTCACGCGGTGGGAGTGGAGCATGTGCGATATGCCGGTTCCATGCTGAAATATTCTTTAGCGGAGGCAAATCAGAAAAAGGCGGTTTATTTAGTGGGGTTGCAGGAAAAGGGCAGACTGACTGTTCAGGAAAAAATCATTGCCCCTTTGCGGGATTTAAAAATTATCCGGGGACGGTTTGAGGAACTGATGGACAGGCAGGGAGATGCTGCCCAAAATGCCGCCGGTTACGTTTTTGCAGAGATTGTGGAAGATGGCGATATTCTGGATGCCGCCAATAAGCTCAGGAGCGTTTACCCCTTTCTGCTGGGGCTTCGTTTTCTCTCAAACGCCCAGCTTCGGAAGGATATTCCCGGTCTGCCGCCTATTTCTGTTCATAAAAGTCCCGAGGAACTGTTTTATGAGTTTTATGAAACGGTCGCAGGTGAACCGATCCCCGGCGAACGGAAAAGCATTATTAACGAAGTAATTACGGAGATAAAAGCGCAGGAAAAGGCGTAAACGTTTGCAAAAAGCGACTAAACGGAGAGGATATTCATGAAACCACTGAGAATGACGATGGCAGCCTTCGGGCCTTTTGCCTCAGAGCAGAGCATTGATTTTGAAAGCCTTTCGGAACAGGGGATTTTTCTGATTACAGGGCCTACCGGCGCGGGGAAGACCTCTATTTTTGACGCGCTTACCTTTGCCCTTTACGGTACGGCCAGTGGGGAAAGCCGGCAGTCCGAGAACTTTAAAAGCGATTACGCTGACGATACGACTTTATGCTCGGTGGAGCTTGTTTTCCTTCTGAAAAACGAGACCTATAAAATCCGAAGAAGTCCAAAGCAGATCCGCTTGACCAGGCGGAACACTCAGGCGCTGATGCCGGAATCTGCAGAGCTTCTTTTACCAAACGGGGAAGCAGTATCCGGGCCGAAAGAGGTCGATCAGAAGATAAACGAGCTGATCGGCCTGGATGTGCGGCAGTTTAAACAGATTGTCATGCTGCCTCAGGGCGAGTTTCGGAAGCTGATTGAAGCCAACTCCAATGAAAAACTGGAAATTTTCCGCAAGATTTTTAAGACCCAGCTTTATAACCAGATTGCGGAACGGCTGAGTGAAAAAAGCAAAGAAACCGAGCAGACGCTGAACCTGAAAACCGAGAGGGTGAGCACGCTTTGCGGCGGTCTATATACCGGAGAGGACGCAGAACTTGCAGAACTGGTGAAGGAACGGTATATCGACCTGGCCGCGGTTTTTGACAGGACGGAAAGGGTCAATGTTATTTTAAAGGAGCGCCTGAAAAATCGGCAGGAGAAAATGCAGGCGCTTCAGGAACAGATCAGCGCCATTCGTCTGGATGAAGCGGAAGTGCTTAATAAAAAAATAGAGGAAGCAAAAAAAGTACAAAGTGAATATGCTCGGCTATTGGATAAAAAAGAAGCGTATGAGCAGGCCGGGCAGCGGCTTGTTCTGCAAAAAAAGGCTTACGAGGTATCTTTGACCGAAAAAGAAAAAACAGAAAAAGAGCAGGATCTGGCAAGACTTTCCCGGGAGGCTGCCGTCTGCCGGGTATCTTTGGCTGACAAGCAGAAGGAATTTGAAAAGGTGCAGTCAAAGTATGCGCTGACAGATCAAAAGCAGGCGGAAAGGGAGGAAACAGCAAAACAGAAGGCGTCATATGAAAGTCTGGCAAAACGGGCCGAGACTTTGGACGAGTATCGTAAAAAGGCGGCAGAATTAAAGGCTGGAAGCGAAAAAAAGCAGACCAGCCTGGACAGATGTATCCTTTTGCTGGAACGGGCCTCACTGCAAACGGAATGGGGCAAAAAAATCGCTGTTTTTGCCCTTTTGGAACAAAGTGAGAATAAGATAAGGGATTTCAATAAAAGGGTCAAGGAAGAACAACGGCTGGAAGAGCTGTACCAGTTGAAAAGGAAGCTGTATCTGAGCTTTACCGCGGCCATGCTGGCGGAAAAGCTGGAGGAGGGAAGGCCCTGTCCGGTTTGCGGCGCGAAAGAACATCCCGCCAAGGCCTGTTTTGGCGACGAGGCGCCGACTAAGCAGGAACTGGACGATTTACTGAAGGAAAAAGATGCAGTGTCTTCCCAGGTATCAAAAGCAAGGTCGGACCTCCTTTTTGTTTTCAGTAAGCTTCAGGAACAGGAGGAGTATAGGGAGGCAGTCGATGCCGCCAATCTGCCGGAGAGTATGCATAATATTTCCCGCTGTAAGGAGGAACTGCAGGTTGTCCTGACAAAGCTGAAAGCGGAAATGGAGAAAAAGCAGCGGCTGTGCCTGGAGTTTTTATCAAAAGCAGAGCTGGACCATCCCCGATATGCAGACGAAAATTTTTTGAAGGAGAAAATTGCCGAGCTGGAAAAAACAATTGAAAGCATTGGGTCTTCGGTAAAAACGCTGGAAGAAACCATTTTAAAGGCAGAGGAAAAAGAGCCGCTGTCCGGTCTGAAAAAAGCAGATATCCAGCACTGTATTGAAAAGCTGTTTCAAAAAGAAGAAAGCCTAAAGCGGGAGATAGCGGCAACGCAACAGGGCTATTTGGAGATGAAATCTGCCGTTGATAAGCTGGAAGAAAAGCTGCATTCAACGCAGGAGTATCGGGACAGTACGGAAAAATTAACTAAGATGAAAGCAGAGGATTTCATTGCAAGCCTGAAAAAGAATGGATTCAGCACTGTTGAGGAATATAAAAATCTTGTACAGCCGCTGCCGGTAATCGAAAACAGCGAAAAGGAAATCAACCGTTATCATAATGCTTTGGACGTGGCAAGAGCGACCTATACAGCCTTGCAGCAGGCTGTTGAAGGGAAAGTGCCTCAGGATATTGAGGCGCTGAAAGAAAAACAGCGGGAACTCAGTACAGAACAGAAACAAATCAACCGGGATTATATGGAAGATTCTGCCCGGTTGAAAATGAATGAAACGTATATAAAAGAGCTGCGGCCTCTTGGAGAACAGCTGGTTTTGTTAAACAGGCAGTATGCCGACATCAGTAAGCTGCAGAATATAGCGAACGGTAATAATTTGCTGCGCCTGAAATTTGAAACCTATATTCTTATTTCATATTTCGATGAGATTATCAGCTTTGCCAACGCAAGGTTCAATAAAATGACAAATTACCGATACTTTTTAAAGAGAAAAGAAGAAAAGGAAAAGTTCGGGCGGCAGTCAGGGCTGGATCTGGAAATTGTAGATACCTATACCGGAAAAAACCGGAATGTCAATACGCTGTCCGGGGGGGAGGGCTTTAAGGCTTCTTTGTCTTTGGCCTTGGGGCTTGCTGATGTGGTGCAGGGAATCTCGGGCGGCGTTGAGGTTAATACGCTTTTTATAGACGAAGGCTTCGGAACCTTGGACCCGCAATCCCTGGATAGTGCTGTGGAAACGTTGATGGGACTGAAAACAGCCGGGAGGATGATCGGGATTATTTCTCATGTTCCAGAATTGAAGGAAAAGCTGAAATGCAAAATTGATGTAACCCCAACAAATAAAGGAAGTACTGCTGAAATAATATCATGAATTTCGAAAAAATTCAGTTTTTGGTTGACTTCTCTTTTATTATTTGATATAATAACTCTCGCAGTCTTGCGAGGGTGGCGGAATGGCAGACGCGCACGTTTGAGGGGCGTGTGGTTTTACCGTGTGGGTTCAAGTCCCATTCCTCGCACCAGGGCGACGGATTTTATAACTTTTGTTGAAATCCGTTTCTATATGCGGATATGGCGGAATTGGCAGACGCGCTAGATTCAGGTTCTAGTGAATGCAAGTTCATGCAGGTTCAAGTCCTGTTATCCGCACCAGAGTAAGGGCTATCCCGGTTTTCGGGGTAGCCCTTTTTTGCTGTCTTTTTTTGAAAAAGTGCGTCTTATGTATCGCCCTGGTTCTTATGGTTTTCCCCCGGTCTTATGTATCAAGCTGCACAGAGGGCAGCTTGATATGTCGGGGCTTTTTTTATGTCTGTAACACAAAGAGATCTCGCGCCCAGCGGAGCAGCTTCTGGTAAATGTGTTACAAAGAACTTTTTATGGCGGGGTACTGACAGCCTGAAATTACGGCTAATCGGTTTCCCCGCCATATTTGCGCCCGAATGGGCATTATGACTTATTTCGCCCTTGTAGATGGCTCTGGCGGCTTGTATGGGCTTCCAGAGGCCTTGTTGTGTTTTCGTCCTGCTGAAACCTCACCTTTATTCAGCAAATGCCTTTGACCTTAATATCGGCCTACAAGGTAGTCTATGGAGGTTTGGTATATGTCCGCAAGCATCTTTAAAGTTTCTATTGTTGGCGTTTTTCTGTTTTTTTCATAGTGGGCATAGGCTGATCTTGTTATTTTTAGCTTTTCCGCTATTTCTTGTTGTGTCCAGTTGTTTCTTTTTCTTAGTTCTTTTAGCCTTTCTCCTAAGGTGACCATTGATATCACTCCTTTTATTATCATGATATCTTAAAATTTGAGAGAAATAAAGCTAATTGAAGTATTTGAAAGATATGTTGTTACTAATAGTATCATTTTAGCCGAAATTCGCCTTTGCTAAATTTGTGACTAATGTTATCATTTAAATGGTACTTTCAGTCACGTTTAAAGGGGGTGATGATATGCGGATAATTAACAAGCATCTTCGTTCTATGGTTTCTTCTCGAATTTTATTGCTTAAAAAGGAACTAGGGCTTTCTTATTCTGAAATGGCTCTTTCTACCGGGGTTAGTCCTGCACCTTTTTGGAAAATGGTTAATGGTAAAATTCAAATTCCTATTGAGGTTTTGTTTGCGCTGGCCTTTATCTACGGCGTTTCCTGCGACTGGTTTTTTGGGCTGGTAGAGAATCCTAAACGGCGGTTCGCCAAAAAGAAAATGAGGTGTTTTTATGAAAAAGATTGATTTAAATTCTTCTGTTTCTGCTCGGATTCGTTCCCTTATGGAATGTGAGCATCTTTCCATATCTGCCATGGCTCGTTCTATCGGTGTCAACCGTTCGTATTTTTCCAAAATGCTTCATGGTGACAGAAATTTTCCTGTTCATGTTATTTTTAGTATTTCAGAGATTTATTGTGTTACCGTTGATTGGTTATGCTGTCGTTCTGATAGTCCTAAGTCTTGTAGACATCAGAAAGGGGAGTTTTTGAATGGAAAAGGCGCTTAGTGTTACAAAGGATTTATTTTATGCATATGACAGCTTTGATGAAAATTTAAATGATTTGCTTGTAGCTGCTCAACATTTGGATTGGCTTGCTCAGTATTACCGAGACCGTAATGACCTTGAATTGTTTTGGTGGGCGCTTGAAGCTGTAACGGATAATATCAAACAGTATTCAGAATCTATCGCTTTTGTAAGGCCGTGTTTTGCTGACTGTTTTCATGGAAAATTCCCTTCTGAATTATCTGTACCGGATTCCATTCCTGATAATGGGAAAGCAAGCAACGCATAAAGGCGGATTTCATTTTTTTTCCCGCCCGCAAGCGCGGAAGCGCGCGGACGGGAAAAAATGAAACCGACTATGCGTGCTTCTCATTAGAAAACGGTATTTTTGCAAGATTCAGAATTAAATCCTGCAAAAAATCAGAAAATTAGGGTTTTTTCCCTTAAGGTGGGGCGAAGGTGTAATACGCCCCATGCATAAAAGGCAAAAAAACGGTGGAAAACCGCATGGTTGTTGAAAACTTTGCAAAAAAATTTTGTGGTCAAAATGGGGTTTGACCACAAAAAGGCGGTGAAACATGTCATTCTTAATTGCAACTAAGCGTTGTAAGGTCTTTCAGGAATTTACACCGCAGGAACAGGAAGAATATTTTTCTGTTACTCATGATAAGGTCATTCACAATATCGACACGTTGTATTACTCCGTCTACCTTGATGAATCGGACGAAAAAAGGGTAGGGGAGTTTGTGAACGTCCTGAAGGATTACAAAGAGCAGGTGATGCAGGACAGGGGAACGGACTATGAAATTATGGACTACCTGTTCACGCCGTTTTCTTTCAGTATCTACAGCTTTTGTCTTCGGGTCGAAAACATGTACGACGTTTTCATATCCTCCTATCTGCCGAACAAG
>ENA-UOOK01006519-UOOK01006519.1-fermentation-metagenome-genome-assembly--contig:-NODE-6519-length-11112-cov-3.045130_pt1 | contig 11112 bp, 9 predicted proteins | sample MGYA00245777_ERZ724023 | MGnify/ENA primary metagenome ERZ724023 (study PRJEB28704, sample SAMN03018312) | fermentation metagenome | biome: anthropogenic terrestrial biome; feature: soil; material... | reverse complement strand
GGTACACCATGCCGTCTTCCACCTTGACGGCGAAACAGGCGGTGTGACCTTCGTCCGGTTCTTCCGCTTGGCCGTCGGTCAGGCTGATGCGCCAGTTGTGCAGCGGGCAGGCCACCTTGTCGCCGTAGACGATGCCCTGTGATAACGGCCCACCCTTGTGCGGGCAGCTGTTGTTGATGGCGAAAACACGGTCATCTTCAGTGCGGAAAACGCCGATATCAATATCCTGCTTTTCCATACCTTGTCTGGTACAAATTAATTACCGAATTTTAAAATATTACGTGATTTATAAACATATACCGATTTGTAAAATTAGCCATTACCCATCAAAACACAACCATCCGACGAAAATAATTCTATCAGTGTTTTATTTGTGCGTAATTTCCGCATAGCTGTAACTGCAACATTTTTTACCGTCTGAATTTTTATCTCCGCAATCTCCGACACTTCTCTAACACTCATATCCTTATAATATCGCAGATATATAACTTCCTGTTGCTGGGGGGAAAGCATATTTATTGCATCTTGCAACACCTTAAGTTGCTCCTCTTCAATCCATGTCTCGTCTATGGTGGTTTGCATATCTATACGTATTCTGAAATATTTTATTTCGTCAATGTCCGTATTCATGCGATTTTTCTTAATCAAATCACTTACTTTCAGACAAATATCTCTTTTTAACGACACGAGCAGATACGACTGAATATCTTTCGGTGTAGCTATCTGATCACGTTTCTCATACAAACAGACAAACAAATCTTGAATACAGTCCTTGACCAATTCAGGATTTTCCGTCATTTTCATGCCGTAAGAATACAACATATCCGCATACCGATCGTATATAACACCTAATGCCTTTACATCACCCTTTTTTAATTTTTTCCAAAGATCCTCGTTTTTCATATCATTAATAAATGAAATTCATGTTTATATAACATTAAAATATCATTTATCTCAACACATTCTTTCTTTTTGCATTTGGTCAACATTGTACGTGACAATCGCCACCAAACTCCGGCTGCAGCATACATTACACAACCGAAATAAATCTTAACTGCTTGTCATTCCATAAATTAGCTTACCCCACTCGCAAATTCGATGACTATGAAACAATTTGCAAATGTAATCATTTTTTCTTTTTTGCAAATTCAGTACAAAAAAAAGCAACCAAATTTCTCTGATTGCCTTTTGTCGGGATACTCCGACTCGAACGGAGGACCCCCTGGTCCCAAACCAGGTGCGCTAGCCAACTGCGCCACATCCCGAAATCATCCCTTAACGGGGCTGCAAAGATACAGCACTTTTTTATATTTGCAAAAAAATCTTGATTAATTTATTTTGGTAGAAATAATAAATAGACTATCTTTGTAGTCCTTTTTTGGGAACCCGCCCGAAAGGAGGCTGCTACATTGGTGAGATGGGTGAGTGGCTTAAACCAACAGTTTGCTAAACTGTCGTACGGGTAACCGTACCGGGGGTTCGAATCCCCCTTTCACCGCAATTCCCTCTCAGATTGACTTCTGAGAGGGAATTTGTGTATTTTACAAGTAAGATTCTTATTGTTTCCGGCCCAATTTGTAACCCAAATTTCTGTGCATTGAGAGCGCCATTCCCGTATCGTTGTCTTCCACAAGGAGCCTGACTCTGCGAATGTAGTTGTTCAGACTTTGCTCATTATAGTATGCTACATCTTTCCCCCATACAGCACGATATATCTCTTCCCTTGTAACAATTTCATCAAAGTGATCTATAAGCTTTTTTAGAATTGCATATTCCATCGGGCGCAGGTCTATAATTGTTCCATCACTCAATATAAAGGTCCTGTTTCGCGTATCAAGCTGGATATTTTCTGTGGCAATAATGTGTTCCGGCCTCTCCGAAGTCGGTTTTTTCATTCTGGTAAAGCGGTCAATATGCGCGGAAAGCAGTTTTGGAGAAAAAGGTTTGTCTATATATGCAACTCCTCCTGCCAGCAGTCCCGCCTCTTTGGTTTCATCTTCATGGTGTGACGAAATAAAAATAATCGGTAAAGACGGGTTCCTCTTAAATAGATCTTCCGCTATTTTGATGCCGTTTTCTCTGCCTATTTCCACGTCAAAGACCAAAATATCCGGTAACAACTGCTTTATGGCATCCGACACGCCATAGATGGTACTCATATAAGTAGCCTCATATCCCCGTTTATTCAATTCTTCCACTATACTGTTTCCCAACAGTACATCATCATCCACAAGCAGCACTTTTATTTTTGGCGTATTCATATTGACGAGTTCGGTAAAGTTACTAAAAATGTTGACCCCTTTCCAACGGCACTTGTGGCAGTGATTCTGCCTCCGTGCGCTTTTGCAATGCTTTGAGCATAATACAGTCCGATGCCGCTTCCATTGACCTTATCGGAAGAATAATAGGGCTTGAAAATATTTTTCATTTGTTGGCCGGTCATACCTGTGCCATTGTCTGAAATTGTAATTTTTATATCATCCTGACTCCGTATGGCGGATATTTCGACCGTTGGGTTGTCGTTATTATATTTTATGGCATTTTCGACAATGATACGCAGACAGGCTTCCATAAGGTCGGGCAATGCCCGTATTGTAAAGTCCGCTGCAATATTGTTTATAAAATTGATCTCTTTATTTGGAAACATTATGCGCATTTCAACCACGACCTGCTCCATCATTTCATACAAAGGAACCTCTTTTTTATCTGTTTTTTCTATTTTGCGAAAATTATGGGCAGATTTCAACAGCCTCATGATCTTATTGGTCAAAAAGAGCACGCGGTCCGCTGCAATAGAAAGGGATGCTTTTGGGGCCATATCCGTTTCCCTTTCCTCTAATGACAACAACTGAAAATAGGCATACGCCAGAGGAGATTTCAAATCATGAATGGCCCCATGGAACGAACGTTCCATATTGGAAATCTCATCACAACGCCGATTAATCATAAGAAGCAGGAAGAACAGCACCAAGACTATCACAATTGATGCAATAATTGAAACAATAGCGACTATGCCCAATTTCTGCAGGTAGCCGGATTGCCCGATTTTATATTCTGCTTTAATCAGATACGACTGTGAAGAGACGTCAATCTTTCGTTCGGCAATATATGTGTTAACATATAATGAAGTACTTTTGGCATTGTTGTCGTGCCTGATCTCTTTCAGTATTTTATTTCCACTTATATCTTCAAGTGTGATACAGGAAGATACCACACGTCCATCTCTATTGAGTTGGTTGGTCAGTAATGTGTCCAATTTTGAGAATTTAAAAGAATCTTCCCGTATGGACAAGGCAATCAGGGCATTTTCTATCTTGATTGAAGCAAGAGTTTTTTCACTATCTTTTTTGATATTTACTTCAACCGGATTTTCTTTTTTCTTTACTTCATCATACTCCTCATCAGTAACATATTCAATGTTGTATTTTGACATGGAATAGGCAAGAGTCTCCGATATCGTTTTCTTAAAACACTCCTGAAATGACTCATTCATATCCTTAATGTTCTTATCGACAGCATACCGCATCCATAATCCTTGTGAAATAAGCAAAGCGGCAAATGCAATAATGACAACAAGCAGGATGTAAACAAAATTCTTTTTCATACTAATAACACAATCCCATAATACTCCGGAAGTGCAGCGCAATGTAGCAAATTTTAAACAATCTTCAAGATTTTTCGGATTATTTTCAGATTATGCAATGATTATTTTCAAGCCGTTTCAGGGTCGCAAAAGATTATTTTCGGATTATAAAAAGATTATGAAAAGGTTATAAATGTTACCACCCGGACCAAGTAATTTTGCAGTCGTAAATGACACGCAGCCTTATTCGATTTTGTGCCGGCTACTCAGAATCCTGAAATAACGGTGTCTGTCACTAATAACAAATAAAATACAATGGCTTAAATATAAATCTTTTTCTCTGTCAAAGCGTGAAATGTTGCATCTCAACACAACACATATTAATTAAATTAAAATATCCGCAACATTTCAACCGCCTTGATGGTCCCTGCCAACTGTTAATACAGCATTCCAAACAACCAGAGAGGAATCCTGTTTTTATATCCGACCTCTATGTCGTCTGCAACGACAAAACTATTTGGAATATCTTTTATCTGATCAAATGATTTTGATTTGCCCCCGACTTCAAAAGTGTATTCTTCCACAATAAAGTCCCCCTGCCTTGCAAGATAAACATCGGCAACGGCGCTCACCTGATTGACGAAAACCGTCTCTCTCGTACTGCCGATATTTGCCGTGTTCCCAAACAAATAAGAAATATTAGTATTGTTGAGCAATACTTTGTCCGGTTTTGTCAGATTGCCTATTGTTTTGTCTTTGTACGATATCAGATTTAGCAGTTTTGCGCTTTCCAACAAGGACAAATATTTGACTGTATCATTTCGACTTGTGTCAATAGCCCGGCTTAATTCGACAATGTTAGGAGTGTATGGCACCATTTCCGAGAGCACTGCCAACAATTTTTTTAGTTTGTATCGGGAAGCAAACTCAATATTTTCTATTGCAGGAATATCTACATCTATCACATTATTAATTGCTTCCTGCAATTTGTAATCGTATTTTTTCAGTCCCTGTTTGTAAAACAAATAATATCCCGATTTGAGATACTTTTTAAATAGTGGTATTATTTTTATATGCTCCGTTATATTGAAAGCGATTTCCTGATGGTTTTCCACAATATCCCGCAGCGAATAGAGAGGAAAATCGGCTATATTTTCAAATTTCAAAAATTCTCTGAAAGACAAACCTTCCAACTGTTCATAGACAACTCTCCTTGAAAGATCCGTAGTCGATTTATAAATTTGCAATAGTGAAGAGCCCGTAAATACGATGTTCAGTTTTGGAAAACTATCGTAAATATTCTTTATTTCCTTTGCCCAATTTGGATAATGGTGAATTTCGTCTAAAAACAAATGAGTTCCGCCATTGATATAGAACTCGTCTGCCAAGTCCGAAATGGTATGATTTGCAAACCATGTATTGTCCAGGCTCGCATAAAGTGCTTCGTTGTGATTTTCAAAGGTTGCTTTGATATGTTGCAGCAACATCGTTGTCTTTCCCACACCTTTTGCTCCAATAATTGCGATACAGCGCTCATTCCAATCGACATTCGGATATAAATATCTTAACGCCTTTTCTTCTGTTTCTCGCAGCAGCCTGATATAAATCTTAATCAGATCTTCCATAATTTTGATTTTTACTTCGGTTGCAAAGATACTAAATGTTTTTTACAATTAGCATTTTTACTTTAAATTGCTCTTTGTAATTAGCATTTTTTGTTTAAATTGCTATTTCTAATTAGCATTTTTAGTTTTAAATGCTATTTATAATTAGCATTTATATTCGTTGTATTGCTTTTATTTGTCGATTTATTAACAAAAATCCCCTTTCAGAACCTGATCTGAAAGGGGAATCTTGCAATTTACAGCCTGATTTTTCTATATATTGACAAGCTGTCTTTCCGTATCCTTATCGTCCATTGTCAATAACCACAGGCGGAGCTAAAGGGATAAATTTCTTTCCGGCCGATTTAACCAGCATATTTGATGCGGCAGCAGCTTCAACGGCAACTTCTCCTCTCTTGTCATTTTCAAGAAACTTCTCAAAAGTCAACTCTTCACCTGCCACCCTGAAGATTTTTTGTACAATATTATATCTGCTCGCAACGTTATAATAATTTATATTGTTGATCATACAGCTTATAGACTCCGACCTCCACACTCCATAGGAGAACAAATATCCGCCCTCTATGACATTTACACCCTCATATCCCGCCCTGCCTATAAATGGTGCCCATGGGACAGCACTCGGATCACTTTTGGTCGAGACATTAAAATACCATCCATAGCTCTGATAATTTTCAAGTTTGGCTTTTGAATCATCATCTATTGTCTTTCCCTTATTGGCAGAAGAGATATATTCATCGGCAAGATGCGAATATCCGTGTCCCGCAGCTTCATGAAGGACAAGACTGTTAAAATGTGTCTGACTTCCCTTTTCTGCACTCAAATCGCTAATAGGGCATATTGCAATAGCCCTTCCGGAAGTCCACATCCAACAAGTGCCGGCATATTTCTGCTGATTTACCACCAAGATGGTCAATACGCTGTCCACATCAATCTCTTCAATCCCCGACACAAAGTCAAATAGCGTTTCATTATCGCATTTCATCCCCGTTCCGTCTCCGGTAAAGGTTGCTGCGAATGCAGTCTTCTTTGAAATGCCTTCTTTGGTCATGGTAGCTCCCTCTTCTTCGGATTCGGCATACATTTTATACACCTTAAAATAATTTCTGTACGTTTTATATGGTTCTATGCTGAAAAATGCCTCGATTGCCTGATCCATATATTTATCGTAAACTCCGTCTTTTTCGGCAAGAGAAACGGCCGTAAATCCGTCACCCACAAATACAAGTGTACTCGGAACAGCTTTATCGCTCTCCTGATATACTGCATACGAACCATGGTCGTGAAGTCCCCCTTTAGTGGTGGTGAATGACCATACATCAGACTTGACTATTCCGCCATGGTCGTCATCTACAGATATATACCAATAGTATTTTGTTTCCGACTTGAGAGCTATCGCCTTCTCCAGAATAAAATCGGATACCGGAGCAAGTGAATCCCATGTCTTGTTGTCTGTGGAGTAATAAAGTGTGCTGTACAGTTCGTCACCTTCTTCATCACTGCTTTTCCATTTGAAGGTCGCTATTCTGGAGACTTCTACAGCCCCATTTTCAGGAAGTATCAATTCCGGTTTCTCCGGTTTTTCATTGTACTGCTGATCCAGAGTTATATTAAGTGTCTCTGCAAATCCGCCGGCGTATGAAAATGTTGCAACGTAATTTTTTATCCTCCTCTGCGGATTGGCAAGGCATTTTATGGAAAGTGTCCCGTCGTCTGTCCCTGTATTGGCTGAAAATGAGATTAATGAATCTCCATCGGAGGTCATTTTCCAATTGACATTTGATTGAATACTGACGGTTTTGGTCTCACCGTTTTTATCGAAAAACAGTTCTTTGTCCGACAGTGTGAGGTAGGACATCGGCTGACTTACCGCTACGGATGAAGTCAATGGATGCTTATCGGCAGTGGTAACTGTTATGGTTGATTTCCTCTCCGTGCCGGTGTTATTGTATGATGAAGAGATCTTTACATCCATCTCTCCAATCCCCGTTTTGGGGGATATTTTAACCCAAGCTTCGGAGCAGGTTATTTTCCATTCCGATTTGGTCTTTATGGTAATTATCTGTTCGTTTGATTCTTTATTGGTAAGATTGGCCACAGAGGGCGCCACATCCAAATATTTTTTCTCAAACAAACTACATGATGCCACCGTGATTAAAGCTGTAAAAAGTAATAATTGTGCTGCTATTCTTCTCATATTTTCCAATTTTAAACGAGTACGGATAATTATTCCCATTTCTATCCGTACTCGCGGTTAAAGTTCTATTTATTTCAAAGTTTTCCGAGAAGAGACCTCAGATTGACCTTTTCGTCCATGATTGTTCTCAAAGCATCAATCGGAACTCTTTCCTGTGTCATTGTGTCGCGATATCTTATCGTCACACAATTATCGTTAAGTGTGTCATGATCGACAGTGATGCAGAATGGTGTCCCGATTGCATCCTGACGGCGATAACGTTTACCGATGCTGTCTTTTTCATCGTATTGGCAATTGAAATCGATCTTCAGTGTGTTCATTATTTCGTGTGCTTTTTCAGGAAGACCGTCTTTTTTTATAAGTGGAAGTACAGCCATTTTGACGGGAGCGATTGCAGGAGGTATTCTCAAGACAACTCTCTCTTCTCCGTTTTCAAGTTTCTCTTCCGTATAGGCCGATGACAGTATGGCTAAAAATGTTCTGTCCAATCCTATTGATGTCTCGATTACGTAAGGAACGTAGCTCTCGTTGGTTTCAGGGTCGAAGTACTGCATCTTTCTTCCGCTGAATTTCTGATGCTGGCTCAAATCGAAATCGGTGCGCGAGTGTATTCCCTCAAGCTCTTTGAAGCCGAACGGAAATTCAAATTCGATATCTGTCGCAGCATTGGCGTAGTGTGCAAGCTTCTCATGGTCGTGGAATCTGTATTTTTCATCTCCGAGACCAAGAGCTTTATGCCATGCTAAACGCGTTGCTTTCCATTTTTTGAACCATTGCATCTCATCTCCCGGACGGACAAAAAACTGCATTTCCATCTGTTCAAATTCTCTCATCCTGAAAATAAATTGTCTTGCGACAATCTCGTTTCTGAACGCCTTACCTATCTGGGCGATGCCGAAAGGAATCTTCATTCTGCCGGTTTTCTGCACATTCAGGAAATTCACGAAGATTCCCTGTGCCGTCTCCGGTCTCAAATATATAATGCCCGACTCGTCCGAAATATTTCCCAGCTGAGTGCTGAACATGAGGTTGAACTGACGTACTTCTGTCCAATTTTTAGTTCCCGAAATTGGGCATGCAATCTCGCAGTCGATAATCAGCTGTCTCAGTGCAACAAGGTCGTTCTGATTGAGAGCTTCTGTCATGCGCTGATGCACTTCGTCCCATTTGGTCTTGCTTCTGAGCACATTGGGATTGGTAGCCCTGAACTGTTCTTCATTGAAAGAGTCCCCGAATTTCTTGCGACCCTTTTCCACCTCTTTGTTCATCTTCTCTTCGAGCTTGGCCAAATAGTCCTCTATCAATACGTCCGCGCGGTATCTCTTCTTGGAGTCCTTGTTGTCGATAAGAGGGTCGTTAAATGCCCCTACGTGGCCTGAAGCTTCCCATATACGCGGGTGCATGAAGATTGCCGAATCAATTCCCACAATGTTTTCATTAAGACGGACCATCGATTCCCACCAATATTTTTTGATGTTGTTTTTCATTTCAACACCCATCTGTCCATAATCATAGACAGCGCTCAATCCGTCATAGATTTCACTTGACGGGAAAATAAATCCGTACTCTTTTGCATGAGCAATCAAATTTTTAAATACTTCTTCTTGTGTCATATTGTTAAATGTTTATTCTATTTCTTGTTTCTTGTGGCAAGGTGTTGAATAATTCGATTATAAACGGTCTCTGATATACTTGCGGATGAGGCACCGTAAGTCTGTCACTCTTAATGGTGCAGTCGTTATAAAGGAGAATGTCAATATCAATTATTCTATTTTCAAATATTCGGTTCCCGTATTTATCATATTGAGCCACATGTTTCTTTCTACCCATCTCTATTTCAATTGATTGACAAATATCAAGCATCTTTTCGGGTTCAATATTGGATTCAAATGCAGCAATCTGGTTTAAAAAATCATTCCCATTAAATCCTATTGCTTTGGTTTCCAATATTTCAGAATACTCAATCTCAACTTCTGCTCCAATCCTCCGAGACAACTTTTCACGGGCAATTATCAAGTTGTTGCTTCTATTTCCGAGGTTGGTCCCCAATGTCAGAACAATCATATCTTCAGTTTACAACATATTTAATTCCAACTTGGCTGCTTCGCTCATCATATCTATATTCCATTCCGGCTCGAAGACGAGATTTACTTTCACATCTTTGGTTCCCGGAACATCAAGTACGGCTTCTTTCACATCTTCTATAACCTGATCGGCTATAGGGCAATTGGGAGCGGTAAGTGTCATTGTGATAGTTACATTGTTGTCCTTGTCTGTATCTATTCCGTAAATCAGCCCCAACTCATAAATATCGACAGGCACTTCCGGATCATACACCTGATGCAGAGCCGTGATTATATCCTGTTCCAGACTATTTGTCTCCTTATTTTCCATAATCTGCTTGTTCTTTGTTATTATTTTCGGCCTCGTATGCCAATGCATACATTTTAATCTGCTTTATCATTGATAGCAGACCGTTTGCACGGGTAGGAGAAAGATTCTCCTTCAAGCCTATTTTTTCAATGAAAGAGAAATCGGAATTCAATATCTCTTCCGGTGTCTGTCCGTTATATACTCTTATCAGCAGAGAGATAATACCTTTGGTGATAATCGCATCGCTGTCGGCCTTGAAATACACCCTCCCATCTCTGTATTCGCTTGATAGCCATACTCTTGACTGACACCCATTAATCAAATTGGAGTCGGTTTTATCTTTTTCCGGAATGATTGGCAGACTTTTGCCGAGCTCTATGATGTATTCGTACTTGTCTAACCACTCATCAAAGAGAGAAAACTCTGAAACAATCTCTTCCTCTAACTCTTTGGAACTCTTTATAGTGCTATTTTCCATATTGTTATGATTATCTTAACATCTTTATCGCCCTTTTCAGTCCGGCAATAAATATTTCTATTTCTTCTTTTGTGTTATATGGGGCCAGCGAAGCTCTCACCATCCCCACTGCTGAAAATTTGCGGATTAACGGCTCTGCGCACATAAGTCCCGACCTCACGGCAACTCCCATTTTATCAAGTAGTTGAGCCAAATCCGAAGGATGAGTTCCCTCTACCGTGAATGAAAATACAGGGATTTTCAACTCTCTGTTTGAAGGATTTCCCCAAATCGTCAATCCTTCGATATTCTCCAACTCCTTTATCATATATGCCGTCATCTCTCTTTCATACAGCTTTATTTCAGCACTTTGTCTCACAGAAGATGCAAATTGAAGGGCCGGTGCAAGACATGCGGCTCCTATGAAATTGGGGGTTCCGGCTTCAAATTTGAGGGGAAGTGGAGCGTATGTGGTCTTCTCAAAAGTAACAGTATCTACCATATCTCCGCCCCCCATGTATGGAGGCATCTTCTCCAACAGCTCTTTTTTACCGTAAAGAATCCCTATTCCGGTGGGGGCATATATTTTATGTCCTGAAAATACATAGAAATCACAATCCAGATCCTTCACCGAAAAATCGCAGTGAATAATCCCCTGTGCTCCGTCAACTAATACAGGAACTCCTTTTGAATGAGCAATTTGAACAATCTCTTTAATAGGATTTACAACTCCGAGCACATTGGAAGCATGAGTAATGGCGACTATTTTCACCTTTTCGTCAAGCATTTCGGAGAACTGATCCACTGATATTTCACCCCGAATGTTGACAGGCAGCACCATTATTTGCGCTCCGACTCTTTCACATATAATCTGCCA
>ENA-UOOK01006517-UOOK01006517.1-fermentation-metagenome-genome-assembly--contig:-NODE-6517-length-11116-cov-3.814031_pt1 | contig 11116 bp, 7 predicted proteins | sample MGYA00245777_ERZ724023 | MGnify/ENA primary metagenome ERZ724023 (study PRJEB28704, sample SAMN03018312) | fermentation metagenome | biome: anthropogenic terrestrial biome; feature: soil; material... | reverse complement strand
CGTCTACCGACGGCGCGAGCGCTACTTATTAGAATATTGAAAGATAGATTGATTACTTTCGCGTGCCGCCTGTTTTGAAAACGACACAAGAATATTTATTATTACAAAAGGTTATTTTAACGGTTCTATTATTCGAAAACGACTGATTATCTACCCTATTCCTGATTCTCATGTACATCAATAACAGCACGGCCACTCGGCTCATTTATTTTTTTGAAATGATCATCCCATGCAAGAGCCTCAGCTGTAGAACAAGCTACACTCGGCACCGAAGGTACAGAACGGGCAGCACTATCTGAAGGAAAGTGCTCGGCGAAAATACTCCGGTAATAATATTCTTCCTTATTACGGGGAGGATTGATCGGGAAACGTTCTGCAGCATGAGACATCTGGTCATCACTGACTGCCGAAGCCGTAATCTGCTTTAAAGTATCAATCCAGGAATAGCCGACACCATCCGAGAATTGCTCTTTCTGTCTCCAGACCACCTCATCAGGCAGCATATTTGCAAAAGCTTCACGCACAATTTTCTTCTCCACCGTCTTCCCAGGACACATCTTAGCCCTTGGATTCGTGCGCATGGCTACATCCAGAAATTCTTTATCCAAAAAGGGTACACGTCCCTCGACTCCCCATGCAGCCAGACTTTTATTTGCCCTCAGACAATCATACTGGTACAACTTAGATAATTTCCGGACAGTCTCCTCATGGAACGCGCGTGGACTGGGAGCCTTATGAAAATAGAGGTATCCTCCAAAGATTTCATCAGCACCTTCACCAGAGAGTACCATCTTGATTCCCATAGACTTTATCACCCGGGCTAAAAGATACATCGGAGTTGAAGCCCTGACAGTAGTAACATCATAGCTCTCTATAAAATAGATGACATCCCTAATAGCATCTAAGCCTTCCTGTATTGTATAATTAATCTCATGATGTACCGTACCGATACTATCAGCAACCAGTTTGGCTTTAGCCAGATCGGGAGCTCCCTTCAGCCCAATGGCAAAAGAATGTAATCGAGGCCACCAGGCCAAGGATCTGCCGTTGTCCTCTACCCTGTCGTTGACAAATTTCTCGGCGACAGCCGCAATGACAGATGAATCTAGTCCGCCACTGAGTAATACTCCATAAGGTACATCACTCATCAACTGGCGTTTGACAGCCGACTCAAGTGAATCATGAATTGCTTTTACACTAGATGTGTTGTCTTTTACAGCATCATATTTGAACCAGTCTCTAGCGTAATAGCGTTTCATGCCAGGATCCTTACTCCAGTAATAATGGCCTGGCAAAAAGGGTTCATAATGATCGCATTGTCCTTCCAATGCCTTCAATTCACTGGCGACATACACTTTTCCATCAGAATCATAACCGATATAAAGAGGAATCACGCCAATAGGATCACGTGCTATCAAGAAACTGTCAGACTCTGCATCGTACAGGGCAAAAGCAAAAATGCCACTGAGTTGTTCTAATAAATTCTGAATACCTTTCTCTGTTACCTCCTTTTTCTTCAGCTCACGATAAAGGGCCAGAATTACCTCACAATCACTACCCGTCTGAAACGGATACCGATCCTTAAATTCCTTGCGAATTGCCTGATGGTTATAAATTTCCCCATTTACGGCGAGAACTTGCTTCTTATCTGGAGAGAACAATGGTTGCTTACCCGATTCCGGATCTACGATGCTTAACCGTTCATGGGTCAAAATTGCCGATCCACCACAGTAAATACCACTCCAGTCAGGCCCGCGATGACGGATCTTTCTGCTCATCCGTAATGCTTTCTGTCGAAGTTCAGGAGTCTGTTCCTGAATGTTAAAAATGGATACAATACCACACATATATCAATCTATTTAAGTTATTAAAGTTTGCTAAACCTTTTAATTATCGTTTCCTCCCGCAATCATGAAATTTCGGAGAAGACTCAAGGGAATTCCCTCCTCGGAAGAGTAAACCGAATCAGGATTAAAGGATACTCCTGGAAGAGTCTAACCCAGAAGAATCCCGTGAGAATTTTTATTTAACCTTCACCAAAAGTCAATGCATCAGATGGAGATTCAGATCAGTCAGACAGGATATATTCATCCAAACATAAATAAAGATTATTTATCCTGTCAATATTATTGAGTCTAATAATTATATGCCGACTCGCCATGCTCATAAATATCTACGCCCTCTTCCTCTTCACGCGGAGCGACTCTAATACCAACGAGTTTATCAACAATCTTGAATAGAATGAATGTAATAATGGCACTATAGACTATCGTAAACAAAGTAGCGACTAACTGCACGCCAAGTTGATGCCAATCACCATAGAGTGCACCTTCAGCACCACCGGTCACAGTCCTGGTTGCAAAAACACCTGTCAAGATAGAACCGACAATTCCTCCGATACCATGGACGCCAAAAGCATCAAGAGAATCATCATATTTCAATTTTGTCTTGACCACTGCTACCATAAAGAAACATACTATACCAGTTGTCATGCCAATGACACTTGCTCCCAAAAGACCTACTGAGCCTGACGCAGGCGTAATGGCGACAAGCCCTGCTACAGCCCCTGTGCACACACCCACTGTCGTCGGTTTACGGTTGACGATCCAGTCGATAACCATCCAGGTAAGAGCAGCTACGCAAGTGGCTACGTGAGTGACCAGAAAAGCATTTGCATCCAATCCATCAGCAGTCAGACCACTACCGGCATTGAAGCCAAACCATCCAAGCCATAAACAGGCAGCACCAATAAACACAAATGGCACACTATGTCCTGGAATAGGCTTGCCGGGATGATAATCCCTCCGCCGGCCCAGCATCAAAGCCATTATAAGAGCAGAAATACCAGCATTGATATGAACGACGGTACCACCTGCAAAATCAATAACACCCAACTGTTGCATCCAGCCGCCACCCCATACAAAATGGGCCATAGGATAATAGGAAAAGATAGACCACAAAATAGTAAAGAGGAGGAATCCCGAGAAGCGTATTCTTTCTGCAAAGGAGCCAATAATCAATGCGGGCGTAATTACAGCAAACATACATTGGAATAAAACAAAAGTAATTTCCGGGACATGAGCAGGAGATACCACGGAAGACGTAGTTACGCCATGCAGAAATATCTTATCAAATCCTCCGATAAAGAATCCCAATGGACTTCCACTCAATCCTTTTCCAAACACGAAGCTATATCCGAAAAATATCCAGAGAAGACTGACCACAGCGGTACACATGAGACACTGCATGAGAATACTTAAAACGTTCTTCTGACGCACCAACCCGCCATAGAACAAGGCAAGTCCGGGAATGGTCATCAGCATCACTAAGATGGTCGCTACAGTCAACCAAGCAGTATTGCCGCTGTTTATCTCTGGCATAGTTCCCTGGGCGCAAATAGTCATAGGTATAGCAAATATTAAAATGGCCAAGGCTGATATTTTCTTTTTCAACTGTTTCATATCACTTATCTTTTTTAAGATGAATATCCTGATCTGTCAATCACTTTTCCTGTTCAGCATTATAGAGAGCAATATTACCACGCTCATGAGTTCTGATCCTGATAGCATCATCTACCGGAATAATAAAGATTCGTCCATCACCAATCTCTCCAGTATAAGCGGCTTTCTGGATTGCATCTATGGTTTTCTCCACATTCTTGTCACGTACTACAATATTAATTAAAACTCGTTCTATACAACTCGTTTTATAACAAATACCACGGAAGATCCGAGCCTGGCGCATTTTTCCTTCGCCACGCACATCATAATAGGAAAACCATTCAATGTCAGCTGCAAGTAATGCTTCCCTTACCTCCTCAAACCTAGTCTTACGGATGATTGCTTCAATCTTTTTCATGTTTAACCTCTCTTTTCAAATTTTATCATCTTTACCTTAAATTACTTATAGTACATATTATCTTCCACTTTATAGTCATAGTGATAAGTAACTTGTGCAAAGTTATTACTTTTTGTTATAAAAATAAGCAAGTAAACGTCTTTTTGATATAAATAATTTTACTATAGTTACATATCGTAACATAAATGCATTATCTACGTATCAATATATAACCAAATAACGATAATAAATAACAAATAGGAAGTTGATTAAAAAATTAATCATTTTTGTGCTGGATTTATTTTATATTTAAACAAAACGTTATATATTTGCATCGAGATATAAATGATCATTAATATTTTAAGACAAAAAGATAACATTATGTCACAATCCATTCATTTTACCAAAATGCAAGGTGCGGGCAATGACTACATATACGTAAACACCATATTATATACCATCCCAAATCCGGAGTCTGAGGCAATTAAATGGAGTTCATACCACACAGGGATCGGTAGTGACGGACTAATCCTAATTGGTAAACCCGACGAAAAAACAGGTGCGGATTTCTCTATGCGTATTTTCAATGCCGATGGTTCTGAAGCGATGATGTGTGGAAACGGCAGTCGTTGTGTTGGGAAATACCTTTATGAAAAAGGACTGACAAAAAAAACCTCTATACGTCTTTTGACCAAATCAGGCATCAAGGTGTTACTGTTACATCTTTCTAAAAAGGAATCTGGTATAGTGGACAGTGTGACTGTTGACATGGGAGAGCCACAGACGGAAGTACCTGAACAGTTCACAAAGAATCAACCCAAACTTGAAGATGATCTATGCGAAGACCATGGCATTTTTGTTTCAATGGGCAATCCCCATTATGTGATTTTTGTCAAAGACATTTCGAAGTTGGATATTACCCGATATGGCAGCAGGCTGGAGCGGGACGCAGCTTTTCCACAAAGATGCAATATTGAATTTGCACAAAAGACAGGGCCTGGACAGTTTCGGACAAGGGTCTGGGAACGTGGAAGTGGCATTACACAAGCCTGCGGAACGGGAGCATGTGCGACAGCTGTTGCAGCAGCACTCTCTTCCGGAGATATGAGAGAAAATGACATTATTATGGATGGCGGGACACTCAGGATAACATGGAACAGAGAAAATAATCATGTCTATTTGACAGGACCTGCTGAATTTGTTTTTGAAGGCGATATTAATCTATAATTCATTTGTCCTCGAGAAGAAGATTGTCTATTATACAGCAAACTATAACAACAAAAGAAATCGATCATGGCATTAGTAAATGAAAATTTTTTAAAATTACCAGGTAACTATTTGTTTGCCGACATTGCCAAAAAGGTCAATGCCTATAAAGTTTCACACCCCAAACAGCGGGTCATCAGTCTGGGTATTGGAGATGTGACGCGTCCATTGTGTCCTGCTGTCATTGACGCACTGCACAAAGCAGTAGAGGAAATGGCCCATAAAGACACCTTCCGGGGCTATGGTCCGGAAAGAGGATATGGCTTTCTGCGGGAAGCTATAGTAAAAAATGATTTCGCCCCACGAGGAATACATATTGATCCAAGTGAGGTATTCATCAATGATGGTGCCAAAAGTGATACGGGAAACTTTCAGGATATTCTGCAACGAGACAACACAATAGGAGTCACCGACCCGATCTATCCGGTTTACATTGACTCTAACGTCATGGCGGGGAGAGCCGGAGAATTGAAGAATGGTGTTTGGAGTGACATCACCTATATGCCTTGTACGGCGGAGAATCAATTTATCCCCCAGATTCCTGACCACCGTGTAGATATGATTTACCTCTGCTACCCGAACAATCCTACAGGTACAGTACTTAAAAAAGAGGAATTAAAGAAATGGGTTGACTATGCTTTGAAAAATGACTCCATCATCCTCTATGATGCAGCTTACGAAGCATTTATCAGAGAAGACGAGATTCCCCATTCTATCTATGAGATACGAGGAGCAAGAAAATGTGCTATAGAATTTCACAGCTATTCCAAGACCGCCGGTTTTACAGGTGTTCGTTGTGGATTTACAATAGTTCCCAAAGAGGTCACAGCTGCCACCGAAGATGGCAAGCAACGAGTGAGCCTCAACCAGATCTGGATGCGTCGTCAGAGTACGAAATTCAATGGAACAAGCTATATCAGTCAACGTGCGGCAGAAGCCATTTACACTCCTGAAGGTAAAAAACAGACCCGCGAAACGATTGATTATTATCTCGAAAATGCACGCATTATGCGCGAAGCACTGAAAAAACTCGGATTCAAAGTTTATGGTGGAGTAAATGCTCCTTACCTTTGGGTAAAGACACCTGGAAATACTCCAGGATGGAAATTCTTCGATCAACTCCTGTTTGGAGCATCTATCGTCTGTACCCCTGGTGTAGGTTTCGGACCAAGTGGAGAAGGATTTATACGCCTGACTTCTTTCGGAGAACGTGAAGATGTAGAAGAGGCCATGCAAAGGATCGCTGACTGCATGAATACCGGCAAACTATAAAAAAGAGGATTCCATCCTAACGGAATCTACTCTTTGAAAGTGTCCGTCATGTAGCCTTCTGCCTGGTTTCTCGAAATTCAAAACTTCTTATTTTAAGATACAGAAATGCTTAATCGGAGGGAAAATGAAGAGAAGCTCGAAAGTACCAGGCTTGATGACCATCGGAATGATAGCACTTGCCACAACAGCAAACGCACAGGACAGAGTAAGCGGAACAATTGTTACAGACTTCGTAAACCGGTACATCTGGCGTGGTCAGGATTTAGGTGATGTCTCCGTCCAGCCGACTTTGAGAATTGCATATCAAGGGTTATCGGTGACGGTATTTGGGAATATGGGACTATCCAACAAGGACGATACTAAAGAAATCGACATAGTTGGAACTTACACTACCAGAAAATTCAATGCAGGAATTACGAATTACTGGTTCAACAAGCCCAATGAACAGTATTTCTGCTATGCAGCCCACAAGACCAGTCATGTATATGAGGCAAATATCGGTTACGATTTTGGACCTGTAACATTTCAGTGGTATACTAATTTTGCCGGAAATGATGGAATCAACAAGAAAGGCAATCGTGCATACTCTTCCTACGTGGAAATTAATGCACCTTTTACCTTCGCAGATTTAGACTGGAACACTACGTTGGGAGCGGTACCCTACCGAACAAGTTTCTATGCTGACTCAAAAGGGGTTTCCGTGACTAATATCAGTTTAAGGGCTTCAAAAGTGATTACCATTACGCCATCTTTTACGATGCCGGTTTTCGCACAGATAACAGCCAATCCAAGTAATGAAAAAGCATACTTTATATTTGGATTTACTTTACGGCCTTGAGGAACGAGTAAAAGCCAGGATGCTGTTCTAATAAACTTTAAAAGTACAGTTATCAAACTGTCATTCTATAAAGAGAGATTATTAATAATGGGACACCCCATCCATCTGAAAAGGACGGAAGGACCACAAAAATGCTAAAAGACATGAACTTAAGATTTGACGCAGTCGCAGAGGCATCACGCAAAAAGCCTCTGGAAGTAAAAGCTCCAGCCGAAAGACCAGCCGAATACTTCGGCAAGTATGTCTTCAATCGGGCTAAGATGTACAAATATCTTCCTGCCGATGTTTTCAGGAAACTTACTGATGTCATTGACCATGGAACTCGTCTGGACCGTTCTATTGCTGATGCAGTTGCCGGAGGCATGAAAGAGTGGGCTATGGAAAACGGTGTTACTCACTATACACACTGGTTTCAGCCTTTGACCGAAGGTACAGCCGAGAAACATGATGCCTTCATTGAGCATGATGGCAAAGGTGGAATGATCGAAGAATTCTCCGGCAAACTTCTGGTCCAGCAGGAACCGGATGCTTCCAGTTTCCCGTCAGGTGGTATCCGCAACACCTTTGAGGCAAGAGGCTATTCGGCATGGGATCCTACATCACCTGTCTTCATCATGGATGACACCCTATGCATTCCTACCATTTTCATTTCCTATACAGGTGAGGCTCTGGACTATAAAGCTCCCCTGCTCCGTGCCTTACATGCAGTTAATGTAGCCGCCACTAATGTGTGTCAGTATTTCAACTCTGACGTCAAACAGTGTCATGCAAACTTAGGCTGGGAACAGGAATATTTTCTTGTTGACTCAGATCTTTTCGCAGCTCGTCCTGACCTGATCATGACGGGACGTACACTGATGGGACATAACTCCGCCAAGAACCAGCAAATGGATGATCACTACTTTGGGAGTATCCCGGAACGTGTCCAATCATTCATGAAAGACCTGGAGATACAGGCCTTAGAACTCGGTATCCCTTGCAAGACCCGTCATAACGAGGTAGCTCCCAATCAGTTTGAACTGGCTCCTATCTTTGAAGAATGTAACCTTGCTGTCGATCATAACATGCTGCTAATGTCTCTCATGAAAAAGGTGGCCCGCAAACATGGTTTCCAGGTTCTCCTGCATGAAAAACCATTTGACGGCATCAATGGCAGTGGGAAACATAACAACTGGAGTTTGAGCACTGATACGGGCATCTTACTTTATAAGCCCGGTAAGACACCTATGGATAACCTTCGCTTTGTAGTCTTCATCGTAGAAACCCTGATGGCCGTATACAAACACAACGGGCTCCTCAAAGCTTCTATCATGAGTGCTACCAACGCTCATCGTTTGGGAGCGAATGAAGCACCTCCCGCCATCATCTCTGCCTTCGTAGGCAAACAATTAAGTGATCTGTTGAACCATATTGAGAATTCTGACAAGAAGGACCTTTTCAAACTCAAGGGCAAAGAGGGGGTAACTCTGGACATTCCGGAAATTCCTGAAATTTTCAAGGATAATACTGACCGTAACCGGACATCACCCTTCGCTTTCACTGGTAACCGTTTTGAATTCCGTGCAGTAGGATCAGAAGCCAACTGTGCCTCTGCCATGATCGTACTTAACACAGCTGTTGCAGAGGCCTTGACAAATTTCAAGAATCGTGTAGACGGACTGATTGCCAAAGGGGAAGAAAAGACATCTGCCATACTTGATATTATCCGCGAGGATATTAAGACTTCAACACCCATCCATTTTGAGGGTAATGGTTACAGCGACGAGTGGATTACTGAAGCTAAAAAACGTGGACTGGACTGTGAACCTTCCTGCCCGGTATGCTTCGATCGTTATCTGGACGCAGACAGCATCAAGATGTTTGAAGGCCAGAAGGTGTTAAGTGAGAATGAACTCACGGCACGTGATGAAGTAAAATGGGAGACTTATACTAAAAAGATTCAGATCGAGGCCCGTGTCATGGGAGACCTTGCCATGAACCATATTCTTCCGGTTACCACCCATTACCAAAGTCAACTGGCAAGAAATGTAGAAAGCATGATTGACATTTTCGGACGCGAAGAAGGAAAAGAACTCACCTCTCGCAATGTCAAACTCATCAAGGAAATTGCTGAACGAAACCAGAAAATAGAAACGGGTGTGGAAGAACTGATCAATGCGCGTAAAGTGGCTAACAAGATCGAGGATCCACGCACAAAAGCAGTCTCTTATCATGATACAGTTGCTCCTAAGATGGAAGAAATCCGCTATCAGATTGACCACCTTGAACTTCTCGTAAGTGATGAACTTTGGACTTTGCCTAAATATCGAGAGTTACTCTTTATAAGATAAAACTCAGTTAATGACCCATCATTTCTATGGGTTGTTAAAGTTTGCTGCGGGGCTGTGTCGAAAGATGCAGCCCCGTTTAAATTAACCTCGCTACGCCCAACAACGAACCCCCCGGTCATCTGACACTCCAAATGACCGGGGGATAATAAAATAGCATGTCGAACGGAACAGGTTGTTACCTCACTGTATTGCCTAAAAGGTTAAATCCACTGATTCTCACATAAGGAGTGGTTCCCCTGCCATCAGCTATCCGGTAGCTGACATGAACCGTTTTCCGTTCTCCAGGCATTAAATGAAAATAATTATCACTATAAATTACCGGAAGGATCTGAACGCCATCTGCACCTACAAGATTTAATCTGATCATCATTGCAGGGGTAGGATTCGGATTACTGACAGTTACGATCCCCTGGTATTCATCCCCTACTTTCCTAAACTTTTCATTCGATTTTATACGCACTGCAGGAAGTGTATTCAAAGCCTTCCAGTCATCCTCCACTTTTCCTTCGACATAAAAATTCTCCGAGATCGGACGTTTTTGGTCAGAAAGGGTCAGACGGATATAATACACGTCTTCATCAGGAAGATCAAGTGGTAATACCTCTTTCGTCTCATCCTCCATAATAGTTACAGGGATCGATTTCTCAAAGAGTTGTTTCCCGTACATATTCAGAATTTGTGCCTTTACGATAAGATGATTTTGGTTGCCTTTTGACAAGTTGACCACTTCTACAACTTTTTTTACCGGATTAAACTGAACATGCAAGGATTCACACGCCTTTTTAATGCCAAAGTAAGCTGCTGTAGGTTCAAAGAAATAGTCATAGGTCTGCCACACCATTGTCGGCCAGCAAGGATGACTCATCCAGATAAGAAGACCCATACGATTCTCCTCGGCACTTTCATACATTGCCCTATGGCCATCATAATTCAGCCATTGGGCCTGTTCCGTAAACTGTTTTGCACTCTTCGCAGGGCCAAAATGCTTGAGCAGTATTTCATTGAAGGATTGTCCATTCTGTGCTCCACGCAAAGTATAATCATGCTGTCCCCAGGCAATATTTTGCGGCCAAAGATGATCCGGTTTCAAAGTCCGGCATAAACTCTCATAGTTCATCACATTCGGCATTCCCTTTTCAGAATGGAGTTTATCATTTAAATGTGAGAAATAGAAAGACGCTGGTTTCACTCCATAAGGTCCATGCCCCCATACCCCATGATCAGCAGAATTGGGGATATAACCCAACTGAGGATGCAGTGCTTTTACGTCTTCTTGCAAAGGTTCATTAAGAGAAGCAGGAGGATCTCCTTCGTTACGTCCGACATAAAGTCCAATGCTCGGATGATTTCGAATTTTCAAGATATAGTCTTTCGCATTAGCCAGGAACATTTGATCATTATAGGGATCAGGTCCGTCCCAAGGGTTAGCCAACCAAAAATCCTGCCATACCATCATACCATACTTATCACAGGCACGATAAAATTCCTCATCACCAATCTGCCCCACCCAGTCACGAATCATATTATAATTCATTTCCTTGTGATATCTTACAGCCGCATCATATTCACGACC